>Ga0116231_10000921_pt1 | contig 56840 bp, 26 predicted proteins | sample S1TSphgellanicum_2_FD_89695 | JGI IMG/M metagenome (GOLD analysis project Ga0116231, IMG submission 89695) | Host-associated microbial communities from peat moss isolated from Minnesota, USA - S1T2_Fd - Sphagnum magellanicum MG | ecosystem: Host-associated > Plants > Peat moss > Unclassified...
ACGACCTCAATGTCCATAGTGAGAGCTGGGAGGTTCATCTTCGACACTTAGAAGCCGTGCTTTCCAAACTAAGGGAAGTGAACTTGAAACTGAACCTAGGAAAATGTTGTTTTGCTGCCAGGAGCATCACATTTTTAGGCCATGTGGTTAGTGAGAGGGGTGCTAAACCAGATCCTGGGAAGATTGATGCAGTCGTGCGCTTCCCTGAGCCAAGAACGGTGACAAACGTCAGATCATTCCTGGGACTGACTGGATATTACTGGAAGTATGTTCAAGGTTACTCACGATTAACTGGTCCATTGTTCGATCTTACGAGGAAGGATGTGGCGTTTGTGTGGAGTCGAGACTGTCAACAAGCGTTTGACACTTTGAAGAAGGCACTGGTCGATGCTCCCACACTGATATGACCTGACTTCAGCAGGCCCTTCTGCCTGGATGTTGACTGGTCAACAAGAGGCGTCGGCGCTATCCTGTCTCAAAAGGAGGGTCGATTTGAGAAAGTCGTGGCATATGCCAGCAAGGGTCTGACGGTGGCACAAAGAAAATTTCACCCCATGGAGGGGGAGTGTTACGTGCTAATATGGGGTATCATGCACTTCAGGCAATACCTGCACAGGACCCGTTTCACTCTTAGAACTGACCACAAGCCACTCGAATGGCTAGCGATGGTGTCGGATGCAAGTGGCAGAAAAGGAAGGTGGATCCACCTGCTTCAGGACTTCGACTTTAAAATTGTACACCGACCAGGCTTAAGGCACACCAACGTGGATGCTTTGAGTAGGAATCCCGTTGGGAAAGCCTCAGAAGATGACGATTTAATAGGGAAATTCAGGATGTTGGGCCTCCACGAGATGACCCAACTGAAGAAATGTTTGCTGTTCGGTGTGATCAACATTCAGACTGGTTTGGATTCAGGAGGACATCACGGGAATTTGCCAAGCACCAGAGGTGTTGTTCCGATATCAATCGAAGGTATGGTTTGGAAGAACACCAGCTACTCATGCTGGATGTGGTTACTGAGACAAGCCCGCTGCAGGGACACAGCAATTCCCTAACTCAAGAAGAATTACAGGGAACGAGAACTTTGAGCCCCACAAATCACCAAGCTAAGGCAGACGACCCACGTGTGGAAGTGGTGGGAGCTGTCACTGATGAAGGGATGGGAACTGGGCATAGAAAGCAAGAGCCATGAAAGGAAATCATCAGACATTATGACAAGCGTCAGTAGCTGGAATTGGTCCTAGCTGCTCAGAAGCTTACAGAATCTGATGATCTTGAGTTGGATCCCACAGAACCTAGTGAAGAAGAAGACCACGAGGACGACATTAGGACTGGCGACATTTGGAGCAATGCTACCTGCCTGACACTACTGAGAGATGGGGTACTACCTGACACAATGGATGTTGAAAAAAGCAAGAGGGTTAGGAAAAGAGTGTCTAATTACTACATCAGGAACGAAAGGCTCTACTTTAGGGATCTGTATGTGCCCAAGCCAGAGGAAAGGACTCCACTGGTGATCCAAATACATGAGGATCTCGGGCATGCTGGAGAAGAAAGGATGTTGATTGAGGTATGCAGGAGGTACTTTTGGCATCATCGGACTGGGGATGTAAGAATTGTTGTGAAGACATGCCAACGATGCCAGATGGTTAGAAGGATAGGAAGCGTGTGGTCGGAAGATGAAGAGATGAGGAGCATACCTGTTTGTGACCTGTTCCATCGGGTGGCCATGGATACTGCCAGACCACTACTTGCAACCAAGTCGGGGAACATGTACCTTCTGGTAGTAATCGACCACTACTCTAAGTGGTGTGAAGCGAAGGCTGTGGGTGATCATGGGGCTAAGACTACAGCTAGCTTCCTAGAAGATGACATCATCTGCAGATATGGCGTTCCCAAGTTCATACTTATGGACAATGGAGGCAAATGGGCAATAGAGTTCGACATTATGTGCAGAGATTATGGCATCCAACATCAGCACACTGCGCCTCAATGGCCGCAGTGTAATGGAATGGTGGAACGTTTGATCAAGACTATTAAACATGGAATCACCGTTCTTGCCGCAACACCGGAGGCTGTAGATTGTTGGGATGAATTATTATTTGGATTTGGCCAAGGTATTATTTGGATATAGGTGTGGGATTCAGTCTAGCACCAAATTCTCACCATACATGATCCTAACTGGTCGAACACCTCGTCTCAGGGTGGACAACTACCTGCAAGCACTTACTGATGAGACTGATGACAACATTGGCGTTGAAGCTATGGCTGCACAATTTCTGCAAAAGATGAAGCTCATTGCAAGCATACACAAGAATGTATTGTTCAATATAGAACAAGCGCAGAAGAAGCAAAGGGTGACCTATGCGACCAGGAGAGGTAAGCATGTCTTTGAGGGCCTGGTTGTAGGTGAGACAATGGTGAAAATGAAGAAACCAGGCAAGAGGAGAGCTCTTACTGCCAGTTGGGAAGGTTCGTACCTGTTCGTTGGGCACACTGACGGAAAGGGAAATCTGGAATTTGAGGAAGGCAGTCGAATTTGCATTATTCAGGGTGCTGATGGGCGCCAGTGGGAGAGGTCTCGTCGTGATCTTCAAATTTATTATGTCCAACAAGAATGAAGCTGAAGGACTCAACTTTTCAAGGAACGGAGGGGTGACATATGTAACCGGACATGGGGTGACCAAACAATGGAGCTACGCTGATTCTGATCCTGATTTTTACACTGTCACTTGGTTGGCTGCGCATTACGTCTCATTACTGCAACTATGCATGGCAGCTACTCTGGTGTGATCATGGATGCTCACCACACTTGAGGAGGACGGCACAAAATTATGGCAAAGGACGTGCTGGCTTTTATGATTCAAGGTGGTTAGGATGCATGATGGCCCCGGAGCTAACAATTCAATGAGGAGGAGAACTGCAATGGAGCGGAGAGTCCTAGTTTTTTTTGGGAGGAAGGCAGATCGAGCTAGGGAGTTCAGAGAGAGGGCATAGTAGAAGAAAGGATTTGTCTTGGAAGGTGGAGGTGAACTGAGGTGAGGTAGAAGTTTTTGGAAGATGCTGAGGAGCTCAGAAGATGGCTAGTTGCTGATTTCTTTTGCTACGTTAGTGACTAGTGGATGGCTAGCTCCTGAATCTGGTGAAAGTCAAGTCAATTGTGTCTGAACAGTTGTTAGACAACTGATGAACGTTCTGTAGCTAGAGGAAGCTTGTGTGGACAAGGATCTGTGTGAAATTCGAACTATATGTTTTGGTCCTTGAGATTCTGTGTGGGAGCCGCATTTGCAGAGGCTCCGGAAAGATTTTTCTTTTTCCAATAATGAATCTCTTGTGTGAATCTAGCTGCCTGGATGTTGCTATGATGTTTCTTTGAGGTGTGATTGCTTGATTCTCGTTCTGTCAAAGTGAGATCAACTTGAGGGGTCTGGTTGTTGTTTGGTCCCTCTCCTTTTTGGTGACACTATGACAATCAATATAACATAAAATTTGTAGTTACACCCTAGTTATAATTTAATTGCAATTAGGTTGCAATTTAATTTCAATTAAGGTAAACATTTATGACCATAAATTTCAAATTTCAAAGGAGGTCAAATCCTCACAAATTTTTCCTTTGTTTTTACCACTCAAATAATATTTGTGGCCTTCAATGTTTTCAAAGTTACAACAAATTTTCAATTTGGTCAAGGAAGAGGATATGCATGGGTTGTTTTGTGTAATGGGGTTCATGTTTGGTGATAAACATGTTAAAACAATTTTGGATTTTGAAATTAAATTATTTGGTCATTACTTTTTTGCTTTTTGAGTACAAACCCTAAAAACAAACTAGGTTTTTTTAACCAATCAATGTGATTACTTGCGACTATTTGTCGTTTGCAACTATCATTGGTTATTTCTACAATTATTTTTTGCATTTGGTTGTGCTTGCAACTACATTCCAACTACCTTGCAACTAATGTTTTATTCATTCTTCCTTGGACAATTTATAACATGGTATTCATCCAAGAAGACCAATCTATGTCCCACTAGTTGCAAATGTGGTAAATGAATTACAACCTTATGTTTATTCAAAGTGTATTTTGCGTATTATAAAGTGTATGGGTTTTGAATAGTGTATTATATGTATTCTACTCACTACTATATGGGTGCATATTAAGATGTACATGTGTATATGATGGGTTATGCATAATGGTAATATTTTTACAAAAATTATTATGATCTATTAGTCATAAATAATTCCAATAATTATAGTAAAACTAATTACTACAATTAATCTAACATTATTGTAAAGTCACTATAATTATAATAGTTATACATTAATTGAAATAACTATATATTTTATAATTGAAAGTAAATATGCATAGTAATTTTTAAACAAAAAGATTATTTGATGTAATTATTGTAATTCCATGATTATATTAAAATAAATTAAAATATACATTTATATTTTTAAATATTATATATTCAAAATATTCAAAATATTCAAAATAATTTTACTACAATTAAAATAATCAACTTAATTACTATAACCATAGTAATTGAATTAAAATAAGTTATTTTATTTGTAACCAATACAAATTTATTTGAAAAAATAAAAATAATTTTAACATAAAATTTTACATTAATATTTAATATTTTGAATAAAAATAGAGTTATTATTTAATAAGATATTATATTACGTAATAATTAACATTTTAAATGAATTGAATCTTCATTTTTATATATCGAATCATATTTTAATTAATTAGTTAATTCTATAATTATGTAAATAAACTTTATTTATGAATTATCACTATGTGTAATTAGTCTATTTTTTTTGGTTAATGATTTAGTCGAGCAATTTATTAGGTAATTAATTAAGTACTTAGTTAATCATTTATCTATTGAAGTGTATAATTTACAAACATAAAGATTTTAAGATAAAAGATTTGGAATAAATTGTATACTTGGAATTAGTTTGCAATTAAACTTTCTAATTGCAAAACAATTTGCAAATAAGCTCCAAGTTCGAAATTTATTCCACAAGGCTTGTCTTGAATTCTCATCCTGGAAAGTATATATAGAAGGTTTTTGCCTCACATTTTTGAATTCAAAAAATGGGCCATATGGAATGAGCCAATTAAAAGGCTTAACCCAAATTTTAAAATAATAATTTATGTACCTACCTCATAGCTACCCTACCTCCCTAATCAACTTATTAACCTCTAACTATTTACCTATCTACTTACCTAAGTAGATATCTAGCTTAAGTAGGTAGGTAGGTAGATCCTACCTACCTACCTAGTTTGACCTTCTTACATACTTACTTAAATTGATTTTGAACAAATTGAATTAATATGCCACATGGCACATTTTGATTGTGCCACATGCCACAATTAAAAACCATCCAAACATATAAATTGGATGTTTTAGATTATTTCATAATTTCATAAATAGAATAATAATATTGAAAATATATTAAATTAGTGACACATGGTAGTATACCACAAGAGCACAATGTAAACCAAATTAATTGCAAACTAGTTGCAAGTGACAATACATATATAGTGGATCAATGGATGAACATATATTTTGTTGTCTCTTCTTTCCATCCATGAATGGTTGTCATTTATGACTAATATTGTTTGCAACTAAAGGAAATATAGTCGCAAATGATGTCTACAACTAGAAATTAGTCATTGAAACTAATTGAAAAAACCTTGATTTTTTCTAGCGAAAGATCTCTTGTAGATCCTTAGTTGACACACCTTAAGTTTTAGATCACAGAAAATAAACTAAATATGAGGAAGATTTGGCGCTTGAAACTAAAGAGGGTCTAAGATATTTCTTCAAAAAATTTAATATAAAATATCACTTGTCTCCTCCTTTTCTTGTGCTTTCTCCATTGCTCTTTTGTTTTTGGTGCTTACAAAACATTTGTAATCCTCCAGTTTACACTTCCAATGACATAAAAAATTGTTCAATTTTGTTAAAGAATGAAAAAGGTATTGAAAAATGTTCAGTGACTTAGGCTTATGTTTAGTGTTGGGTGGTTTTAGGTATCTAGTTCCCAATTACTAAACTATTAGAACAACTACTGCTTATAATAACTAACTAGCTTAATCTATTTATTGATTATTGTAGATAATAATAGCCAATAGGCGATGATAATAACAATAAAAATAATATTATCATTATTGTAATTAGTTCTAGGCTAGGTTAATTACATTCATATACTTATAATAATTAATAAATTTAATAATATTATAATATGATCTTAGTTGAAACTAGTAATTATTAGCTAACTACATGGCATTTAGGCTTGGTTAAACTAGGTCTAACCACCTTAGGTTAATTAAATGTCTTATGTGGCACCCAAGGTAGGCTTTGAACTAAGCTATGAATCACCTAAATTTAGGCCATGCCATGTGACACCTAATTAGCCATGCCTAAGCCTATGGAATGCCATGCTTGACACATAAATAACTTTAAGCATAGGCCAAGTGACACCTAATTAATTAAGCCAAGATTTAAATGGCATGGTGTTTAGGCTAGGTGTAGACCTAGGCCACATGGCATCTAGGCCTAAAGGCTAGACCTAGACCTATGCAAGCTTTTTATTAGTGAGTTTGCATAGGTTTAATTCAATATTGAGCTTTCTATAGCTATAGGTTAGCTACTAGCCTTTTATTAAATTTTCAAATATTTAATAACCTATACTTAAAGGACCATGTTATTATCTAGGTATGTTATTAATCCTAAAACACTAAGCATTTTTACAATAAAAAAATCAAAAAAAAATTCAAAGGAATTAGGTTGCATATTTGATAATGTTATAAATTTGTCAACAATTGGAATTTAATGAAATTTATTTCATAAGTTTTGCACTTAAGATAAGGGAGATATTGAATTTTAAATAATCATCTAGCATAGTACCAAATTTGGCACTCAAGTGCCAAATAATTATTTAATTTTTCGAATTCTACTTTGGTAATTAAAAAATAATAATTTTAAATTTCAGAATTAAATATGGTGAGCTTTTTTGGTAGGCTTCCTAGACTTTAACCCTTTAATATAATGAAATAAACTTTCAAACAAATCCTCCTTTTTAATTTATAAAAAAAATGACAATTCAATTTGATAATTTTAAAGAAATTCAAGATAATTTCCAAAAATAATTTAATAATTGTCGAACCTAAAAAGGTACTATGGTATTGGCAAAGTTGGACCAAAATTATAACTTGTTACACTATGTTTCATCCATCCAACATGATACATTATCATCCATCCACATGTTTCCAAAATTACCAAAATAGTTCAAATTTAGACTTGTGCAATGTTGCCACATCACCCAAAGATCTTGTTACCAATATGATTCACTTTGCAAACATGAAGGTATGTACGTGCTCCAAATGTGCTCTAAATGATTTAGTTGGCATTTCTTGAATTGAGGATTAAAGGTAGTAGAAATATTATTCGATACATTGATCATTCACATTATGAGGATTTATGTAGAGAGATTGGGTTATTTAAATAGAGAAGCTATGTGGGTTGAAAGGGAAATGAATGACTTACATCAAGATCATATCCAAACCCAAAATAACCCAAAATCATTTACAAATATTTTTTAAATCACCAAATATTTATACATTGTTTTCAATCTGTAGCCATAAATATAAAAATTTCATTAAATATTTTTATTTATTATTTGGTTTATAGTTATATTTTCTTAAATATTTGTATTCATGATCACCATTTTTTCCACATCTTCTTATGGATGATTACCATTTAAGTTATATAACAAATTTCCTAAAACAACCATAATATAGACTATCGATTTGAAATTTTGATATCTAAATATAACTCCTTTAGAATAACTAAACAATATGATGCCACTTGCATTAACTCCTACTTTCATTATTTATACCTTCAACTTATATATTATAAAAAAATAATAGAGAAAAAATAAATTATGATTTTCAAACATTTAGGATGGTAGAAAATATGTTGAAACATTTAAAATCATTTTACATGAATAATAATTGTAATTATTTTCATAAATATAAAATTTATAATCATTAAAAAAAGTGTGGAATGTACTTTAATAATCAAATTAATTTTAAATTTTATAATAAAAACTATGAAATATAATCATTCCTTTGAATTCAACCATTACATATAATTTACTAAAACATTGTGGTCAGGGAAATGTTTTAGATTAATCCAAGGTTATGTAATGTTAATTCATTATATATATATAATTAAATATCATTGATACTTTTTTTTAAATATCCAAATTTTATAATGCAACTTGCATTTAATCATATTTTCATTATTTATACCTATGGTTTACACATTGTAATTTTAAAAAAAAGAGTTATTAGATAAATGTTTTTTTAGAACATCTACAATGACAAAAAAATGTATTGAAATCATTTTACATGTGTGAATTAATAGTAAATATTTTTATATTAGATATAAATTTTATAATCAATTCAAAAAATTAAGGAATGTACTCTAATAGTGAAATTCATCTTTAAATTTTGAGTTTATGATCTTGAATGTAATGTTTGAGCAAGGTTTCAAAGTGAGCAAAATAAGTTGTGTAGAAATAGTAAAATTGAGTTGTTCAAACTATAGTTCTTTCAATAACATTTTTGACACTTTAATGTGAAAGTTTTAAAATTATAATTAATTTTCTGAATATATATTTGAATAAGCTTCAAGATCATACATTTATTGTTTTGTTTCAATACATTTTGATTTTAAAAATGCATGTCAAAGTGCGGATTTCTAACAAATTTCTCATTGAACAAGTTAAAGTAAAACTTTGCCCCTTAATTTACAAAAGAACTTATGTCCCTTGATGGTTAAGGCACTGACATTTCTTCCATGAAATTATGGGTTCAAATTTGTGCAAATGCATACATAGGTACAAACACACGTATGTGTACATGTGTGTATATCTATATAATATGTACAAATGAATTATCATTTTGAAAATATGAATGACATTTGTTTATGGTGATGGACAACACAATGCTATGATTGTTGGATGCCATGTGGTTAGATTTTTCGAAATTAAAAAAATTGGGACCAAATTGCTTGAAATGTTTTAGAAAATCTTAGGATTTCAAAATTTTGATTATAAATATAATTATGAAATTTCTTTGTGCAACATGTGACTATTTGAAATGACCCACTAAAAATGTCTTAATTGACTAATTATTTTACATAAAAACTAACTAGGTTAAATAATGAAAATGTCCATTTTTAGTGTTATCTTATTAAATTTTGGTAATGCAAGAGAACAAGACTTCGTGTTGTCCAATGAATCTTTTTTAAGAAAAAATTGATATTGATACCTTAAGTGGTTCAAAAACTAAAAATAAACAAATAGCCTATTTTGCTGAACATGAAGAAAATAATAACAAATAATAATGGAATATTCCTACCATGTTCCAATCCCTTATTTAATTGAATCTCACCTTGCACTTTTTGCTAACATGGCAAGGGTTGATTATGGGGGGTGCCAATAATGCTTATGTTTGTATGAATACAAGTGAATATGATACTAAAATAAAGACAAGTATATGCATGTGAACCCATTAATTTCAAGGATGGGATGCCTTGCTAACTATTACATGACATGTTTAAGGTGCTTACAAACCATAATATAAACCAATAAGGTGCCCATTTTCTTGTACATAATTGGCTTCCAATCAATGGTGTGCTAATGGTTGTTGCTTTGCTTTTAGAAAGAAAAACATTTGTACCTTTAGGCTATTGCCATATTTGTTCCTTTTATCCCACTTTAGTTTCCTCCAACCCTGTGTTGTTGTATTAATGGTGTTTACAAAGTTTCCTCCTTCCTTTCCCCTCTTGTTCTTGTTCCTTCAAGATATTATATTCCATGGTCTATTTTTAATGTCAATATGTGATGCTACGATGAATCTAGTGTAGGGTGGGTATTTGATTTTGTGAATGCCTACTAATTTTAGTTTCTAATATATCTCAAAATTTGGAAACTACTAGTTCCAAGTTTATGAAGAAATTGATTTTTTAAAAAAACCATCAATTCAAAGTTCTTTTAAAAACTTCAAAAACATTTGGCAATTCCATGGGTGAATATTTTACTTTTTCAATTTTTTGAAAACCATGGTTCTATATTAAAATTGTTCATTTGATTTTTAGAAAACTTTGATTATGAACCTTAAGAACCTCCATGATACCCAATAGGGGTTCAGTTCAATTTCTAGAATACTTGCCAAACATTAATCCAAACTAATATTGGGCAATATTCATTTTGTTGAAAACTATTGAATCTAGTTTTCACATAGGATTTGAAAAACTTGTTTGGTTCTTTTTTTTCTTAATCAAATTTTTATAGACTTGGGCATGGTACCAAAATTTGAAATTTGTATTAAATGGGTTTTCAAAATATCACTAGACTTCTCATAAATATTAACTTCTTTAAATTTTTTGTTTGTAAATGACATTTCTTAATATTAGTTTTAAAATTAACTAAGGAAAAATCCTTTCCATTTCAATGAATGATTCAACAATTCCTAACATTTGACAAGAAAGGTGTCAGGGACAAGACAATAATACAAACAATGAACAAAAATTAAATGATTTTATTAATGGGTGTTAGTCCTTTAGGGTGGCACAAAAACAATAAAGTATCCAATGGCTTTTGTATTTTGGAATACCCATGGGTTAGTTGCAAAATAAAGGCCATAATCGAGAAAAAAATTTAGTTTTAATGAATCCACATAACTTGTATTTTGTATAGTGACCAATTAGGGGACCACAATTCAATAGATGCATGGTGCCTCTTATTATCTCGAACAAGTATTTCACAATATTCAAGAAGGAATAAGGAAAATACCACATTGGACTACAAGAAAATGTGACTTTTCAGAAGGTCCAACTTGACTAAAATGTCCACATTGACCAAGGGGAATGGTCGTTTTGATTAAAGGCGTAAAGCATGAAAAACACGAATTACTTTTGATTGAAACATTTGACTAAAGTGACTTTTTTAATCACGCAACAAACTAAACATCTGTTAAAAAAGGTTAGAGGTCCACGAAGATGACCAAGGCTTAGTCAAATTGACCACATTCAATAACCATTGTGATTTACAATTAGTCAAAATGGCCAGTCTAATTTGGCACTTAATCAAATCAACCATATTAATTTGTCTATTTCACCTACAAGTTTATTTTGCTTAGGGTACATACCAAACTTAAGTTCATAGCTAATAGGCCTTAAGTTAGGCATATTACACCTAGTAGGTACTTATAAAATTTAATATGATACATACATGTTACTTTTAGGCACATATAGGTACTTAAACTTAATACATTAATTAACTTATATTTAACAATTGATAGTTAATATTCCATAATTTATGATTAATATTTTATATAATTAATTAGTCACCAAATAAATGTTAATTAATAATCAAGAACTAATTTATCCATCAAGTTGTTAATTGATTAATTACTATTATTGAATTATTAATTTTATCTAATTTTTTTGGTTAATACTTGATAGTAATTTACAATATTTAATGGTAGTCAATATAAAATTATCAATAATTATTAATTCATATTAATTAATTAATCAATAATCAATCACCAATAATTTAAATTTTAAAAATCAATCATTAATAGTATATTATTATTATTTATATTTAAATATTTAGTAATTAATGGGAAATAATAAACTATTAATCTTTTATTTTATTTTATTTTATTATTTATTATAATTGATAGTAATTAATCAATCATTGCTTTTTATTTTTATTAATTATTTATTAATTGAGTTAATGGTATGTATTAGCCTACTAGGTGTAAGTACCTACATGTTATCTAAGTAGATACTTGGTACATGGTATAACCTCCTACTTAAATATGTAATACAAAAATATTGAAGTTCATTGATGAATGTTACAGTATGTACATCAAAACAAAAAGTTCAATCAAGTTTATTACAATATGTTAACAAATTATTTCAATTTTTGAAGTGGTAATCCAATGGTAAAAATTTGATTCCCCAAAGTGGAGGTGAGGAGTTCAAGTCCTCGCACATACAACATTGGTTACCTAAACTACCTTGGCTTTATGTGGCTTAAATAACTAACTTAGGTTGCCTAGACAAGTAGGTCTAAAGGTGGCCACCTAGCTTAAATTAAATAATGCAAGTGGCTAAATTTATATATATATATATATATGTTATGATTATTTTAAAATAAAATCATATATAATTACTATCAAAATATTGTTGATGAGTAAAAACAACAGTAAAAAAATTCAATAAAAAAAACCAACCAAAAAGACCCAATTAAAATGGCTTGGTCCAAAATGACTTGTCCAATATGGCACCTTGTTCAAGTTGGATAGGGGTCATTTGGGATACCTATTGAGCAATTTTTCCAGTAAAAAAACCCTTGTTTTCTTGTAATCCACATAAATCAACAAATTGGTCATTATGGCACTGAACCAATAAAGTTTTTATTTGAAAACTTTATAGGATGTTAGTACAAATCATTTTGAATAGATAAAGAGGTGACACAATGTCATAGATTACAAAAAGGGGCATTTTGAAAGGTGGATAATTTTTTCAATTCAGTCAAATTGTAAAGATTATAGTGGGTTGTTGTTGATTCTATTAGGGCCAATGCACATATATATGTTACCTATTCATGGCTTAATTTGTTGCACAAAGTGATTTATGTAACATATTATTTTCGTATGATGCAATGAAGGTGTGATGTTTTGGACAAACGTAAAATACCTATAAAATACCATGCAAAACCAATTGCATCTAATTCACCTTTTGAAATCATGATTTTCTTATTGTGCTTAATTTTCCATTTAAAACAATGTTATAATCATTTTTAAATTGTTATCATTTTGAAATTTCCATAAAAAAACTACAAAAGTTACTCAAGATATTATTTTTATGTCGCCTTAAAGGATTGGCACCCTACTTAAACAAAGCATGATGCAAGTTAGACATACATGTTAAATTAAGAGTATAAATTAAGGCCACAACTTGCATTGACAAAATATAAGGATGGTGCACTTAACCCTTCTATTTATGTTATATGGAATTTTTTATAAGTTCACCTTCTAGAAATTCGTGCCTACTAATCCTTCTACAAACCTTCACTAACCATGTCTTTTAATTAAAACTACTACCAACCATGTTTTCTACAAGTTTTTGTCAACTATGTATTCTAGAAACTTATGTGAATCATTTTTCTAAAAGTTTCCTTGAACCAAGTTTTTAATAAATTTCTATTGATAATTATTTTAGAAGGTTACACTAATTAAGGGGTCAAACCTATAACTAGGAGCCAAGGGGATTACTTTGGAAAAGGACTGCATGTCTTTTTTCCCAAAAAAACGTTTACATGCAAATGAATTTTTGAATGAATTTTTTTGTAACTTGTTCCAAAAAATATTTAAATGTTCCCCAATGCATCACATTTTTTTTGTTAGTCATTATTGAATAAATATGAATCTTTAAAAGTGTATAGACTCCTTACATATTCATGTTTCATCTTGAAAAATGATAAAAAATTTAATTCATCACCAAAAATTAAAAATTCAAATTCTTTAAGTTTATTATACTCTAAGCTATAACTTTTCTTCATACATCATGTACATTATAACCCATTTATATGTGGTAAAGGACTCTTGAAGCTCTGAAATTTTGAAGTAATTTCGAAACATTTTTTGAATTTTTAAAGTTTTAAAAAGTTTTAAAATACGATTGATTTTTGAATGTGGCTAATATGTTCTTATCATCTATATATTTTTCAATGAAAATTCTTTTATTATATGAGTCCTTTTGATAGTTCTTTGCAAAATTGACTCCATTTAATGCAATAGGTGTACATTTTCAAACGTTCTAAATTAAAACCAAAACTTAAAATTGGATTGAATGAATTTTTACTTTAAGTTCCTTGACATTTATATGAGGGAAAAATGACTAATTTGCCATGATTACTATGGTTGTAAATGGTAATAAAAAAATGAATGTCTGATTTTGACTAATTATCTCTAACATCCAACGCCCTTTTTGGCTCTTAGTTACGTGTTTTGACCCTAAGTCCTTTAAAAAGTTCTTTTAATGTTTGTAAAAAAATTTATACATATTTTTTGGATCTTCTTAAAAACTTTTCAAAACTCCTAAGCATAGTCCTTAAGGATCTTTTTATAAACTTCTTTTGTGATTAATGTAATAACATAAGGGGAAAAAAAGGAAACATTGATTCATGTGTCTCCCACCATTGAAGAAAATATTGATGCCTTTCACATCCACTTGGTACTATTTGAAAATGAAAAGTTTCATGTTGACAAGATCTTTTTTTGCTAGTTCGTTTGTATTTGCAATTTGCTCAAAGGTATCCAAATGATAATCTTCATTAAGTCTTTGGTCAACAAAACTACTTTCAAACTCTACCAAGGGATGCAAATGTTGATGGTCAGGTAAATGCACAATATGGTGGCTCACTTTTGTTGGCATGTCCATTTTTGCAAGGTGTCCTTTCCTTGGACACTATTAATGAATAATATAATTTACATTTAGTCAATTGGCACCTTGTAACAACTTGCTTATGAAGAGACCTATGTAATTGAAGAAAAAAAAAATACACTCATTTTTAACAATAGACTTTTGAAGTCAAAAAATATGAATTGGTTGGCTAATTGGAATAGTAGAAAATTAAAAGGTTCATATTCAGTTTCATCTCAAATTATTTATAATGTCTTAGTATATGGTGTAAAATGAAATGATAAATTTTTATGTGAAATCCTTCCTTTAGAAATCATAACCAAATTTTAACTAAGGATTTTTTATGGCCAAAATTGAAACATATTTTCATAAGTTCTTAACATTGTTGTCTATCCTCAAATTTTAAAACAATAAAACTAAAAGGTATAAACATTTGGAATATTTATTTCAAGTCCTATTAATATGGATATTATTGCTTTTGTTACATGGATTTTTACCTTTTAACCAATGGTATGATAAAATGGATTTTTGTTGATTATTTTTTTCTTTAAAAATGAACCATCTAATAATGCATTTTCCTAGAATTCCATCTAATAAATATGTCAAACTTCAAGCCAAATATTTTTTGGTAATTTCAAACAATTTAATGGCGACAATATGTTTTGACTACCAATTAACTCCCACCAAAAAATTAATAACCAAAGCAAACACATCATGGATTCCTTTTGGCATTCAAAAATCAATTGTAAATTTTACCAAGGTTGATAGAACATATAATTTATTAATATTTTCCATTGAACATGATAATAAATATTATGAAAATTACCTTTTTGAACTTGGAAATGAATTCTTGGACATAGTTATTGAATGCTAGACACTTAAACCAAATGTTTTCCACAAACTACATAGGTAAATTGTTTTTCACAATCAAGAGACCAAGCTCTTTGAAAAGTTCTTTCTATTACACGTCATCCTTTATGAAAGAATATAAACATATTCTTTGTTATTGAATTGTTCACTTCCTTTTCAAATGTTTTTGCAACAATAACATGGTTTGCATCCACATTTTTTTTCAATGATGTTATTCTTTTTTCTTATAATATGAAATTAATCCCTTTTTTGTTTGCATTTCTAAATTTGATATATCAAGCAAGGTTCTAAAAACCAATGTGATGTGTCATTTTCATGTTGGTTGTCACATCGGTGTTAGTTTGAATGCATTGGTTTTTGCAATGATCTCAACACATAGGTTAACATTTACATAGTAAATTTTTTGGAACATTTTTTATTCCTATTGTTTACCCATGGGCCATAATTAATGAACACGTATTTAATAACCTCATAACTAACACATGTCAAGATCATTTGCCACATGGAAAATATTGACAAAGTGATTTTTGGCTAGATAGGTCACCCCATGTCTAGATTGTGACCGAAATGATCCGTTTTCGATCGCAAGGTACATGACACCCTATTTAATTTGCAACTAAAATTGGACAAGTTTAGTCACAAGTTAAGCAAGTTTGGTTGTGAAATAAACAAGTCACCAAACCTGTCCATTTTCAATTACATTTAGTTGCAAGTCCTCAACTTAATTGCAATAGTGTGTTGTTTTCTAACAAAAAGGGGAATCAAAATTCAAAACATGTGTTGATTGTCTTTGAGGAAAGAAGAAAAGAGAAGAAAATGTGGTACCTTATAAGGTGCCATTCCCACCCATTAACCTCACTTTTCTCTTCAATGTGTGAGGACTATCATTGTTTGAGCAATCATTATTTTACATTTAAAAGAAAGTGGTGGGTTTTTGGGGACTAATGAGGCCCAAATTCTTCAATTTTTTGACAATTTGTATCAGATTTCATTGATTTGGCCTCCTTAAAGTTCACCATATCACTCTCAATAATTTTTTAAATTTACATTATAACTAGTTGGTCCCTTTTGGGACTTGGAGTGGAGGTAATGCCCACCTCGACCACCTACTATACTTATGACAATGCCAAAAAATGGATAGCTATTGAATTCCTTTTATTGTCAATGTAATTAATGACTATCACAATAATTCAAGGGCTATTAAAGGAAGGTACCAAGAAAAAAATTTTATTGTGAAGGTGCTTGTGGCCACGTGGCACTCTGAAATTTCAAATTGCATTTTGAGCCTTTAGGCCTACCTCCACTTAATATATAAAATCAAACTGAAACCAAAACCTTTCCTATTAGGATTTTTAAATTAATAATAAACATATAATAATTAGAATAATTAGAATTTTAAAGACATGATGGCAAACTCAAAGGATGAACACAATGACCCAATATCATGAATGCAAGGGCAAAGGCCTCTTCCAAAGAAATGAGCAAAAGGTAAGAGGCATAATGCGAGTACAAGTTAGCCCAACCCACACATGGACGAAGTGGGTTTTTTTGGCCAACACTTCAAGGCTTCACATATGACAGCACCACTTGTCCAATCTACTTCAACCCATACGGGCCAAAAGGGAGGTGGGTTTTGGGCACATGTACCATCTTCAATGCATCATTCCTTTCATGGTGCAATATATGTAGGCAATGTGTGTTGTGTCGAACATTATTCCATGGGCGATTTTATGCAATGTTCAACCTAGAACATTGCATGCCACTGCATTGGGAATATAATGTTGAAAATGCACCCAACTACAAAAGGAAGTGAGGGACCACCCTTGTATGGAAATAGCAACATGGTGTGCATGCGCTAAATTTTGTGATGACCTTTGTCAACTTCGAAAAAACACTACCATGCATGGTCATTATACCTTACTATGCCTTGTACCTAGACCCAAATGATGGATGCAAAAAAATTTCTTGCCAAGTGGCAAAGGGATATTGGGATGGGATGTAAGAGCAATTCCATTTTAGAACATATCCAAACGACAATTGGTTCAACTTGCAAAAAGTTGTTTGTAGGAATGTTTTCAATATGGAAGAGTTGCTTAAGTTCTATGTGAATCAATTAAAGAGGACCTCCAATTCCATGGTTGGCCTTTGTATGAAATAGTTCAAGATGTTTTGTTCAACCATATTGCCCCCATATGTTCTAGTTCCTCCAAGGGTTAACATAGGTCTATTGGTTACAAGAGATTTTAGCCAAAGATTTTGAAACCACAACTTGTAATTTCTCATGACAATTAGTTTTACAATGGGGGGAAGGTAATAGTAAGGGGAATGTGAATGAATGAATCACCATTAGAAGTAAACTCCCATTTAGAATAGGGTTGCAAGGTCCAACCACTCTATTAGGTGCCACACGTGCCCTCTTAGACCACTACTTTATTCTTAAAATCTTCTTTGAATCTTTTTAATACGTTTTTCAAAACAATATTTAAAATATTTGAAGTTTTCTTAATACTATTATGTTAAGGTGTATATTAAAAAATATCCAAAAATGTCTTTAAAAAATATTTTCAAATTGTGTTTTTAGTGTCAAAACCATTTTAAGTTGCTTTTATACAACTTTTAAGCAATGGTTACAAGAGGTTGAAAATCCATATAAGTATTTTTCATTCATTAGATTGATTCCAAATTTTTATGACATGTACATAATGTATTCACAATAAAATTTTATTAAAAAATATTTTATTTATTATTATTATTATTGTACAATCCAAAATTCAAAAATTAAAAAGTGGTTACGACTACTTTTGGTACATGTTAATATGACTGCACCTTGCACCTATATGGGTTTAAGGTTATTTGGTTGCCATTGCCCACATTATATGATTGTACATATCATTTTTTTATATGACCAATTTTTTGTTGTGTTGAGTTTCATTTTTTCCTATTGTTGATTTCCATATTTCTTTATGAAAAAATAAAGAATTGGAAATTCTCATTTGTATCCAAATTCATTATTTTATAATGAATTACACATACCCTTTTTCATGTATAATTTTCTTATATTCTAGGCACTTCATTTCTCATAAATGTAGTTTATTATTCTTCTAGTTTTGCACTTAGCCACCTTCATTGAACCAACCTCCCAAACTAGATAGGGGCCTTGGCCAAAAATTTAGTCACACCATGGACAAGAGCCACATCCAAAAGGACTTAGGTCTAGGATGCAATCAAAATTTGGTCGCAAGTTAGAAAAAGGCTTTAGTTGAAAGGACCCAAGTCCAAGTTAGGACCTAAATCTAGTTGCAAGTTAGACAAAGGCCATAGGGTGTAAGCAAGATATTTTGTACATACTTACTACCTTGTTTTCTACTTGAATATACAAAAAACACTCTTTTAATCTTTTAACCTTTCTTTAGCATTTCAAAACAAATGAAACTTTTAGTTTTTTTCATGGGCATCTCTAGCCTACTTTTAGCTTCTCAAAGGAATTTGTGTCATATCATTTGGACTTGAAAAAATACCCAAAAGTATCCCCAACACTTACATCATTTTTTAGGGGTTGAAGATTATTTTAATTATGAAAAAAAACTCCATTAACCAAAAAAATTATATTATAATGTTCATGACATCAATATTGAGGTGCTTAAAAAAAACCAAATACTTGCAAAAAACATTTTATCTACTTTCAAGTACTTGTAAATAGTTTTTAGAAAACATAATTTTACAATTTAGTTTTTTGAGTTCATGCAAACAAGAGTTAAAAAATAATGTACCCAAAAATAATATTAATATCCCCATAAAACCATCTATTGTATTCCTTTTATTTAAAGACCCTAGTATTTTTTGCTTACATTACTTTTTGTGTATACTTTACCATGTTTTCACCCCATAGTCAAAAGGACTTAGGTCTAGCTTATAACTGAATTTTAGTCACAATCTAGATAAGGGTTGTAATTAAAAAGACATGTGTCCAACCTAGGATCAAATTTTTCTCATAATTTAAATAGGAATCACATCTAGAAGGACCTAAATGCATCATTTGATCACATTTTGCTTGTAATTTAAACATGGGTTGTAGCCAAAAGAACCTAGGTTTAATCACACTTTGGTCATAATTAAACAAGGGTCATAGCCAAAAGGATTTAAGTCCAACTTGTGATCGAATTTTAGTTGTAAGCTCAATAGGGGCTACAACCAAAAGGACCCAAGTCCAACATGTGATTGAATTTTGGTTGAGTAAGTTGGACAAGGGTTACATAATCTATGGATGTGAATGTTAAAGGTGAGTCATGGATTATAATACCACAAATTGTTAAGCTTTAGTTCCATAGTTTTGTTTAATATCAATGATTTAAATCCTGATAAACCTCCAAGTAATAATTATCAATAGTTGAATTAACCTTTGGATATTTCAACATAGAAGACTTTTTTATTTAAACTGATGCAAGGCTTAGTTAACTTTAGGACCTAGTAAACCTTTTTAAGTGCAATATCCTTTTACGTTGTAAAGAAAGGAAGGGGGATGTAGAATTAAATGTGATTTATTAATATATTGAGAATGCAAACCCATAATTAACATAATCGCCATGACAATATTTAGTTAGTCTATAAAATAATCTTTAGGCACGAATGATGTACTTAAAAGATTCCTAGGATGCAATCCTAATACATCTTTATTTAGTCTTCACTTCTATTAGACTTTTATATAGAATCAAAATCAAACTTAAGTATTAACATTTCCACTTGAGTGGCCTTAGGTGAATTACAACTTAGTAAACAACTTTAAGGGGATAGATCACAATTGCAAAAACTCCAGAATGCGATGAATGGTGCGAGCGAGGTATTCAGCTCGATGTTCCATGGAAAGGGGGTTGATTGGGCCTTATAACCAATGATAATGGCCATCACTAGGAACCCAAGTTCAATAACAAAGATGAACATTGTCGTCTTCACATTAACACTCTTCAAACCGTTCTGGTGCGGCTCCATAAGCAGGAACAAATTCTAAATAAATTATTAAGGCATGTGGGTTAGGAGAGAATTGATGATCCCATGCCGAACGATTGACTTGAATGCGCACCACTTTTTTGGATGGTTCTTCTTCGCATGACCGTTGAGAGACATTCATAACAAGCGGTGCTTCTTCAAGCCCTTCCTTTTCTACTAGTGAAATTGGAGGATTCAAGGGCGTAGCAACATCATTCGCCATGACTAAATTCTCACTTGCATTAACAAAAACTAAGAAGGTAGTAAAAACAATGGGGTACTTGCATTCAAAAGGGGTTGAGGCTTTTTATTTAACAAATTAAGGTAGGCGTAAGGTGTGGGAGTGACGGCAAAACCTCATGAAAACTAGAACATCCTAGATCTAATGGATTCATCGAACCCTAATTTTGACAGTGGATCTAGAAGTATGTAAGGGTTTTTGGTGATGCAAATTTTAATTCCAATTTACTATGTATTACATAGTTAATTAATGCATGGAAAAATAAATAAATAAGGGATATCAAAAGAGTAAATTGTACGTGAGGATGTTACTTAAACTATGAAATTGATTTAGTTAAGTAAGGACTCAAGGATGTTTATTTGTTACTACCGATAAATTGTCCTAGTAGTTAGTTACTTGAAATAATTAGGATGAAGAAGTAGGATGTGAAGGTCAATGAACGGAAAAGATAAGGATCAAGTTCAAGAACCTCATCAAGATATCCAAAATAAGGGGAAGGATGAGTCATGAAGATTGTCATCTTATTTGATTGGAGGATGGAATATTTTTTGTGTTTCATTGGGCCCAAGAATTTTCATCCTAAAATCAATTAGAGGGCAAATCATTCTCAATTCTCATTGGTTCTTAAAGGATGAGGAGGCCATTGATTGGATGGGAAGATTTTGAAGTTTCCATTGAACAAAGGAACAAGCTCAAGGAAAGGTCATGGAGATTTACCAAGGGAGAGAGAAGTATCTTGTGTTGGGGGAAGGGGAAAGGAAAAGAAGGAATGTGTGAGGAAAAGATTAATTCTTATGTGTGGAAAGGTGTTGTTCATGAAAAATGTGTGTGCAAGAAATAAGCATGGAAGGATTTCTATGACAAAGCCTCTGGAGTTTTATTTCAAATAGTTGTTCCTCCCAAATCCATTGTTGGATTTGGGTCAAACGTAAAATAGTTTTTGTTTAGGAGGTGTAGAAGGTTCTCTCCAAATTTCAACATCATCGGATTTGCTGTCAGGGAGTTACACTTGTCGGGGGTAAAAGGTGTTTATAGTGGAGTTTATGGAAGGATTTCCATGACAAGACCTCTAGAGTTTTATTTCAAATAGTTGTTCCTCCCAAATCCACCATTGAATTTGTGTCAAACTTAAAATAGTTCTTGTTTAGGAGATGTAGAAGGTTTTCTCCAAATTTCAGCATCATCGGGTTTGTTGTTAAGGAGCTACACTTGCCGGGAGTAGAGGGTGTTTATAGTGGAGTTCATGGAAGGATTTCCATGACTAGGCCTCTGGAATTTTATTTCAAATAGTTGTTCCTCCCAAATCCACCGTTGGATTTGTGTCAACCTTAAACAATTCTTGTTTAGGAGGTGTAGAAGGTTTTCTCCAAATTTTAGCATCATCGAGGTTGCTATAAGGGAGCTACAATTGCCGGAAATAGAAGGGGTTGAAATTGTCTATTTTTTTCCTCAATCTAAGCAAAGTGATTTTTAGTCCCAAGGCTTAACTCTTGATCAAAATAAATAAATAAATAAAAACTTATAAGATTTTGTAACATGGTTCCTTTTTAAATTAGCCCTTTTCAAAAATCCAATGCATGTTAGATTAAGAGGTTGTATATAAATTTTATGACAAATGGAACAAAAGGAGTTCAACCATCAAGGTGACATTGAATGAACATCAACATAATGCCCCTTCACATTCCATCATGGTGAGTTATGATTCTCCCACAATGTCTTTGTATCTTTCAAGTGAACAGAACACATTAGATTCTTAGTGAATTTCATTGCATTACATTGAACCACCTTACTTGTTAGACTACAACTACATAGTAATTCCATTTCCAAGCGGGTTTTGTGAATGCATATCTTCATGTTGAAAGTGTGCAAGAATTCCTCACAGTGTCTATGGTATCACTATAAGATAAAGTGGGCAAATGTGTGTTGTCACCATAAAGTAGAAGGGGGTTGAGTTTATTAGGATTGAATAGAGGATAATTTGAATTAATTTTCATGGCAAGAAACTAGGAATGACATTAGAGGAGTTTTAAATTTGGAAGATCATTTTTTTAGTAATTTTTAAAATTTGTTCAAGTTAGAGTAAAAAGAAAATACTTGATGGAGAAAAAAAATTTAAAAATTATGTTGTACTTTATTTTGATTTGATTATGTTTTAAAATTTAGATATGGATTCTAGAAATTTTTTGTTCGTTTAATTTTTTAATTTTTTATAGTGTGTTGTTATTATAAAATTTGAATGTTTAAATAATGATTTGTTCAAGTACATAATCAAAGATTAGAATAGTAGAAGAAGTTTAACACTTAGCATTTGGTGACCATCCTTGAAAATGAATTGGGGCAGAAAATTCAAAATTCTATGGATTGATTTTACTTTTAGTTGTTTTTTTTATAAGCACAAAAAGGTTATTATGTGAAATTTTTGTTTTCTCTAGTTTTATAGATTTAGAATTGGTTAAAAAGTTATTAGAATTTCAAATATGAACGTAATAACTATTGTAAATATTTAAATATGTAACAATTTTTTTACCAAGAAGAGCAATGGAATGGGGACGAACATGAGTTGCATGGTGACCCAAAGTATATAGGGATAATTAGACCAAGTTACAATTTGACAGAATGAAAAAGAAAACATAATAAAAATGGGACCACAATTGTTGAGGAGGTAGCACAATTTCACACTCTAGAAAGAATATAGTATATTATGTAAAAACACCCATGACAAAAGAATGGTTTGTAGGGTACAAGATGATGTTTACAACAATTATGGAACCTGGAAAAACATTTATTGGTAGAGCAATGAGGTGACCCAATATCCAAAAGAAGTTATCGTTGAAGGTACTACCTTTGAAAGTTGAACCAAAAGGATGGAAAAACAATGCAATCAAGGTTACTCGTGTAAATATGCAACGAAATGTACAAGAAAAAAAAGAAATGAATCTATCATTTTGAAAACAAATATGAAGAGGTACTACATGTCCATAGGAGGTGCAAAAACGGTGAGATAAGATCAATAGATAGAGGTTTTGCTTGGCAATCTGGTTCACTTTAATACCATCACCCCCTAACAAGTGAAAAGAAAACTTGTACAATGACGAAGTTGAATAGGTGATATTATAATATGTTGATTTTATATTTTAAACAAAGGAATAAACTTTTGTAATTGAAGCAATGTACCAAGGCCAAAATATGGTTGGGGTGCCAAAAAGGATCATTTCCTTTTGTATCCAATGGACCCCCTCATTTAAAACATGTTGTTGTAACTTAATGGCACATTCATATTGAAAGTTTGATTTTCTTCATGGATAGATACAATATTAAAGTATTATTTTATGCTTAGCATGTCAAATTTGAATAAGTTTTAGGATTCCTACCAAGTCCTGGAAAAAAATCTAGGACTTTGTCTACTAAGAAAAAATAAAATTCAAAGACTCATAAGGAATGTTTAAGCAAATTTTTTTGGCCCAAGATTCATACCATAAACACCTTGGGTACTAATGTACATAAAATGTATAAGTGTGACAAAAACCAAGTGCCCTATTAGAATGTAAAAAACTTTAAAATGTTGGGTAATTGATAAAACATGGCCCACATTGGATAAAATTTACTATTGTTACTCTCATAAGTGAAAATAATAGATATTCTAAATGCCTATACAATTTGGAACAAAATTATTTCATTTGACATGAAAAAAAAACGGGAAATCAAAGACAAGTCATAGAAAAAATGAAGAAAAAGGTGAATTTAAGTCCTTAGGAGTGAGTCTTTAGTGTTCCTAAGGGGGTACCCCAATCGTGCTTTGACCCACTAATCAAGGATGGAGATAAGAATTAAGTATAACATCCACCAATAATAGTAACCAATGCATGAATTAATGCAACAGCCAATATCAATGTCTTGCAAAACAATGAATTCAAGGTTAGGTAAAGTCGGCAAAACATGCTACTTGGAAAATGAGTATGAACTTGAAGTTTTTGGGACATGTCAAGTGGTTGTTTATGCTTGTTTCATATTCTACAACACATCATATTTTGCAACCCCTAAATGAATTAGGTATAGAGGAACCACATCTTTCAAAAGTGAATGACTTATAAACTTGTCAAAAACCTTATGTTAGATTTCAAGATGAACATTTTTTAATTGACTAATAATGAACAAAACCATAAATGTCTTACAACATTTGCAAAAAAAATTTGTGATTTTCAACCATTGGAATCTAGGATGTGTGCAGCTAAACTTGACCTAACACAATGATCTAACCATTACTAGAATTGCAAGTTTTTCAAACTGGGTTTTCAAACCAAAAAATACCCCAAAGTGACAACAGTAAAAAAACCCCTTAGTTTTTTAGGACAAATCAATTTTAACAAGTTTAAGATGATTGGGACGGTTTTTTTTACCAACCTTAGGTTGGTGCTTTTGACCAAGTTTTTTGACCAATAATCTTTTTGACCCATGGTCAAATTTGACACATTGTAAGGTTATTTTAATGTCCCATGTGTCATCATGTGATACAAGCATTATTGGTCAAATCTTGGTTTACCACATGGCATACGACCATAAGGTTGCCACATGGCATATGGCCATGGGGTTTGCCATGTGGCATATGGCCATCACATTTTCCATGTGGCATATGGTTATAACATTTGCCATGTGGCCTACCACGTGTATCTACCTACCTACCTACTTTCCTACAATCTACATACCTACATATAGGTTGAACAAATCTACCTACTTACCTATGTAGGTACCTAGCTAGTTTAACCTGCCAACTTAAGTAGGTAGGACCTAGCTACCAACCTAGGTAAATAGGGGAACTTCCAACTATGTTGGTAAACAATGTGAAGGATGTTTCAACTAATGGGTCATTTTTGAAATATTCTTGGCATCTAAGGTTCTTTAGTTGGCACATAGTCAAGACATTTACTAATGTTCAACTATTTTTGTTGATAAAATGTACTAGAGGATGGAGGAAATACAGTCATATTTGCAACTATTTCTTTCAATTAGGTTAAACACTAATAGGCAACTTTAATTTTATACATATAATATTGTAACATTTATTTAAAATTATGATGACATTAAATTACATGTAAATTCTATTTGTATAAATGAATGGTTTTTTTTTGTGCATATAAATATTAAATTTTAATTTCAAAATAAAGTTTAGGAAAATTTTAATTATATATTAATATTAATGTTTCTGTTCAATACACATATAATTTATTATTTTTATGTAGATAATTACAACATATCAAATAATGATACATAATTAATAATATTGTGCAACTATAATGCTTATTCATTTTTATACACATGATATCTTAATATTTGTTTAAAATTATGATAGAAACTCATTTAACACTAATGTACCTTATGTCATTGGCCAAGTTTGAATGCATTCAATTGAGTTTTCCTTCCAAACCTTTTTTTGTAATTTGTTTGAATTTCCAACAACAATACATACTCACAAAAAATTCAATAATATTATTCACATTTTAGGTCTCTACAAAATCAACTTTATTAAATCAAACTTGGTGAGGGCTTTCCAACAATACCAAGAACGCCCCCAAATTCCAATATAATTTTCAATCTTCATTTTTCAAAAAATTCAATGAAAAAATGATTCAATAATCAATAGATTCCACACTGTAGCTCCAAACATTTTAAACCAAGTTGTTGCACCTCTATTCATTGAGAAGTTTTTGATGATAAGTTCCATAACATAACCTAAGACACCATGCTTTGGGAGATAACACGATGAAAAAATAAAGCAAACTACCTTCCTTCATGGATAGAAGTAACATGTGTTGTTGGCCCCAAGTGTGAACACACTCAATTCATTTTCCTTTCTAAACCTAATTTGTTGTAATTTGTTTGAATTTCAACAACAAAATTCATTCAAAATTCAATATTGTCCACACTTTAAGCATGAAAATTATGAAATAAATTTTATACAATCTAACTCGATGAATAGTTTCCAACAACACCAAATACACCTTTGGATTCGAATAAAATTTGTATTTATGATTTTATTAACGTTTATTCAAAAAATGGTTCAATAATCAATAACCTTTACATTGTAGCTCCAAAAAATTTCAACCCAAGTTAGTGCACCCCTATTCAATGTTAGGTTTTCAAAGATATCAATAGCATTATATGAAATAATTTGGTTTAGGAAATTTCAACATGATAGAATGAAACAAAACAAATTATCTACCTTCATTAATAAATTATGTGTAAATTATCTTTGTATAAAATGAATGGTTATGTACAATGCAAATTTTTTTGTGCATACAAATATTAAAATTTAATTGAAGGAAATTTAATGAAATTGTGAAATATAAATTTGTAATAATGTGCATGTTCAATACACCTAATTATTATTTATATGTAATTGAATTTTAGTTTACAACATATCAAATAATGATACATAATTAATATTTTTTGTGAAACTCTAATGTTTATTAATTTTTATAGACATGATATCTCAATATTTGCTTTGGATTGCAATAAAATTCATTAAACATTAAATTACACGTTATTTGTGCAAATGAATGTTTATGTATGATGCAAAAAACATTTGTGCATATAAATATTAAAATTTAATTTCAAAATAAAATTCAAGGAAAATTTGAAATATGAGTATGTAATAATTTATGTTCAATATATGTAATTTATTATTTCTTTGTAAATCAAATGTTAATTTACAAAAAATCAAGTAATGATACATAATTCATAATTTTGTGGAACTTTAACGTTTGTTTTTATTTTTATATGTATGATGTTTTTATATATTTTTAAAATTACAATAAAGATTCATTAATTATTAAGGTACATGTAAATGTTTTTTGTATACATGAATGATTACATGTATGATGACTTTTGTTTTGCATATAAATATTACACTTTAATTTGAAAATAAATTGTAAGGAAATTATGAAATTTAAGTCAACTTAATAATGTGTATGTTCAAATGCATAACTTATTATTTCCATGTGAATTTACTTTTACTTTACAACATATCAAGTAATGATACTTAATCAATATCTTTTTGGAATATGTTCAACACATGTGTAATTTATTATTTCCATGTAGATTCAATTTTAGTTTACAACATATCATGTAATGATACATAATTGATTTTTTTGGAATTTTAATTTTTGCTATTAGTTCCAAAAATGTTTTCATTTTATTATATTTATTATATTTATTTATTTATTTATGATTAAATTATAATAATGTTTAGAATGACATGTAAAGATACTTAATAAATTATCATATAATTTCAGAAATTATATTTATTTAACACCACTATACTATAAAATATTTTTTCTTATTTAATATTTATTATACTAGGTCATTTAATATTTCCAACAAGTTAGATAAAAATAAAAATAAAAATAGTTAAATAACTAGCCTAATTTAACTACTAGCTACAATATTATTATTATTGTTTTGTTGTAATTGTAGTCAATTATTAATTATCACAACACTACAATAATTATAATAATTAAAATTCATTTAAAATTTATTATTGAATATTTATTTTAGTTAAGTCTTTGTTTTATGAAACGTTAATAAAAATTTATAATGAATTTGGAATTTTAAAAATATTCAATAATAATCAATTATTTAATAGATAAATACATTTAATTACTATTTTTAAAAATAATCACCATATTATTTAATAAATTATGATAATATGTTTGATTCTTTAATTATACAACTATACAATTAAAATAGTTGATGAATAATTATTATAAGTAATTAAGGTAATTAATTAGACCTAGGCCTAACTAAGCTTAAACTAATCTGTACAACTATTTGAATTGCAATTAGGTTGTAATTGGGTTACAATTAAGGTAGACAACCCAACACCAAATGATACTCTATCACTAAACATTTTCAAGTTTTTTTTCATTTCAAAACCAAATTGAACATTTTTCATGTCATTGGAAGCACAAAACAAAGAGCTACAAATGTTTTTTAAACCTCAAAAGCAAAGGAACAAAACAAACAACATAGGAAAAGAAAGAGTGATATTTTGTCTCTAGACCCCCCTTATTTCTAGCAATTATATCTTTATCATTTCTCATTCAATTTGAACGATTTCAAAGGCTACATATGTGCTATCTCAAAATCTACAAAATTTGTTTAAAGTGAAAAGTAAAAAAGACAATAGTTGAAGAGTTTAAGCTTCAAAATCATACTAAAAACTTATGAAAAAAACCAAACACAACCCCCTTCACTTTGAAAGGCATATCTTTTTCATTTTCGATTAAATTGTAGCATTTTTTACAGATTTGGATATGCAAGGTGGAGGTAATATCTACAAATTAGTTTCATAAGTTAGTAATTTGATCATTTATAGTTAATATTTAAGAATTACCAATTATTTAATAATTTATTTTGTTAAATAGTTAATTAAAAACCTAATTATTTTTTATTTTATTAATTGATCACTAGAATTTCAAAAGGTTTATTTTTAAAAGTAAAAATACCGGTTTTATTCAAAATAGTTTAATAAATAGAAATTTATGATATTTTATAAGTAATTGCCAAATAATTAGATACATTAAAAAAATTTAATGAATAATTTGTGAATTGATTAATTAAATCATTATTTCTAGAAAAACTAAGTACCTATTAAATACCTAGTACCTACTTAGCTTCTCACCTAATTAATAGTTAGGTATTTAATTACTATATATTTAAAATACTAAATAACTAGATCTTTAATAAGTAGTAGGTAACTATTAATTAGGTAGGTAGCCACTAAGGTTGATGTTTAGTTAATTACTAGATACCTACCTGCTAGTTACTAACTAACAATAAAAGTACCTAACTACATAGTTAGTACCTACCTCTAGGTACCGACTAGCTATTACTTAATATGTATTTTCTAGCTATTACTAGCTATTAAGTTTCTAGGTTACCCTAGGTGCATACCTTAGGTGCCACATTAAACATTTAATTAACCTTAGGTGGTTAGCCCTAGTTTAGCCAAACTTAGGCACCATGTATGCTAAATTAATTAATAGGTTAGCTACTAATTATTCCCCTAAGTTAGGATCATATAATAATATTATTAATCATTATAATTATTATAACTATAAAAATGTAATTAACCTAGCTTAAAACTAATTACAATAATATTTGAGAATTAAAATTATTACCTACTATTAGTTATTATAAACTATTAATAAGGTTAAATATTAATAATTATATACTTACTCTCTTTTCCTTTTTTTTGTTTTTGGATCCGTACAATTTTATTGATGACGGTGGATGACAAAGGGTGTTGAGATAGTCGTCAAGAGGTTTGTCATCATGCTCTAGGAGATTACAATTTCTTAACATAAAAGAAAAACATTTTTCTTAAAATAATCTCCTCCCCCCCACCCTTTGCTCCGTGTTGTGAATCCAACAATGCACATATGGATATGTGCAATATACTACTTACCTACTATGTACTTATAAGTACCATACTAGGTACTTACTAAATACCTAGTACTTACCTAACTACTTACTTAGGTAATAGTTGTCTACTAACTAGGTATTTAGTTAATTAGTACTTAGAGTACAAGGTAGTTAAGTACTTACTTAGTAAGTAACTAGGATTCAAGGTTAAGGTTTAGTTTAGTTTGCTACTAGGTACCTACCTACCTACTAATTACTAACGAGCTAGGTAATTAGTACCTACCTTTAGGTATCTACTAACTATTACCTAATAGGTACTTACCTAATACATATTAGGTACCCACATAATAGGTATGTTCTAACTATTATTAGCTAAATTAAATCTCTAAGCTACCTATGTTAAATATTAAATAGGTATTAGGTGGTCTAAGCGTAAGTGCCATTGTATTTAGCTATAAGCCCAACTTCGGTGCCACATACATTATGTTAGTTAGTAGGTTAGTAGCTATTAAACCCCTAGGTTACTTTTGTTAGGTTTTAGATAGGTACTAGATGGTCTAGGCCTAGGTGCTACCTTGTTTAACTTTAGCCCAACCTAAGTGCCACATATGCTACATCAATTAGTAGGTTAGGTTAATTGATAAGTTTAGTAAGTTAGGTTAATTGGTAGTAAACTAGGCTAGGTAAGTAGTTAGGTACTAGTTAAGTAACTAGGTTACTAAGTGTTAGTAGGTCATTGTGATTAATTTGCAATTGGGTTACAACTAGTTAAGTTGTAAATTGGTTACAATTAAGGTAGATTTGCCCATCACTAATTGGCGGCATGTACCAAACATTTATTCATATATTTTTCATCTCTTTTTCATTTTGAGTGATTTAACACTTTATGAGATCACTAAATTAAGCTCTACAATTCATGTTTGAACTACATAGACAAAGGAGTAATGAAGAAAGAGCTAGAAGAAAAATAATACAAAACACGTTTTTTTCAAGATACAAAATGCATTTTTTTCTTTTAGACCCCTTCAACTTTCAAAGCTCATATCTTTCTCATTTCTTACTCAATTTTAGCAATTTGAAGTGTTATGGGAATGCCACCTTACATTCTATAAATTAGTTTGGAACTCTAAAAGAAATAGAGCAATGTCCTAGAACTGTTTTGAATGTTCAAGAATAGGCTTCCAAGTGTCAAAGCACTGATTTGGCAGTGGATGAAGTTCATACAATGGGAAATTATAGTCAAAAATAACTTTTAACTATAATGGTGGAATCATTTCCAATTAAAATTGTCAAAAGTGGCTATTGTTGTGGTGTTGACACATGGTCGTCACTTTTGACTGCAATTTCATTTTTGATTCTTGTGGTAAACAATTGAAAAAAATAGATTGCAATTGAAAAAATAAATTGTAAGACAGGTCATTTTCAACTATAATTGTAAATTGGAAACATAGTCAAAAAAAGGGGGGTTTCCTAATAGTGTGATGATGCTCTTGACAACTTTCTTAGCCAAACCCATGTTCAAAGTCAATAAACCATTGTTCATCTTAGAACAAACCATGGATGTGATGTGGCAAAATATTCCTTGGCTTGTCAAATAAGATTTTACCATGTCATGGAATATTATGTGACATGGTAGAATATTTTGCCACATCACTTAATAATATCCACGTGGTAGAAGAATATATTAATAATATTCCATGACATGGCATGGAATATGCTTTAAGATTTTATTCTTGCCCACCGAGTAAGCTCACCTACTCATGTTCATTTGCTCATTCACTCGCTCGCTAATGTCATTGGATGGTTATGAGCCTCCTTGCCTCCTGCACGACCTACCATAGTTTGAAGTAGTTGATGCATCAACTTTTTGATCATTCGCTTAAACCGTCACCAAGCAAGCATGTCACTTTCCATCCTTTTCTTCCTCCTAGTGTCCTGACCAAACAATTCAAGCAAGGTCTTATTTATTATGTCTCCTTCTTGCTCTTGGTCCATCTCAATTGCATAATTCAACAAAATAAGCCAACTTAGATAAAATATACTTATTTGTTGATTTCTAATTAAGGTAAACTCATGAATAAAGTCGTAAAGTCCACCAAAAAGTTCCAATCTTGGTAATTTTTTAACCTAATAGGATGCTTTTATGATTTTTGTTTTCCACAACATGTTCAACTCCTCTCTCAAAATACCATGGTCCCAGCTTATTGTTTGCAAACACACTTGAAATCCACACAAAATAATGGCTCCAAATGATTGCAACGATTTCCAACCTATAGTTATAAAACATAGGTGCTTGAACTAGGTGTCCAATTGCCATTCTATTGACATGTTCATAAAGTGAACCCAATGGGTCCACAATTCCTTGCAAATAATCAAATGTTCAATTGGATAGCTATCGAAAACCCTAAACCACATGAACCCTAAATCTACAAATCTTCTTCTATATCCATGGCTAGATCTTGCACCTAAACTTCAACCTTCAAGCATCCATGTGATCAAGCTACATGACCTCTTAACACTTCTAAATGGACTTTTATAGCATTTCACCAAATGTCAAACAAAACAAAATTTCTTACATGAACTTTTTAAATGAGTTAAAACAGACTCCTAACAAGAAATCAACTACTAAACATATTAGCTCCACAGTTTTCATGGGCATTTGAATATAGGTCTACATTGCAGGAATTTGGTAGAAACCCTAAACCCTAAACAATTCCTTGTTTTAACAAAACTATAAAACAACTCCTAGTTTTAACAAAATTGTAGTGTTTATGGTTAGGAATTCATGTTTTCACCACATACACAAAACTCGTTGAAAATCCCAATGGCCAAAGGAGAAAGACCCTTAAGATAATATTGCATAGCTTGTGTTTTATACATAACAACAAACAACTGACCCATAAAGATGTATGTTGCAAACCTACAAGGTTGGATGATATAGACTTGAAATAATAATTGTGTGTTGGAGGTAATTCAAGAATGCAAACTCATCATTCGCAGAGGGAACTTCATTTGAACCATTGCCTGAATTTCAACTCTCACCTTCAACTCCTAGCAAATGTTTTTATATTGGTGGCAAACTCTTAAACACATTGGACTTCGAAACTCAAATGTGAAGATGAATCATAGCTTTATCCCAACACCTTAGCTTCTAGAAATGTTGATGAACATCCACATGTTTGGGAACAACATGTTCCATCCAATTGGAAAGGTTCTTGTGTGGGCACAAACCATTTTCATCAATCGTTTTCATTAAACGATCTTAATGGGTGAACTTTATTTTTTGGGGGATTTTTCATAACCTACAAACATATTATGATGAGGTGAATCCAACATGGGATGTTTTTGGAAAAAAATATAGACAATTCAACATTCCTATTCAATAGTGCATTCCTATATATTGTTGGAATTAAACAGTGGTAGTTGCCATTTAGGGCTAATTAATGTTGGAGATCTTGCCCAATGCACAATTTCAAAATAACACCATGGTGTGGCATAACATCCACTATTTGGGGGAGAAATTCATCAATTTTCAAACAACCTATATAAAAACCTTTCCTTGGGAGAAAGACAAACTCAATTGCCTTGGAGAAAATAAGTTCCAAAATTAGGGAAGGGCTTAGAGTGAGTTCATACTATACAACAATTAGAACAAGTTCATTCATTATGCAATGTCAGCCATGTGCAATAGTTTGCCACATGTCGGCCATGTAATTTCCACGTCATCCATGCCACATCATGGGATTGCCACGCAGTGTCCATGTCATGTTTTCCATGTCTTCGACCTACCACATGTGTGTCAAGTCGGTGCCATGTTAACGCCATGTCACTCATGCCAAGTCATCAATCTGCCACATCATTGTTCCATGTTGGCAAGTAATATCAATTATTCAAAAATGTGGGATTGTGCACACCCCACACCCCCAAATTCCCACATTCCTTGATTTCCCAATTCTGGTATGTGCCTTGGACAATGTCATTGGGTTTTCTTGCATATTATTAAGATGAATTAAAGATTTGATTTAAGTCCTGGACATAATATTGTATTGTAACATATTATTATTTTAAGGGCAATAATTTTTTAATTAATGGTCAAATATTGTTTGTGGAGTATAATTACAAAGTTGTCAATGTATAATATATTAAAACTTTGGCTTACCAAATTGAAGATGAATAGTTGAATTGTACATTTATGTGGCACCATTAATATGGGATTATGGACCATGGACATAAGTGCCTAATTGGTGACAATGATTGTATTATGGTCAAACTTCAAAGACATTGACTAATTAGTATCACTTAAGTAGAATTAGACACTCACTTGTCCACAACCACTTGGTAGACCACCTAATGATATTGACACATTTCACCAAAACACCAATGTGGTTGGAATGCTCAGTGGTTGGAACCACATGATGCCCTAGATGTCAATTGACATTTGCCAAAACACCATGGTTGGAATGGTTAGTGGTTGGAACTAGTTTTGGCCAGGTATATGTTTTTGGATTGGGTTCAAGTCTAGATCTAAATCAAGTTCTAAGATCCGGACTCAATGGTTCAACCTCAAGCAAGAACCGCCCCTACAGCCGACCCGGTCTAAAAAGATTCTTCAAGAACCGGACCCGAACCCGACTTGACAAAACACACTTCCAACAAGACCCAACCTTGGATTTGAGCCATGGGTTTTATTAATTTTTGGTTAGGTTTGGGTCAGAGGTCTAATCATAGGGGCTAGGGTCCAAGTCTAGCCTAGGTGTATTGCTACAAGATAATAATAAATTTTTAGCTACATGATCTCAACATTCATTATTATGGGTTCCTTTTGACTGGTTGGATTGGATTCCTTTTGTGGCAAAGACACCAAAAAGTGATGTTAAGTGCCAACAAGGATGTTGTAATGAATTGGGTGGTGGCAATGGTGGAATGATGTTAAATGCCAACAAGGGTGTTGTTTTGATTATTGGGCAAAGAAAACATGGATTTTAGAATTATACAATCATTTCAATAATGTAGGAGATGCAATTTAAACTATAAACATGAACCATGTATGAGGTGTTTCTTTAACTTCTCACACCTAGACCCGCCTTTGAACTAGACTGAAGGGTTTGAAAAAATGAAAACTTGTCAAACCCGAAACCGTCATTTTCAAAAAATGAATCCAGATTTGAAATTGATGGGTTTTATTTTTTAAACATATTCCTGAAAATTAGAATCAACGTGTTAAAGGAGTAGTTACTTGTGGTAATTATTAATTAGTATATTTCTATTCACTTAGTTACTATTTTAAGAATTATTAACTAGATTACATAGTTTTTATCACCATTTGAATTTAAATAAAACATAGGACTATTTTTTGTGGAGGAATATTTTGGGAGAAGAAGAGATGAATACCATTGTATCATTGCTAAACATGGAGTTTTAATGGAGTATGAGTGAAATATACTTTGATTTTTGGAAAAACTTTGTTTCCATAGTTAGAATTTATTGTTTAATGTTTTTATAATACTTTCATTCTTGGATTTTAATTTAGAAACTAATTGTAAGTAGATTTGTATGAGCAGACGTTCTTAGTATTAGTTTTATTGCATTTTAGTCCAAATTTTAAACTAGAATATAGGATTAGAAATTTTGTTTTTACCATTTGGCGACCATCCTAGGGTTTGAATTCAGAGGAATTTTAGAATGTTGTTTATGTCTTATTGTTGAAATTTTTGTTTTTATAAATAGATAGTGAATTTCAATTTCATTTTCTACATTTTTTTTCAAATCTTGATCATAGTTTTTTGTTCAGGAAGTAGATCTAAGCAGAATAACTTATTGTGAAGATTTTGTTAGAATGAAAAAGTTTGTTCAGATTTGAATTAAGATGTGGAAAGATGGAAAATAGAATTGTAACTAGAAGTTTGAAAAGACAATTAGATCAAGTTATATTACATGAATAAGTGGAAAATGGCATTGCCATTAACAACAATGCAGATAAAGTAAATCAACGATTTGAAACACCTAAACAAGTTTTTTAGATAGAACAAAGACATTCATGGACAGACCAAAGACCTACGAACCACATAACACTTTAGGCAACATCGATTATTCTCATGAAGTGTAAACTGGTGAAGCACAAATTAAGGCACACCAATAGTTTGTTGTAATCTTCTAGGAATGAAGAACGTTAAATTGAAAATGCATACTCATAAGTTGAGTTTAGATGAAGGAGTCGAGAATCTAAACTTCAACAAAAAGTTATGCTAGAATCAAAAGATTTAATGCAGTAACATACTTCTAATGTTCTAATTCAAGAAAAAGAACAAAGACTTAACAAGTTAGAAAGGGAGGAAGTAGTACCAAGGTACAAATCTATTTCACCTCCTTATTATCGAGACAATCAAAATAATGAAAAGTTTGAACAAAGAGCTTAGAATTTTGAACCTTCGTTTCATTTTGTCGTTGAACAGGAAACCATAATTTAGGGTATCAAAATGTCCAAAGGAGTTAAGCCGATACATGTAATTAGACAAGAAATTGTAATTTTACGAAGAACAAAACCAATGGTGGCAGAAGGTGTTTTTGTGGCGATAAGAGTGAAATATAGTGAACCCAGATTTAATTAGCAGAATGGAAGCATAGTTAGAGGATTTCCAAGGGATTGGAGTAGAGGGATTCATAGTGTGAAAGAGTTCCAAGACCAAATTCTCCACATTGCACATATTGCTATTAGATTGGACATTAGATCAATGAATGTCCATTTATTGAAGATAATGTGGGGCTAGGATTTGTTGAGCATTTCCAAAATTTGAATTCAAAACCTACGAGAGTAGGGAATTATGGACATATTAAGTTAGAGGATCTGTACAATGAGAAGGTCAAAATTCTTGATACACTTAAAAAATAGATGTGGAGAGAAAATAGAGTGGAAATGAAAGCTCATATTATGTTAGATGTAGTACCTATTTTTGTAGCTCATATACCAAGTCTATTACATCAAAACAATATTGGAGTTACTTATGTAAGAATTTCAAATTTCAGAATGGAACCAGTAAGATCTATGCCATTATATTCTATGGCAATGCCCTAGTCTATAATTATAATTATTGAAACTTTGTTTATATTAACACTAGTCCATATTGTTGATGGTGTCTTATCCAGACCACAAACTCTAATGAAACAAAAATTGTGAGTTTGCATGAAGATATACCCAGAGAGGTGAACAAAATTTTTGCTAGTCAACCATTAGATCCAGGAGGAGACGGCTTAGATCCACTAAGACCTCTAGGATATTCTGGATTGCCAATGGAGAATCCAGGTACGCCACCATTACCACTAAACAGACCTTATCGTTGGCCACTTAACTATCCTAAGTATGTCAAGGATTTTGACCCAAATGCTCATGTCAAAGTATTTAAAGTTGGCATTAGAGCAAATAGTGAAACAAATGATGCAAAAATTGTTAATTTGTTTAATTTTACATTCAAAGATATTGTGCATAACAATTATATGGGACATTACCCAGATTATACTTTTGTAGGATTGCAAATGGCTTTTTGTAAAAGGTATAAAAAAGTTCAGAATGATGAACAAGTTTACTTGCAATTGAAAAATATGAAGCAAGAGAAGAATGAAAAAGTGGAAGTCTATTATGAAAGATTATTGAAGTTGGCCAATAGTCTTAAATATAAGACAATAAACAATTCTTTAATTATTATTTTTAAATCTTGATTACAACCATATTTGTGTGCAACAATAGTAGGTATGAAGGGAAAAACTTTACAGCAACATAAGGAAGCAACTTTGTTTTGTGAAGAGGGAATTTTTGAAGTAGAGGCCATAAGCAATCTTTCAATACCACAAAATAGCAAGATAGTATTAATTCAGAAACCTTCAATAGTCCCAGAAAAAACAAGAATGTACTATACAAATTGTCACATGACAAATCATAACGTTGAAACCTATAGAATCAAAAGAAAGGAAGACCTTGTTCATGTAGTCTCTGAAATTACTACTCAACAACTTAAAGTACAGAGGCTTGTGAGGTATTCTTGTCATATTTGTGGTGACACTAGACATAAGATCATAGATTGTCCTAAGTAGAATTATATGTAGAATATGCTTAAGAACAAAGGAGTGAAGCCAACATATAAACAAGCCGTGGTAGAACCCAAGGTTTCAAATCCTTCAATCCATATGGTGGATGAGAATATGGCCATCACCAAGAGCAAGGTTATTGAAGAACAATTGTTTAAGGACAGAAAGCCAATTTAAAAAAAGTCTATTGCTGATTAGGAAAAGGAGCAAAAACTACAACAATATTTTGTCAAGACTATACAAGAAATACAAGTAGAAGACCCACCACAAAATCTCATTCAAGTGGGTCATGACATGCTTTCTTTCAATGCTACAATCTTATTGATTTGTAATTTTATTATTTTTTTCAACATATCAAAACATCACAAGTGAAACTAGGTGGCAATATGTGATTCTAGAATGTGTGAAAACATCATGGCTCTACACACATCATATTTTGGGATTACACCCAAGAGCTTATGCACTTATTATTTAGGACTTAAATTTTAGGTACAACCAATCAACCATATTTACTATGTTTTTTGTGCTTCTTTATCATCCTTGTTTAACAAAATTCCAAGAGAAGTTAAATCTATCAAAAGATTTGGTCGTTGTTTTCATGAGTAGATCATGATTAAAAGTGATAATAAAAAATTGGGAATAAATTAACATTTGGACTTTTGGAAGGGGACAATCCCTTGAGTGAGGTGTCTCAATTCAATTTTTTAGATTTGAAATTACACCACTATGTTGTGGTTTTGTTCCACTTGTTTTGCAAGTTATGTAAATTTATGTTTTAACAAAAAATTTAGTTATACTTGGATTCTTGCAAAACTTTGCAAGTGTGTAAGCTTGTGTTGTTGGTGAATAACATCTTGGATCCAAAAAACTTGGGTTTTGAATTTTATGCAACTCAAGTAACTCGGTTGTTATTTGTATGGGGTATTAGTTTTGTTAAAGTGAGAGTTTTTCTTGGAGGTCATGTGGCATGTTACTTGATGTGATGCACCTTCTAGAAAGGCATGCGGTTGTTTGAGTTACACATATGGACTATGACAAAATAAGTGTCAATTGAATAACACACAAATAACAAGTTTTTTTATTCAACTTTTTTGTGTTTCAAACATCAAAATGATGCACTTTTGAATACACTTGATATTCCAATTTGAATCTAAATTTTACTTCAACACTTTTACAAATTATCAGCTTGTTCAAAGTAAATCTTCCAAAGAAAAAATAATCTACACCTTATCTTATAAATATATCTTTTGTTCAAAAATGCATTGGGCACCAATAAGTCCATGTTGACTAATTTGACATAATTTGGAGTTGCAACCACCAAAAGAGAATTGTTTGAAGACTCAACATTTCTTGTGCATAAACTTCATGTGCACATTTGATGAATCCTTTTGCCACACCTTGTAATAATAACAAGTTTTGAGACATGTTTGGTGTTTATGGCCACAATTACAAAACATAGTGAAATTGAATGCATTAGAAAGGGAATGGAACAAATAAAAACATGTAAACATTGCCCAAGAACATTTACATGTTCCAAACAAATTACAATTTTGGTTTTTCAGTATCCAACACCTCCAAAATATAATATCTCTATTGGTGCAATAATAATCTTTTCACATTCTCATTCTTCATTCATTGCATATGAGCATATTTATAACAATCATGGTTGTTGTATTTGACATGTTGTAGTTTTCAAATCACAATGCAATTTCCTACTAATAGTTCAAAGCACGTTAATAGGAACCAATTACTTTATAAAAATATTATGAATTCTTTTTTAATCCTTTTCATTTTTTCATATAAAATGTTTTTTGAATGAAATATTTTGCAACTTGTTATTAAAAATACATATAGTTGCCCTAATATATCACATGTTTTGTGTTAATCACTATTGATTTTTATTTTTTTTAATTATTCAAAGTGTGTATATTTTGCCATATTTTGCATTTCATTTTGAAATTTTATCATATTTTTAATGATACCAAAATATATCAACTACTTTAGGTTTTAGCTTTTTATATCATAAGCTACAACTTTGTTTTATATGTCATGTATAACACTTACCATTTATATGTGGTAAAGGACTCTTGAAATTTTGAGATTGTGAAACATACTTTGAATTTCTAAAATTTTCAAATTCCATAATTTTTTAATTATAACTTTTTTTGAATGTGAGTAGTAGGTTACTATAATTCAAATTTTTTTATCATCAAATTTTTTTAATCAAACAAGTCATTTATCTTAATCCTTTACAAAATCAAATACTTTTAACACAACTATTCTTCAAGTTCAAAAGTCCTTTACTAAAATCAAAACCCAAAATTAATTTAATGAATTTTTAATTTCAATTCCTCAAAATTCACATGAGTCATTTAACACAACTTTAAATGATTAACATAACTTTAAAATGTCAAAAAAAAAAAAAAACATATTTATTATAATTTGAAATTTTCAAGGACTCACAACACCTTTTTGGCTCCTATTAATGTGTTTTGACCATGACATTAAAAGCTTACATTTTTTTGGCCTACCTATGTGACTTGCAATCTAAAAGAAGGGTTCAACATTTTTTTCTTGCCCACACTTGGAAGAACATTAATATTATTATGTTTGTTAACTTGAAAATTTATTGAGATAAAATTGTTACCACACCATAAAATAAAAGAATTCATCCAAGAGAATTGGCTTCCATGGAACTTTTGTCAATTTCCTCTTCCGTAAGAATCCACTAGGTTCATTTTGAAGTGTTGCAATCCAACCTCCCATGCATCTAGAAATACTTGTTTTAGTCTTCCCATCCTTATCTTTGAATTCATAATGCTCCAAACAACTTGACCAATTTTCATAACCAAGCATTATAAAACTTTTGCTTATTCTTCCAATATGCCTTTTGGAAGTTCATCTTTTCATCTCCAACAAATCAGGAATCCCCTCAATTTTCATTGCCAACCAAACATCAACTTTTGTCTCAAAGCTTCCAAAAACAAATTACACAAAAAGGTATTAAGTTTGCTTAACATTGGGGAAGAGTTAACAATTAATTTAAATTAGGTCAAGGCTGAAGGAGGGGTGGGTGCTTCAATATGAAGCATCCCAAGTGCATCAAGCATCTTGTGCTTTTGTGTAAGGAAGAAAGTGTGTGTTAATGTACTTTAAAATAGATTCAAACATGTGAAACCTTGGCCTTTTGGTTTTTCAAGGTCTCCAAATTACTCTTCAAGTCTCAAGTTCATTTAAAGATCATATACTTTTATGTTTTGACATAAGTCAATTTTATCTTTAAAACATTTACTTCAAGTTTTGGCACATGTGGCCATGGTGCCAAGAACTTTGCTTTGCCATATTAAGTTTTTATTATGAAGATTTAAAGTTCTTAAGTCATGATTCATGGAGGGACCTAATGACAATAGTGGGGTACCTTATGACAATTGTTAAAAAATTCATGATTGATCTTTTTAAAATTCAAAAAATCTAATTCCACTTGGATTGAAATTTTTAACAATTTTCCTTTCAAAAAAAAATGTACATGGAAAAATCAAACCTTATTTTAGTCCAATTGTTTATTTCAATGGGTTTATGGTGCTTTTAGCTTAAATCTTGGTTGTAACTATTTTGTAGTTGCAAATTGCAATTACACTTTTCGTGTAGTGCAAGACCTAAAGTTTCATGGATCCATAAAGCACATCAAGGTTTGAATGGATTACATTTGATCCAAGGTTGAAACTAAATTCACCTACTAGAATACTAAGAAAATAATGGCTAATATTTTGCCAAAAGTTTTTCAAAGCTTAAATTTTCAATTTTGTAAAGACGATTTTAAAATATGTAACCAACATCCAATTCAAAAATTGTTTGTTGAAAAATAGGAATTCTCAAAGAGACCATGTTGACATAAGTTGGAGTTGACTCATAAAACCCTTAATTAGTTATATTGTTTTAACTAATAGTCTTCTTGACATCAATTGGAAGTTGATTCATAATGTTGATAGTTAGGGTGTTTCATTAAGTGGGAGTGTTGGAAGGTGAAACTTGAAAGAATTTAAATAGTTGAACACCAAATTATAGTGTGAAAGGAGGTGTTAGCCAAAGGTGGGCCCTCACTTTGGGAATGCCTTGCTTCAAGGTTATGCAAGTTAAAGTGTCCATAATATAACATTATAGGGCAATTTTTTTGGCACCTTTGTGAATGTGTCCTCAATCAAATGATGTTTTAATTTTCTAAAAAGGGATTTATGTATATGAATATTATGTAATCTAGTTAAGTAAGAACATGAAATTATTTCAAAACTAAATATTTACATCAAATGGAGGACTTTTGACTATCAATGGTTGTTTGATAATCATACACAAAAAACTTGTAAATGAACTCAACATAATCATAATTTATAATGATGAGTCCATTTATCAAGGAACAACATTAATAAATGTCAACAATAATTCAAAATAGGGGTTTTCAAATCATTTCAACATGGCATGGAAGTTTGGCGGACTTCAAAGAACACCAAAATTAAGAAAAACAACAAAGTCCTTTACAACATGATCTTTATGAAATTTCTATATTTTTTCATCAACATTGTACCTTGAGATGCATTAAATGGTTGCCCATAATGATATTTTGAAAAAGATGATTTTTTTGCTTTGAAAATGAACATTTGACAATTCTATGTTTCTGGTATTATAAAAATAAACTAGAAAATATAATTTGAGTGAAACCTATCATGCCCATTTTTGGTCCACTTTAGTGTGCATTCACCCCCAGGGAAATTGCGACTATTCATAATGTTGAACCATCAAATCAAGCTTTATAGTGGCCAAAATGTGTTGCCTTTATACAATAGGCCCTTCAAATCATATGGAGGGCATTAAACTATATGGGGTAGCAAATGCACACATTTGCCATGGGAGTAATAAGAGTTGTTTTTACATAATGACATATGAAGAAATTGCTGCCAATGTGCAATTCTCCTGAAGGCTCAACAAATATGATTGTACTTGCACAAAATGATCTGTGCTGACCTTCTAGATTTTTTCTAACAACATCAATCTAGTATGATGAATATTATTACTGAGCAACAATGAGTGTGAGTTAGTAGTTAGGCTAAAATTGACACTTGCATTAGTAGGATACAAACATACTCCCTATAATGGGAGTGCATGAGGAACCCATATTGAAGAATCAAATTGTCCTCTTTGCATTTGTTTGTTGGAAAAATCACTTTCTGCCACAAATTCAAGTTGAGTTTCGATGCTTTGGTCTACCCCAAGACTCACCCCTTCCTCAAGGAAAAAAAGACTTAATGAGGATGTCATGCCCTCCCACAACTTCTGAATACTCTAGACCCTCTACTTCCATGGCACATCATTCTTAACGCATGGTCCCTTGTGGACTTAATGAGGATGTATTTATCGACCTCACACCCTCTCGCAACTCCCATATACTCTAGATCCTATGCTTTCCATGGCACATCATTCTTCAAGCATGGTCCCTTGTGGTGACAGTTTCTCAATGTTTGTTTGTAACCAAACATGTCTACAAGATTTAATAGCTCTCCACTATTTTCATTTGGGAACTGGTGGCCATTAAGGATTTTTCATGTGCCTTGAAAGAGTATGGACTTAGTTGTTCGATCTAATTCCAAGCAAGAGTATTTGTCTTTGGTGGTATATATGACAGGTGCAACCTCCAAAGCAAGTACTGCAAGGATTCTGGATCAACTCTTTGCAGTAAACTTTAAAGTACCCATCTCTAAGGTAGGTCTCCTCCCTTGATTAGTTTGCTTATAGATCTCTTCTACTAGACATTTGTCAATCATTTTTACTGGCAAGAGTCTAAACATACCAATAAATTTGGATTGAGACAAAACTTTGCAAGCGAGATATACCCAGGACTCTATTGACTTTTGTTTCTCAAGTTGTCCGGTCAAACTTATGACTAATGAATCTTCCCATTGCTTCTAGACATGTGACAAAACCTCACTATGCAGGAACTTGTATAGTTTTTTGGCTGAACTAGTGGACAAATTGTCATATACACTTCTGCACACTCACTGTTGGGAGCTGATAAAGTTAGCGGGGAGTCATGGCTACTAGTCACTGTCATTTGTGCTTTTTGAGTGACATTTAGAAGGTAAAGAGTGCACAAATTCTTCTTGTGTTAGTTTGGTTTGAGCTGGAATAATTGATACAATAGTTACCTTTAAAGTGTTGTTTTGGAGTTTCTCTGCAATCTCATAAATACAAAAAAATTGGCCTAGCAATTCACCTAATTTAGATGGAGCAGTATAGGATAGGAATAAGGCAAGAGCACAGTCTAGATGAAGACCTGATATCTATAAGATTGGTTCTAGTTTTTGTAGATTACTCTATAATAGCCAGTATACACTTGGGGGAACTTCCAGAAATCATTTTAGAGGACATTGTTGTGCCTGCCAGTGGATCCTCTGAAATTGATTGTTGTACTGAACCAAAAAGTGTAGGGGGACTTCTTTCTAGAAGAATGAGTACACTTCATTGTGGGGTTCCATGGTTCTTACTTTTCTTATGTGCTATAGCAACTACAACCTGGAGCTATGACAAGGAAATTGTCAATCTATGGGGATAGATCACATTCTAGAAGATATGTTGACTATGATAATGGAAGCTGACCCAAGTACATTCAGCAAGGTGAGTTATATGTGAATTTATCTCACATGAGTTGGATGAAAACAAAGGGTTAATTTGTACAATTTAGAGTCTAGAGGAACTTCATTGTTCGGGAGTACTTAACAACCGAGAACTAACCAAATAAATACCAGAAGAGAAAGGATAAGCCACTGTCCTGAACTAGATGATAAGTTGAAGTTAGTTTAAGTCACCGAGCTACTATATCTAGTTGTAACTGTGAGTCATGCGACAACTGCAGAGATTAGCTATCCACCCTGAATGGTGGCACTAACTATTCAGTGTTAAGAATTTAATGGCAGATGACTAAAAATAAACCAGACGTCATTCTGCATTGTAACTGTACAACTGAGGCGTGTAAATTCTACATAATTAGGGTTTAGGGTTTAGGGACTGGCACTGCAGTCAGCATTGTTGTATGATCATCTTCTGTGAGTGCTTTATCTGGCTATTTATTTGCCCCTCAGTAGTTTGTGACATCTTCAATCAGGACATTGTGTTTTGGTGCACCATGAAAGTTGCAGTGTTCTGAATCCTCTGAGTTTTGGATTGCCGTGCTGACCCTCCAGAAGTGTTTTAGGCAAAAGTTTCAAAACCATCTGCAAAGCAGCAAAGTTGCAGCCCATAAAACCCCAGGCTGGTTTTGTTTTCCAAAGAAGTTCCATTATGAGCTGTGCTAGCCTAATGGAATGTTGTATACTATGCCAGCTGCCTGTCATCACAGGCAGTCTCATGTTTCAGAAATACCAGACCACCCACTGTTCAACTCATACTAATCATATGATTATGTCTTCCCAGCAGGTTGTGTATGGCCACAGCTGTGCTTCTAGATAGTCATTTGCGATTCAATGTCTACTTCATGTGAATCTCTTGAGACAAATGTAGCACCCACTGTGATTGCTGAACAATCTTGTCAAAGAGTTCACTGCAATATCAAGCAGCTTGTAAAGACCTCCTCAGATTTTCCTAGTGTATTCAGAGAGCATGTTGCAGAGCATAAGAACCGACGAGGCATTTCAGAAAACAAAACATGTGCAGGCGTGGGTATACAATTTTCCAAAATCCCTCTGTCATTTTTTTGTTTCCAGGAAAAAAGCTAAAGAATAAAATCCAAAGCACAGTATTTATGTGCAGTAAAGCCCTTGGCCACAGGCTTCAACATATAACACAGAATATCTTGTTGCACAGAGCAATTTTATTCTTGTTCTCACATGAATAGATCTGTTTTTCACTCCCAACAGACTGAAATGGAAGATGAGATGTGGGTGTCTGCATAACCACCTCTTCCTCGTCTATGATTTAGTAGGAAGTCTGCTGTGCAGCCTAACGTGCTGAGGTTTGTAATCTGTGTGGAGCTGTGTGTTAACCAAACCTATGGCATCCACATCTTTGTTGCTCTTGGTACTTACAATCTTCTTGTTGCATATCAAGCTCTTTAATTAAACTCTAATCTTCATATCAATTCTTATTGTGATCCGTCTCACCCAACTGCATCCCAGGTGTGCCTGAGTGATCAGATGGTAATCAGCAATTTTTTTGGGGAGATTTTTGCATCATCATGGCAATTTTCTTTTTGGAGAAAATTCTGGACAAATATATTTTTCCAGTGTAATTTCAACTAGATTTGCTGTTTGTTGAGCAAAATCTGCGAATTTTTTGACCTCAGGAAATTGAAAGCAAACCCCTCATTGGCAATATCTGACCTTGAATTCAATTATTTTCTTTTGTTATGGGCATCATTGATTGGCACATCACAGAAAAAAAATTACTCGACCTTTGGAGTTCCCAAAAAATAGATATTTTGTAGTCTTATTCTATTGGGATGTTTGGATAGGTTACAAAAGTAGAACTTACGGCAAAGGATATGGGATAAAGTGAGATGCTATTTGGAACATGTTGAGGAACACACTGGGAACCTGGGAAACTTGTTGGGAGAACACTTTGAGAACTTGTTGGGAACTCAAAGAGAACACATTGGGAACAACCAAATCCAAAAAAATCGAATTCACAATTAAAAGTCCAAAATTCACAATTGAAATATTACATCCCTCCATTAACAAGGAATTTCAAGCAATGATCATTGATGTAGTAAAGTGTAGCTTGATGCCATGCTCGTGACATCACTATCACGAGGAAGGTTTGTGTCTCCTCGTGAAATATGACACTTTGTGATCTCACCACCGTATAGCACATCACTAGGATGGTGATGTGCTATATGGCAGTGAGATCACAAGGTGGGCAAGCATTAAACAAGTGCAATGAGTTAAAATTCAGAGTTGAGCATCTCTATCCTGGTAAAGGACAAAAGTGCACAGCATGAGAAGTTCTCCTTAAAAGGTTTTGAATGTAGTAATGGAAACAATACAACAACAAATTATTTCATCACATTTGGTTAACAACTTAACACAAATCATTTAGAGAATCTCAACCACATAGCAATAAATTGCATTTGTATATTAGATTAATTTAATGTTCACTTGTTCCCACCCATAAATATGAGAAAGTTCATTTTAAATTGTGAAAGATCAATTAAATATTTACAGTTAAACCAATCATTATCACGGACCAATAAATAGCAAGTAATTTTATTTTAAACTTTTTTTAAAAATCATGGTATTCTAACCATATTTAGTGTACATTAGAGGGGACTTTTACATCATCTTACTACAGTGGAGATGCTCTTAGAAACGTTCCTAATGTATTTTGGATGGAACCTTGTACATGTTAAGCAGTTGAAAAGATTTGCAAATGTTGAAGAGTACTTTATATCTGTCAATGAGTTCTAAAACAGATGAGGGTTCTCACACTTATTCCTCTATTCTTTTAATGGTGGGATTAAGTCACCTACTCATTATGAGTGTGTGATGGATCTTGATCCCACTCTTGAGGATTAGGCATAAGCACCATCTCCCTCCTACACCTTTTTGAGGAGAAAAAAAACAACCCATTCTTTATGAAATCTGGGAGGAAACTAGTTCCCATGACATTGGTAACTTCAATAGAGTAAAACATTGGGAGAGTTGCCTAATGTATTTGGAAGGCTACCTTATATCCACCAATATCTTAAGCCTATATAATGGGAAGGAAATTATGCATACTTATTAGTATAGAGCAATTATATTATTTTTGACAAATTTTGACACTTTTTGACAAAACATTTGGTTTAATTTCATTTTTCTTAAATCCAGTTTAAAGTCCACTAATTTAATAAAGTTTTGAAAAAAAATTCCAAATTTTTTTTTTATAGAAATTGGTATAAAGCTTTCCTGCCACTAATAAGGAGTAGAGGTGTAAAAGAACCCTCCTCCTCTTACACCTCATGATTGTTCATGATAATATTCATCTTGTGCTTTAAGATGGGTAAAGTAAAGCCCTAAGGTGGCTACCACCTCATCATCATTGGCCCCTTATATTGGGAATGCCTTAACACTAGGGCTAGTTGTGCTTTTACACACGGTAACGCCCTTGGGGGAGGGCATTCTCAGAATAAGGGGCTGCTTTGGCCCCACCTCGAGTGGGCCCCTTATTCATTCTGAGAATACCCTCCCCTAGGGCGAGGGTATTACATTAACAGCCCCACCACAGGACCAATGAGAATAGTAGCATAAAGGTTAATAATACCATGATTTGTTTTTGTTTTTTTTTCTTTTTTCTATGAAAAGTTTAACCAGAACCAAGACAAATTTAGTTATCCCTAGCTAGCCAAATTAATTCTAGAGACGATGATTTCATTGGAGCTGGTTTAGGTGGGATGGGCTACAATCTTGTGCAATCTTGGGCCTTATAATAAGACAATTTCAAATTGCAAATTTATTAGAGGTTGATTCCAGAATCAAAAATTTTAAAAATAAACATTTTATAAGTTGTAATGTCTCAAAATGTCCTTATGGATTCTAAGATATCGAAAGAAAAAAAAAGTCTTTTTTTTTTTTTTCAATGTCTTGTAAAATTTTTGTGTCCTGTCCAAAAAAATTAAATCTTTTTTGTCTTTCTAATATCATACACATGTTTACATATTATTTTCTACAAATGTGAATATGTTTTATTTTGTTTGAATATGTTGAAAAATATTGTAAGAGATTAACATATTTTTTTGAGATTAAGCTAATTTTCAATAAAAAATTCTCCTTTAATTATCTAATTCAAAAATTAATCCTCACTTGTTTAGCTGATTTAATGTTTATCCATCCTAATTGCTCTTAAAATTTTATGAAAAAAAAAAATGATTAATTAAATCTCCTCTTGAATGATAATTGAACGATATTTTCTACAATTTGAATCCTATATATATCTGAAAATAACAAAGTTTTCAAAAATGAACTTTTTTTTTTTTTTTGGGGGGGTCATTTCATCGTCACTGGTAGTGCGTAGCAGCGCGAAGCCCAAGTAAGAAAAAGGGGGTGGGATATGGGCACCGCAGGGGAAAGGTAGAGTCTCCCAAAAGAAATACAAACAAAAACCAAGTTTGACTTGTTTCTCTTTGTCTTGTTCTTCTTCTCCTTTGCCTTCCGCTTCGTCTTCTGCTTCGTTTGCTAGCAGCTCTGTTTGTTTACTCTCTCTCCTTCTTTCCCAACACTCCGCAGCACTGCAGCCTGCGTCCACAGTTGTGTTCGCAACGCCATTTGCACGCCACTAAATTGCTGCAGCGCCTCCCTCCCTCCCTCGCTTCCTCCCTGCGTTCCTTCCTTCCTTCCTTCCTTGTGTAATGCTTTCCATTGTCGTACTTTGTAGTTTCCTCCAGTACCATCAGTTTTGGCATAAGGGAAGTGGAGAGACTGTGTTTTCCATTGGCGACAGTTTGAGAGAGAGAGAGAGAGAGAGAGAGAGGGAGAGAACGAGAGACTCTGTGAGAGAGAGAGAAGAGAACAAGAACAAGAAGGGAGAACAACCCTGTGAGCGGAATTCTCGGTTGCGAACTGGAGGATGAGCTGAGATGAGTTGAGTTGCTTCTTTTGTGGGAGTGGGTTGCCGTCCTCGTTGGCTGTCAACGGTGGTGAAGAACATGTTTCTGAAGCGGCGATGCATCGGCAGCAAGCAGGTGGAAAGTATGGAGGAGAGTGCGGCGGAGTGTTGTTGTATGTCTTTGTTGGACCTTCCGGAGCTCGCTTTGGAAGGTATTCTAGCACGCTTGCCGGCGGTGTCGCTGGCGCACATGGCATGTGTCTGCCAGGAGCTACGCAAGCGATGTCGTAGCAACCATCTGTGGGAGCATCTGTTCCAGCAGAAATGGGCACGCATTGCCGGTCCTTCGGCGTTTCGCGAGTGGCAGCGGCATTTATCATCGCAAGCGGAGATGGGAGGAGCAACGACGGTGGTGGACCGGAGTAGTAGTAGTAGTATGCGGGGCTTGTGGGGATGGCCACTCTCCTGCTTGTGGCCTTTCTCATGGCTGAATCTGCAAGGGGAGGAGCCTGCAACAAACCCTCCTCTCAATTCTCTCATGGCCTGGTACTGGGCACTGGAGAGCGGCACGTTCTGGTTCCCTGCCCAAGTTTACAATCGCGAGGTAGGCGGTTCCGCATTTTATTTTGTTTTTGCTTCTCACCCTCTTGAGGATCTTGGTAGATCCTGCTCAGGCAGAGATGTGGCATACCCACTTGACATTACTGCTGGTGAAACCCAGTTCTCGTCTATATCTTTGGAAACAGTCTCCTGCTGCTGCTCTGCACGTACAGTCCCTCCCTCCCTCCCTTCCTCTTCAAGGGATGGTTATCACACTTCAGAAAACAATACTGAGATTCTTATGGCATGCATATCATTTTTTCAGTGCATACCAGTTGCTATTTAGGTTTGGGATGATAGCTACATTACTTGCTCATGGAGGTTCAGATGATGACCTCTTATGGTAGTGTAGATTTGTTTGATTTATTGTTTTCTGTGAACCGTAACAATCTCTTTTTTTGCAATGTTTTTTTGCTGACAATTTGTGACTTCAACTTTGGATGGATTTTGTGTCGCAGAATGGGCATGTGGGTTTTATGTTGTCATGCTATGATGCGGAATTGAGCTATGACCGCCACTCTGACTCCTTCCGTGCCAGGTAACTCCTGAATTGAAGCCATTCCTTCCTTCCTTCCTTCCCTCCTTCTACCTGCATGTGTAGTTGTAGTAGTAGTAGGTCAAGTGGAAGGAATTCTCTCCTGCCTCAAGACATTTGACACTTCTCTTAACTTCTGGTAACGACTCATGGATGTGGTAGATATCTGCCACATGGTCCACGGACAATAGTGGTGGAGGAGGGAGTGAAGTGGGAGAGATTGCGAGCGCCTCCCCTTGACACACCTGCACACGATCTGCACCTGTCTGACTGCCTGGAGGAACTGCAACCTGGCGATCACGTTGAAGTGCAATGGCGCAGGAATAAGGACTTCCCATACGGTAACCCTACATTTCAACTCCTATACATGATTTGTTAAGGATTTCTCCATTCTGGGTTCAGTGTACCTTCTCAGAACTGTTGCCAAATGAAGATAAAAGCTATGTCCTGATCTGGGACAGGTTGAGTCTATCGCAGGATGGTGGTATGGCGTGGTGGGTCATGCTGAGACATGTAGTCGCGAGAGTCACCGCTGCTGCTGCCACCTCTATGGTCTGATTCCTTGCCCCATGACCCTCAGATGAATGCACTAAAAAAGGTGACTCATTTAGGAGGACATACTCACAGTAGTATACTTCTGGTCTTGCAGTGCTGCTGTGAATATTGAAATGCCCTGAATCAGCATGATCCAGGCACCTTTCCCAGCCTTTCTTGCAACTTTTGTCCATTCTGATACATATATGTAGCTTTTGTTGCTAGTCTTATTACAAAAAGTTTGTTGGTGACTTGGCTATCATGCTGAAATAGGCCCTCACGATGATGTGATCCTAGAAAATTCCATGAGCCTTTGAGGTTCCTACCCATAAGCTGGAGGGCATGCTTTTGTATCTCTCTCCAATAACTTTCTTAAACTGTTGGACATGGACATTGTTCTCAACTTGTGATGTTGAAAACTTTAATGTTTCACTCATGAGCACTGGTAAGATTATATAAGTGATTGACAAGCTTAAAGCATCAAAGCTCATGTATACACCTGCTTGCATGGGCTCTGTACTGGCAGAAACAGTGTGGTTAGAATTCAATCAGTACACTCTTGGATCACGCTGGAGGTGGGCTGCTATTGATCGCAAAAATCATCGGGAGGAGGGAAATGAAGCAGATGGTTTCTATGGAGGCATCAGGAAATTAAGAACAAAGGAAGAGATATGCATTTGGGAGCGAATGTGGCCAAGTGAAACACTAGAGTGAGCTGCTACTGAATTTTGAACCCTTTACAGAGAGACTCATGCACACTGATTGATTACACCAGTGGCTTCAAATTGTACTTGTAAAAAGCATTACTCAAATTTTTATTGCAGGATCTGGGAACCCAATTCACCTATTTGATCCATTGACCACAAATTCTTTTCACTTTACACAGCTCAAGAGGATCTACGAAGGGCATGAAAGCATGTGTGTGTTCGAGCATTGTCTTTTGCAGTACCTCTTTCTGCTTTGTAGTTTCATATTGATTTGCAGTTTCTTGCAGTTAACCAAATAATGGACTTGGATTTGAGATTGCTGAATCACAAAGCTGGCTTGAATCTTGAGTTTCTCAACAGAAGAGCTACCAAACCCATCAGAGAAGGAACCCAAATGGAATATTACTCCATTGGTACCAGAAGTGTCTTTCCGAAAGTGCAGGACTGGGGAAGTTCTTACCCTATTTGAACGTTAGAAGTGTCCTTTTGTGGCGCCTGTTGAAGTTGAAATTTCTTGGATAATAAGGGTTTTTAAGTTAGTCTGGGTTCATCCGTTTTCTTCCACATCCAAGTAGTCTTAATTTTCTGGAGTGCTAGGGATCATGACCACTGTGGGGCAGGTATTGCTATTTGAACATACCAGCTGGTACTTGTATTTAGGGTCCAAGGCTGATTTTTGGCTGATATGAGGCAGGTATATATTATATAACTGGGACTGAGACTGGTATGGTCTTTGTATGAGACTGGGCTGTATTACCGCAGGTCCCTACCAGGCAAGTACGGGCAGGAGTCTGGTATTGCTTCAGATCATTCCAATCTCATTCATTCTTTGATACCATGATCAATGTTAAGTAGTCTATATACCAGGGTTCCAGCTTGGTATCTGCCCAACACTGATCATATCTCATCTCTTTTTGGGGCAAGTTTTGAGATTTTAAGCTCTGAAAAGCCTATACATTACATCAGACTATTGAGTATCCATTTTTTTTCCTGACATGTTTTTAGAAATGCTTAAGTAGTTGAATCTCCAGATGTTTAGATGTATCCCAAAGACCAACAAAAAAAAATTTTGGGAGCAATGTTCCTCCACTAGGCTGTTCTCGGACCTAGTCATGTGTCTGAAGGACAAATTGGAGGTACTTTTAACCTGTTATTAGATGAGTGCGATTATTTTATACATTGCATTGAAATATACCTTAGGCTAGGTACAACAGTTGGAAGGGGTGAGTGGTTGTAAGGGGTGAGTTGATGGAGAGCAAAAGGCTATTATTTGAACATAAAGCTTGCAAATAATTAACAGAGGAAATGAACAGCTCTTGTCTTGAGTCAGTTATATTGAGTCAATATAACCACATACCCATATAACACTAGTTGACACTGTTCAAGACAGGAGGGAAGAAAAAACAGGGGACTCTCACTTGACTTAGTTACACAAACGTGAGCTTCCTTTCCTTTTATAATGTAAGCTTTGCAGAGAGTGAAGGATGTTTTATTTGGAGGGGTGCCGTCCTTATTTGTAGGTAAGGACTCCTCTAGCCTTACTGCTCTTTTAGGTTTCTCTTCCCTTTCTGATATACTTTGTGCAACTGGTGAGGGCTCTGGAACATAATTTGTTCTTTTGCCCCCATTGTGACTCTGTTTGAGTTTTGCTCTTGTGGCTCTGACTTGGGTCCTGTCTTGAGTGTCTTTGTTTCTTCCTTTCCCCCTTTGCTGGATGCTTTGTTTAATGGAGCTTGCCAGGGTTTCATCAATGTTTTGTCTATGCTCCAGAATAAAGGGGTACGTATGTTATTAAAAGGGGGTGATTAGATTCTTACAGGGAAAGATTCTGTACCTGCAACTAAGCTTGAAGTCCTTGCAATGGAATCCTAAGTAAGCCCCCATCATTGTACCTAATTTTGCTTGCTATGGGTTTAACCTTTAGTCACCCAATTAGGCTTAATCCCGAATTTGGCTTGTTAGGGTTTCAGTTCCCCAATTAGGCTTGATCGCCCAATTTTGCTTGTTAGGGCCTTGATCTACTACTCGGAGACTTTTGATATAGATAGTTAGTGAATTTTGATTCTAGCAAGGAGAACACTCATTTCCCTTTGATTCCTTGCTTGTCGAGTGTGTACTCAAGAAAGGGCAAGAGTGAACCAACACCCACGAGCGAACCATGAAGGATGGATGGTGGGTGGATAAGGAACGCCTTTCCATCAGTTCCAGTTCACTAGCAACCCAGGGCAGGTAGCTCAGTTGCTTAATTTACTAACTACCCACTAGCCCTTACCCTAGGTACTAACTACTAATCATCTACATGCATCTACTGACTTTAGTAACCACTAATTGCCCTACACACCTACCAGAGCTAGATGATAAGTTATCAAGCTGAAATACAAACATTGACTCAGTTGAGGTTCATCCACAACTCACCCACTCGTTTGTGATCAACTTTTTGCCAATAATACTTATCTCTTGTTCCTTCCTGTTTCTCCAGTTGCATCAACAAACCAACCACCCTTTACTGTGCTGCTATCAGAGATGGGCCATTATGCTTGATTTATTGAGATTATTGAGACAAAAAGTTATGCAATCAGATAAGGAATCAGCAATGGTGCTCAGATATCATCTAACATGATCATTGTCGTGTCGTGAATTTTTTTGGAAGGCAACAACAGTGCTGTTTCAACATTCCAATCATCAAAATCTAGTGTTTGTTCTTCAAAGACATTTGCATCTGAAAGTTCACTTCTTCTTTTTTTGCGTTGCTAGAGCTACTCTCTAAAGGACATTAGAAAGTTCCTCTAGGGTCAATGTTCACTCAAAAAATCCAAAAAATCAATTTGAAAGATAAAATCCCTGTAAGTGTTCTTCCCTTTAGACCATTTTGATGAAATGAATTTTTTAGACACAAATGAATTTGCCAGTGCTGGATGCTTATCAGAAAAGGTGTTGGGGATGTCAATTCCTTATCAGTTATTTCATGAAACCTCCAATGGTTCGAGGTTTTTGAAATATCCTCCCCCAAGTCTCTAGAAGGTGCAGTAGTGTGAAAAAAATCAAAAGTTCAAAGAGTCACTTTTCCACTACTCTGTAAAAACCAGTGTTGGCCGGCTCCAGTTTTGGCTGGTTCCTGTTTTTGGTCAGTGGAGGCATTCCCTAAACAATGGGCCTAGGACAAGGTGGTAAGTCTAGCCACTTTTGTAGGGTAAACAAGCCTATAAGTGATACACTAAGTTGAACATTTAGTGTATCAGAAGAAAATGGTTTCATTGTCAACACTTGGTTGGTGATGGAGTCTATAAATAATTTGTAACTCATCTCTGAGTGCTCCCATAAGCTTTTGAATCATTCATTCAGTAGAGTAATGTGCAAGTTATGTTCTTTCAAAGTAAGTGAGTTTTTTTGCTTAGAATATATCCTTCCAACACACCGACCACCCCTAACATGTGCACTTTTACCATACATTAGCAATTCTCAATTTCAATTCTTGAACGATCCGCTTTACTCTTCGAAGAAGCTAAGCAGAAGACCTTTAGAGCTTCAATTGGACGATTTACCGAACTTGAAGATATGTTGTACATCTAGATTGACAACATGCGCCGTGCCAGGCTCCCTGTACCGCCATCTCTTGCCATTGCGAAAACGAAAAGTATTGCTTCTACATTATCCATTTCTGATTCAGACTTTAAGGCTTCATGGCAATGGCTTAGTCATTTCATGACACGCCGAGGTCTACAAAAAATGCTTCTTCATGGAGAAGGAGCTGAGGTTGACAAAAATGACCCAGAATTACTATCAGCGTTAGAAGAATTATACTCTATCATCGCTCGATACGACCCTGAGAACGTCTACAACATGGACGAGACTAGATTGTTTTTCCGTTTGCTTCCCAGATATTCCATTCTAATGTCGAACGAGGACATTTCAAGCACTAGAGGCAAAAAGAAAGCGAAAGATCGTGTTTCTCTAATAGTTTGCGCCAACACATCTAGAACACATAAAATTCCTTGCGTAATGATTGGAAAGCCGAAAGAGCCAACGTGTATTAAAGACCGACACTAGCCAGTTCCTTATTTCAATCAAGTGAAAGCATGGATGGACGTGGAAACCTGCTAGAAATGGTTCAACGAAGTCTTTGTTCCAGAAGTCAAAAGACGAACAGGTGGTCCCGTTCTCTTACTGATGGATAATGCATCGGGACACTTCGACGCCTTCGAACGCGACAACATTCGCATAGTATTCTTTCCTCCGAACTGTACCAGCTAGAAACAACCTTGTGATATGGGAATCATTGCCGCTCTCAAGAAACGATACAAATATTTATATCTCAAGGATATCCTCGACTTCTACGAGCTTGACGAACAGTTAAAGCAATAGAAAAGAGAATTGGGAAAACGACTACGACGAGGTGCAGCATGAGTTTCCTATGAAAATCCAGTGCACCTACTAGATGCCGCAAGCTATGTAAAAGAAGCCTAGGATTCCGTCTCGTCAAGTTCTATCAAAAATGCATTCAGTAAGGCGAAGCTCATGAACTTGGAACCGGAACCAGGGGCTGAGAGCGAAAATAACGTCATTGCCACTAAGTTAGCCCAAACCATCGAAAGCTTAAATTTATCGATCAACTAATCAGAACTGGAAAAATTTGTTCATATTGATGACGAAAGCAATGAAAAATATGCCGCAGCAATGTTGGAAGACGTCGAAGAGCTGTTGGAATCGATGAAGATTAATGAAGCAGGGCTTGATGAAGATAGCGATGTTAATCAACCAGAGCAGATTGTCGAGTCACAGGATAGAGTTGAATTTCATG
>Ga0116231_10000922_pt1 | contig 56837 bp, 52 predicted proteins | sample S1TSphgellanicum_2_FD_89695 | JGI IMG/M metagenome (GOLD analysis project Ga0116231, IMG submission 89695) | Host-associated microbial communities from peat moss isolated from Minnesota, USA - S1T2_Fd - Sphagnum magellanicum MG | ecosystem: Host-associated > Plants > Peat moss > Unclassified...
ATATGTTTATAAATGTGTAATAACTCCTGACCTTATTTGAGTGACATATCATAAATACGTCACTCAGCCCAAGGCAGCCTGGCACAGATTCCTACACATGGGCAGGCGCATTAGAAATCTGCACCTTCGAAACATGCCAGGTTTCAGGATCATGTTTCAAATCCCCCCTTACAAATTGTGTTGCACCTTCATACCTCTCTAACTTTATGCCTTTTGGTTTACATCCTGAACAATGTAACCTAGTCCTTCAAACTCGATGTTCAAAACAGCAAACTTAAAGTCCCAAAACTTAAAGTCTCGAAACTTGACGTCAAATTGTGAGGTTCGACCCTAAGCCCCAAACATGAGCCCAAAACTTCACCCCTGAAAGTAGTCTTGGAACTCAAAACCTAAACCCAATAAGCCAAGACCTCCCAATATGTGAAGGCATCAAAAGAGCAAAAAAGACAAAACTTGCAAGAACTCGAAACATCAGCAAAACATAGCTTAAATGAAGGGTTTAACATTGTCATAATTGAAATATTCAAGTTTCAAAAAATGTGTATCAAATGCACGATGAGTCAAACATTAGTAACATATCATTTGAATAGTCTAATTTGGAAAGAATATTAAATCTAAATTTGTAATAAATAAAAAAATAGCTTGAATAATAATATAGATTGGGGATGACCATATATGGTTTATTTAATATGGCTAGTACACCCCAGAATTTATAACATTGGTAAAAGGCCTAAAATTCAAAAATTCACAATCTATTTCCGCCTACTTTTACTTTTTGACCAAGGATCATCAATTGACATACATGCTTGTGCCCTTGGATGAAATGGTAATGAAAGCTCAAACCTAGAATCCATTGCATGAAGATTGAAAGGCCAAATCCTCGTTGTAAGAAAATTAACCTTTATATTGTGAGGAATAAAAGTTCATTTTAATGCTAAGGAAACCCATTGAGCAAGGTCTTCCTTTTCTGTAGGTTTGTGGTTGTTTGCCAACCCCCAAACATCTCGATATTTCTTCAATTTTTTTAAAAATGGTTTAAAATAGATAACATCCAATGGTTAAAGGGCATGGCTTGTGTGAGCTAGCAAAGTGAGCATGTCTAGCCCTAGAACTTAGGCTTCACATACTATTTCCAATGTCACATGGAATCCATGCCTTTGTAAATTGAGTAGATGTTGATTGTTGGGTGTTATATTACCAATTGATTGAACAAAATGTGAAATCCAAGCATGAAATCTTTTTTTGGTCATCCATGTTTTGTGTTGCATAATCATAGTGCCCCTATATCACATTTTAAATGCAAATACGCATGTAACGGCGGCCTTTGAAAATGTAAAAGCTAGGACTGTATGGTCTAGCTACATTGACACATGCAAGGATTGACATCCACTCACATGCTTTTAGAATTAACCCATACACATAATGTGAGCCTTTTTTTGCAAAAACCTTTCCTCCACCATTATGACCATCTTGGACACTAGATTCATCACAATTCCATATGTGATTTCGAACATAATTGTATTTTTCATACAATTGTTGCAAGGTTTTGTAGAATGAAGCACAATTGTCATGGTTCAAGGCTTTTGCACGACTAACCTCAAGTCCTTGGACCATGTGCAATGATAGATTTGGATGTTTTTTCTTGAACCAACGCCACCAACATGCACCAAGAATGTCATTAGTGAATGGAGTAGTCCATTCTCACACTATTTCAACAACTTTGAATTTTAATTGCTAAATGCTACTTGTGCATGACCGATTTCCTACATTTTGAAAACCAAATTCACAATTTCTTCTTCCTCAAATTTTGAAATAATGTTTGTTGAATTAGTTTTTTGCTTTTCAATTTGCCATTGAAACATTCTCTCAAATGAAAGAGGAATGCCATAGGACCTTGCATGCACATTGATTGGAGTTCAAAACTTTGTAGCATCCATGGCAACATGAAAAGCTTTATTAGTCCATTGAACCCTTCCTTGTTGCCCTCCTTTCTTTGCATTTGTTGCCTTTGGGTTGTCTAGAAATAGAAGATCAAGGATGAGGTGAGAAATGGGTTGTGAATAGGATTAAAACATTTCATTTGTTTGATTTTCAAATTATTTTTGGAGGGAAAAGGTTTAGGATGTAGTTCTGGAATTTAATGAAGATTGGGAGATTGTTTTGTTTTGACACAAATATATGGACTTCAAATCTTTGTACATCCATGCAAAAACATCCTTGTACTTTCAAAGAAGTTCCTCCAACTCCAACACCTTTTCTAGTTGTAACTTAGAATTCACCTTCACCATCTATGGTTATTCTTAACACCCCATATTAAGTTTTTTAAATTGTTGTGCTTCTAGTAATATCTAGTCGATTATATGCAACTCTTGAGCCTTGACCTTTGCTAGGGTTTCATCTATTTGGACATTCTTGGCTAGAGTTTGTAACACATTTCTAAATACCCATTTTCTTTTAGAGAAACTACTAGTTCATATCTATGTGCAATTTCTCTTTCTACTAAAAACAAATTATGTACTACTTAGTTTTGTACTATGATTCTTGATTTTAGTACTTCTATGGTTGGACTTTATGATTCCTATAGATTGAAATGCATCTGGTAGACTAATGGTGCCTATGGAAAACAATTATAGTTCAATAGCAAATATGATATCATCCTCATTAGTGATACCATTTTGGTAATTGTAGCATAACAACACTTTTGGTGTTTTCACCTTTGTTCCCAAGTGCTTAGTCACTTGTAGATGCAAGCTATGGTGGCTCATTTTTTGCATCCTTATGGACCTTCTATATAGTTTATTATATTCAAATGCCACAAATGCATTGTAAAATCGTTAATTTGACAAAAATATTTTTGGATTAAGATTGTCAACTTCCATAAAATATTTATTAGGGGGTGAAATTCAATAAACATACATCAATTGTATAGTAATAGACTTTTAAAGTGGACATATGGACTATAATCTAGGTTCTACATTAGCATTCAAATGCATTTTTTATTGTGATTTCATCTCAATATTTTTTATAAGGACTCAATATATGATACATGATGGAAAAACAAATATGGATTGAAAAAAATTACAACAAAAATTTTAACCAACAAATAATTATGGACTTTTGAATGAACAAATTTCAAAAGTCCCAATTTTGGTAATTTTTTATTGGATTGATATATTTTTTCCCTTAACATGTGTAATAAAGAGTTTTCTAGATGGGCAACCTTTCATATGGACTTTATTAATTGATTAATCACCACATATAGGGCCCATTCAACATTTGTTTTAACGTTTTTTTCCATTGTAATGTTAATTTTTCCATTTATATGGACTTTTGGGACTCTTGTCTTTTTTGAACCACCATAACTTGCATCTACCCACCACTATGGTTTTGATTGTTCCATTCACTTGAATGGTCACTATTGTCATGCATGTACATGGCCTCATACATGATGGCCAGTTACGGGCATGCCCATCATGCCTTGTAAGGTTAATGTGCATTTTTAGGGTTAATGTACGGTCTTAGGTGACTGTACGCTATTAGGTACTTAGGGTTTCAGTTTGTTGGCGATTGTATAAAAGGTCAAGCCCTTCTTTTCTTTTTTTAGTTTTTTTAGAATTCTTTAATCAAAAGAATTTCCTCCATAGTCAGATTGGATTTTTAAATGTTCACGGCAACCATTGCACGACCACCGTCTACATACAATACATGTTCATTCCTTCTTTGCAATTCAATTTTAGAAAAACTCTATTATCTGTTGCTTCATGTTGAAAGTGACAGATTTTTTGTGCCTTTGAGTTTTTGAATTGTTGCTACTAGTGTTGTTGCTACTAGTGTTATTACTGCTAGTGTAGTTGTTGCTAGTGTTGATATTGTCAGAGGGAGCATAAGTTGATGTTAGTGTTGCTGCTGGTGTTGTTGTTACTGAAGGGAGCTTGCGTTGTTACGTTTCTACCAAGTAAAGATAATGCAATGTCAGCCATCGTTGGAGTGCCATGTGTTGCAGCATAGCGTTGGCCATCATTGGAGTGCCATGTGCTGCAGCATAGCGTTGGCCATCGTTGGAGTGCCATGTGCTGCAGCATAGCGTTGGCCATCGTTGGAGTGCCATGTGCTGCAGCATAGCGTTGGCCATCGTTGGAATGCCATGTGCTGCAGCATAACGTTGGCCATCGTTGGAGTGCCATGTGTTGCAGCATAGCGTCAGCCATCGTTGGACTACTACGAGCTGTAGCGCAGTGTTGGCCATCGTCGTAGCGCCCGCCATCGGTATAGCCCAACAAGTTGTAGTGATGTTCAACCTCTGTTCGTTCGACTTTTGTTGGACATTTATTGGACATTTGTTCGACCTCTGTCGGACTTTTGTCAAACGTCCATCAGACTTTTGTTGAACATCCGTTGGACTTTTGTTCGACTTCCATCCGATATCCATTTGAGTTCTATGTAACTTTCATTTTGCATTGTGCATCTTGCCGTTCTATCATCCTACCTTTCTGTTCGACATCCATTTGACTTCCATCCGACCTCCATCTGACGTCTATTTGTTGTTGGTCATTCCCAATGACACACCATATTTTTGAAATTGTACGTTGTGTTAAAATTTTACAGTTAGTGCTTTGTATTGTTACAAAATTTTGGGGCATGGGACAACACCATGTCCTTGGATGATGAGAGCACTACCGCTCAGCTAGAACCTAGGTATTAGCTACGAAGTAACACACAATCTTTTGAGCTAATTTTTTTAAGCTCACGATCTTCACAACAGTACCATCAAACATTCATAACACCATCATCATCCAGTACAACTCCTACCAAAAATTCAAGTTTAGGTTACACTACATCGACGGTGTATCAAAGTCCATTTGGAGGGGTTAATAAATGGGGTACGCCTGCTGTCACACCTGCTTTCACATCATCACCTATATTTTACTGCAAGTCGTGACTTCTACACCCATATATACCATGGAGGTCAATAGTTCTTCTGGGAAAATTGAGAAGTTTCGCAGAAGGCTAGGTACTATTTTTTTTGAGGGAGTTCAAGGCAACTTTCTCAGCTATGGTTTGTGAGTTGGAGCTCAAGTATAGCGCTAATTACACTGAGGTGTTCACATTCAAACAACTGGCCTGTTATGTGCACTATGACACATTGGATGTCTACAAATAACATTCTTTGAGGATTTTGGGTGTCACCCAAATCCCCAACCCAACTTATGCCACAGCCATTGCCACTGCCTTTCAAGCTATATTATAAGCTGCCAGTGCACATCATGGGACTATGCCCAATAATCTAGATTCGATACCTACTTCAGTAAACCTTTCTCCTCAACAACTCATTGCTGCTACCACAAACATTCCTCCCACCATCGATGCACTAGCTTTTGTTGATTTAGTGGGAGAATTCTTGCGAGTTCTTGAGCTGGAATTTCCGATGAAGAGTTCTAAAAAAATTATGCAGCTCACCACCTTCTTTTGGTAGAAAGATGAAACCCTCAAAATGGTTTATAAGAGGCTTCTCAAGCTTAAAGAGGATATTCAAAGCATCACAGACCTGGAAGCTGCCCATTGGTATCTTCATTCATTGGAAGGTACTCTGACACTCCATGCGCAGGTTTTACAACGAGTTTTTGCAAAATTTAGAGACTCGTACACTTTGCTAGATGTGTACAACATTTCTAAAAAGCTGGAACTAGTTCATGCAAACTATGAGGTTAGTACTATGAGGCTTCCTTCACATTCAAGGCCTCAGCCTCCACCAGCTACGCCAACCAAATCATCACATTCTTCTTCAAGGGCTAAAGCAGTGCACTCGGCTACACCCATCCTATTGTGGCAATCCTACCCACAAAGCTAGTGAGTGCAACATTCCTTCTAAGGATCTCTTTTGTGATTACTATGGGAAAGAGGGACATTAGGAAGTTGTTTGTTTTGCCAAGTTCTTGGAAAGGAAGCAACTTCAATTACTACGGCAAAATCTGTCAACATCTTTTGTTGTCCCTCAACCAAAAACCAAGGCACCTAAACCTTCCACTCAAGCTTTCCCCACCAAGGGTAATTCTAGAAAGAATACTAAGAAGAAGGAACACAATGCTGACAAGAAGAAGGTGTTTCAAGCCCATGCCATTCAAGTTCAGACTTTGCAAAATGAACTCGAATCATTGAGGACCCAACTTGCTAATCTAAAAGGCAAGTCTTTCTAACCAACTAATCATGCCCAACTTGTATAAGGTTCAGGATCACGGGAGGGACCTCCTAGGTCATTCTATTGCCTCCCACACGATGCCATGGTTGGGGAATATGTTCTTTCCAGTGCACACAATTCTAATCTCACTCTAAGATTTGCTATTTCTTTTTGCCTTTCCTATGTCGTGGCACAAGAGGCTAGTGTGGCACCCAAAGTTTCTACCACTAGGCAGGTGATTCAGACTAATGGATTCGCATCTGGTTTAAGTCCTATTACCAGGGCTAGAGGAGTTCGAGCAGTCATGCCACAATTTTTTCGTCCTCTCAACATGGAAGAAGATTGCACCTTGTTGGTGAGGGGGGAGGAGACTACTACACCACAAGTTGTTAGAGCATCAAATTCTCGTGTCTTAGGAGTACATGTACATCAAGAAAACATACAATTTTCCATTGATCAGCTTATGAAGTGCTAACTTCAAATACGTGAAGTGGCGCAAAAGCTTGTGAGTACACTGTTGTTTAGTTTTCAAAATTTGAAGCTAAGCACCAGGGACATAATTACAGTATGAAGGGATACCTTGAACATTACATCAAGTCTTTTACCAATCCCTGATCCACATGCTACAAGGGTCCCATCCAACACCCTGGAGAGACACTTGATTGGTTCATGTGTTGCAGATGGCATTCGTAATTTGGTCATTAGTTCTAGCATGGCTAAACTAATGGGCTTTCCTACCTCTAATTCTACATTCACATATAAAAAAGGAGTTAAGAACACCTCAATTGTGGATTTGTTACTTAGCAAAGGCGTTGTGCATAGCCATTCTCCTCACAAAGTTTCTCATTCATTTCCAAAGGTGGTGCCTAATGAAAAAACTTCCATCACCACTGGAGTTGCCATTATCGACAATACTAATTCAACAATCCACGTGGGAGAACATACACCCAGGGTGGTACTTCTTGATATAGGTGCCCAACCAATGATTCTTGGAGTTCAAATTGTTAAGAAGATGGGCATGCTCAACTCCAAACTACAGAAATCTATGTGACAAATTTGCACCATTAGTGGGAGCGTAGAGGAAGTACTTGGGGAGAACTCAGATTTGATTGCACTTAATTTCAATAAAGGTACAGATTGGGAGTTTTGCCTACATATCAGATGTTTAATCACTAATGCCACTAGTTACGATGTGCTCATTGGGCAAAAGGCCTTATTTCCACCAGGTTTCACAATTAACAACTAGTTCGAGCATGTGTACTATCGAGTGGATTGGGAGATTGATGGCCACTACCTGGGATACATACCCCTTGATTTACATGGGAACCTTAATCCTATGGCTCACCATTATATGTTCAAGGAAGCACACATAATTTCCTACATTCAACAAGCTAGCCACGAGTGAATAGAAAGAGATGAGGAGGAGATAACTTACGCTCAAGCTACTGAAAGCTTGAAGATGGTTCCTATTAACATTCAACACGGACCAAAGGTTTTACAAAGGTTCAAAGTAACCCACGAGCCCTTGGTCAAAGCTCCATCTAATTTTGAGAACATGGAAAGCCATGGGGAATCGATTAAGCCAGTACTTCGTTAACTAATCACCTAGACATCGCCTAAGGAAGGGATTACATTACTAGAGCTCTTTGGTGGTATTGGTATAGGTTTCGAAGCCCTACTACAGTCAGGGATGGTGGTTCGAAAGTATTTCTATGTAGACATTGATCCTATTGCAAGGCAAGTGGCAACATCGAGAATGATGGAGAGCACAGCCAAATTTCCACAACAGTTTGGAACCACCGCATGGAAGACCAGCTTCATTTTTTTGCCCTCTAACATATAACTAATTCAGAAGAAACATATGGAATTACTTGGCCCCGTGGACTTCATCATTTCAAGTTGGGAGTGTCAAGGATTTTCAATGGCTGGATTTGGAGAAGGCTTAGTGACACAAGATCCGATTTCTTCACGAACATGGTACAATTGATCACATGGGCTCAATCCATTTCTCCTGTGCTTGGTTATGTAATTGAAAACACCTTTTTTTTGGCTTGACCAAAGGGAGAAAGTCCAAGAACATTACACACTAATCAAGCACTACCTTGGAGAACCACTCCTACTCAATGCGGCACAATGTTGTTCTTATGCGCACCAACTGCGCAACTGGTGGACCAACCTTGCACCACTCTTAGTGCTGCAGTTGGCTCTGAGATACACCATCAGAGACCCCAACCTAAAGGTTTTTCACATATTGGATGATCAGAGCTCTTGCCAACCAGTTACAAGGTAAGAAAAACCTCCTTGGTTTCCTGCGAACACAATAGGAAAACCAAGAAGTGTTTGGCCCACCTTTGTCTCCTTCCCAAGAGCACACACCTTTCAGGGAGATGGACCAAGCTTAGTATATCATCATGTTTCAGCCACTTGGGATGAACCAAGCTCAAATGAAAGAGAAAGGGCTATGGGGTTCCAAACAGGCATTATTAGTCACACTAAGTATTGTGACTAAGGTGACTAAATTGGAGCGTAACGCTCTACTAGGGAGAGGCATGGACCTGAACTCCCTTACATGGTTGTTGGTAACCTGTGTATTTTTTTAAATGTACACAACACTAACACTGATTCAATCAGCTTGCAGTTCTGGTGATGCGACCACAAGGCACCCCGACCAAGTACACTTGCCTATCTTCAACACTCTACATTTCACTATTAGTGTTGGGGGGGGAGGAGGTACCATGTAATTTGACTCAAGTTGTTTCTGATACACCTGGAGATACATCAGCTTTTGGATAAACAATTACAACCCTCTACGAATCTGCACAGTTGGATAGTGGAGAACCCAATACACTAGGTTCTTCAAACACACTTTCCAATTCCATTCCATGTGTTTCCAACTACCTTTTCGTTATGGGGAACCAACTCACCAAGAAGGAGAGAGACTAGGTCACAAATTTGCTAATTAAATATGAGAATGTGTTCGCATTCTCAATGAAAGACTTAAGTAGGTGTAAGACCATGCAGTTCTCTATAGACCTTATAGATGAGACACCCATTTATCAAAGGAGGCATAGGTTGAGTAAGCATGAGTGGGAATTGGTAGATGAAAGATGCAAAGAGCTCCATGAGGCTGGTCTCATTCAGCCATCAAGTTCTGATTTTGTAGCCGTTATAGTAATGCAAAAAAAAAAGGATTCAACCAGATTATGGATTGAGAAAAGGATGTGTGAGGATTATAGGCCTTTGAACCTAGTTACACTTCAGGATAGGTACCCCATGCCCATCCCCGAAGAATTATTTGATAGCATTGGAGACTCAAACATCTTCACAATTGTGGATTTGAGGCAAGGCTTTAACCAAATTGTGTTCATTGCAAAGGATCGCAAGAAAACAACATTCCATGGAAATAACAAGTTGTGGGAATGGCTTGTGATGCCTTTTGGATTGAAGAATGCACATGATGTCTTTTTTCACCGAGTCATGGACCAGGTTCTTGAAAGGGCAGATTTCTTGAAATGCTACATAGATGACGTCCTAGTGCATAGCAAGGGACTCTTGTAGCACTTGCTCATCTTGAGGAGTTATTCAAGAGGCTCCATGAGGTCAATATGAAAATCCATCCTAAAAAATGTGAGTTTGTTATCACTTCAGTAGTTTACCTTGGACACAGAATTTTGCCAAATGGTATTATGGCTCATTGGGCCAAAGTAGTAGCCATTTTGGAAATGCCCAATCTTACTCATGTTCACACTTTGAGGAACTTCATCCGACTATGTAATTATTACAGGATTTATGTCCAAGACTTCAATACTATTATTCATCTTCTCTATGCATTATTAAAAAAGGATGTTGCTTGGACATGGAGTGATGAGGCTCAGGAAGCTTTCAACACACTTAAGGAAAAGCTTTCAGAGTTCCCCATTCTTAGAAGACCTGATTTTAGCAAAGTCTTCATTCTACACACTGACTAAAGTGCTCTTGGTATTGGTGTTATTCTTGGCCAACTTGATGAGGAAGGCAAGGAATATGTTATCGCTTATGCATCCCGAAACAACAACAACGCTAAGAGCAACTACTCTTCATACAAAGGGGAGTGTCTTGTTGTTGTATGGGCCGTCATACATTTCAGGCCCTATCTTTATGGCACTGAATTCTCTTTGTACACCGACCACCAACCTATCAAGTGGTTGATGACCAACAATAAGCTTATTGGTAAGTTAACTTGTTGGGCTTATACTTCAAGAGTATGAGTTCAAGGTTATTCATTGACCTAGTATTACACATCAGAATGCGAATACCATGTCGCGGAGACCCTTCACTACCTCTGAAGATTTCTCAAAAACTAGGCAAGACTACAACCAAATTCCAGCAGTACATGTATCTAATGCATCTAATTATCTTGCATTACTGTAATGTAACCTGGTTGAGCATCCCATTGTGGATATATGGGAAGATTTGAACACTTTGAGGTTTCTTCAGCATGGGGAATACCTTTCTCAAGTTACATCAAGTCAGCGGGATCACATATAATAGCGATCCAAATGCTATTCATGGAGGGACAATCATTTCGTCCGACGCTTACCACAAGGCGACAGAATGGTCCCTCCACCACATGAACGACCTGGTTTTATTTAGAAGGTACACTTGGAGCTTGGACACTTTGGAGTTAAATGTACTTATAACCTTCTTGCTCCTCATTACCATTGGAAAGGTATGTATGCTCAAGTCCGAGACGTCATTGCTAGGTGTGAGCAATGTGATAAAATGAGAACTTCTTTCTCCTATTGACAACTCACGCTTTTTCCACTCCCTATTATAGGCATGTTCTATCGCTCGTCATGTGATTTAATTAGAGAGTTACCACAGACCTCCAAGGGTAATGTTTACATCATGATTATGATTGAGCATTTTTCAAAATGGGTCAAGCTTGTTGCGCTGCTAGACAAATCATCACATAGCACCAGCCAAGCTTTCATACAACATGTCCTAAATAGGTTTAGGGCTTGTGCTGAGTGCCTTATTGATCAAGGATCATAATTCAGGGGAGAATTCTAAGACCTACTTGACCATGCTCTCATTGACGATCGCCGGACTTCAAGAGATCAGCCCCAAGCTAATGGCCTTACAGAAAGGATGGTTCAAACATGTAAGAAAAGACTTCGGAACATAAACCTCACTAGGAACAAAGAGGATTGGGACTTGGCCCTCCCTTACATCACCATGGGTTACAGGATGTCCAAACACGCTTCTTTGTTTCATTTTTCTCCTTAATTTCTATTTTTTGGGAAACATCCCATTCCACCTTCTTCCATTGTTGCTCAAATGGACCAGCTTGTGGACTTGGACTCTCCATCCACTTGGACCAAGGTCATCACATAGAGGGCTGCTCTATTCAAAAGGGTTATGCCCATGGCCATGGAGAACTTATCCATTGCACAACATCAAAACACCTTACGATATGCACACACATGAGGTGGTAGTTACAAACCTAAGGTGAGACAATTTAGTGTTGGTGGTTTTGTGTATTTCCAACGGCAACCTAATGATACTCTAGACACTTCTTCCGGTCACACTATCTTAAGGATTAAAACAATCAAGCCTTCCGGTGTGTTGGAGTTGCAAGGAGTTGACAGATGCACAATTCGGGATCACTCTAAAAATTATGCACCCTGCCACCTACCGAATTTGGATCCTACCATCATCACGTCGACTTGGATTCCTCCATTTGACTATCCATGTCATGTTTTGTATGCCAAAGGACAAATAATGCTAATCAGATGTTGCTTTGCGATAATTGTAATGGTGGATACCATCTCTTCTACCTCAAGCCGAAGCTCACTCAAGTTCTCGCCAACATTTGGTACTGTTCATCATGTTCTCCTATAGCATTGTGATTTCTACTCAGACCATGCCACGCTTTTCCCAGCTCAGGTCTGGGGGGGAATACATGAAAATTTCATCTTAGCCTCCTATTGTGCATTGGATATATACGTGCATGCATCTCTTTTTGGTTGAATAGTTTCTACCTTTGGCTGGTTTTAGTCTTTTTGTTTAGTAGAGTTTACTATGGATTTACACCTTTACGACACTGTACGTCACGACACTATGTTGTTTCCCCAATCATGTGTTACTTTGGTATCCTTCAACCATGGTCTCCCTAACAACATGGAATAACTAACATCTATTACACTATTTTGTAACACAATAAATGTAGTAATATAAGGTATGTCATGAACAAATATATTCATTTCATGAATCAATCCCATTGGCTTTGTAGTGGTCTAATTTGCCATCCTTAAATTATATGGTGCGAATTTAGATTTTGGCAACCCCAATTTCAATCTTAATTGCCCTACAATGATGTTAATTCCAAATCCGCAATCTAACAAAACATCCTTTACAATATTTTTCCCAATTTGTACTTGAATAATTACCTTATGATTATCAATAGCTGCAACTATTATTGTTATTCCTAAAACTACAAATGGTACTATTTTTTCTGTGACTATTTTTGCTACATTTTATGATTTATTTGGTTTCATATTCTAGCATAATTTTTTTCTCAACTCAAGAGCCATCTTTAATAACTGCCCCAAATTCAAAGTATTGATGGTTTCCAACATTTGTCTACTGATATCCTTAAATATTTCTTTTACTGATATTAGTTTATTTTGTGAAAGTACAAATTTTTGAGGCTTAAAGGTTATTAAAGAAGGTGTTGTGTCTAGCATATTAGGCCATGTTGTGTTCCATCCCTCCATTGATGCAGAAGAACCCTCACTTGTAGTCTATGCCTTCTATAATTGTTATATGGTATCTACCATCATCTTCTTTCGTTTTTATTCTTTTTCCCAATCTATAGTAGTTTTGTTCTTATGTGGTTTTCTCTCCTAGAACACCTATTCTTTTGTGATTTTATTTCTAGTAGCAACATTTACATCTACTACATTCACTTCAGTAGTGACTATTTAACATCAACTACCACTTTTCAATTTGAGGTTGATGCATTTTCCCTTAAAACATCTTTTGCATCTTTGCAAAATTTGGAAAGTTTGTCATCTTGTGTCCATTCAAACCATAGATATGACATGCTTATGATCCATTCTTTTAAGTTTTAAAAATTTTGAATGGTTGCTTCTATGGCTGCCACAATTGGCTATTCTTTCTTCTTCACTTTGCATGTGTCTACATTATGATTATCTCTACCATAGTTTGTGTTGTGTTTGCAAGTCTTTCATGTTTTTGTCTATGATTTTGATGTTGTTGGGTAAAACCACAATATGATGGACTTATTTAGATATGTCACAAAGGCAAAAAAAATTGGGTTAAATATATATTATTGATAAAACCCATATGCAAGTTGAGAATTTCAACAAAAATGGACTCAAATAAGTGAAACTAACTTCTTTCCCCTTCCAAGTTTCAAATAATTACACCAATAACATTAATATTCAACGAAAGATGAACTTTGTAATATCGGTAATTATTGGGTCACAGTCCATAAAAAAATGTGTTATGAACACATTGTTTACAAGAAAATTAAAGATTTTTTCAACAAATTTGGAGCATGTTATATTTTCAAGGGTTATGACAATTGAAATTAAAGTTTTTGGAAAATTTGAAGTATATGAATTTTATAATTACTTATTATGTGTAATAATAGTCCAATTTTTTTCAAAGTCCATCACATATTCAAAAGTATTTTTTTCATGACCAAAACTAAATGGAGGTGGGTGTAATCACAATACAACTAAATGGCAATGTTTAATTTTATGACATGTGTCCATTTTCAATGCCAATGATTTGGTGACAATATGTGTCATTTAAACACACTTTGGTATTTCATATAATTAATTAATTAAATCTAGATCATCAAATTTAGGTTTTTTAGGATGTTGACATGTGGCATCTAGGTAGGTACGCATATAAATAAGGTTTATTTTATGACACGTGCCCATTTTGAATGCCAATTTTGTGGTGCCACGTGGCATTTTAAACACATATTGGCTTTTAATTTTTTAGTTTTAAAAATTAATTTTAAATTGTCAAATTTAAGGTTTATAGGATGGTGACATGTGGCACCTAGGTAGGTAGATAAGTAGGCCTAAATAGGTAGGTAAATAGGACTAGGCTAGGTAGGTAGGTTTAGGATAACCCTTTTTCATTTTGTATTTAACTTTTAGGGTTGAATGCCTTTTATTGGTTCATCCCAAATGACACTTGCTTTTGAACTATTTCTAGTGCACCTATATAGTTTTTAAAAATGGAATGTATGACAAAGGATATGGGATAAACATTCTAATTGCAAGCATAACCAACTTAGTTGCAACTATTATCTAATATATATATATGTTATACTAACTTAGTTTACCTACAAGTTATATTAACTATTATAGGTAATAATACTAATGTGATTATATGATTATAGTTATTATTCAATAATAATAAAAATAATAAAAATGATATCATTATAAATTTATATAATTATAGATATCATCTTTTTTTAATTATTATTATTAGGTAATTTAATCATTATTATTGTAATAAATATATGTCTAATATTATATTATATTATATTAATTATATTATACCATATTATACCATATTATATTGAAAAATATTTTAGAAAATAATTTATAATTATATCAAAGTATAATTGATAATTAAAATTATTTAAATATTTATTATTCTTTTGATATAATTATTACATTTAATTACATATTTAGGTTATAACTAACTAGTTAGTTAGGTACCTTAAGGTAAGTTAGGCTAGTTTATGTAACCTAGCCTAGGTTAATTTATATTTTGTACTAGGTTAGGTGAGGTATATTAACATAGGTTTAAATAACATATATAATTATAAGAACTTAGACTACTTATGTTACCTAATTTATGCATTTAATGTATATTAACTTATTTTGATTTATAATAATTATTTACTAACCTAGGTTATGGTAATATTATATATACATATACATAATATATATTTGTTATTTGCCTAGGTTATAAGGTGTATTAATGTAGGCTTAAGTATCATAGATAATATATTGTATCAAGTACATTAACCTAAATATGTATTACTTTAGGCCATTCTTTTTGTGATATGTATCCATTTTGCACATTAGTAGTTGCATGTTAGTTGCACACACAACTGTATAGCCCATATAATATATGATATCAATTTTGTAGTTGCAAGCATGACCAATCTAGTTGTAAACAATAACTAGTTACGTCCAATTACAAAATGATGGGTTGCATATGACAAGATTTCTTCTAATAAGGCATTCTTGATAGTGATGTTAACTCTTTAGATGACCTAGCCTCCGATTGTACAACATTCATCTGTACTCTTTATGGTATAGAATCCAATCTTATAGAAAATGGTTTTGTTCTATTCACACTTGGAAAATTACATAACTTTAATTTTTTCGTACAAATTCTCTTTCACCTAAAACAATTTCATGTATCCTTTTTTTGAAATTGTTTTGAATATGTTCTCTCAATTGTGGTTGTTCTACAAAGTCTCTATCCAACATTTGTTGTCCCACATGTCTAACAAATCCATCCCTCACTTCACTATCAATCTATGGACATTTGTGATCACATGTCTTTTAACTTTATAGAAAGCATAGGTTTTGGAAAGAATTTGAGCCAACTTAGTTAAATCCTACATTTTAAATTCCTTTTTTCCCTTTCAATTCCTCTGCTTTTGTGGTCTGTTTGAAATGGTAATGTCATCTCTAGAACATTCACTTGTGCATCATCATATATAGATGTTTTAAGGTAATTCATTTGCCCACTCTAGAATGTTGGGATTGTAATTATCTTCCACGTCCTAGTCCTCTATTGGTTCATAATATTTTGATGATGTTAACTAGTATACACATGGTAAGTTTGTGTGCATGTTGTAATCATTCCTTCGACTATTCACAAAGTTTAGATTTGAAGAATTTCCAAGGTCCACCATTAATAAGTCATCCCCTAGATTTCTCTTTTCTCGATGGCATTTGGAAAGCATGGATAACCCTTTTTCTTGGTATACATCAAATTTGATCCTCCTCACTAAAGATTGCCTTCTATAACTAGGGTGTATTTGCAAACCTTTTGTCCACATTTTTCTTTTTGCTCCAACTTTGACTAAAAACACCCAATGTCTTGTAGGTCCTTCTTTTATTCGCAAACTTTTTAGTTCCAAAACTATGCCCCTATTTGGTGTTTCATACATTTTGTGGTCTACATCTTGATTTTTTTCAAGATTTGAATTCATGTTTTGGCACCTAGCTTTTTGATCCATCTACCTCCTAACATTACCCACCCTCCATTTTGGATTTTGTCTTCGAAATCCTTGAAAAAGAAAAAAAATTGTGTTCTTCAAGTCAATGTGTTAGCCATTTGTCTGTTGATTTATTCATCATGAGTAATAATATTATATTATTTGTCTTGTTTTCCATAGGCACCATTAGTCTACCAAATACATTTTAGTTTGTAGGAATCACAAAGTTTAACCACATAAATGTTAAAGTTAAAAATCATAATATAGAACTGAATAGTATAGAATATGTTTTAATAAAGGGAGAAACTACAAATAGGTGGATGAAAATCCTTTAAGGTGTACCACATAGGACGAAAAGGGCCTAGTCTTTACTGTAATCCTATTTTACTTTATATTTTGATCCCCATTAAAAAAAAAAGAATTAAAAGTTGTCAAAAATTCAAAATGATTATATTTTAAACCATTACAATTTTAGATTCCATCATAATCATCCATAAATAAATGTGTTTTTACATGGTAAAAAGGACTAGGTAAAAAAGATAGAAAAAGGTGACGTTATGACAAGATTTTGATACACCTTAAAAAAATTGGACCTAGGTATGAACTAGTAGTTGTTCTAAAAGAAAAAATGTATCCAAAAATGTACTACAAACATTAGCCAAGGAATGTCCAAATAAATAAACCCCAACCCTCCATGCGTTGAAATGCATCACACAATCTACAAAAATCCTTGACATTTATGTACATTGTAGGCCACTAATACCTTGCATCCAAAAAAAATTTCAATGTGATTTTAGTTACAAAATATCCTCCTACTATTCCTTCATGTAACTCCTTCATCATCTTTTGTGCTTTTGTGGTTGATAAATGTTGTTTCAATCTATTATCATGTCCCATCATGTACAAAACATCATTTTTCATTATAAAGGGTTCAACCCTCATGGCCAATTGTTGTTTTTGTCCTATTGATAAAGAGTCTTCCATTTGCCTCGTTTGTAAAAAATTCATGACATCATTCAACCATTAAGAATGTTCAATGTTTGACATATGAATTTTACAATTTAATCTCCTATAAATAATGTGGATTTAAGGGACCATAATGTGAGTATTGCATTTTGCCACCCACATACAATATGTGTGTTTAAATTGTTATGCAAGTATTGCATTTTCATTTACAATAGACAGAGTGAATTTAGGGTCATAATGCAGGTATTGCATTTTGACCTCACATACAATGTGCATGTTTAAATTATCATGCATGTATTGCATTTGCGAAGTTTCGACCAAGCCACAAAAAAGCAACCAAGAGAAAGAGAAACCCTAAATTGATACCAACATGTTCATGCAATCTCATTTGTTGTGCAATGCATGCGTGTGTTTGCATGTCGAGTGTCATGCAAACCACTTTGATATTTGCTTCACTGCTTACATTTGTACTTGTGCATGTGAAGCTACTGACTCACTAGCGGCTTGCAAGGATAGTTGCAAATCAGGAAAATCATTCAAAGGTGACTTTGTTTGGACTTCCAGTAGGGAGGAGAGATGTTGTAGAGAAAAAAGTGCCTATTTCTGTATTACTAGTTTAGTTTATGTCAAAATCTTCAGTTGACAAGAATCATGCATTGAATTGCAGGATTTGTTCAAAGGCATTATTTAGGTGTTTAAGGAAACTGCAGAAATTCTCCCATTGCAGAAACTGAATTATAATGAAAGTGAGTGTCAAGCTACTTCTTCTCAGGAATTCTGGGATTGAGCAGTGTACTTGGTTGTGATTGGAACCTTGTTTCTTTTTTCATCCATAATTGCTGCGAGCTGCTTCATTATTTTGTGTCAACCAAAATCAGCATATGTTCAGCACAGGTAATCTAACAACCATTTTCATGACACCTCATCCTTGTTGATGCTTGGGCATTGGAGTTGCTTTGGTATAAGAATTGTTGAAAGCTTTACAGATTTAAAGACACCCTCATAGTTGCATCAACCAGATTTGAACAAAATTGAATTGTTGTACTACCCGACAGTGAGCTTGCAAGAGCAGCAATCATCTGTTGCATCGATTGTTATTGTAAGACAACAGAGACATGATTCTAGCTTGTACTTTGAAGGGAGAGAGAGAGAGAGAGAGGGAGGGAGAGATGGGAAGGCTTACCCCAGCCTGGTTGAAGAAAGCATCATGTTGAGACTGAGCATTACAGCAAGTTGCTGAGAGTCATTGTCTGTGATCTGTGTCAACTCCCCTGAGAATGAAATCTGTGAAGATGATTCCAGGAACATTGCTCTGCGGAGTTGGACAGACAATTGTGTGATGAGATTGTTGTTGTTCTTCTTTGTCTCTTCTTCCAAACTAAGAATGCACACTTGCTCTATAAATCCTTTTCTTATTCTTTTTCTTCTTCTTGTAGCAGTCTTAGAAGTCTCAAACATGGAGAAAATGGGGAAGGTGGTGATAGACTAAAATTGCAAAATGATAACCTTGTCATCTTCCTCTCTGTAGCTGTGGTGTCCAAGTGATTCTCCTTTGGTCTATTCAAATTGTGAAGCCAAACTGTGTCTAGACTGTTTGGGCATCTGAGAGGAAAAATTGAGAGGCTGGTCTAATGAAGATCATTTTGTTATGTGCAGGATGAGGTGATGCACCTGCTTCAAACTTGTGTTCTCAACAAAACTGAAGGCATGGGAAATTTGACTTCAACCTCATCAATAGTCAACAACACTAAATATGATTTGACCTTGTCTGAAACACCTGGATTTGGCTATCCTGTCATAGTAAAGGTGCTCAAACCATGTTCAAACAATGCTGAGCTCACTTCAAAAGATCTTGGTGAAGCTTCAAATGCTGCAAAATCGAAATTTGATGTGGATGACCTGTATTGGACATGGTGTGTGTGGTATGGTCGCAATTCTGTGCTTGGTTTGAATACTGATGACTTAATTGGTAACACGGGGATCATCATCAACTCTAATGACCAAGGCTTCTCAATAGATCCTCGGTATGTAATCATGAATAACCAAAAGTAGGAAATTTAGATTCTATTTTGGAACTACTTTTAATTTGTAGGTTAATGTTTCCAACTTTCAAAAGCATGTGCTCTTGATGTTGACAACACGCTTGATATACCTATCTATTCTGTCTAGGCCACAGCAAAGTGGAGCAAGAACAAGGAAGTGGACATGTATATTGTGTTGAGGCCATGGAAAAGTGGAGCATGAGCATCAAATTTGCGGATAGGGAAGTGGACAAGAACTCCAGAGGACAAAGAGATCCAGGGGATTAGGGTGATGTGATGGGTGACCATCAAGTGGACTTTGCATTGCACAAGTTATTGAAGAAAATGCTGATGTTCGCAAGCTTTTCTTTCTCCATAACTTCAAGGTAGGAGAAGCTTCAGATTTGATGATCTTGAGCAATCAGGCTTCCTGATAAAAAATCTCTTTTTTTTGTTTCCTGATTGTTTGTCAGTTGTAGCTCCGTTCTGTTTTTAAAGCAATCAACTCCTCTAACAAGTTCAGGACCTCTCTCTGATTGTAATGGATGCTTTCATCTTTTGATCTGATTGTATCTACTTGGTTGGATGTTGGATCCAGAGGTAGGTACCGTGGTGATGGCGCAAACAGCAAAACTAGTGATGCAAACAACTTGGTAGAGAGTTTGTGGGAAATCTTTCTTTTTGCAGTTATGTGAGAGTTTCTTCTGTGGAGGTTGCAGGAAGGATGATTGTCAGTTATACAAGAGTCATGACAGATAGAGGAAAGGGGTTTAGGGTTCCCAGGTCTGAATATGAATTTAGAGTTTGGGCATTTAGTTTATTTGGTTGTGAATTACACCCTAAACCCTCCATTGCAAAGGGTTGTATTGGTATATACTGTAACTTTGAACCGCCCATGTTATACATTGCATTCTATGTTGTTATAATTCTCATGCAAATAACAATCTAAACTTGACAGAAACATTTGAGATTCAGACAAGTTTTTAAGGGGGTTTATGAAAGAGAAAGAAATTTCTTTTCAGCTCCCTTGGGACGTTCAGAAACCCTGGAATTTCTAACTGTAGAATTGCTTGCTGTAGCCAAGAGATTTCTCAAGTCTTTTTCCATATTTGTGATTACTGTGTATGATGCATGCAGCATTGCTTGTATGCAAATCATCTCCAAGCTCTCCCAAACCTTGAGGGACAGCAGCATGAAAAGCAGTTTTTCTGTGGAATTATGTAACCTTCATTCAGAAGTGCAGGGAATTGTTTGCAGAACATTGGGTATTTCTGTTGTCTTCATTTTGAGATGAACCAGGTCTAACCCAAGATGTGCCAAACTGCTGCTGCTGCTGCTTATGAGAATAAAGGTGGTTGCTCCAAAATGTTGCAGGCCTTCTTTTGCAGGTCAGAAAACATGTCATTAATAGACATCCCATACCCAACCAAACTCAAGAAAAGCAGCTAGAAGATATACAAATTGCAATTGGGTCACAAGTTGCTTTTGGCATTGAAAAGGAGATTAAACATGTGCAGGCTACAATTGCCATTAGTGTTTGTGAACAAGAGTCACAGCTCCTTTGTGTTCGGATTGAAAAGGAGATTGAAATCTGAAATCACATTTGTCTTGAGTTTTACCACACTTGTAAAAATTGTTTGTCATCATAGTTTCTGATGCCAGATGAACATGGGCTAGTGATGATGATCAATTGGCAACAATTTTCTTTTGGTTCCTGACCTTTGACTAAGCCTCTTTTGTTGCTGCTGCTGCTGCTGAGGCATTTGCTTCATTCATCATTAACTACGTCTCTCAGCACAAACAACATGACTCCAGGTTGTTTCCAAGATTCAGAATAAATGACCAGACAATTTTTCCACTGCATTACCAATCTGTGCAGAACCCCAAACAAAACTGTTGAGCAGTGAAATGAGCTGCAGCAAGAAATGGATCCCATCTTCATCTCCCCTCCACTTTCACTCCATGTGAAGTTCATATGTTCCACATAAGTACGTCTCCAGCAACATCACGAGCACTTCCACCATTTCTAGCTGTTGTGCACATAAAAACAAAATGTGCAAAACACTAGACTGCTGCTTCCAAGACAAGCTACACAATCATATCCAAATACCAAAAAAATTTACACCGACAAAGACTTGGAACAAGAGAGACCTCTGGGGTCATTCCCCAATTGAGTGAAGTGCAGTGTTTCTGTGACAGAAAGACTGACAACTACAGACAAAAGAAAATCCTCCGAGCTTGCAGCTGGTTCTTCAATAGATTTGTAAAGTCTCATAATGAGAAAGAAAAGCTTCAACCAACTGCAGTTGATGATATGGGATTCAAGAAATGCTCTGAGTTGTTACTTCAGATCTTTCAACATCCCTACAAATCTCTAAGCTGAAAATTTTGCAAAATGGTATACACATAGATTCACACTCACACTCTTGAGTTTTGTAGCTGAAGCAGGCGGATTCCACTCAATTCCAGTTTGCAGAGGAAGGAGAACTTGTGGTATGCATAGATTCACTCACACTCTTGAGTATTTGTAGCTGAAGAAGCAATCCCCAAGGATCTGAGTTGATTCCAGTTTTGAGGAAGGAGAAGTTGTGGTTGGGATTGTGATGTATAAGATCTCTGGGAAATGGGAAGAGGAGCACAGGCTTGTTTGTTTGCTCCAGAAATGGAAAGCACGAGGAAGAAGAAACATGGGTATGGTTTCAGGGAGATGATGGAGCTCTTGGGTGAACATAGATGGAGGACCGGATGTTGATGATGAGGAATTGGGGAATGAAGCTCTATGTGAAGATGGAAGACTAGATTTTGATGATGAGGACGTGGAAACTGCAGTGCTCAGAGACAGACAGGCAGACAGACAGACACAGGAACGGAGAGATGGTGCTACAAATGCTCATCAAGCTTGCCTTGTGATGTTGTAGATGCTGTCGTGAAGAACTCCTGCAATGGTGCTGATGCTGGGAGTATCTAGCTATGTCAAAGTAGAATCCCAGTACGTGTGCTCCTTGGATTCTGGAGTATGGACATCTTCAGGATCAGACTGATCAACTGGTGCATGGGGAGTTGAACCTGCAGTGGGAAAAAGAAGCTCAGCAGCAGCCGGAGAAGGTGTTGTGGGGTTGTCAAGCTCTGCTGCTGTTGCTGCAGGAGAATGCTGTGATGATGCTGAGACTGGGAGGATGGTGGTTTCCTGCTGATGGGTGGTTTTGTAACGCAAGATATCCTTTCTGACAGCGCTCAATTCCGCTTGGAGAAGGCGGATCTGCTGCTGGAGAGCGTAGATGACGCCCATGCAGCCGTAGACTGGGTCACGGATGCGCGCGTTGGCTTCGTACACCAAGCTGCTCACGGCATCCGCGCGCTGATTCTCGGGGACGTCCATGAGCATCTTGGACACGTTGCTGGCGCCGAAGACTTTGTGCACGGATGCGAATTTCTGTGGCTCGTGAGGAGAGAAGTAGGGCGAGAATGGACATTCCTGTGCACATCGCCTGCGCAATAGCTTGCAAGCTGCACACGGCGTGCAAGCATTCGTAGCCAGCGCCATGAGGAGGAAACAAAACCCTATCAAAACCCTATTTTCTTCTTCTTCTCCGCCTTCTTCCTGCTGCTGGAATCATCACACAAACGTCCATGGATCAAACTGCCAAGAGGAGAGATGCAAAGGAAGCAACCCAAAAGCCAAGAATCTGTTTTCTCTTACTGAAGTTTCTTCAACAAAATCCCAGTTCTCTCTCTGGTTCTCTGTCTCTCGATTTCTGCAACATTCAGACTGCAAATCTCCCAGCTCAATTCAAGAGAAACATGGTCAAGAGTGAGGTCATGACTGCAGGAATGATTCTAACAAGAAGACTGGAATTGTGAAGCATCACAGCTCAAGTCTGGATTCTCTGCAAATGGGTACTCATCTCTGGGAGCACTTAGTAAAATGTGAGGGAGAAGGAGGAGAAGAAGAAGAAGAACCACAGCAACAACTTGGGTACAGATTCACAGCCACTAGACTAGACTATGAGCTTTGTGTGATTCATGCTGCTTCAGCATAGAAGACTTGCAACTTTGGTGGTGGTGAGTGGTGGGTGGTGGGACACCACCACCACCACCACCACCTCTCCATAGAAAAATCCTTACTGTAAGAATCTGATGAGCTCCATGATCAGGATAATAAAAACAAATCTTTCTTTTGTTTGTTTTTGTAAGAGACACAAAGAAAGTGAGACTAGCCTAAAGCATCATCAATGATTATCATCATGGCTGGTAATTGCTGTTTTTGAGCTTTTTTTTTATACTTAGCTTTTGTACTGCACTGCAAAAGTAGTAGCAGTAGCAGTAGTAGTCTTGGGGAAGTAGAAGCTCTTCCAGTGGCAGTCTTGATGGTAGATTTCTCCACCCTTCTATGCGGACCTACTCTTTCTCTCTCTCTCTCTCCTTCATGTGCCTTTGTTTGTTACATGACTCTCAAAAGTAAATTTTCTGGACCAGTATTCAATGACGGTGAAAAAGGGGGGTTTTTTTTGGGTCCAGTTTGGGAGATGATGCTTTGGGTTTGCTTTTGAGAGCTGCTTGAGAATCTAAGGGGTGTGTTGTTGTGGAACTGGCCTGATCTTTATGGACAGAGAGACAGAAGAAGAAGAGGAATCCATCCATCAGCCAGATGGGGTCCATGGTAATTTTTTTATCATAGAGCTGTGATTTTGCAATCATGCAATTCAATGCTGATGACAAACACTTGCTACCAAAAGAAGAACAAACCTCTGGAACAAGAAGAAAGTAGATGAGAATGAGCTGGGCCATAACTCCATCATGGAGACTCTTTGTGTCAGTGAGAGAATCAGCTCCACCTGAGGTAATGGGTGTAAAGGTTTTCTCCATTTGGATCATACTCAATCATGGAGAGACTCTGTGTCAGTGGAGAATCAGCTACACCTGAGGTAATTGGTGTAAAGGTTTTCTGCATTTGGACCATCATCATGATCACTACTGCTTGTAATTGCAATCCAAACTCCAGAACTGTTACAAACCCAAACACCCTATAGAGGGCCAGCTGCAGCTGTAATTGATTACGAGTAAAAAAAATTGACCATACTGCTCAGTTATTGCTGCACAATCTGGTCATCACAATTTGCAGGTTTCTTTGCTAACAAAAGCTCTACCACCACCACTGGACAATAGATTCCAGAACAAAAACCCATACTTTCAACTTTTCCCATATTTTCTGATTCTTGTTGATGTTCTTGACTGTTTTTTCTATTGACTTCAGTGCAAGGTGCTGGGGTGTAGGCGTTGTACAAATGTGGATGATTCCATCACTCCAATTCCCTGCAATACAAGCACATCCTTCTGATTTTGAATCAAATGGGGGCAAATCTGTGTTCACATTTTGAACAAAGGTTTCTTACATTTTTGAGGACATGGATCGATCAAGGTATTGAGCTATCTCTGTGCTGAATTGAACCACAAGTGCTGAATCAAGACATTTGACTCTCTGTAGTAATTGGTTTCAAAGGCTACAAACAAAAGAGTTCTTTTCCCCCACCTGGACCAATTTGTTATGTGTGTGTTCAGTTAGCAGCACCCCCGAGCATTGAGAAGCTCAATCCAACATTTGGAGTTGCTCTCAAGTTCAATGAATTGAACTCTGCAAGAAGGTTGAAAGTGATGAGTGGGTATGGCGAATATTCAAGGAGAATTGCAACTATGCCCTTGTCATCAAACCGTCCCTTGACAATTGTGTGCTCGTCCCAGACGTAAGAGCCTGCCACTTTGGCTGCTCTTAACCCCTTCTTGTGCAAGAGGTTGAAGTGCGCTCTCACTTGACACTTTGGTGAGAGGAAGCCTGTCACATAGACATCAGCGCTTTTCAAACGATCAACAACAGCAGCTGCTGTGAACTCTGGTGTTGTTAATCCAAACCCTGCTCACACCCATCACATTTTTATCATTAATGCCTGATCACACAGTTCAAAGAATACTCATCATAGAAAAAATAACACTTGATCCCTATTGAACCTTAAAAGCAAAAGACTGGATCACGTGGATCAGGATGAAATAAAATCTCTTTAAGAAAAATCAAGCCAACCCAATTCTGACAATCACATCGGCCACAAAGCTTTTTTCTTCCTTCTTCACACCCTAATAATAAGCACAAGCCTAATTCCAACAGACCCTCTATATACTCGAGTAATTTCTATACCAAATACTCTAATCCTTATTAGACAGAGTTAAACAAATGGCCACTTAATTTTTTTAAAGGCTTAAACCTGTAACTTACCAACTTTAGCGATTCCAATCGTTCTTGACTGTGTATTGCACAGAACAGAACCCCCTACATGAAGCTTCTGAGAACCAATGTTGGCAGATAGTTCAACATCTGGTGCTAATTTGAGGCCATGAACCTTTGCAGCTAGTGCTACAAAGTTGTGATGATAGTGCAACTGCCAAACACATTAACACACACACACACACAAATACACACACCCAAAAGAAGTGAGAAGTATATATAGAGCTTTATTTGCGCACCCAAATTCTTGACCAAGTGCTTAAATTGAGAGATTTGCAGACATGATGACACTATCCCCACCCCCAACTGTACATATCTGCAGATTTTCTCATTGGGAAGAGAACTCAATTCTGGAGTCATGGTGTTGCCACTGTAGGAGTGGGGTTTGCAATGCAAATTTGCTCTGCAGGGTGCAAAGCTTTTAGCAAATAAGGGCTGGCATTCAAAAGTCATGAGCTGGTTTAGAACATTTCTTTCGAATGTGGTAATTAAATATGGGGTTTGAACAAAACAAAAAGGTTTAAGACTTGGTAATACCTAATCAGGATTAGACAACACCATCATCGTGATGAAAATGAACCCCCTAAAAAAACCCATAGTTCTTATAATTACACTTTAAAGCTGAAAAATGGGAGCGCTTGCAACATACATGTGCTTTGCCGTCTTCATTCTCTCCTCCACCAGGAAAGGATTTCTGCACTTGGGCTGTCATACCCCTAACACCAAAATTGGCATATGTTTTAGTAGCATTTATCTGTGGTAAGCACAAAAAAGATATGTATGGAGTTGTAGAGAAAATCTTCACAATAGAAGATCAATTGGAAGCTGCAGCTGCAAACCATTCAAACAAGGTTTATTTTGTTTTTTCTTTCCCACCTTCTTCTGCAAACATATGAAATCCTAATTCATGATTGAGATATTATAGTTGCTAGATAGGTTGAAAGAAAAGAAGAAGAAGAAGAAGAAGAAGAAGAAAAAGGGATTTATTTCATTACTTGGGTGGCTGTGGTATCAAAGGAGAAATCATGCTTGGTGTTGCCACGCTGAAAACTGGCTGAGAGTACACCCATTACTGTAACAATGTCCTTCTTCTCCTCATGTGCAGTAGTGATGGAAGCCGTGCTTGTGATTGTGGAACCAGCAGTAGGTCCCAAGCAAGAGAGCATGAGTCTAGTTCCCTTGACATCAAACCCCTTCTCTACCAAATCCTTGGCTTGTCTCCCCACATCTCCAAATAGCACTGGTCCTCCTCGTCCTACTTCTCCTTCCTTGCCGAACAATGAAGACCACCACCAGCTGCTTCTCACTTCCTCAGCTCCCTCCTCCTCCTTCCTTATCTTCTTCTTCTTCTTCCTCATCTTCTTCTTCCTTTTTCCTCTTCCAGATTCAGATCCAGCTCCCTTTCAAATCAGATCTAGCTTCAAATCAAGCGAGAAAAAAACACACCCACAAGAGCAATACTACAATTCTCTCAAGGGTGGTGGGCACACACAAACACACACAAAAGCACACAACTCCACAAAACCAAGCACACAAGAATGGAGAGCACAAGGTTTGATTAGTGGCTTTGAATCAAGGGTTTAATTAGTGGGCTAATCAATTGAAGTGGGCTAATTGAGGATTACCAAAAGAGGATTAGGAAAACTTCAATCTCTACTTTCTAAAACTACTACCCTAGGGTTTATAGGGGGAAAAGAGAAACACACAAGTCTTGTTGGAGAGGTGTGTGCAAAAAAACACAAGAAATTATAAGATTGTCCAAACTTCAACAATTGTGTCGAAATATTTAAAATACATGATCAAACTTCAACGATCATCAAAATATAAAATACGTGATTGAAACCTCAACAACCCATCAAAATACAAGATAACATGATCAAACTTCAACAACTATCAAAATATAAGACACATGATCAAACTTCAATGATCGTTGAAATATAAAATACATGATCAAACTTTGATGATTGTCAAAATATAAAATATACATAATTAAACTTTGACGACCATAAAAATATAAGATACACAATCAAACTTCCACAATCATAAGAAAAATTATAAGATAAGTACATGATCAAACTTTAATGACTCTTGAAATATGTCGATTATCATCAATGTGTCAATAGTTTGTCTCATCTTTTGCACTTTGTTTTAACCAAGGATGGGGGATGAGAAACCCATATCATGGGTACTTTACTATGAATAACTCTATTATTGTGCTAAATCTAATTATCAAGATATCTTTAATACCAAAAGATGTGTACAATACTATGAACTACTTTAGTGTTAGGGTCAAGAAAAAAGTTAGTTTCCTATTATGGACCCTAGTGTGCGTAGTAAAGGACTCTCCACTATTGTGTTAACCTTATTAGTGTTCTTATTAGGGTCCTCTTTGTGTCACTATGATCCATCATACACTAATGATAATGGACCTAACAATAGTGGGAGTCCATTACTCACTCACTAGGGTTTAGGAAGGATTAGGAGGGTTTAGGACTAATGCCTACTTGAGGCCCTCTATTTTTATTCTTAGGTCCTTAATTAGTGATCATTATGGATCCTAATGACGACTAATAGGACACTAACAAGGACATTATAAATAGTGGAAATCCCTATTTTGGACATTACTTTGTTACCTATGCAAAGCAAGTTCCCAGTTTTAGAACTTGACATGGTGATGTAGTTTTCTAGAATTGGGTTGTCAAGAAGTTTGTGCAAGAATTTGTGGGAAACGTGATGAGTGAGTGATTGAATGAATGAAGGAGTTGCTGAATTTGCGAGTGGATGAGTCTTCTTCCCAAAAAATTTGTTGGGTTGGATTTTTCTTCCACAAAATTTTGGTTGGGTTTTTTCTTGGAAGAATTTTCTGGTGGGTTGTTGGGTTCTTCTTATTCCAGGAATTATTGGTGGGGATTGGGTGTTTTTCGTTGGAGGAATTCTTGCCAGAGTTGAGTTTTTCTCCGAGGAATTTTTGGTGGCTAGGGTTTCTTTTCTCGGAGGAATTCTTGCTAGGTTGAGTTCTTCTTGGTGGAATTTTTGGTGGGTTTTGTGGGATTTGGTCTGTTGTTGCAAGAAATGAAATTTGCAACAAAGCTTCTTCATAGTTTGCAACATGGAAGACGAGGAGCAGCAGCAGCAGCTTTTGCATTCTACAATAGAATCAAGTATTATGGTTGTTCCATATTCAAACATATTTAGGTAGTTGCATGCTTCTACAATTATTTGTTGCAGATGGAAGTGCATTTTATGAACCCAATATTATGAGAGGTACATGCTCAAACTCAAGAACTATAATACTTGAACAAATGTGAACAAGATGGCATGAAGATTTGTTTCACAATAATCACGTTTGAAATCATTTCTTTTGCAATAGATCCAAATGATAACAACACTTGGAGATTTGTTTATGCTTGTGCAGTCAAAGATTCATTCATAGACATGGATGGGTCTCAAGTTCACATGGATTCAATACCATTGTTAAATTGATTTTGTGTTGCACAATTGTAATGTTGGTTTCAAATTGATGGCTGCAAGTCTTTACATCACCTTTGCGATTACTGTGTCTGAAAAATACAATGTCTTTCTTACTTTGTTGAAGAACCCTCAATGTCGGCCTTACAATGATAGGACTGTCTTTACTTGCAGGAGTTTTCTAGATTTCAAGAGTTCTAATAATACAAATTGCCCTATTATGCAAGAAATTGTACTAGTGAAAAATCCACTCACATACGAGATTGTTTTTCTGTAGCACAAAGTCCCAATTAGATTATATGCACTAGCTTAAAAGATGGCATTAGATTAAATCACTTCTTTCTTCTTTAGAAGTTGGAAAAGACAATTTTGAACAAGTCGAATGTTAATTTGATTTGATCAAAAAAACTTCTTCTAGTTCCGAAAAGAGGCAAAACTATAACTTCTTTTACAAGTCAAACATTCTAAGTATGTTAATGATGAATCTTCTCCTCTCTCACATTTTTTTGTGGGTGGTTCTAGAAATAGTAACAATGGAAGCAATGGAACATCCATTCAGGTTTACCATGCAACAAAATTCATTTTTCATCAAACAATTCTACCCATAATAATAATTTGGTATCTTCATCATCACATCACCAGGATTATCATCATCATGTTTTGTTAATTCTTTTTCTTTTGTTCTTTGTATCTCAAGCTAGCTACTAAATTCTCATTGTTGTTGACTAAGAAGTTTTTTCTCATTTCCATGTTTTATATTTGAAACCCAATTCTTGTGTTCATGATCATAGTTGTCACTTTGTGTTATGATGTTTGTGTATCCAAGAAACAAAACAAAAGGTTCTTTTTAATGAATACTTTGATAATATTTAAGATTGGATTTTTGTTTAAGTCTTTCACAATTCAAGTATTCAAAAAACATCTTATCTTTGTTTCACTTGGCTCAACAAATGGATTGTTGACCTTCTTCCAATGAGGAGAAGAAAATTGTTAGTGGTTGATTGTGGGTCTTTTGTGTTTTTTGAAAATCTAGTGAGAAAACTCTACAAGTTTCAAACTTTTGTTGCATTTCACTAGATTTGGTTGAAACATGATATTGTTTTCCTTAAAACAAATCTTCTTAAATCTCTCTTTGTTGAAGAGTGTTTTGAACATTCTTGTTCCGAAAACCAACCTACCAACCACCTCCCTCTTTTTGACTTTTTTTGCATTGAAATTTTGGTCTTTCATAATGAATTTTTTATGTGTACATTTTTGGTGAATAATATGAAATGTCAAAAGCTTTGCACAAACATTGATACATATTACGCCTTTTGAAATTGAAATAGGGAACATGGTGTTAGTAGTAATGCTTGTTTTGTTTGGGTATTTAGACATTACACTTGTAAGGTCCTTGTTTCCAAGCATTACACTCATAAGGCCCCTTCAAAATTAGAAGTTTTTTTTTTTTAAAAAAAAATTTCAATAGGTTTTTGCCAAAGGTAAAGTCACCCATTTTTTGGGTAATATTGTTTTAAGATCTTTATACCTAGAGGTTATTGCCTCTTAGATATAAGGAACTTCTAACCAAAACAACCTCAATGGGAAAACCTTACAATCCCACACATAAAAAACTTAACCTTTTTTTTGTATTTTGAAGCAACCTTATAAAGTATAATCTTTCTCCTATTTTTTGATGCACATTACAAATCTATAAGTTAGTGCCTCCAAGGTGATAAACTCAAGAAATATCAACTCACATTTGGGGAATGTTACTTCCGTTCTATTCCAAATCGCATGAAAAAACCATAGGGTGCAATTTATTGAAGAAAAATAACAAATTCAGATTACTTAAATATAAATAAGGTGTCTATAATTCATTATAAAAATATACTTAAAATATATCTAATATATTTTAAGTATACTAAAAATATATCATTATTTCATAACAAACTAAAAAACACCCTTTTATCTTAGGTGATTCTTAAATATATAAGCAATGATTTTTTTGACAACTCATATTTGAATGAAAGCACACTACAAGTGAACCATTTTTCAACACTTTTCATTCAAAATAATGGTGTACAACAAGTATGATATGTATGCAATAAGGTGAAATCTTGATAACATTTTTTGGAAACCCTAAACATAAGGGGGGAAAAAAATAGAATGTGCATGATAACATTTTGAAACTCAAAACTCATTTTGAATTGAAGTTAAGCTTGATCCAATGGGTAGATGAAGAGGATTGGATAAAATCAATGTATATAAAATATATAACGTATGAATTTTCAACAATCATTAAGCTTCATGTTTGTGATTCATAACACATTACCAAACCAAAGAAAAAAGAAAAAAAATACAACGCCCACCTATAAAATCTCTTTTTTTTATTATAAAGATAATAGTTTTTTCAAAAAATAAAAATCTTTTATGCTTTTATTGTTCAAGAAGTGAAAAATAAAATTAAAAATTGGATGGATTTTCAACCAAATTTTTAAAACTTTTAATTGGTCCTAAATTTAGTTGATGTATATCAATATCATTCACCATAAAAAACTTCATTACAAACTTCACTCATAACCTTAGTTTTGAAGTATATTTGTAATTTTTCATATTTTGTGATGTATTTATTTTGACACAAATAAATTTCATATGTTCAAGTTTGAAAATGTTTCTTAGAGGTTTTTAAAAAATAAATTAGTTTAAGTCTAAAGTTAATGTAATATATTTGAATGAGCAAAAATAATCCAAAATGTGATGTCCACATAAATAAAAAGAACCAAATGAAGAGTTTTTGTTTTTGTGACTACAATTTTTGAAGGGTGTAATGTGTTTTCACTTATCTAGGGGTTATATTGTTCTTGGGTTTGGGAACTTGGGCACTTCCACCTTTCCCATACACTACAATTTCATAAAGAAATTGAAACACAATAAAATGTTATTAGGAGAGTAAATGTGTAAGGATTAAATTTGAAGTTTCTTTTTGGATTTGATGAAGTTGAAGGATTTCATAAAGGTGGAAAATCCCAAAAAATGTAACTTCCACTTTTGTAAGGTCCTTCAAATTTAATTTAAAACAAAATTCTAACAAGGAAAGCACTTTCAAATCCACATTATTTAAATTCTTTATGTGATGACTACCAAGCTTCACAAACATGACCAAGTCTAAAATCTTTGAGTTTTATTATTGGAATATGTTATGATATTCAAAAAATAAATAATTGTTGAAGAGGATTGATTCCTCGCATTTAAATAGGGATGCACAACTACTTGTTTATGTTTTCATTTGAATTGCAAAATAAAATGGCACATATGGATCATGGAAGTAGTGAAAAAAATTCTTTGATTTTTATTGTGGGTTTTGAAGCATCTTCGCACACAACAATCAAATGGATTGAACACATTATTTTGGATGAAATATAACTTTTAAGTGGCATAGACTTAGTCAAGGTCTATAAATGTGTATGGCTTCCAAAAAAAAGGGCTAATTAAAAAATTGATTGTTTTTTAATGATAGACCATAATGATTGACCTAGATGGTGGCATTGAAAATAATCCTTCGCATTTTTATATTATTTAAAATTTCATGTTTATGGGTGACAATGGTGGAAATAATAAACATTTTATGTTATATATAGTAATTTGTAAGCATTATCAAAGGCTCCACTAAGTTTGGCATGCTTTGTAAAAGGGGTTTAATTTAGGCCAAAAATGGTGACAACTTATTTGAAGAGTAGAATTTGAATGCACTCAATAAAACAATTAAACATGCACCCAAATAGGAGGACTTAATTTTTCCTCTGAATATGGAGGATGAGGGAGGTGCACTCATTAAATGTGTGCATCCTAAAAGCAAGTTTCCAATCTAAGCAATGTTATTGAAATAAGAATGGTGAATCAACTTCATCTCTCATTTTTGGACATTGGGAAATATTTTAATACAAATCTATAATAGTTTATGCATTCACCTGCAAGCATTGCATCATGTTCAAGTTGCAAATTCATGACTCCAACATGTCTCAAATGAGAGCTTTTGCTCAAGAAACTTTGAAATCAAGGTTTACACAATGTGTTGTGCATGATCATTTGAAGTATTTTGAAGTCTACATCATTGTTGGTATTACTAGTTTAAATATTCATCCTTTGTGTTTGATCTTAATGTAGTGTTTTTTCGCAAGATAAATGCATGTTCAACATGTGTTCATTGGAGAGAGGTGAAATTTTGTTTCATTTGCATCTATAGATGCATGGTTTGTCAGGTTAGGACTAGTATCCTACTATCATTACACAAGGTGTTAAAGGTGTGTTGGGATGGAATAAAGATTCCTTAAGGTTAGTCGTTTTGTTCACTACAAGAGCTTCAAACAACATGGTTTGCATACTTATGTGAGGATGTTGGGTTATTGTTTAAACGATTCATGTGAATCCTAGTTCAATTTGCCCAAAATACTGTTAACGTTTATAAGAAAAATGTAAACAAATTGGAACATGCAAAACATGATGTTGTGGATATCAAGAATCATGTTCCTTGGTCACAAAATGGTCATAGAGCGTATGTATGAATGGGCACAACATAAAATGCACAAGCATCATGAGTCATCATTGCTATTAGACGTGTGTAGATTAGGTCATTTTTTTCCAATTGTGTCGTGGATTATACCACTATGTTCAAGTGGCATGGACCACCCTAGAGTTCATTCCATAAGGACGTGCATACTTATTCTTGAAAATGATGACTTGCAAGACATCCTCGATATATTTTTTGATTTTAACTTTACTCCATCTAAATATTGGAATTGTATTTTGAACGAGGTAACAAACATAATGCATCATGAGGAGGAAGCAATTCTTGTTGATGTTCAATGTCGTCAACAAAAAGATGCAAGAAAATACTAAGGATCATAAAAAGATTTGATGAATTTCAATCATCGTGTGCAAGATGAGTCTATTAATATTCCATGTAGCCCAAATGTGTAACTTTTATGGCTTGCCATGTGTACATATTTGTAAAAATAATTTTTTAAATATATTTTTGTTTTGTACCCTACATTCTCCCTAATGAAAGGGAAGGTGATAGGGACTATGATAAACACTCCATCTCCTCATAAAAACTTCTATTATGTAAAACCTCAAAAGTTTTAGTTCATAATATGGAGATAACATGGACTAGTATTATTTGGATAAGCAAGTTTTAAGTATTCAAATCTATTTATACAAGGGGTTATTATTGCGTAAAGAATTTTGAAATAATATTTTATGTCATATTTAAGGTTTTTAAAATTACAAAAAAAATCTCATTCCAAGTCATCATTAAAATTATGTGTCCTTGTTTCTTGTTCATAATTTAACATAATAGTTAATTTTTTTCCTTGTTAGACATGATAATTTAACATGATTTTTTTTTTTTCAAAAACTTAAGTCTCAAAAATCCTTAATGTTACGAGTATGGGCATGCCCTTAACCATGGTGCCAAGTGCACCGGTAGGCTTACTTGACACAATGGTCAAGGACTTGCCCATTCTCTAATACAAAACCATCTCCATTTGCAAGGATGATCTTACGGTATTTAATGAATATTTAATTTGTATGGATGATCTTACGGTATTTAGTTAATGTTTGATAAATGTTGGGTTATTATTGTCAAAGAGAAAATTCATATTGTTATTTTAGAAAATATATTTAACTTTTTATTTATTTATTTATTTATTTATTTTTCTGTTGAATAAAAAAATACCCAACCAAAGAATTGATGGATGAATGTAGTCTCTTAGGCTAGCTACCTAGCTAGCTACACAAGATCAATTTCTTGCCAGCTGAAGGAAATCTCATCCAGTTTGTGTCACATCAGATCTGAAAAGACCATATGGGTAGGTAGGAAACTAGCATAGGTAAGTAGGTAAGTAGGTAGGAATTGACTGAATTGGCTGTGGCGGCAGATTCCACCATTTTAACTGACTACCTGAAAACCTGCAGAATCAGCAGTTATGGTCCTTTTACATTTTGGAGACTCTTGATATCAAAGGGAATCAAGTGAAGAAGTCTAAGTGATGCTCTCTTCTTCTTCCTTCTTCTTTCTTCATGGCAGTTATCTCATGTCATCCATTACCCCCCTCTCTTCTTCAGTTCTTCAAATGGGATCATTTTCAAACTTGCTCTCTCAATTTTACTTTGATTGGGTCAAGTTGTAAATTTTTGATTTTTGAATTTTTTTTCATCATTCTGCTGTTGAAAGGCTTGCTGAAAGTTTTCATCTCTTTATAATTGCTGAGAATTTTGGTTTAAATTCCTTAATTTTAGAAGGCAAAAAAAAAAAAAATTCTTTCCATTTTGATCATGGAGTTTTGTCACAAGGGTTCCTTCAGTTTTTAGCTTTTCATCATAGTTTTGTGTATAAAAAGATCCTGCGTTTCACAAAATCTGTTCTTTGGGACTTTGTGTTCTTGTCATCTTTCAACAATTTAAGAAGAATTGTTAGTTTTTTTTGTTTGTTTGTTTGTATCTTTCCTATTTTTGAATCAATGAATAACAGTATAAAAATCATTTTGTGGATCATGTTTTTCTTCCTTGTTCTTCGTCTTCTTAGTGCACTATTTGATGGGAAGTGAAATGATACCTTGTTGTTGAACAATTTGTTGGGTGGTGGTGGATCGATCTTGAGCTTTTTATCCAGACTTCCATCCTCCCAACAACAACCACCATCGCTACCATCCACCCACCCACCCACACAGTAGAAAAGTTTTCTTCAAAACAGAACCAAAAATAAATAAAAATGCTATTTCTTGAACATTTGTCATGATCTAAATGTTACTAGTATGCAAACACAATGCATCATTTTGAGTCACGAAAGACTATGTGGTTCCAAGATCTCTTTGCAAGGTACAGAGAAATGGGAGCACTGAATTCTTTTCAAACTCACACTATTGAGGACTACCTTTACTTGCGCTATCGAGAATTGATTGCAAATTCTCTCCTTGACTACGTCAAACCTGGCTTTCTAGAATTGGTCTCTCTCTCTCTCTTTCTCTAGACCTTGCCACCACTGAATGACCTATACAATTTATCATTAATGAATGCTCTACAGAATTTGATCATTCTTTTTCTGAGACTGAAATTGAGAATTGAACTTGATTCAAGAAATTCTATGTTAAAAGTATGGAAGAAAATTGCAGAAGAAATGGTATAAAGATGTAAACAGATTTATTTATTTTTGCCAAAACATGGGGTCGTTGTTTGGTTGGTGTTCAGGAACCATACCAAACAATGAACGAACTCTGCGACAACAAGGCATTCAAGCTTCCGGGTCCAGGAGATTGGCCCCCATTTCTTTTGAACATGGCAAATCAACATGAGAAAAGGGTGGTGGCTCATCATCATGTGAAGAACAACATCAAAAAGAAATCATCATGTCAGCGCCCATCATCTACTGCAGCACCAAGAAACATAAACCTGTTCAAAGAATACTATCGATTCACAGCTCAAATCTTGGGATCATTGTTTCCAAACATCAAGGACATTCTCACACCTGCAGATACTGACATTTTCATGAGGTTGAATGTGAAAGGTACTTCTGTGATTTGCTTCCATAAGTTTCAAAATGTAATGTGATCATCAGCAGCATGTGCACAAAGTTGGGTGATTTTTACAAACCTTTGTGACTAGATCACAAATTGCAATTTGTGATAAGAATCTTTGAGAGGAATTTGTTGGAAAATGACTTGTAGGAGGAGGACCCCCAAAAAAAGTTGATCCTGAGATAAACTCCATGTACTCAGCTGCCTGCAATATACCAGCAAAAGAGTTGATTAGAAGACTGCAACGACACAAGAAAAAAGTGGAAGAAAGTGCATCATCAAACAAGCACGAAATTGCAAAAGAGCTCACAAATGGATTGTCCATAATGCATATACCAAAGGCTACTTCTTCCAGCCACCAAATAGTACAAGCATGGTTTTGGCGCCTATTGCAAGCAGGCAGGGGGCTACAATGGGACAAAAGGATGATGTCAATGAGCCCGATTGAGCAAGAAAAGAAGAGGACTTTGCAAGTTCCTCAAAACTCATGTCGTGAACATTTGCATATACCTAGTAGATCTGTTGTCGTTGATAGCCAGTGTCTCAAAAATGAACTACAACTTCAAACATCATCAACTCTCATGAAGGGATCAAGATTGAAGAATGACAAAACAACAGTGAGAGTCCTTTCCACACCAAAAAATGGGCAAGATGGTTTGATTGTGAGTCCCACTGGCAGTCAGCTTGAGACATTACTCACAGACCCGACAACTGCTAAACCTCCAATAATACCTGAAGCAAATGACAAACAGATCTCTGCAAGTGGTCTAAGAGGTAAGTGGATATATGCATCACTCCCAGCATTGTAGCTTGACTTTTTCAGGCATGGTTTGATCATGTGCAATGTCTTTTCAACATGCTTAAGAACAGGAGAAGAACATTAATGAAAACCTATTCATGAGTCTGAGAAGAACAGGTACTAACCATGGCAATATATCAGGTTTCACATTTGGTAGATCTGATGAAACAGGTGAAGATGATGCTATGACCGTCAAAGACTCAGAAGCTGAAATCAATACAAGGATCAACAAGAGCCAAGTAACAGCCAGAAAGACTTGCAAGGAGGAGGAAAAAAATGGTGGGTTGGCAGGTGTGAAAGATACTGTAGATTGTGAACAAATCCTGGAAAGAAACAAACTGTGTCACATTGATAGCCAGACTCAAGTTGATTTTGTCAATCCCACATTCGGCTACAGTGTGTCAGCTGCAACCACCTGCACAGTACCAGCAGATGAATTTAGCTACACAATGGTTCAGCTTCCTGTGAACAATAATATTATTTGTGAAAGCTGGAAACAAGGAGGAGGAGTTTTGGAAACAGAACCAACAAACATCAATGTCCACCACCATTGTGAGCTTCCTGCAAAAAGCTTCAAGCAAACAGTTCCGGAATCAAAACCCAATATCAACAACAACATCCACTGGGGCAAAGAAGTGAGTTTGCAATCAAGTTTTGAACGCTTTTGTGGCAAAAGCTGGTGCATGGTGGGACACTCAACAATTCGTCACAAAGGTAATAATAATATGTTTCAGCCCAAAAGACTGCAGGCTTGTGCTCCCTATCCTCAAGCATGTGGTGGTGGACAACATTGAATTAGGTCCTGCAAACTAAAGTTCTTACATGATCTGGTTCACATTTGCTTCCTCTGAGTAAACAACAAAAAAAAAACCGTCTGAAAAGATCTTCTCTCTGTTTGGTGTCCCTCAGCGTCACCACCATTGATCACCCCTAGACACTTGTATACTCATAACAAGATTCTGCTGTAGAAGCATTATGGCCAAAGATTCTGTGACCCAATTTGCACCAAGCAAGATAAATCAATTCCCCGCGAGAGAGAGAGAGCGAACATGTCTGCCGTGGCAAATAGGCAGAAAACAATACAATTGCCATAAAGCATGGCCATACAACTTTATTGGGTCATGAGGAGCATGATGCCACATCTAGCTGGGGCATCACTGACACAAAGATTACAAGGACTCAGAACTTGAATCTTCCTCTGAAATTCTGCTGCAAATTTTGCCAGAAGTCATTGCTTTCTTCTGTAACAGGTTCAGGATGATCTGTGGGTACATCAGTAATGCCTGGATCTGGCTTCCTCAACTCTACTTTTGGCCAGACGAGTCCCCCTACCCATCCCTCGAAAGCAGCAGGTGGCTCAGATGTTGATGATGGGTTGTCCTCTGAATCTACATTGCTCCGAATTGTCGATTCCCTTTGCCTCCAATCAAAGCTTTCTTCCCCCATCAACTCTTTTCCACGGAAATTCGTACTCAAACTTGGTTGCTGATCAATCTCTCTGCTGCTACTCACACCTACGGGAACAATCTTGGGAGATTGAGCTTGCTTAGCCATATTCTCAGCATTTGGGTTGTTCTTCTTTCTGTCACCTTTGCCAACAAGCTTCTTATCATGCCTTGTTATTCTTCGCCGTGGTAATTTCTTGCCTGTAAACCTTGGGTCGATTGTCTGTCCAGGTAATGCAATTCTCATGTTGGCAAACACAGGTTGACACGTCTCACAACTGTACTGTAAGCATTTTTCCTTCAATGCTGTCAGGCATGCCGTCATCTCTCTCTCCTCACACACCTCTCTATCTGCAGCTTCATCATGCCCTGTTTTCTTCAGGAATGGAAGAAGATACACCTTCCACCAAGGTGGACGACATGCCTTTGCTGCACTAATTGAGCAGCCCATCCTTGCTCCTGCCTGCCATCATCACCATAGTTCTGCAATGGTCATTAAGGTCTGCAACCTGGGTACAAAGCTCACACCACTGAAGCAGTGTTCCCTGCATGCTCACATTGTGTAAGAGAATGACTACTACTACTACTACTACTACTATCCTATGCTCTCTGCATCATGAGGGTTTTTGTTTGCCCAGGTACATATGTGTCTTGTGTTCAGGTGTGCAACAACAACCCACCTCAGACTTCAAGCTAATGCAAAGGATAATAGTAGTAGAATTAGGGTTTAGGGTTTACCTACCTCACACCGTGCAAACACTTTCTCCTCACATTTGTGCCATGCAAGTCGCCAGCTCTCTGCATCTTTGAAGGCAAGAACATATGGCCCTTTGGAGGGATCATCTTCCTCCCCAGCTGGAATGGGCACCCTTGACAATGGCAGGATGGGATTGAATGCCACTGTAGTCACTGCTGGTGATAAATCAACTGGTTGCACATCCTCCCTCCCTGTAGTTCACCATCATCATCACAGTGTGAAGCTCATCATCATATTGCTAAGAAACAGACATTTCTACTGCAATTGGCATATAACGTACAGAAATTATTGCCAACATCCAAAACCTCAATGCTCAACTATCCAAAAATGGGGATGCAAGAATCCAAGCATCCTTGAAATCCTGCAACAGACATGCCATACCATGCATGGCCTTGCATGACTGCAAAGCGTCTACAACTACTTCCCACAAATGACTCTTCAAAAAAAAACCAGACAATCAAAGTGATTCTTCATCTGTGGATCCGAGAACTTGACAAAAGATTCACACAGCAATTCTTGAGAAGTTCCAGACAATCAAAGTGATTCTTCATCTGTGGCTCTGAGAACCTGACAAAAGAATTCATGGAGCAATTCTTGAGCATCACCCAGAAACCAGACAATCAAAGTGATTCTTCATCTGTGGCTCCTAGAACCCAATAGAGGATTCACAAAGCAATTCTTGAGCATTACCAGAATGCTCAAACAATCAAAAGACTCTTGAGCAATTTTTGAACATTCTTGAGCATCAATCAACTCTGCAGACAGACAGACAGACAGACAGAAAGAAATCAAGTTCAGGAGGTCAACCTGAAAAATCGGGAACAGAAGCCATGCATGCTGCTGCAGCTATTGTTGTTGAGCCATCACAGAAGAAATTAAAACTTGAGAGAAGAAAGAGTTTACAAACTGACTAGGAAAAGATGGGCTGAATCATCCTCCTCCTCCTCTTCCCCAAACAAAACACCTTCGCTTTGGACACCCTAAATCCACCAGCATTCCTCCTCAGAGTTCTTTAGCAAATTAGGGTTTTCCTCTTGCAAGCAAATCCGAGCGACGCAAAACTTCGAGCAGTCACAAACGCACACAGAGACAGAATTTCTGAAGAATCCCATTACCCAATTTCGTGTTATCCCAATTTCTGTTTTGATTCGATTGGGTGCCCCCAAAAAGGAGGGATGATTCCTTTGGAGATTGCGGCGCAGACAGATCCGGACAGCAAGAAAGCTATCAGACGGACGGACCCACAAGTAATATTACGAAGAAGGTTGAGGAGCTTGGCATCAGATGGTTCTTGGATATCTCTTCTAGTCTGAAGAGTTTTGCACAAGAAGAATTGGTGAAGGAGGTGATGTTTGTGGGGGTGAAGAAGGTTTTTGGTTCTTTTCTGTTTTGTGGATGTTTTGGATTTGCAACTGCTGCTACCTAGAGCTTCTTCCTTGTCAATTGCAAAAAAGAGCTTGTTGTTGTCTGCAATCAATTGCACAGTGATGATGAGGATGATGATGAGGATGATAGAGCTTGTCAATTGCAAGAGAGCTTGTTGTTATCTGCAATTTCAGAATGATGATGATGATGATGCAACCAAAGCAGTAGTGGAGATGAGAAATGCACAGTCATAAGTGTCTTGTCGAGAAGGAAGGCTTAATTGATTGTACTCAAGCTTGAGTACAATCAATCCTTACAGAGAGACCAAGAGACAGAGAGAAAGTGAGAAACCAAGCCCACAGAAGAAATTGAAACTTTGAAGCTTGAGTGTGTGCTATTCTCAAACCCATGATCAAACAAATCAAAACCAAAAAAACCCACAGAAACCAACAAAATGCAAAGCAAACTAAAGCACAAGAACAAGAGGAAGAATCTCAAGAGGGAACCTCTTCCCTCCTCCATACCAATCGCACTTTTTTAGGGTTTGAAGCTCTGATGGTCTACAAACAAATGCAATCTTCCATCCTCAAGATCCTCCAAGAGCGGCGAATGGACCCAAAGATTTCGCACATCCTTACAGAGTTGTCTGTCTGTCTGTCTGTCTGTCTGACCACATTCTGGAAGAAGAAGAAGAAGAAGTGCAAATGGATTGCTTTTGCATAACGAACAAACAGCGAGGAAGAAAGAAAGAAACATCGGCAGCATCTCCCCCGCTCGGAGGAGGATATTCTGCCGACGGCAGCGCGCTGGAGGGGCCAGAAGAGAGGAGAAGAGCTTACGTCTGGAGGTTGCCTGGAAGGGCCAAGGAATCTGGATCGCATATGCTGCTTTTCACGGCGACGCCGAGCTCTGATTCTTGTTCTTGTTCTTTTGTCTGTCTGTCTGTCCGTCTGTTTGTCTTCGGACAAGAACAACGAAGAAGAAGAAGAAGAAGAAGTGCGAGCTCTTTGTTTCATAGCCCAGAAACCGGGAGAGTTTTGGTGGAAGGGAGGGTGAGCGGACGAGGACGACATGAGCAGGCGGGTGAGTTACTTGAGGTCGACCAGGAATGAGGAGGAAGCGGTGCTCACTTGTGCGGCGTGGGCGCCACGGCCAGCCAGCGACAGAGATGGACCTTCTTCGCTTCTTGTGTTTGCGCGTGGGAGTGACAAGGACGACAACAACAGCGATGTCCTCAATGAGATTTCCGTTGCGGAGTATGACTTCGACAAAGACCATCTCTCTGCTACTGTACACACTCTTCTCTTCTTCTTCTTCTTCCTCTTCTTCTCTTGTCTCCGTCCTCTTCTTCTTCTTCTTCTTCTTCTCTTGTCTCCTTTCTTCTCCTTTTTTCTTAGCTTTGTGATGTTTGTCACCAGAAGAGAGCTAGGTCTGAGCATGAACAAGGGAGCTCTGGTGCTTGAAGAAGACATTCACTCATTCTCTTTTTCTGATTCTTTCTGTGCTTCTCTTGAATCAACAAAGAAGGAAGAATCATTAAATGTGTATGTGTGTGCGTGCATGTGTGTGTGTTTTTTTTCTTTCTCTTGAACAGATTTCTGCTGTCAATACAGAGGATGGCATTCCTCTAAGAATCGCAGTTCATCCTAAAGGTGGTGGAGTCTTATGCAGCTTCTCCAATAGTTTCAAGTAAGCTCAAACCTCTTTGCTCAAAAGAAACCCCTGGCAATCTCTTCAGACACACTACAGCATCCATTGGACATGGCTGTTGCATTGAAAAGCACGTGGGATTCAACCAAGCATGTGGATTTCAATCTGCCACATGCTCCACACACACAGTAACAGTTCTCAATGTCGAAATGTTTCATGAGACATTTGAGCTACATAATCTGCTGGTGGCAGAGGTCTTTTGCAAGTGTTTTGTGGATTCAGATTCAACTTGGGCACATGCTAGATGTTTGCTGAAAAACCCAGTTATTCTTTGATCTAGATAGGGGGGTGGAAAGTGTCTCACTGTCTTGCTCTTCTTTCTGTTCTTGTTTATGCACATGCAATGGTGTCATGGTGGTAGGTTCTTGGATTCTCTGCTTGTTTCTGGAGGATTCATATGAGGCTTTAAGGCTTACTGTCATTTTTTTGGTGTGTGTGTGTGTTTGAATTTGTCCTGGATGTAGGCTGTTTGACATTCAAACAGTGGGGAGTGCAAGGCTGAAAGCATCAGATAGTCAGCTTTCCCCATTACAAGGGATTGGAATGCAGAACTGCATCACATTTGATCGTGATGGTCTGTTACTGGCCACTGGTGGAAAGGTACCGAAAAACCTCCTCCTTACTATTGTCTGAAATCTCTCAACTGATTGTGTGGATGTTGTTGGTTAACCTAATGTTAAGATGGATATCAATCTGTGCTTTGACATTGTTGCCAACATTCTCAAAATCCATATATTCTGGGGAAGTTGTTCGAGTTTGTGGAGTTCTCCAACATGTGGAAGTGAAGTTTCCTGTTTCTTCGACAAACTGTGAAGACTTGAGGTCTTTTTTATGTTTTGCCAGCATATGGGTGAATCATCTGATATAGAGGGAAAGAGGAAACATGTGGATGTGTAGGATGGACATGTTCGTGTTTTTCAGTGGCCCAGCTTAGTGCTCATTTTGGATGAACCGAAAGCTTTCAAGTCAATTCAAGACCTTGACATCAGGTGTCCCTTCTTCCTGTTGACATTGGGTAGAATTTTGCAAAGTTTCAGAGAGTAAGCAAAGTCTGAGAGCAAAGGTAGTGAGATGTATGGTTTTCCCTCCTCCTTCAAGAAGGTGATTTTGTGCTCTTTGAGTGTGATATTGACCAGTCTCAGGTTGTGGTGTCAGGAGAAGGGTGGTCCATAATGTGATGTTTGAAAATTGTTGAATCTTGGACACAGTTTGGACTCAGCATATTTGGCAGCAACTTCTGAGGACAAGGGATGTCGAGTGTGGGAAATAACGACAGTAAAGGTGGTCGCTGATTTGATTCCTGGAAAGGTAAGAATGTCACATCTCAATTCCCATATCATCTCAGGGGGGCATGCAAGCAATAGTCTTTACTTCGATTGATTTCTTAAGTTTGAATTTCTTCTGACACATAATCCTTATGTAAAACTTTGACCTCTCTTGCTCAAACCTGTACACTATTGAAGCCAGTGGGGAATAATGGAAGCTAGTCACTGCCTTTCACAATGAAGGTGACAGCCTGATACTTTGTAACCAACACTGACAAGGTTTTCTCCACAGTCATTTTGTGGTGTCTGGTTTGGATTTGCCAGAACTGAAACAACAATTCTTTGGTTATGTGACCAAAAAAAATTGTGACAGTTCTCTCTGAAATTACATTGATATTTGTTAGTCTCTCCATCTCTGTATGTTGAGTTCAGGGTGTTGGTCCCATATGTATCCATACAGGCCTTCCTTCCCTACCCAAACCTGATAACTTTCTGATTATGTTACATGGTGCAGGAGGAGAAATTCAGCTACTGCAGATTCTCAAGGGATGGAAAGTTGCCTTTCTTATTTGTCAGTTCCACTAAAAGTAAGCATTTTGCAATGTTTTCTCCTGTACTTTTAGAGCATACATCTGATACCTTAGAGTATCAAAGAGGAATGGAAATCACTGACAAAAAACTAAGGATTGGACTATTTTGATGCAAAGCTTCTGTGATAATTGACCTGTATTTTTGCAGGCAAAAAGGACGGGGCTGTTGGTGTGTGGGATTTAAGTGATTGGAGTAAAGTGGGTTACAAAAAGCTTTCAGTTTTTCCTATTTCTTCACTTGCTGTTACTCGGGATGGCAAGTACATTGGCATGTATGGATTCTTCACTCATCTCTTGGGGATTTTCTATTGGGAACCATTGCACCTTCCCTCCATTAGAAACCAAAGGAAATGCTTTTCAAAAGCTGGGTGTCTATTGTCTGAACCTCCCTTCACAAACAGTCTACTCATAGTTTCACCTCTTTTGCAATTTACCTTATATTGTGATTTGCAGGAAATCTGAAGCATCATTGGATCTTTGATTGTATTTCTCAGATTAACCATCTGTGATCTAGAATGCTGGCTCGGGGGATTGGACTTGAAACTTGGGGCCTAGACATATTTAACAGTTTGAGGTTCTTCTATCTGTGTAGAGGGAACTCAAAAGGCGATGTTGCAGTTGTCAATGTCAAAAGCATGGATGTTTATCGGCGCTTTGGTAGTGCACATGTGGCTCCAGTGACTGCTTTAGAGTTCTCAAAACAACGACGGTAAGTAAATTGATAGAGAGTGTTGCAATGGTGCTCTTGACAGTAGTCCAAGATGAGTCCTGAATCATTCTAATGTCCAGTGCAAACCATTCTTGATCCATACAGGGCATTGTTGTCACTTGGAGCCGACTCAAGTGCTCACGTCAATGTGATTGAGAAATGGGAATGGAAAGGTACTGCCATGTTCTGAGTCTTGGGTTTTCATGCTTCTGCTTGTCTTTGAATCTGTTAGTTGTTAGTAATACAAAAGTACATGGATTGTGGATTTTAGGGTCTCTTTGCAGCTATGTTTAGAACTCTTCCTTAGCAACAAGATGGATTAACATCAACAAGAACATATAATTGAGTGATAATTCTCCGGTTAGCACACTAGAAATGCCAAAAAAATTTAATTGTGTGTGTGTTTGTTATTGCAAAGGTTTCCAGGCCAATTCTGAGTAGTGAAGAGGAGTTTCTAGAGGTGGCTGTCAGGTCCTAGTGTGGAGCATTTATGTGATGCAGAGCCTGGACATGATCTTACAGATTGATTTATTGTGGGGGTTTGACAGATTGGCAACTATATTCAATTGTACTGGTGCTGATATTATTCTCAGCGTTACTCTTCTGGCTTTTCTTTGAATCGACAATGTCAGATGACTTTTGGCAATTTCCAATGGGTCGATCACAACCAGCTCGTCCCCCCCCTGAGGCTATTTGGGGTAACCCAAATTGGGAAAATGCAGCTGGAAAAGAACTGTAGACCAAGGCAGAGGCAGGGATTTATTGCTTGGATTCCATGTTTGGGATCTATCTTTCCATTTCTCCCATAGGATCGCCCTTCTTCACTTAATCATGATTTTGAGGGATGTCATATATCATTGTGAGCTCCATGTTTCATCCTCAGTCTGAAAAGCACCCACTGGTTTGGATGCAAATACTGGTTGTGGAATTAGCGGACAATAAATTGGCAAAATTTATTGTAATTTCTTCTAGGTTGTGACACTGGCATTTAAGCTAGCAATTGGAGTGTTATTCTCAGAATTGTCGTGTTCATACTGTTTTTATCTTCCCAGCTGTAAACACCTGCAGAGATGGAATAATGTCTTAAACACAGCAAGAGCAAAATTGTCAGGAGCAGGGTAGCTCCCTTCTCTGCTTGTCTTGCGATGCTGTCATTGCGAACATGTATTTACCAACCTCAACAATTGGAGGTGGACATTGCAGATGAATGAAGGTAAGTCCACTTGTTTGATGCAAAATATCAATTTGCAAAATGAGTGGTGTTTCCGATTATGGTATGGCAGACTTGCAACTGTTTCATTTTATTGAACGTGGTCCCTGTTATGACCGTGATTTCCTCCTCCTGCCAGAGAGCCGAAGGTGTGAGTACTCAAACAGGTCAGATGACTTTGGTTTCAATCCTCAAGTGCAATTGATTGTGATTAGGTTTTGCCCAGCAAGCTGAAGAAACTGTGGCAACTGTATGCTCAACAATGTGCTGTTTCCTTCCAATGTCAGCGCAAGCTTGTCAGTAAGCTTTCTTCCATGCATTGGATTTCTCTTGTCCTGGCCATTTCCTTTTGAAAGTAAGAGTAAAGGAAATGTAACCTTGTATCACAAAGTCAAAATTCGGTACCAACACTACTGTTGCACAAGTTTCTTTATTCATTCGAAACAATGTGGCATATTGTCAATAACAACTTCATCAATTGGTTACATCTTTTGCCAAATGCTAGATGATCTTTTCATGGTTGATGCAATGAACATTGATCATTAAGAAACCTTCTAAGTTTAGGTTTTGAATTTCTTTGTATCACTAATGGTTTGTTTTTTGTAATGGGTTGCATTAAAAGAGAAAAACAAGAATTTTTTGTTTAATATTCAAATTTAAGACCATCATATCTTGGTCGATCCCATGTGGAAATTTTGCAGTTGCCATCATGAACACACACATTTACCTTATTTATTATTGGAGCAAATCCCCAGAGGTTTGTATTATTCAATCAGCTCCAAAAATGGAATGAATTATTTAGATTGAAAAAAACCCTTTGGTAGCAAAATAAGTGTCATTGATGACTGTGACCCAAACTAGTTTTTCCAATAAATTTGGTGATACACTGAGTTTCATCCAGTCTTTCCTTTTTCCTGAGCGCCTCCATTGCTGCTACATATATTTTCACTGCTCCTACCTATACAATTACTATAATTACACCCGAACCTTGTGCATTAAATGCTGAGTTTTATGGCATTTCATACTGAGATTTAATAAAATTTCCTCACTTTGCAGATACCACAGAAAGAGGGGATAGGGGGTGAAAGCAGGCCCAAAGACAGGGTGAAGACAGGGTGACTTTATGGAGAACTCTATTGTCTACAATGTCTTTTTTTCCCCCCCTCCATTTTGTGATTTCGAATTTTTAGCAAAATTAATTAAATTCACACTAAAACACAAAAGATACCTTACATAGCTACGTCATAACTTGTGTTGGCTAGATAAGAGAGGATGCTCTCAAAACTTGTTATTTATATTATTCCATAAACCCCTCTATAGTTTCATTGTGTTTTAAAAACTTTCAATCAACTCAACATTTAAATTTTTTACAACTTCTATACCGAATAATTATTTTTAAAATTCTGAAATATATATTTTAGATCCTTTCACATATGCATCCTTCTCTCTCTAATGGTATTTTTCCATATTAATGTGATGCAACCATATTTCAATGATATAATTGACTGGATTACAATAGACAATCAAAGATCCTAGCAAACATGTCATCCCCTTTAAATAACATTGCAAAAATCTTTGTTTGATGGAGCCTCCATCATGAAGATTAGATCTAGTAATCTTAATCTTACTAGCATTGAATTCACTAGATCTAGCTATGACCAATGATAACTTGAAGTGTAACAAATTTCCACCTTTTTTTCCCAGATTTTCTTCTTATGATTTTTCCTACACTAATGCAATGGTGGATTTTTATTTTAATCACTTTCAAGTTCTTCTTGCTTGCTTGGTGTGTACAAGTGAAAGGTTTTAACTAACAAGGTGAGTAGAATGCATGGAGATGGTTAGTACATAGGTAAGCTCTAGGGTTGTTGATAGGTAGATAGTTTAAAAAAACAAAGATAAGTAGAATGTATGTAGATGGTTGTTATTGAAGTAACTTTTGATAAGGGTTATTACATGGGTTGTTAGTAGTTAACTAAAACCAAGAGTGAGTAAAATTATATGTAAATAGTTAATGGTACATAGGCAAATTAAAGGGCTAGTAACTTGTTATTAGGGAAGTAGTAAAAACAAGATAAGTAGAGAAACATGTAGATGGTTAGTAGTTAATATTTATATATGTAAGAGCTAATGGGTTGTTAATAGGTTGGTAATAAATATGAGGGTAAGTAGAATGTATGTAGATGGTTAAATCTAGTTTAGGTAATTCTAGGGACAATGATAATCAAAATTGGTTTATGTGAACTGAGTATAGGGTCCATAACGGTCGTCATTACAGCAATTAGAAATGTTCCTCACTTAATATTTATGTTGAATGGAATGGAACAATGTTTTTTTTGTAATCTTTGTGTTTTCTCATGTTTCAACTTCACATAAGAATGAATTAGTGTCTCACATTTCAAAAAAAATTGGAAATTTTGTTTTTTCCTTATCTTGGTGCAAATAAAAAGGATTTATTACATGTTACACATTGCATCATATCATTACAACTATTTGGCAAAATTTTATTTATTTTAACATGACAAGTCGTTGATAAATGAAAATGTGTTATCTAATTAAACTTCATATGAATATATTGACATTGTTCAAACAATTGTTAGCAAAAGAGTAAAAGAGCATATGTCAATGCAAAAGATGAAAATGGATATTTTGCCTTTGTATTTAGCGTGCGGAAACAATCATGATGGAATCATCTTGATACTATGCATTTCTTATTTATTTCTTTTTTGTTTCATAGATCATAAATTGTATGAATTTCTATGATTTCTTACAATTATGTAAATATTATGTGAAAAATTATATGCACAAAAGACAAAAGATAAAAGGGAGCAAATGGAAAAGCACATTATGAATTTAGTAATGATTCAGTGAAAATTATATGTTTCAAACACAAAACAAGGATGAAAGTTCACCATAGAATTATGATTTAAAAATTTATGTGGAATTGTGTTTTTCTCACATATATTGTGATTTTTAATGCAACAATTTTTGTCATGAATTTTTAATGTTTGGACATGCACACATTTTCTTTTCCTTCATTGTGACTAATCTAGCTTGTGTAGTTGGCCCAAGTGTGAACACATTGAGGGTTCAACTGATTTTTCCTTACAAACCCAATTTTTGCAATTTGTTTGAATTTCTAACAACAAAATCCATTTAAAAATCAATATTGTCCGCACCTTAACTCTAAAAATTGTGAAATAAACTTGATTAAATCTGACTTGAGGAGGGCTTTCCAAAAACACCAAGAATGGTCCCCAATTCCAATAAAAATTTCAGTTTTGATTTGATTTATTTTTTATTGAAAAAATTGTTCAATAATCAATAGCTTCCACACCATAGCTCCAAATAATCTCAAACCAAGTCAGTGCACACCTACTCATCGAGAGCTTTCGAAAAATACTAAGAGCGCAACATGAAGCATTGTGATTTGGAAAATCTTAAGTTGACAAATAAAACAAAACAAACTACCTTAATTCATAGATAGATTTGCACTCACTTAAGGTGTTGCATAACATGTGATGTTCACCTCATTATGTGTGCATTATGTGAAAAGAAATGATTGAAAGATTTAATGAAACAAAAAAGGAAGAATGTAATAATATCCTCAATGTTCTTTAAATGTATTTCTTTTTTTGACTATTTTTTTGTTAATGTGTGTTTTGATAATTTGATTAAGATCTATGCATTACATCATTATTATATAGTAGAAGCCATATGATAACAAACCATTTATACTTTTATAAGCGTGTTTTAAGCAATGTGGGTGTTTATTTTTCAAATGACAAAAAAACCTACATATTTATCAAATTAGTTAAACAAGATGAAGTCATAGAAGATAAAAACAAGTCGAAGATGCAATTCAATACAAAAGAAAAGTGATCAAACAATGATTGAAGAAGTATACTTGCAAATAATATTATTTTTGAGATCCACATTTGACATTTTGTTGTTTCATAAAATCAAATTTCAACAAAATTGAATAAGGATTTATGAATTTAAAAAAAAAATTACACATGTAAAATGTCATTTGGTTGTTGTTGCAAAATTGCATATATAATATGAATAAATAAAATAAAATAACTTTGTGCATGTCTTGTCACAAAATCAATGGTTATTAACAATTTATTGGGATAATGGCATGTTTGGCAATCAAAATGTTCCTATCATAAATATATAGAACTTATATCTTTGCATGAATCTTCTACTAAATAAAAATGATCCTATGTATTCGTGATGGATTAAATTTGTGATATTTTCATTAGTTTTTTGAGATTCATTAACTAGGAACATTATTAATTATATGGGCAGATAATCAACATTTTCCTAATTACAAATGTCATGGCTTACTGATAAATCCTAATAAATTTACAATATAAGAATCATTAATTTATTATTATATGAATATAAAATATTTTTACAACTTATGGAAACCTTTAAGATTATTATTAACATTGTAAAAGAGGATAGAATTTAAAGATGTTACCATAAAACATACGTGATTTGATGAATTCAAATGGTTTATATGTCTTTCAAAAATCATTTGGTGATCCTTGTCCCTTATGCAAATATGACCTACTAAAAAAAAAAATCCATCTTGTTTATCACACAATTTATTGTACATGGATATCATTTTTTTCTTTACATTTTATTTTTTAGCTTAGTACCCTAACATCTTTGACACTCATTATATTATCTTAAAAAATTATCAATTCTCAAAATGAGTTTTTCCAAAAAACATTTGTCAAGGAAAATACATTTTTGGGGGGAAATATTCAAGAGTATTTTATTCTTGACATGAAATATTCAAATTTTATTAATGAAACTTCCTTTGTATTACATTAATCAAATGTATTTAAGTAGCCTTAAAAAATTGTGAATCTATTAAATCATTTGTGTTTTTTGATGAATATGTTGTAGAGGTTACAACTTTCTTTTAATGTGTGTTGTTATTTGAATTAAATGCATGGAAGGATGAATTATTTATTGCCACCATAAAAGTTATATAGGAAAAGAAAAAAGAAAAAAAAAAGGTTGCCCAAAAAAAAAAATGATTTAGTTTGTGAACAATCCACCAATTATTTTGGGCACATGAAATAGAACAAACAGAACATATGCCTCCTAAACTAGCTAATGAACCAAGTTGGTGGGTCTCAACAAAAAAAAAACTCGAAGCCAACATTTTACAACCATGGACTTTTGTTATTGTCCCTTTTTTATTCCTTGAAGTAGTAAGGATTTTTTATTCCCCTTTTTGGCTTTGTCCTTGATATTCAATTATCTTCTTCATCATAGAGTTTGCAAAGGTCAAAGATGAGAAAGAACTTAGAAACCAAAAAGACCATAAAACTTAGATTTGTTTTTCTTTTTATGTGAGTCATGAATTAAGTTTTTTCTAAAAAAATAGTGAAAAGATTTTCATTATACATAATATGTTTATATATAAAATACTAATTTTGTTTGACTGATGCTTGGGGTTTAGGGTTTTGTCGATGTTCAAAAAATTGTAGTGTGTTCAATTTTTTCTATGTATGTTACAATGTGTTGTGTTGGGCTTTTATGATCTTTGTTAAAAAAAAAGGTTAAAGCTCTTTAATCTTTGGCTTGGATTTTTTGGATTTCAAGTGAGTAACAAAAAGAAGGCACTTCGTTAACTAGTGTAGCAATAGTGTGGAGCATCTACTTGCGGCACCATGTTGACAACAAATGAGAAGGCGTATAGACCCTCCATTCACCTCATGTGCTTGATGTAAACGCTTGCAAATTGAATGCAAATTGAAATGGGAAAAAGCTTTTAAAAACCATGCCCATTGATCACAACAAATTTTTTTTTCACTTATAAAAATTTCCCATTTTTTATGTAGTTGAAACATGTTCAAAGTTTGGCTTTTGATTTCAAATTTTACATTTACTCAAAACTTTAATATTTTGGGTTAAATCAATTGCATGTTAACTATAAATCACATGTTTTAAATCTTTTAAATTTCAACATTTTGTTTCATAGGAAAATAATAACATGTATTGGTTTGTTATTCTTGGTTAGTGTGTTTTTTCAATTTGTTTTTTTTTATAGTGTCACCAACAAACATCCCAAGAGTGATCTAGTAATAAATGACAACCTTTTCTTAGAACTTGTCAAAAAAACACCATTTAATAATTTGACTACCTATAATAGCCATGAATATAATCAAGCTACATTGATCCAAAATAGTTACTTCTTTGATGATTGTTTTTCAAAAACCAAGGAATTTTGCAATGAAATATTTTTTTGGCTAAATTTATTTTGGAACAATGTGAAATTTCACACAAAAGAAATGTTGGTCTTGGTGTATTTTGAACTATTAAACCACGCTTTTTATCCATAAATCCTTAATGCATTTGATTTTGATTAATTTTCATAATGTTCATAATTACAAAAAATGGTAACACTAAATTTAACGTGACAATAATTTTTTGGTTTGTATTGAAAGCAAAAATTAAAATAAGTTAATATGAAATGTCATTATATTTATACTTTTAAAGCCAAATTATTGACAAATTTTTATACTTTCGATTTAATAACATGTTAAATAAAAATTAAAAATGTATTAAAAATTATTGATTAAACCATGTATAATAACATCGAAATATTCAAATTTCAAAATTTTTATTTTAAAAATATTTTAATGGACATATTTTCATCAAAATTAAAAACATATTCAATTCAACATTGAAAATGAAATATCTATCGAAGTTGAAAAATCTCAATTATTATTATTTTTATGTTTATGAAATTAATTAGAGTTAATAAATTTGTAATAAACATCAAATTAATTAATATTTACGGGGAAGTGGTATGTGGCAATCTTTTAATGTCACCTCTACACATGATTAGTTGTAGTTTTTTTTTTCTTTCCAATTTTGTGATGTAGCCACATTTGCAACCATTCATAGGATGTTTAGCCAATTTTGGCTACAATCAATCTCATCACCATCATCAAGTGTTGTTGCAGAGAAGAGAAGAGAAGAGAAGAGAGATGAATTTTTTTCTTAAAACAAAAAATTTCTTACCTGAGTTTTGTCAGAGAGAATGAATGCTCAAATGGGTTTTGCAAAAATCTTGCACCCGGATTGCTCAAAATTTTTCAAAAAGAAACCCATTTCTATCCCATGAGCAGCCATGAGCACCACCATTTGATTTCTTTCTTCTTCACCCTGTTGCTGTGGATTGCACTCATGGGTCTTCTGTTTGCTTGTGTGGAGATGATGATGATGATGATGATGATGATGCTCTGTGTGTGCTTGCTGCCCTGAGAGACTGATTTGGAAGCGAGGGGGAACTAAACTGCAGCTGCAAATCCATGGAAACAAAAGTGGTATCAAAAGTAGTTTGATCATGTGGGCTCCACATAGTTTCCAGCCACAGCTTTCTTCCCCAACTGCCAAACCTTTCTCTTCTTCTTCTTCTTCTTCTTCTTCTTCTTTTACTGTCCAAGGAAGGATTGTCCTATCCACAGTAGTCTTCTTCCCAGCTGCTCTGCTTGCAATCTTCTTCCCAACTTCCGGCAACACCTGCAGCAGCAGTAAGGATTTGGAGGAAGAAATCTAGCACAAGATGGCACTATCCACGATGAGTAGTAGCAGCTGCTTCCTTGCAAGTAGAGATTGCCCGCCACCCTCTCTCTCTCTCTCTCTCTCTGTGCCTGCTTCTGAATCTGTTTCTTTTTTCCTGATCAGATTGTTGGTTTTGAAATTGGGTTTGGAATTTTGTTTTGTGGGGTGGTCTGGTAGGGAAGATGGAGTCCACAGCTCATGGGCCGGTGATATCTACAAGATCAAGCTCCTCCAGTTTCTTCTCGGGGAATGCAGCAGCAGGGAGTATGCAGGAAAGCTTGAAGAATGCAGCAGCAGCAAGTAGCCATATTGTGCAGAGGGTAACGACAACAACAACAACACACACACGGAAGAAGATAGTGATGATGACCTCGGAGTTTGAGAAGACAAATCCTTATGCTGAGGAGCTCAAGCAAACTGCAGCTTTCATCTCTCAACCTGGCAAAGGAATTCTAGCATCAGATGAGAGCAATGCTACCACTGGCAAAAGGTGAGAGAAAGCTCCTCAGGAACTGCAAAACTTGCAAAGCAGCTTCTGTCTGTCAGCAAATAGGTACCATGCCAATCTTCTTGTTCTTGTTCTTGTTCCTCCTCCTCTTCTTCTTCTTCTGTGTCTGTCCGTTTTTCTGTCTGTTTGTTTGAATTGGTGATGGGTTTTGCAGGTTGGCCACGGTGGGTCTGGACAACACAGTGGAAAATAGGCAAGCATGGCGAGAGCTGCTCTACTCTGCTCCAGGTCTTGGCAATGTAATGTATAATACCTTGAACATAACCTGCAAAAATTTGCTCTGCTCCATCTCTTTGTGAAGATTTTTTCCTCCAAATCCTTGCTGCTGCATCTCTTTGTGAAGATTTCTTCCTTAAAATCCTTGCTGCTGCATCTGGTTGCAAAGATTTTCTTGCTCCAGGTCCTTGCAGAATATTCTCTTTGTCTTTGTGATTTTTTCTTCCTCCAAATCCTTCTTGCATCATCTCTTTGTGATCTCTTCCTCAGTTTAATCCATGCTGCATGTGTTTGAAAGAAGTTGCGACTGAATTTCAGTTTCATGTGTGTGGGATGTGTAAATTCCACCACCCACCATCAATCTTTCCTGACCAGAAGAAGAAGAAGTGGAACACAAGTATAGTTTAAGCAAATCACTTTGGAATTACAGAAATTCACAAGACTTGAAATTATCCTGGTTGTGTATTCTTTTCTTTCTTTTTATTGCCATTGGATTATTGAAATCCATTGACATCTGTGTAACTTCTTTTGGGTCTTTTCTTCTTTCTTTTGGGTGGCAGTACATAAGTGGCACCATCATGTTTGATGAGACGTTGTTCCAGTCATCTCGAGCAGGAGTTCCATTCGTGGAGGTGTTGAAGCAACAGGGAATTCTTCCAGGAATCAAAGTTGATACTGGCCTGCAGCCAATTGATGGCACAGATGGGGAGACTGCCACACAGGGCTTGGATGGTCTTGCTGATCGCTGCAAAAGGTACAGAACCCAGACACTTATATCTATTCTGTTGTGGAAAATTAGGGTGAATTCATGCTAAAATGAGCCATTGCCAACTCCTTTCTGCTTTGCTTAAAAGTAGTGGATTAGCTAGTGAACATGACATGACAGAACTGGGTTGCCTAAGTTACCCTGTTTTGAAACTCTTTATCATCTCAGAAACAATCTCAGAAGAATGAATCACCAGCTCCAGCTACCCAAAAATTGACCCAAAAGATTTTTTCTTTGTTTTGTATGTGGCTTCATGATCCATGGGTGGTCCTTCTCTGTTTGCTTGCAATTCAGGTATTATCAGCAAGGAGCTCGGTTTGCAAAATGGCGTGCAGTCATCAAAGTTGATTCAGAGAAACATCCATCGACAACAGCTATACTGGAGAATGCACATGGGCTTGCTCGATATGCACAAATTTGTCAAGTAAAAACTTTTTTCAAGTTTACCTGCCATTACCCCATACACCCAATTCTGAAGTTTAGCTACAGATCTGGCCACCAGATGTGAATGGGGCAGTTCCATCACAACTCCAAACTCAAATCTGTTTTCACACAATTCAGTTAATGGTCTTGCCAGAACCCAGCTTAGCTTAAGTCTAACTCAGACTCAACTGGGCAGATCAAACAAAACTCCCAACATCCAATTCTGAGCTCAAAAACCATTGAATTGTTGCTGAATTCCATGTAACAATTCTCCAATTATTGCATTGAAAATTGATAAATAAGGTTGGCATGTAAATTCTCTCACTTTGATGTGCAGGCAAATGGTCTCGTTCCAATTGTTGAGCCTGAAGTAACTCTTGGTCCTGGCGATTACAGGTATGAGCTTCTTGTCAACCATAGATAGAATCCAGGAAACCCAATTGATTTTCAAATTCTATTGAGCTTTTTGCAATTTTTAAGTGAGATTTTCTCCCTGCCACTGCTGTATATTCCATGCTTGGAAATCTTCAGACTTAATTAGTTTTGGTCCTTTATTGTGCAGTATTGAGAGGACTGCATACATTTCAGAAAAGGTCAATTCACATGTCTTCCGATTTCTGAATGAGTACAAGTAAGCTATCAATCTCTCATATCTTTCTCTCTCTCTCTCTGTTTTCAACAAACACTTGTCATAGCCATTTGAGGGAGGCAAAAAAAAAAGAAAATAAGTTTCCATATTCAAAAAAGTTCAAAG
>Ga0116231_10000923_pt1 | contig 56823 bp, 40 predicted proteins | sample S1TSphgellanicum_2_FD_89695 | JGI IMG/M metagenome (GOLD analysis project Ga0116231, IMG submission 89695) | Host-associated microbial communities from peat moss isolated from Minnesota, USA - S1T2_Fd - Sphagnum magellanicum MG | ecosystem: Host-associated > Plants > Peat moss > Unclassified...
GTAGGCTTAATTAGGTAATGAGAGAAGTTGTTTGTGCAGGTTTGGTTTGTTTGCTCATTTGGTAAGAAAACATGAAAAGAAATGGGAAAACACAAAGGGAAAAAAAAGGGAGGAAGAAGAAAGGAGGTGGTGGGCATGAAAAACATTTGATGTAGTTGAGTTGTGGTTGTAGCCTCTTGTAAGGGTAAGCAATTTTTTATTTTATTTTATGTTTTTGGGGTTTTTGGGTGGGGTTGGTTACATAGGATCTATCTGTTTTCATTGTTGTAAGAAGGTACCAAATGCTGTTGAATTGAGTGTGGGGTTTTGTTTGTTGGGTTGTTTGGTTTTTGTTTTAGGTCAAGTCTGCTGGACATAGCTAGCTGCAAGGCACAGGTCAGGATCACAAGACACAGAGAGAGAGAGAGACAGAGAGAGTACAGAGAGGGAAGTTTAGTAGTGTTTGTTTTTTTGTTTAGGAAGGTTGTTTGGTGTTTTCAGGTTTTAGAGCTCTTCTTTGGTGTGGATTCAGGCTTTTGTGAAGTTGTTTGTTGGGTGGGTGGTGGTATGGGGGTAGTGGTGGTGTTGTTGGAGTTTTTTGATGTTACGGAGATGGATGGGGAGTAGTAGTAGTAGTAGTAGTTTTTGTAAGAACAAACAAAACAAAAAATTATTGGCAAAAAGAGAGAATACCCATTTGGAAAATTCTTGGAAAAAGAGAAGAGAAGAGAAGAGAAGAGACGACCCATTTGGAAAATTTCCTGGAAAAAGAGAAGAGAAGAGAAGAGAAGAGACGACCCATTTGGAAAATTTCCTGGAAAAAGAGAAGAGAAGAGAAGAGAAGAGACGACCCCTTTTGGAACATTTCTTGGAAAAAGAGACGACCCATTTGTTGTCTCGTAAAATGTAATCTCCCTAAGCTCTTGTAGGGATTTGCTTTGGAGTTTTGTTGTTGCTGTGTGAAGAGATTGAGAGAGAGAGCGAGAGCCACACACACACACACACACACACATACCAGAGAGACCAATGGAGGCAGAGGACGAGTTGCGGGTGGCGCAGAGATGGACGCGGTACGAGAATCTGGTGCTGGCAAACGCGTTGAGGGCGCGGGAGGAGGAAGCGCGGGACGTGGCGACCAAGAGCTCCGTGGGTATGGCAAGCGACAAGTGGGAGAGGGTCGCGAATTTCTGTCGCCGGCAAGGAGTGATGCGGACAGCAGCACAGTGTCACGGGAGGTGGCGGAAGGGATTGCTGCCTGATTACAGGCGGGTACGGGAATGGCAAAGGAAGAATCATGAGAACGGGGGGGGGCCAACGGCGGAGTCGTCGTCGTCGTCCTCCTACTGGAAGATGAAAGAGAAGCAGCGACGGGAGTGCAAGCTACCCATCAGCATGGACGAGGAGCTGTACAAGGTGCTGTTCACGTTCATGGAACCGGAGTTGAAAATCACCACTGGATCCCCGGAATCGGAAGTGGATAGTGGCAGACATGCAGCTATTATTGCGCTTGATCCCAAGGACTCAAGAGAAGCCCAGTGCCCTCCCCTCGATTCTACCCGACTGCCTGCTGCCGCTCCTGACACCGGTGGGTTCACTACCCAACTCTTCTCTTGCTCATCCTGCTTTCCTTCCTGAGCTGCATTCTGATGTTGCAGAGATATGGGTTGATTTACTACCCACATTGGGCCATGCTCCTCCCTCCCTCACTACCTCTGTTTCTCTACTTGCCACAACCCTCCCCTTCTCATGGTGGTTTGCCTGCAAAGGGAACAACTGCTTGGCAGTATTAGAATGAACCTATCTTGACACAATTGCCACCCCAGCCCACCCTGCCACTGTAATTTGACCCACCCACCTTTGAAGCTAGGCAATTTAAACCCAGGCGCCCTCCAGGCACAACAGTATGACACAATGGGTGTTGTTAGAATTGTGCAAGGTTCTCATCATTCTTGGACAGTGAAAACCCTAATGGGCACCCATCATGCTCTAGTTATTCTTGGACAAAAGTGAAAACCCTAATTTGTACCCATCTTTCTCTAGTCATACTTGTACAAAAGTGTAAACCCTAATAGGTACCCATCTTTTGCCTGCTGCCGCTGTCAGTGACAGATGATTCGCTTTTTGCATGGAATGCTTGAAAATCCGATGATCCAGATTGTCATGAATGTGGAAGCTTGAGAATCTGAGATTTTTATTTTCAGGTGGAATAGGGCTTGTGTCTTATTTTGCATGACTTCAGGCCAAGGTGGCATCTGTTGGAGATGATTTTGCACAATAGGGGTCAGAAACAGAACTGTAGCATTTATATTCTTTTTTGCAGAAGTAAAACTCCAATCACCCTCCTTGATGTGGATCATCATATGATTTTACAACATTGCGCATCACGTTAAGAACACTCTCAGATGTCCCTCAGCAGGTGTTGCAGAGTGGAGAAGTAACATCTAACTTTGCATGAAGAAGTGTTCTTCACTTTGTTGAGCATTTCAGGTGGTTCATTGAATGCTGACAACTGTGATGACCATGCTGCTGTGCATGCAGGAACCTGCTCTGCTGAAGATAAGGGACAGAATTCAACTCTGCAAAAGAGGAAGCGTCTTTCTTCTGGACTTGTAGCACCTGAGGCCATAGTTACTGTTGACACAAGCAGGATTCCCATGGGAATTCTGGTGACTGTCCCACATTCCCTCAACAGCACTCAAGGTTATAATGATGGTGCTGCAGCAGTCGGCCCTGAGATGAGCAGCTGTCTGGAGATTGCCCAGATGGCAATGAGCAGCCACCGAGAGACTGATAAGAGCAGCTGTCTAAAGAGTGATGGAGACCAAAGTAGGAGATCTGCATTGGAGGCACATCTGGTAGAACAGAAGGAGGCTTTGAGGATGCAAGAGAAATTGGTGAGCGATCAGGTAATTCAGCTGGTGGAAAAGAGCAATGCTCGCTTGCAAGGGCAGCTCCAAGCCCTCTTTGCTCAGATGCACATGCAGGTTCAGGTAAAGGATCCCTACCTTCCATTCTTGGTCTTTCCCATAATGAACAGGGCCATGGTGTTGCAGGGTGTAGCATGCAACAGCACTGAAATATGAAGTGAAAGATTGCACTAGACCATACGCTTTCTTGTAGTGCTGTGAAACTGCTTTTGTCAAAACAGGCACAAAAAATGTTCCAGCACAACTATATGTGTTATTGTAGAATAAACCAGAGCAGCCCATGATGCTAGTTGCTCCAAGTCTTCCATGCTTTGTCTGAATTTTTGGGAGAAAGTCAAACTTCTGCAATTTAGAGGTTCCGGGACTTCAAACTATTGAAGGCTAAAAGTTTGGGCCTGATGAGGAATGCTTCTTTCTCATGGAGAGAAGCATGTTCTGCCAGGTTGTGAGTGCACAAATGCAGGCACAAGTGCATGAGGCAACACAATCTGTGCAAGCAGAGCTGCAAACTCTTCTCCAGAAACATTCGGACCAGGTCCACAGCTACCTTGGATCATGCTACACTCCTGCTCAGTCCCAGTTTGCAGGACATTGTCCAGATGTAGACATGCATGCCCCAAAGAGGGGCAGCATAGGAGCAACCAGTTCACAACCATTGCACGATGACCTTGCACAAAGTGGTCCTTCTAGTTGTACACCTCAGCAAGCCAGTTCTGAGAGGGATAGACACGTGAGACAAAGACAAGGTGACCATCATGCTGAAGCGTTTCCGACACATCTGAAGTCACAACTTCCTGCCTCTGAGCAAGTCATGGACAGGATATTGGCACCACCACAGTTGGTTCCTTCTTCTGCACCAATCTGGACCCAGGCACAGTTTGTCATCAGTGAGCTTGACCGTGTGCTGGGGCATCAACGTCCTGCAAATCTTCCCATCATCTCTCCACCATCAAAATGCACCTATTCTTTGAGTGAACCACATCGGTCTTTGAGGCAGCAACCACTTCAGAAGCAAAAAACTTCTGGCCCTCATGCTGATTCACCTTCTGGTGGAGTGAAGGCCCTTGAAGCCCAAGTTTCTTCAGATCCTGACAGAGTCACAAGTGACAAGTCAAGACGGGGACCCCCAGCCATCTCAATACATTGCCCAGTTCTTGCTCTGCCAAGAGTGGTGACAACCCCAACATCTAGGACATTGCATGACCAGGACACATGTAAAGCTAACAAAGACACCACCAACAGTGAGACGTTATGTGAAGAGGCGATGCCAGATTCTGAAGAGGAGTTGGGTGTATCTTCTGGAAAGACAACTAGCCACCAGACATCTGGGGAGCCAGAGGACAGGAGATCCTGATAGATTTCTTCTTGTGTAACTCCTTGGCTCACTGGCAAGTTGCCATATTGCAGGCACCTTCTCTTTCCTCAGGTGAAATTCATTGCCAGAAGACATATGCGCTTGGTTCAGTTCCATTCACTTGGACTTCCCACATTTGGGTATGCTTTTTTTTAATGTATCTTCAACCGTGTTGATTCTGTCCTGTGTGTTTCTTTAACTTTCAACCCTGGTCAAACTAAAACATTCTTGTCTCATCTTGAATTCTTCTTCTTGCACTGTACCCAAAGGGGCGTTTGTTCTGCAGGTGTTTTGTTTTATGTCTGTCTATTCTCTTCAGCAATTATTTCATTCCATGTTAAAACTTTTGTTTGCAGGTGCCAGTGTCATGCTATAGCTGGGTTATGACTGTTGGTGAAAACACTTCAAAAGCATAAGCATGTTTTCGGAAGTGGACATTCTAGCAAATCTATATAGACCTGAGCAACAGGTGTTCTCAACCTTGTAACAATTTTGGCCTTACCAATATTCACTTTCAGTTTCCTGTCCACTTAGGACTCTCTCTCTCTCTCTCTCTCTCTCTCTCTCTCTCTGTCTGAGCAATTCCTAGTACCATCTCACATGGATTTTGATATGCTGTTCAAAAGTATATGGGGTTAGGTACTGTGCCTTATGCTTGCATTATGCATGTAAGAAATATAGATGTGGACAAGAAAAGGTGGTGCCATGAGATAAGACTTGACTGAAGAATGGACTTAATTTGATGATTTCTGTGCAGATCCCCGGAGTTGGGTTTGTTATTTGCACAATATAAGTGCCATTAACTTGGTGTGTTAAACCATCTGTGAACTTCATGTAGGAGAGTCACACAATGAAGCACTGACAAATGGTGTGCCTATTATGCATGCGATTTAACCTGCAATGCCTGCAGCATGTCATGTTCCAACTGTGAGCATAAATACCGTGCTCCTAGTACAAGCCATTTTTGCTCAAATCGCAACTTTTGCACTCAAAAATCTTTTGCAACTATTTGAATGCAAAATTGTGTTTGACAACATAAACCAAGTGGGATAGGGTTAGCAACTATCGCATGCCAATTCAAACAATTTGTTTTAATGCAATTCAATAGGAGTGCCAACTTTTTTTTTAGTTTTTAATTACTGCATGCATATAGCTTGAACTATGTCATTAAGTTGAATTCTGGCACAATTTATTTTTACTTATTTATTTATTTTTGGTGGCAAACTTTTGCATCTTACTGAATTTTATTGTATTTTGGAAAAATAGCCCCCAAAAAAAAATTTAAGGGTTTTTTTTCTTTTCCATTTCTTGAATAAAATAAAATTAAAAAATTGCCAGATATAGACCTAGGTTTCCAACTATAAGAAGAATCCTTAAAAAAAGAACTAAATTCCATTCAAACTTCTTGTCATTTATTGTTATATCTTTCTGGGGTTCCTTGTCGATAAGGCTATTTCATAAATTTGGAATAAATAAATAAATAAATAAATAAATCTTGGAAAGATGTTGGAATGTAAATTCAATATATAGTGATTTTTTTCAACAATTTTGTGATGTAACTAACATGGAGATCATCCATAAAAAGGTTTAGCCAAATTTGATTGTAAATGAATTATGAACATAAAAGTAATTCTAAGTACCCTTTTGGATTGTTGGCTACCTATTAGATTATGAAAACAAAATCTGGTTACCTTTTTTTCTTTTCTTTTTTTTTCTTTTTTTTTTCTTCCTTTATGGAAATATGGCAATAGAAAAACCTGAAATATCATTTTGATTTTTGAAATTTTAAATTAAAAGTCTCACCAAAATCACAAAATTTGAAATTAAAAAATTATTTTAAAAATTTATAAATTTTAAATTTTAAAATTTTAAAAATAAATTTTTTTTAAATTTTTTTTTTAAAAACATGAAGTAAATCATAGATGATATAACCACTATGAATGAAGAAAAAAAAGATAAAAAAAGGCATCAAGTCTTTGTACCTATCTAAGGTTCATGTTAGTAATCCTACCCTTTGGAATTATACCATCGTCTACATGTATGTATGTGTTCTCTCACCTCTTTGATTATTATTCCAAGGGTTGTCTATTTGAGTTTCTCTCCTAGGGGTGATGATAATTGGCAATGAATGTAGAGTGGCAATTGCATTAAGGTAGAAATCACTATGAATAACCAACCCTTGAAAGATTTCACTATGCCATATTGTTTTCAAGCATCAAACACTCTAAATCATACTTGGCTTGAATTTGATTATCTCGACTTCCTTGGATTGACTTGCGTTTTGAAGGTCTAATTTTCAATCTAAACTTTAACTTGACAATCAATTGTGGATAAATGAAGGAAAGTCGTGAAATCGTTGTTTGTTCAATTTTCACTTCCTTATGTCTTGTAACCTTTTTATGTCAACCTTTTTGTTTCTTGGGTCTATTTATTTTCTAATTATCTTTTTCTAATTTTTTTTATTTAAAAAATTGGGTAACTTTAATGTCTTTATTCATTCAATTTAAAGTTTAATTCTCCTTTTTCTTGCATATTGTTCTTAGTTATTCTTAGTTTTTTGTCACATTCATGAAATGCTATTAATGAACCATTGTATGGGACTTTTGATTTGTGTGGATGTGAATGATCACACACTATAACTTTCAAATGATACTTAATCATCACCTTCATCCACATGAACTAGCCGTATTCTCTTTGTGGCAAACAAATACATTTATGTGCTTCTTATTGTGTAAAATTATTTCTCACATCAACTGTTTGTTAAAATTTTTAATTTTTTTGGAATCAATGTATGAAATGACGATTTAGTTTTCTAACGTTATATGTTGGTGAGAAAACCTTGTTAGTATGAAGCTATCTAGATTTTAAAAAAGAAACATTAAACTAGACAATTTTATGGTTATAAAATTTCAATTGTATAATTGGTTATATACAAAAATATTATGAAATGCATCTCAAACAATGATTCAACTTCAAAAGCAAAGGACAATTTTCTCCCTATATACTTTAATTTTAAAGTTTACTATGAATGTTAATGAAGGATGGCATGGTACATTGTAAGGCCTAAACATGATTTGGATAGATTTTAAGATCAAGGAATCTACCAATGGTATGACTTGAAGCGATAACAAAATCATCATGTTCTCCCACTTATCTTGTTCCTTCTCTTAATGTCAACTATGGACTTGATTTTTTATTCTACAATGGATGAATGGAAACCTTGCCTTCTAAAGTTGCATTTGCATATTATCATATATGTGATGTTAGACATAAACAATAGCAATTTAAAAATGATAAACTACAAATAATTCCAATTCCAAGTTTTTTCTCCTTTTACATGGACGATTGGGCCCAAAATACATTAATGGAAATCTTCTTTCCATACTTGGCTAAATGTACATTTTAGTAGTCCCCAACTCCTTTATCAACAAGAGGGGAAATTTTATTATTAGACAATAAATGTTCCATATTTGATATTTCTTGCCATTCTCATCAAATTATTCATATTGATGCATTGTTGGGGAAAAAAAAAAACTACAAACATACTAAATTATGAAACTTCACAAAAAATGTTCAACGTCGATATAAACTCTACAAACAAATTTTCCTTTGAACTTAATAGCAAAACCCAACTAACATGCTCAAAACTAAATAACAACAACACTAGTTTCAACCATGGATGACCACATTATATTATTAATACAATTCCAAGATATACCTTATTTTGAATTTGTCCTACAAACCATTGCTAACTACATGCATTAATTCTACCAAAAGTCATGTAAAACATTTTCCTTACTTGTGTTCCTTTTATATCATGATGCAACTCACTTTTGCAATCTTCATTTTCAATATTTGTGATCACTTTTGTTGGACACATTTCCATTTTTATTTTTTTTAATTTCTTCTTAATGATGCCTTTTATTTTATCTTCATCCCTTAAACTTGGAAAATGATTAGGAACTATAATTTATAACTAAACAAAAGTTTTGTTTTTCTTGTGTATCTCATGATCAAACTTGAAATGCAAACATGTTTTGAAATTCAAATTGGTTTTCATTCAAATAATCGTTTTCCACTTTTCATTGATTTTGAAATGTTTTGCCTTTTTACCATTGAGAATACTAAACCTAGATCCTTAAAGTCATGCCCAATCCAACCTTTATTTCATACCATGTTGACCTCTTATTTATCCCCTCACCCTCATTTTGTGTTATCCATAATCAAGTCCCAAAAATACTTGACCAAACACCAAAATTCAGCATGACATTGTTATGATTGGCATTTAATGCGATGGTGGAGGGTGTGTTAGTGGAAAAGGGTATTTTCTCCAAGGTTATTTTCCATGGATAGTGAAGAGGTTAATGGAGATAACAATTCAAGGTTATTCTATTTTAATTTTTTTTGAATTATTTAAAATTGTACTAGCTTGGGCTATTCAAAATTATTCAAAATCATTATATTCTATCTTATTATAGGTAATTATACCTTGATTATTTTAGGTTATTTTACTCTAGGTATATTAACTTGTAATAACATAAGATAAAATAAAATAAACTAAGGTAGAATATCTTGTAATAACTTAGAAAATAACTTTTTAAAATAATTTAAAATGGAATAACCTTGAATAACTTATAATAACTAAGGGTAAAATAATTTAAAATAATCAAAAAATTTATAATAGTTTAAGGTAAAATAACCTTGAATAATTAAAAATAGCTTAAGGTATAATAATTCAAAATAACCACAAATAACCTACTGTGAAATAACATAGAATAATAGAGGGTGAAATAACTTAGAACAATTGGTTAAAATAACCTAAAGTAATTTGGAATAACTTAGGGAAGAATGAATTCGAATAACCAAAAATAACCTAAAATAAAGTAATCTAAAATGTAATAAGGTGGAATAACATAGGGCTAGTTCATGAAAAACCTAAGGTAGAATAACCTAGAATAACCTAAGGTATAACTTTAACCTAAAATAATATTTAAAGTGGAATAACCTAGGATTAATTTATGAATAATTTAGAGTAGAATAATTTATAAAAGAAATGAACTTAGGTTGGAATAACCTATGTATAATGGTTTAAGAATAGCTTACAACTAGCTTATGATACCTCAAATATAGCCTAGTGTAGCCTCTATTAACTTTTTAAAACTAATGATTAATTTAAAAACCTAGCTTATGGTAACGTTGGAATATGTTAGGGTAGCTTACATTAGCCTTTGAATATCATAATATAATTTATAATAATCTACAAATAACATAAAATAACTTAGGAATATCCTAGGAACCTAACTTATGGTAACTTACACAAACCATAAAAATAACTATGATTAATTTAAAACCTAACCAGGTTATGGTAGCCTACACATAGCCCCGAATGGCCTACATTAACTTAATAATAACATATGGTAACTTATGAATATCCTATGCTACATAATTATGTAAAATAACATTGGTAACAATGTGTTAATAATATGTGTTATCAAATAGTTTCACTTCTGTGAATAATGGTTTAATGGTTAAATACTTGCTCTTAAATATTAATCACAACTTTAACACGTGAAAAATTAATAATGAAAATCATGCAAAGTTCGTTCACTCATAAGTTCATACATTTTATATATGAATATCATGTGTTGAAAACATGTTTAACACATGAATAAATGTGTTGTCTAATGAAATACAAACTTATAAATTATGAATAAACAAATTTTGCACAATTTTCATTACTAAGTTGTGAAATGTTAAATTTGTGATGTATAGAGTTGATGAGTTCAAACTTTTACACTTGCACCCTAAGTTAGTGGGCCAAGTTTTTAAATTAAATTAGGTGGTTTAGGTTAACCTAATTTAGCGTAGGTTTTGAGGCACTTAGTCAAAATTATTATGTGTTTAGTTTAGTTTAGTCTAAGTTCTTATGTGATTAATTTATGTTCTTAACTTATCCTTGTTTAGTTTCCTTTTTAACCTAACCTAAATTCATGTCTTAGCTTAGTCTAGGTTTTTAATCTAGCATAACTACGAATTAAGGGATTAGTTTAATGAATTAAATATTAATGAACAAATTAACCATTAGTGGATTCATTTGTATCTAACAACTAATCCCTACTTATTAGGGGGTTGGCCACTTTCACCATGATAAATTTGTTCAAATTCATTTAAAATCTAGTGAAACAGAAAATGAATTTGATCACATTAATAATTTAAAGTTTACATGTGGTGCAATAATTGGATGTGACTATCATTTATTACCCCAAATAAATGATTTAAAGTTTTTTGAATTCATTTTACCATTCATTTTATGTTATTTCTTGTTAATTTTTCTATCACCAAAAATTTAATAATTGCACAATTTTTTTTTGCAATGATATAAGTAATGCTTATAATCATGCTATAAATTTCATCACACAATTTGTAAAGTGTTACCATTACTCAATCAAGAGAATGCAATGGCTTTTGTGTTTCAATTGGAATGTATGTTCTTATATGTGAATTTGCTTGACTTAATGATAGAATTACAATATCACACAAATAGAATTAACCTTGTTCTTTTGATTAAAGATTTTTCTTGAATAGTTGTCCAGAAGTTGATTCTCCATGAAACCATTTGCTTGCTCATGTGACCATATAAGTTGTTTTCTTGGTGCTCTATTTGCTTCCATAATGAAGGCAACCATCATCAGCATTGATGAAGTGCAAGTTTTTGCAATGTTGTAACGACAAAAATAACATGTTGAATTTCCATTGAAAACACAAAAATTACAAAAAATGTTGTGTCTATGTTCATCCATGATGGTTTGATTTGTAAAGGTGTAGGTTGAAAAAGGAACCAAATGTAAGAAGAATAATGATAGCAAAAGATAATGAAATAGAAACATGATAAGAGGTGTTGAAGTCCTTGTTCCTACTCCTTGGCCTTAAGGGTTTCAAAAACAAAGATTTAAGATTGTGTCTAAAATTAAGAACTAAACAACACTAGTTTCAATTAGATCTATTCAACTACATTTATTGTAATTTGTTTGTTTTGTTTTGTCGAAATGACAATGAAGGGTTGTGTTTAAAAATCAAGAACTAAACAACACTACTTTCAACTACATCTATTGAAGTTTGTTTGTTTTGTTTGTCACATTAAGATCTTCCAAACAACAATGTCGCTCCCCCCTTGCACACTTGGGTACCATTGGAAGACCATTGAAAAGCTTTGAACAAATAAGGACACATTCATTAATGTGATTTTTCATAACATTTAGACCTATGATACAAGAATTATTGAATATTGAATTATTTTTGTGATTGAAAAATGCAATAACATCAAAAATTGATTTTTAAAAATGAATTCTGGGCATGATCTTGGTATTCTTGAAAAAAATGCTCAATGAGTAAAGATTTTAGGGAGGGATTCATGCGATTTCATGATTTGTAAACCTAAAGATGCATTCACACATGGTGTTAGGGTACTCTAAGGTTGAGTCCCTTAATACCATGCTACCCATTTAGGACTTAAACCTAGTTACCATGAGAATTTTATGTTAAGCTAACATTCAGTTAACATTAAGCTATGGCCCCATTTAAACATTGGGTGCCATCTAGGATGCCACCTAGATTTTCATTTTAACACTGACTTAACATCAAGTGTGAATGCACCACCATAAGGGTAGTAGTAGGGGGGGCCCTTATTTCTTTGGGGGGTTTTCACAAAACACCACCGACTGTTTCAGCGGGCAACCCTTTAGTGGCCTCGGGAGGCGGCGATGGCGCCATGTTTCTGCACCACTCTTTCTGCGCGCTCTACTCCTTGCCCCCACCGCGCCCTTCACAAATGCGCTCTCCACATGCGATGCTTGCTGTGGAGCTTGTCGATTCTCTTCATTTCTTTTTCCTTCAAGCCCATTGATTTCGTAAGCGTTGCACCGATTGCCAACTTCACTCCTTGAGAGAGAGAGAGAGAGAGAGAGATACACACACACACACACATACACACGCACACGCACACAGAGGCATAGACAGAAGAAGGCTGAAGGTTCTTTTTTTCTTTTTTTCAACCTGATGTTGTATTTTAATCTGAGAGACCTCGATGGCGTTAATTGTGGCTTTGATGCCTCGCTTTGATGCATCCGAGCTTACTGCGTGCCAGGATTCTTCGGTGGTCTGGAAAGCAGCAGTAGCAGCATCTTGAGTATCCGATTTAGGAGAGGGTTTTTGTTTTTTTTGTTCCTCTTTCCTGGTGGACAGAGGGGAACAAGCTTTTTGAACTTGGAGGAACTCGGAGGAACTCGGACGACGTTGGTGTTTTTAGGAAGAAGATGATGGCCGTCAAGTGTTTGCAAGTGCAGTGGAGTTTATGGAACTTGCCTGGATATGAAACAAGTTTAGGAGGCTTGCCTTGGAGGCAGCAGCAGCAGCAATTGCGTGGCTCGGGACGGAGGATGCAAATTGGTCGCTCGCAATGGTCTCGCCACCATAGCGTTGGGTCTAGTATGTCGGGAGGATGTGCAGCTCGAGCAGGCGGGAACGTCTCTCAGAGTGACGCTAACGACAATGCGGAGGATTTGGCGTCTACTTCTTCTTCTTCTTCCTCCGAGGCTTGGCAAGGTATCATTTCCGCCAACGTTTGTTGTTGTCGACAAAGCATTGTATTCTTTTGTGTGTTTCAATTGATGTGCTGCAATTGGAAACCTGAATTGGAATCTCTGATGTTCGATGCCTATGGTGAGCGTTTTCTTTTGGTCGTGTTTGGCACCAGGGAGGGATGTCGAGGCGAAGCGACTTTCTGCGTTTGTGCTAAGGTTTTGAATAATTTTTGACTGGCAGACGGCGTGCTATCGGAAGAGGAGAAGCGTGTCCGGTGGAAAACGCGGAACAGTTCCTCTCTCTCTTCTAGCGCCGCCGAAGCAGCTGCGGAGGAGATGCGGTTCCCAGCGGCTGACATGTTCCAAGTGATTCAAAGCTCCAAGGATAGCCGATTTGATATTGATTATCTTGGAGAGAGCACCAAAGGGGACATGAATGTTCGGCCAGATATCGTCGACAATTTTGGTGAGAACTTGTTTTTGTTTGGGCCCCAAAACCCTCAGTTCCTCCTCTACAAAGTGGAGATTAGGTTTTATACCTAGTGTCAAAGTAGCTGTGTGCAAAATGTAGGAACTGGAAACCTTTTGAAGCTGCTATAATAATAGCATGAGAAACTATATCTCTCTGTCTCTGGCAACTCACAAATGCAGAGAATGAAGGGGTTGCTGCAACACTGGGTGGGCCAATTGAAGAAGTTGCCAAAGCAGAAGCCAAGGAGGCAGAGGCACTTCTTGATGCCTTGAAGATCCCAGTACGTTTTGGAATCTCATCTCATGGTCTGAAACTCAAGCTTGTAGATTGGGTTCAGATGAGGGAAATTTGAGGATGTTGGAGGTATCAAGAGGAGGAGTCATCATGCAGTCATGATACATGAAGAGGAGAATACATCATGCAGTCTTTTAGGATTCTTTTCTGCTATGATGGAGTTTTGATATGAGAAAGGCTAATAGACAGTCTTTCTCATATATGGGTTGTCCAAGCTGCTGCGTCATCTTTATTTGTAGCTTCACCAAAGGTGGAATGCATTCTTATTGGAGAGTTTTTGGTTGGTACAGAAACGCTTCCCACATGGTGTGGCCTCAAGAGGCATCTTCTGTAGCCGAACACTGAGCTTGCGATCAATCACAACAATAGGTTATGACATGGATTACACGCTCATTCACTACAATGTCAATGTAAGCAGGCACAATGTGGTATCAGGACTTGCTGTTTGAAATTTTTGGAGGACTTGGATGCTTGCAGCAGATCGTCTCATGTTGACCTGTGAGAAATTATTCGTTTCTAGATTTTCCTTCACTCTACCTTGTATCAACTGAGGGAGTCTTGCAGGCATGGGAAGGGAGGGCTTATCAGTATGGAATGAACAACCTCTGCTCCATGGGCTACCCTGTAGATGGACTCAAATTTGACCCTGATTTGGTATGTGCAAGTAAACCATACTTATCACATAATAGACATGCCTTGTCCTCTACCTGTGATCCAACATGTGCACAAATTGCAAGTCAGCTACAAGCTTGGAAGGTTGCAGTTTTTGCGTTGAATGTCCTAGCTTACATTCTATGCGTGCTGCAGTTCCTTTCACAATCTGTATGGTAATATCAAAAAGAGACATGATGGATCTTTCATGCCAGGTCATACGAGGCCTGATTCTTGACAAAGAAAAGGGCAATCTAGTGAAGGCAGATCGCTTTGGGTACATCAAGAGAGCCATGCATGGAACCAAGATGCTGTCCAACCGAGCCATCAGGTGTAAGCTCTGTAGCTCTCTCATTTTTTCCATGAAAAGATCAACTTTATGGCAAGATCCAGATTCTATTGACAACAATTTTGGTACTGGAAAATCTTTGGGAGGAATGAAGGTTGAAGTACTTTTTTCCTACAGCATCATTGTAGATGGGAGAAATCATTTAGTGCTGAGGTTTTGCAACTGTGTGCAGTGAGCTTTATGGCCGTGAACTGGTGGATCTGCGGAATGAACGTCGCTGGGAGTTTCTTAATACTCTTTTCTCTGTTTCAGAGGCAGTCATGTTTATGCAGGTATGGGATGGTTAAGTATATTTTTTGTGCAGTTCAAATTTGTAGATATTGAGGTTTTGCATTGACTAATTCCAATTAGTTTTGTAAGGAGAAATGGTTGGATTCTCACTGTAAGGGCTTCTATCTATTGAAAGTATTTGGTGGTATTCAGATGGTGGAGAGGCTTGATGAGGGGGCACTACCTCCAGAGATAGGTCCCTTAGATTATGAAGGTCTCTTCAGGGTAATTTCCAACCTGCTGTTTTCAATCCTTGTCTTTCTTCATTGTTGAGTAATGCAATCTAACAACCATTCATGCTCATGGGAATTGAATGCTCCTGCCTGCTTACTGAAGTGTTGTATGTGTTGAACCATTCTGTATATGTCATATTCTTTGGCAGATTCACCATTTCCAAGCTTATTATTTTCTGATACCCTGCAGATTATGTAATCCTTTGTTGCAGGCAGTGTCTAAATCACTCTTTAAAGCCCATGTTGAAGGCCAGCTTAAGGTAGTTACTTTTACTTGCATCACAAGACCTCAATTGTTTATAACAAGAAGTAAGCAACACCAAGAATTCTTGTGGGATGCATTGGATTGTCATCATGCTCAGACAGCTCTCTTGTACTAGTGGGTTTGAAAATTTTACATGCTAAACATGGGATCAATGAGATTTTCACTTCTTTATTTAATACTTTGCAGATGGAAATTATCAACAACCCTGAGCTTTTTGTTGAACCTGATCCTGAGCTACCATTGGCGCTTCTAGACCAAAAGGAGGTATGTACCTTACTACAATTTTGCTGAGAGGAAACATCAAGGCAATAGCCCAAGTAGTTGTGACTCATGGCTGCCTTGCAAGTGGTTGTGGTTTCATTTCACCAATAGGCAATGCTATATGTTATGTAATACAGCTAACCTGCCTATAGTAAAGGTAACAGAAAACCATATTAGTGACTGGGGTTCAAATTGTGGGGAAGGGTTGGTCAAATGTGTTGCCCCTGTTACAGTGGTTAGAAATTGACTACCTCCAAAATGGAGGCAGTAGTCCTGTGGGCTGAAGAAGTCACAGTTAGTTGGCAATAAATGTATTCCTTTTTTCTTTTCTTTTTTGTTCATATCTTGTTGGCCCTCCATGCCCACATTTGGTGAAGCAGTGTGATGATGATTTGTGGTGACTTTCAGGTCACCAATATTTAATACACAACTTAATGGGATTTATTTCACTGTTTAGGCTGGCAAGAAGCTGCTATTGATCACAAACTCAGACTATCTCTACACCAACAAAATGATGCAGTATGCCTTTGACCAATATCTACCTGAAGGCATGAGCTGGCGGGCCCTTTTTGACATGGTATGTGTTGCATGACCCATCCAGCTCACTGTCGGTGTTGGTATGTGTCACTGCAAAGCAGCTGCTGCAATCACAGAGTTTGAGTGGCAGAGATTATAACTAGTATTATGTGAAAGCTAACTATCTGTACTCCAGTTATGATTTGTGGTGGCTTTCCTAGCCTTGAACCTAGTGCTCTCTAGCACAACTATGAATTGGCTATTTGCTGCTGCAGGTTATTGTATCTGCTAGAAAACCTGATTTCTTCCAGAAGTCTAATCCATTGTACGAAGTAGTCACTGAAGAAGGCCTCATGCGCCCTTGCTTAAAAGCCACATCAGGTACACTTTCACCTCCAATTGTTTTCTGGGTTGTCATTCGAGTAATTTGTGAATTGCATCATTTAATGAAGGTGAATTCAATCTGTTCACACTGTCAATCTTTTATTCTGTCTCAGCGATGATTGCAAATTCTTTTTAGTCTTTATTTGGCAGGTGGTCTCTACTGCGGGGGTAGCGCATTGATGGTGGAGAAAGCACTGGATTTTCATGGAGATGAGACACTCTATGTTGGTGATCATATTTACACAGATGTCAGCATGTCAAAGGTCCATTTAAGATGGAGGACCGCCCTCATCTGCCGTGAACTAGAGAAGGAGGTAATTCTTTACATGTATTCACGGTTCCTGTTGAATGTAGGATTATACTCTTGGGTGTGTTGGTCTCATCTGTGTTGTAAATGGTTTAAACATTTTTGGTTGTGCCGTAACCGATTTCTTGGCAGTGAGCCTGAGTCTCCATTCTGTAGCTAGTCATACCTGGGTGGCTATTGCACAGGTAATGGCATTAGCATATGGAAGAGGCCACAGAGCAAAACTTATAGAGCTCATGAATCAAAAAGAAGTGGTGGGAGATGTATTTAATCAGCTCAGGCTGGCTCTCCAGCGGCGCACAGTGGGCCGACAAGCACAGGTTTACAAAACTTTGAACTCTGTTAGCATTTTACTGTTGTCCCTTTATCACACTTCCATTCACTGTCAAGAGCAGGGGGGACTCCATCTGATGTTCATCTTGTTTAAGTGTTGTATTTTTTTAATGGTGTTTTGAAAAGTTTATACCCTGGTGCTCTGTGTGGGTTATTGCCAATTCACCAGAGGCAATCGAACAAAATCAGACATGACTGCCAGTAATGTTTTGTGCAAGATTTTGCACTATGGTGGATTTTTAAATGGAAAGTGCCAAAATTTGTGGTTTCTTATCCCCATACTTTTCAATTTTCTTATGGAATTGCCAGATTTACTAATTATGTAGTCAAAAATAGAAAAAGATGCCTGACTTGTTATGGGAAATTGCCATTTTTGGCTTCATTTTATGAATGATTGCTACTTAGTCTACATCACAAAATTGAATGAACTTAAATAAAAAGCACCTCTGATGCTGTCTTTTAATTTTTGGAAAGTGTGTGCAGACTGGTGCAGCAACAGGGATGGAAGATAGAGAGTTGGCAGAAAACATGCAGAAGTTGCTCGTGCTGATGAGTAGGCTTGACCAGAAAATTGCACCCATGCTGGAAGCAGATGGGGAGTACTTCAATCAGAGGTGAGCCTTATCTCTTAGTATCTTGTAGAGAGTAATATGAATGGCATGTTAGTATGCCTGGGAGAGCCCTGTATAAGGTCAGAAGCTAAGAAAACTTGCATGTTGCTGTTGTACACCTATGTTGCATGTTTACAACCTAATTTACTCGACTTCAATTTTGCAGGTGGGGCTACCTGTCACGAGCTGGATTATGGGATAAAAGCCACCTCACCAGGCAAATAGAGAAGTATGACACTTCATATATCTCACATTTTGAGGGAGTAAGGGAGAGACAAGAAGAAGAGTGTCTTGTCTTAGCAAAGCAGCAGTTGTGAGAATAAATTGATTGATCTAGCATCTTCTTAGAGAGTCTTATCACATTTGTCTATCATTTTGCAGGTATGCTGACATTTACACCTCACGGGTTTCCAATTTCTTGCGGTATTCACCATTTATGTATTTTCGCTCACAATCACAGGTAGATTTGATATCCCTGTGCAAAACTCCTCTTTTTGCATGCATGGTGTCTTCTCCTTTCTTTAACAGTCAATAAGGAATTTTGTGCTGCATCTTCCCAGTCTGAGGCAGAGTTTCTGATAGGTTTTTCCTGGAACGTTTGGACTTGTTTCCTGAATTTCTATCTGGCAACCAAGGTATCAACGAGGCTGGAGGCCAACAACAGTTGACTCTTCTGTCCTTCACAATGTTGGTCCCATTCCTCATTTAACCCACTGCTACCTCCATCAAATGACACATGTCTCTGGGTGCATCTGTGTGATTTGCACATCTATGGTTCCTATTTCTGTGGTAAAAATTACCTGGGGTAGAGTAGAGACAATTGCTGAGCCACAGTATATTCTCAACTGGCAAGGGTGGCAGTCCTACTTCATCACCACCTTGCGGATTCCGAAGTGGGAAGGGGCTTCTTTTTCAGATTTGAGTTTGTTTGGTGGTTGTTTCTGAATTCTCCACATGGAACCAGCACCTCCAATTCGGCTGTGATCAGGTTGTACACTTGTAAGAAGTTTGTAAGCTCTGCTGGAATGCTTGAAGGTTTTTCTCAGCGAAGGCAAGAACTAAGGCACATATTATTGTCTTCACATAGAATGTATCAAGCATAACCTTTAAGGTATTAGTTTCACCCTATGTAAAAGTCGTTATGGAAGGCTTAGGAAGGCACGCTGTATTCAAAGTGAATATCGCTTGCTAGGTTGTCAAAATATCATCATTTAGAGACTGGTTTATCCTGATGAGCATCCTGATGAGCAATGCAATTCACCTTGCTACGGAAGCAAACTCACTATCCATCTGGATATCAGTGCACCTGCTACTACTTTTGGCATGACAGTGTAGGGAACGTAGTTTACAGCTTGGGCATGAGATGGTTCAAATTCCAGTAGCATCTTTTTCCCTGTGATTATAGGTGGAGACAATATTGTGTCATGCCACCAATTTTCTTGTGCAAGAGACTGCCATACAAGGAAGTCTTGAATAGTGTCCTCTGGTATCAAGATTTTGATACAAAGGCTTGTGCAGTCCAATGGCCATGAGATATATTGCTTTTGGATTTGTGCAGGTAGGAAACCTTCATCCTTGCCTTGTGTGATGTGGGCTTTGGACTAGAAATAGACATTCCTAAGCTTTGGAGATATCCTGAGTTGATACCTTGTAACACTAAAGATACGTATTTCAAGCAAGTTCTTCATATCAAGAATCTAACCCATAGTATAGACATTTGGTATACAGACAGACAGACATATTGGAGATCTGGGGTGAAATGTTCAGAGTCCACACAACCTGATTATGCATTCTTTGTCTGGGTCTTCAGAGGTTTGTGTCTGGTAGCTATAGGTGGGGTTAGGCAGGTAGCGTGTGGTTTTGTTAAGTTCTGGGTAAGCTTTTGGTTCCTTCACTGTCAATTCAAGACTGGAAAAATGCAATGAGGGAGGTGTAATTGATTTCTAGGGTAGACAAGTTGTGACCACAACAAAAACCTCCAATATGGGGTGGGAATTGTTGTGTTTGCAGACCTTGGCCCACGACTGTGATTCACATGGGCCTGAAGCAGGTGCAGGTGAGCCTTCCTCAAGAAGCTCTGTTAAGCTTCCTGAGAATCACCAAAGAGTGGAGAAGGAGCCTTCTCCATCAGCAACGCCAATAAGAAGGTGATGCTAGATTCTTTTCCCTGTAACTTCAGTGGGCAATTGTGGGAACGGACATGTGCAGATCATACAGAGTTGCTACTTTCATGCTTGGTTTTTTGCCGAGGAGCCTTCCAGCTGGTTACTGGGACCTATGTCTCAAGTTTCAGTGAGGTCATGTCTCCATCTGGCAGGATTGCATCTCTTACATGCTCTTGATGGCAGGCAAATCCTCATTGCAACTTCTTGTAGCATTCTCTCTTATATATCATACTTTGGAAGAGCGGTGGAGGTGTTACATGATCTCCCTCTCAGTATGCTCTATTTTTCTGGGTCCTTCAGATTCTTGGAATTGCTCAAAAGCCTCGTTACTTGTGCTCAACTTCAAGACAACAAAGTAGTTTTGTATGCCTTATGGGCACTTAACTTTGGTAGTTAGATAGTGGTGGTGCAGTGACTATTTTTGCTAGAATGAAAACATATTCTGGAAATTGTGATTTGCTTGGAACAAGCCACCAACACCAGATGTATTTTTTTGTCAACGACATTGCATTCTGTGGTTGTTGTAATCCATGTCTTGGTACTGAACCTCTTTGATGAAGGTAGGTTTTGTTAGTGTGAAAGTTGGAAGGATACCAATGATTTCCTTGTTGTGTGATAATTGATAAGTGTGCATTTTTTAAGTAAGAAGTTGCATGAAGAGCATTGTTACTGTTGGTCTTAGGTCCATAGAATAATTGCCAAAGTATCCATTGAAGCTTACAGTATGATGTTTGCATAATTGGTTTAATTTTCAGCAAGAGATGAGATTTCTAAACTGTACAACTGAAAACCTTACAGGAAAATAAAGTAACCTAATCATCAAGAAGAAGAAATTGGCCAACACTAGTCACAACCTCTTTAGTAGTAGTTAGAGTGGATGTAGCTACCCTAATGTTGTCATTTGTTGAAGTGTAACTTGTTTATGAAGGTTGTAACATCTCCACTAAGAGCTCCAAAGGAGATAAAAATGAATTGTGTTGATCTTCAAAAATGACATGTAAGGCCCATTCATGGGAGTAGCTATAATTTTTTGGGCTGAATGAAGTTGGGTCTTTCAATACAAATTTGTGAATGAGATTAACAAATCTTGCAAAAGGTGCACATTTTCTGCCTTTGAGCCAATATGATGTTACATCTGAAAAGCAAGCAAGGCATGCAATCCAAGGGTTTATTTTTCTTTGAAGAAGTTAGACATATTTTACAAGGATGTTTTTACAAATGCAAATGGAGAACACTTATTTCATTCTAGGCAACAAACAACAGTTGAACGAAGACAATGGAGTGGAGGGGTTAAGGGCAATGGCTTCAAGTTGGTGGATGTTGTTGTAGAGTTTTAAGTTAGATGGGGATTCAAGAGCTTGCATGAAACAAACTTGAGGCAATGGAAGAGAAAGTTAAGTGTTCAAAGTCATAGCTCTCTCAATCGTTTGTCGTATATCTTGCAAAAGCATTTGTTTAAGCACTTCTCCTTCTCTTAACTTGGATTTGTATGTCTTTAATGGTGTAAGTTGGTATTCATTGTTACAAATGTGTTATTAAACAAGTTGTTTTGGTTAAATGAGGGTCCTAGTACATGAAACACTATTGATCTAATGGATCAAGATGGTCATGATCAAATTTTAACTCATGTTATAGACACCTACATTCACAACCACATGGCAACAACCATGTAGATCTTAAGGAACTTATGATTCCCAACAAGCTTCAAGTCTTGTGGGTAAGAGAAAATTGAAGGTTGGTTTGTGAAAACTTCAATCTTTTTGTGCATAGGCAACATTGTTAAAAATTTAAAAAAGGTGTGATGGGACATTTATGAGCCCCAACAAGATTCAAGTCTTGTCGACAAGAAAACATTAAGGGTTAATTTACAAAGACTTCATTCTTTTCATATATAAATAGTGTATGATACAAGAAAAGTATGATAGACATTATATAAACATTACAAGTTACACTATACTATTATTATTTTTCTTTCACTTTGGAAAGTGAGAAAATGATGAAATATTGTCATGTGATTTGCATTTATGAATTGTCCACATATCTTAAATTTCCATGTACCATAGGGTTTGTTGAATACAAGTGTAGTGTTATAAATTTAAACCATCGTTGTGTCTTCCAACCTTTGACATGAATATATTTACATACATGATAACTCACCCAACTTTGTTATGATTGTTGTAAAACATTGTAACAACAAAAATGTTTGCTAACCATCACAAATAGTGAGTGTAATATGGATATGGTCATTCATGTTGATGCTTGCAGTAATGATTATTGTATCTTTTGTGAGATTTTTTTTTCAAGAAACACAAAACGTATAGAAGAAGACCACAACAAAAGCAAGTTACATTGTCATGTTGCAAGAAAATACACAACTATTGAAAGATTATTTAGAGGTATGTCATCATCCAATGGCATTAAGTGTGATGTTTATTTTCATACATAATTTAAGGAATGGTGACTTTTGTCATGAAGATTTTATATTTGCTGAAAATTAATAACATAATTTAGAGTGGTGTGATGAAAACCATTATACGATCTATCAAGAATGGAATACAAATGTTCTAACTTATTTTGAAAACATAATGTGCCATACTGTTAATGCAAAACATGTTTGAACTTCAAACATTTCAAAATTAATATTTTAAAATATCATTTCAAATTACATGTACTTTATTTAGTTCTAATAAGCGTGTTGAACATCAATAGAGATACAACATGGCTTGGGATTTTAAATATTTACATTATTTATTTCAAGATTTTAATATGGTTGAGAAAAATAGTACTTTGTTAAGTGTATGACCTATTTACCATTAGGTGTCACTCGTATCTTCATATATTCAAAAAAAAAAAACATCATACAAAATATTATGAGCTTCAAGCCTAATCATTATGTTTTCAAATTTTGGAAACTTTAGTTAATATTGATGCATTAAAAAAGAATCATGTTTGCAATTTTAGAAATTTTGATGTATGATGTGACTCCATGTTGATATTTGAAAGGATTGTACAAAGAAGAAGAATGGTTAAAATTGAATGCAAATGAATTCAAATGAAGGTTATAATGGCAAGTTCAAGAATGTGCATGTTTGGATGGATTTTTTAAAATAAAAACATTGCTAGTGCATATACCAAATATGTTGTTCATTCATCAATGTTTCTATTTTAACTTTTTTTTTCTTATTAAAATTTAAATGCATACTAGATGGATGATGTCGCAACCCTAGCCTTGGGCTCACGACCAAAGCAAGGGTTTGCAAGGTTACGGGCTAAGAGGGAAGCCCGGAGGTCACATCTCATGTTCCTAGGAGTGCAAAAAAATGTGAGGGAATGAACCCTCACATTCCGAAGTGAACTACCATTTTGGGAGTTGGAATCCCAATGGACTTTCAAATTTTCAGAAGGCAAATGCAGGGGTCAAAACCCATTGGATTGAAAAATTCTTTATATCATTGAAAAGCTATTGAAACGTAGATGTCTAAATTGGACTCGCATCACCCATTTGGACATCTGGAACACAAGTTATGGCCAAAAGAAAAGGTCGGAAGTCAAATTAACAGTTTGACTCCTGACCACTAAAAGTCAGGAATCGACCCGATTTCCTTGCGTGTAGGTGGCATGTAACATACCATTGGAAAGTTATCAACGAGGGCCACAAATTTTCTTCAGATTTCATATTAATCGAAGGTTTTCACACAAAATTATGGGGTCCCAAAATCGTGGGAATCCCAACTTTGGGAATTTCGAGACTCCCATTTGGGAGTCCCGGGACAAAATGTCATTTGGATGTGGGCCTTGTGGAGAGGCACATAATATACTATAGGGGGGGGAGGTGGTGGCTTCCCTCAAGTTCGAGCCGTGGTGAATCTTATGAGTCTGAATTTGCTCATGGCTCGTCTTAGCACCAAAAGTGCTCCAACTATACACTAACCAATTTGTTGTTTGGTTTTGTGTAGGTCCATGTGAGTGATTAGTTATTTGTCATTCTTCCTAGTCCCATCCCGAAGTTCCAGCACACCCCTTTACCCCCAAAGTGCTGTAAACCAAAAAACGTGCCCCAACTCCTTGCTCTTCCATTGTTTTCACTTCAAATTCATATTTAAGTTTATCAAGGAGCTTGGGGCATGTCACATGAAATCACAATCAAATATACATTTCATGATCCTTATTAAGAAAAATGTAAAGTAACCATAAATTAAGCCTTAACATATTAAATTTAAAAATGTTATTTATTTTAGTGATCAATATGAACATATTGTTTGAAATTATGTTAATTATATTGAATAATCACATGTTTAAAGGAGATTAAGTAGATTTTTTTAAATGCAACTAAATTTTTAAAAAATTTCTTGGATAATGGCCATCTAAAATCTACTTATGCATTTTCAACTTCCAAGGTAAAAACTAATAATATATCAATCTTTTAATGTACAAGTATTTTTTAACACAATTCCACTAGTCAAATTTTTTAATACATTTGACCTACTTTTAGTACGCTAATTTTTTTAAAACTATGTATACAACATACTATAATATTTTGCACCATGATGATTTAACAAATATTGATTCTACTTTCTTGCATTTATATGTAAAAATATGACTACAACTACTCATGATCACTTTTTAATATAATTATCATGCTTTCACCCAAATTTTACAATTGAATAAATCATGTATAAATATGTTCATTATTGTTTTAAAATAGAAGGAAAAGTAACAAACTTTGGGAGGAAAATCAAAATTATTCACTTGAATTTTTTAAAGGTTTGAAATTTTTAATTAAAAATAATGGTTGTGAAAAACATGTGATGAAAGGATCATTGTTCAGCACATTTGCACTAATCAAAAACTATATAGTGAAAGTACAAAAAAAAGATTTTTTTCAAGGACTTGTTATCTATCACTACCTTGTCAATGACTAAAATTATTGAATCAACCAAAAGAAAATGATCTACAATAGGTGGTAGGAAGAATTACAATTGAAACTAAATTTTTTGACTTCAAAATGAACTTTTCATTCTACTTTTATTGACATGTAGTGATACCCAATAGTGAATTACAATACCTTCACTATTGAACTATAGGTTCTACCATTACAAATATTTGAACAAAGAAAATAAAAAATGAAGGGAAGAAAAGGGGTAAAGATTTAATAATCCTACCAACCTCCCTTTTAAAGTAAAGGAATTAATGATTGCACACATACACAAACAAGTGTGAAAACATGACAAAATGTTGGTTCATCAACTTTTTATTACTTGATTCATTTATGTTGGAGAGAATGAGACTACCCAAGCAACCTTGCAACTTCTCTACCACTTGCTCTATTTTCTCACATTCAATTTCTACACTTCACACACATACACAAACTTGGAGTTAGGATGTAATGATTCCATGTTCTCAAAGGGCTACTCTTTACCTTGAGTGCTTCCTACTCCATTACACACTCAAATGGACATCAAAACAACTCATAAAACAAAAACCTATCACAACATGTTATACTCAACACTCAAAATCCAACTTGTTAAGTATTTCAATGTACAACCACCTCTTACCTTTTATGAAAATGAAGGTGCATTCACCCAATTGCTCCAAATCCTTTTTTAACACTTTAAAGCAAACTTAGATCCTATTTAAGTGACTACACTCCTACAATTGATCCATCATAACATCAATTAAATCATCTTCTAAAATATTGGAACTACCATGTACCTCCTAAAATAATAAAGGTAATAACTTTCTAACCACTCTTTGACTTAATATCACTAATTTAAAATTATCAAACTATCGTAACAAATAGTAAAAACCAACAAATATTTTTGTTGTGATTGTGTATGTTTTAAAATTCAAATATGGTAATCTATTGCATAATTATGATATAGTAATTTTCCTCCTTATAAAAAACACATTAAGAAAAGGATAATGGCAACATATTTTATTGCATGGTTGTGAAAAGAGTATGTATTCAAATTGATTGCAACATTACTTTAAACAATTCTAAAGAGTTTTAACTACGTTAAGAATATTGATCAAACATTCAAAATCCCTAAAATCTGATTTTTGATGGATAACCCAAAGGGTCACTTTTCTTTGAATTAAAAAAATACGTGAGTAAAAATATAAGGTCCCATATATTGATTTTTGGGTAAAAATTATAATTGAATTAGTTATATAATAGGATTATGTTTATCTTGTTATATAATCAATAGATAATTAATATACGGTATGTGTTAAAATTTGACACAAAAAATTAGAAAAGTACATAATATGTATTTAAAATTTTAAGTATTATTTGTTAGTAGGTTCAATTAATAGGTTAATAAGTGAGCTAATATTAATAAGTTCAATAACTTTAATTAGTGCTAGTAAGTTTGACTAGTAGATTAGTAATTGAACTAGTAGTAGTAAATGAATTAATAATTGAATGTGAAAGATCCCTTCACACCATTGACATAAACGAATCATTTTGAAGAAACTTATAGTTTAGCTTAAATATGTGCATATTAAAAAGAAAGGTAATAATAGGGTGGGGAAAAAACGTTCCTTTACATAATATCTCCAAAACAATATCTTGCATTTGATATAGGTAATGTTAAATTTGAAGACTTAATGTCCTCCTTGGGTGAACAACAAAACTTGAAACATTATTCTTGATGCACTATGTAAATGATTGTGAACACAATTTATGTTATGCTTAGGGTTTAAGTATTTTCATATGTAGATTAATGATACATCTTATATTCTTGTGAATTTTGTTCCACAAGTTTTTATATTTAATATTTAATAATATTTATGGAATGTTGATTTAGGTTGTAGTGATCGACGTTGGTCTTAACATGGTTACAAAGCATGTAATTATTTGTTTTAACTTACTTTTAAAACATAATGTGCCATATTGCCAGTGTAAGACAAGTAGTAAAACTTCAAAGCTAAAAAAAAAATTAATTGAATTTCAAAAAAAACCATGAATCATATATTTCTAAGTCCCATTGAAAATCTACCATTAATAGATATTATAAAGTGAAGTGCACATGTTTAAATGTGCACATTGTTTATTTGAAGAATTTTATATGGTGGAATGTTATATGGTCCATGAACTAATTACCATCATGTGTCGAATATCTCCACATACAACAAACAAAATGCTTGTAAATCATTATATTTGAATTATTATGACTTTCAAATCCAAGTATTGCATTTTCAAAGTTTGGAAACTTTAACAATATTAATGGACAATTAAAATAAATGTTTAAAACTATGGGAATCTTTGATAGATGATGTAATTCCAAGTCAACATTTAGAACACTTGTGCAAATCATTGGAAATGATTGCAAATGAATTCAAACAAAGACCATAATCATGGAAAGTTCAAAATTTTGTATATTTGGACAAATTTAATAATAATAATAATAATAATTGTTGGTGTATATGGCATATGTTTGTTCATTAATTCTTTTTTTAATTGAATAATTTTAATTAAAAATTCAATGTATATAATATATTTCACAATTAAATATATCATGTATGTGTATTTTCATCATTGCCCACAAATAAAGGGCAAGGTAACAAGTGTTGGGAGGAAAATCAATAATTATGAATTCCAAATTTCCCTAAAGCTATGGAAGGGCATAAAAATAAAAATCAAATGAAAAGTTTCAACATTGATGATAGCAAAGGTTGTGCAAAGGACAAATCATCATTCACCATTTTCACATAAACCCAAAACTATGAAATCATAGTATATCAAGATGATGATGATAGGTGTAATGTGGTCATGAAATATATGTTTCATTTGTATTTTTTTTTACTTTATTAATTTGATTCAATTTAGTTTACTTTAAAATGCAATTTTAAACATTGATAATACTTAAATGAATGATCAGGCAAGTTGATTTTTTGAAACATTAGTTTATATATATATATATATATATATATATCAAACACAACTAGTCTTGAACATTATCTTTGATCAATCTTAACAAATGTTTAATAATCATTTTATTCAAAATCTAGAGTATTTACCAAACACAATTGAACTTGGAACATTATTTTTGTTACTTGCAATGAGTGCAAATATACTTTATGTCATTGTTAAGAATTATTTGTTGTCATATTTAATGAGACAACAAAGGGTCTCATGTCAATACATATGAGTTTTTTAAAAAGAAAACAACAAAGGGATTCATGCCTATAGAACCCCCCTTAAAGACACATCATAAGAACATGAACTAGTATTAGCTTTCAATAATGAAATGACAAAAGGGATTTGTGTGCCAACATGGGTCCATCCTCTCGAAATGACACTTGTGTCAATGTGAATCCCCCCTTACCAAGTCAACATGAATCCCCTTTTATCAATATGACAAAGGGCATTCACGTTATGTCATTATGATGAATACTTTGTACTGAGATGACAAAAGGGCTCATTTTGATGCGAATCCCCCTCAAGGACACACCCCAAAGTGGCAAATCTTCCATATTGGCACAATGACTCATGCTCTAACTTGTGAATTTTAACGTAATGCAACAACATTGGGATTCATGTTGGCATGAGTCATATTTATCCAAATGGCTAAAGAATTCACACCAATGTGATTTTTCCTCATTAAACAAAGGGTCTTGAACAAACGTGTGTCTTCTCTCATGTTCAACAAGGGGGACCCATGTCAATGTCCTTTTCCTCAACTAATTTGGCAAAAGGCCAACATACCAATGTTAGTATTCCTTAATAAGACGCTAAGGGGATTCAAATTGGTGTGCATCCCTTGTAACTTGAGACAACAAAGGGGACTCATGATGGTGTGAGTTGTCCATACTTATGCAAAATCCTTCTTAATGATATGTTAATGGATTCATGTCAATGTGAACCAACATTAAGGATATGGCAAGGTGATTCACATTTTAACATAAGTTTAGACAACAAAACAACATGGGGACTTACACCATAAGTAATCCTCATCCTCTTGAGAAGACAACAAATTAACTCACATTGGTTGGCATGAATGATTTTTATGCCAATGTAAATCATTCCTAAGACCATAAGGGAACAATGAATTCATTTTGACACAAATCCTTGTCACATAATGGCAAGTGGATCCATGTTGGCATGTATATACGGAGACACAAAGGGTACCTAAGTTAACATTAGTCCCATTATTGATCACATAATATTATTTGCATTTTCTTCTCACAAATGGAAAGTGTCGAAAGCTTGGATTGATTGTCTAGGTTTTCTAGGAATAGCGCAATGTAAAGATTTTTTAGGAGTACTCCAAAACATTTTCCAAATGAAAAAAGTTCAAAACAACAATAACTAGAAATAGACAAAGGATTTTCTTACAAAAAATATATTTTGAAAAGTTGCACCAAGTACTAAGTTAGTACAATGTAAATTTCAATTATAATGAAGCAATATGCACTAATATTTACCAAAATATGAATGGAGATTGGTCAAAATTGATCATGCACTAAACAAAAAACATGGAACATTGTTTTTCCTACATTAAGTGTGCAAATATAAATATAATTTGAAAGTTTATAATTAATTGTAAAAACATTTAGGTGTACAAAACTTTCAACCATATTAATGTTCTCAATAGGAGCCTTACCATCTATGAAAACATGTTGAAATTATTATTTTAGACAATAAAATTATTAAAATCTACTTGTCAAGGCCTTATGGGTGTAATATCCCTACACATGGGCCTTGCAAGGGAAATGCCCCCAAAAATGGTTTTTATGAGTGTAAGGCTCATATTACCTAGGTTCAAAATTAAGTAAATGTTTGCCCCATAATTTCCCTTAAAACAAAGAATAGGTTTTTATCATTGTTGGCTAATTTTTCCTTTTTAAAATAACATATGGTCTTAGCTATGACACTAATTTTTTTGAGATAGTTTTTTGGTTGTGGGTTTGAGCCCACTTTTTGAAAATTTCAAACCCTATGGTTTTAGTTTTGGCACATTTTTCCAAACTCAAGAACCTCTAGGTTAGGTTCAAAAATCAAGTTTAGTAATTATGTGTACAAATTACACACTCACCAAAATTGCATATTGTATAGGTACAAAGAATTCCACAAATTAAAATTGAAGGTGCATCTAAGTATAACTAATTAAAACCTATCAATTACAACTTATATAACATTTCATAATAAGTATTGTATTTGTAATATGTTTTAAATTTGTTTGTATCTTATCTATATTAGATGTTTTGTTCCAATGTAAAAGAAAAGTTTGAAGGGCATTGTTTCAATTTCAAATGAGTGAGCTAATTTACATCATTTGCCATAATTCCTTTTTTTAGGATGCCACATGAACTTTTTGACACAAATTTTTTCCCAACTTTAAAAATCTCACGCAAGATTCCCCATATTTCTTTCTCATAATGTTATTATCTATTTTACATTGGACTTTGACTAATTTTTAATATTTTTTGATACATTTGTGAAATTTTGTGTAAGTAGAATCATAAGTAGCTTGATCAATGAACATAATCATAATTATGCTTCAAAATAATTTGTCAACTTGACTAAGGCATCTTGATTTGGTCACTTAATCAAAATGATGTATGATTATTGTGACACCCATTTTGCAAAGGATTTCAACAAACCTAAAAACACCTTGGGAAATTACTTTTTAAAAAATGAAAAGAGAAATAAAGCATCGTGTAACGTCCACAACAGGTAGGAGGTAATTTTGAAATCAAGGGCCTAAACTGAACATAACAAAACTTGGTCCAACATTTGGGGAAGGTGAAAACATACTATGGTGACCCCCTTTGGGGTGTCACATTATACTACTTTCCAAGGGTGTGCATGTTTGAATGTATCTCATTTCAATTTTTTGAAAAAAAATTTCATAATATTTTCACATGTTATGGTAAAGTATAACCTAGGCAAGATATTAAAATAGAAAACTATTTCATTTCATTTTATAAAATGGGAGATCGAAGTATGTTTGTGGAAACAAATGTAGTGTACATGTGTACTCAAAAACACAAATATACTCCAATTTTTTAAAAATAATTTGTAATTTGTATGAAAGTTGAAAACATATTGAACCATGTCATCTCACATAATTTGAACCATGTTTGAATACCATGTGTCCAATTTGAAAATTTTCATATCAAAAAATGGGTTTTTTCAGCAAAGATGTGATAAATGTGTGATGAATTGAAAATTTGACAAGTAATCACATTCACATGGAAAATGACAAGCATAGTGAGATGGGCCATTTTTAAAATCCCATTAAAGTTGATTGTTTCAATGACTAATGAAACCTTAAAGTTAACGCAATCAAAATGAGACAATGGTTTTGTTACATTGATGTATATTATAAATATATCCATGAAATTTTCAATTTAAATGATTTTTAATTTTAAAAATAATATTACATAACATTAATTCTATAAAAATAATAATTATAATGCTCAAAAACCAAATTTGATACTTAAAATTAAATGCACCATACTTTTAGAATAATTATATTATATGTATTATAGTATTAGACCCAAAAGGGATCACCATAATGTGCTTTCATTTAGGAATGCCCCTACATGAAATGAGACATTAAATACCCTTGCTAAGTTATGTCTAACAACTTTTGTAAATTTCATGCCGCACCACTAGAATTTCCATGTCATACATGTGGATTTGTCAACATTACAAAATATGCTTTATGTGAATTTAGAACAACATGGTTATTTTGCATCATCCAAATGTTCATTAAAAATAAAAACAACAAGATTGTGAAAATATGAATGTAAAATAGGTTTTAGGTTTTAGGGTTCAAGTTTGTTTTTTTCATTTTGGTCATGTACTTTCATTAATTACTTCAAGCACTAATTGTAATAATACACATGTTGGAGAGGTTTTATGCGCAAGAAAGTTATATATGTTGCATTAAGTGGTGAGGTGGTTGCATTATTTTATGTTGTGTTTAAGGCTCATGTGCAATCATGGAGTTGACACCTACCGGAAAGAACACATGAAGTTGGGCATGGAATGTTCATGAAAACCAAAAAATACAAATCAAATTCTTGGATATTTGGGATAAGAATAATCCTTGGACAACTAGAATTCATATAAAGTGATGAACCATAATTTATGTGTGTTTTAGCAAATTAAACAAATGTTTATGCAATAAAATACATAATAAATTCAATTAACATCTACAATATAAACAAGGAGGAGATTCGGGAGAAAAACATTCTTGGGACAACCCAAATTCATAGGAAATTTCATTATACAAGAAATTAAACAAGTGATTGTGCACTCCAATACATAATGAATTCAATTAACATCTGTAGTAAAAGGGGAAATATGAGAAAAAAAAATTGAAACACCATTAACAAAAGACATTGTCTATAACAAACGTAAAAAATTAAACTTTGCACCTTATAACATTTATTTCAGCTTGAACATTGTCAATATTTATAACATTAGGCATCCAACATCTTGACATGTGACAATGATTAAAGAATTGGGTGAAGATCATTTTTTCAACTTTTTCCCATGAGAATGGATTGCACAATAGGTATTCCATTTTACCATTTGTCAAACACCTTCATGGTGTATAAATGGTAGTACAAAGTATACATTGCAAAATAGTAGTTCCAATGTTCCAAATAATGAATTTTCTTATATGCATCATCAAACAAAGCAAAAGGTCTTACCATGTTTTGATTTGTGTTGAATGTAACATCAAATGAAATTATAGTGTTCAAAATTTTCCATCATGTCAAACTATCACGGAATTTGAGTTCGAACATGAATGGTGTGTCATCACAAGTTAGTAAATTGAAGTCCAAAGAGGTATGTTGGACATAATAAAGAACCAAATTAAAGTTATCCAAAACCCACATTTTGACATTGATGGGGTCCTTGAAATGTTTTTGCCACAATTCATGATTATCAATACTCTTCTTTGTTAAGTTCCACACATCAAATGGGAGCACAAAGGTGTCGCAAGTCACAAGCTCATTGTTCAATGCCTTTTATCTAACATACTACACCTTATAATGAACCATTATTTGAGTAGGGGAGAGGCTTTGCCTTATCATAAAGCCCATCAAGTGTGCCTTCATACCATTCAAGAGTCAAGAACCTAAAATATGGCAATATTGGAGCACATTTTTCCCATGGTATACTTGGATATGTTTGTTTTTATGTTTTGCGACTAGGTATATTAGCTAGCAAATATTTTTTTCCAAGTACGGTTGCTTTGCAATGAAAGCTCTTTGACAACCACACTTAGTGGACATACCTAACATTGTTTTCCCAATTCAAGTCTTTTGCTATGATTGTTGGCTAAATTGTGGGAATTCCAACAAATTTGTTTTCCCCTTTTTCTTGTTGGATGCCTTGTTCAATTTGTTTTGCTTTCACTTCTTTTGTGTATTTTGGAGTAGCTTTTACATGTCCTCTAAGCTACTTGGTTTTATCTTTGGGTCCAAAGTTATAGCAAAACTTGTAACAAAATGACATTGATTATGAGCTTTATATTGGGCTGGAGAATGTAGGAATTGAATGAAAAAAAAAGTTTAAGAACTTGGCATAAAAAAATTTGCAAAATCAAAAAAATGCCACGATGTAGATCTTAAATGCTTCTAGGTCCAACCACACTATTAAAAATCACATGGCCCCTTTCGACCATTGTATTATTCTTAGAATATATATATATAATTTAAAATCTTTAAAGTTTAATGTTATTATGTTAAGGTGTATGTTAAAAAAATCCCAAAATATGTCATTAATATTTTTTTAAAATCGTGCTTTTAATATGAAAATTGCTTTTAAATTATTTTTATACAACTTTTAAACAATGGTTACAAGAGGTTAAAAATCTTTATACGTATTTTCACTAATTAGATTGATTCCAAAATTTTATGATATGTACATAATATAATCACAATAAAATTTTATTAAAAAATCTATGTATTATTATTATTATTATTAATCCAAAGTTCAAAAAATTAAATAGTGGTTAGGATTGCTTTTGGTACATGTTAGTATGACTGCACCTTTCTAAATGTGCATAACACATATGAAATTATTTTTTTGTAGTGGAATATGATGGTGATTTTAAACTTAGGAAAAAGAAACATAATTTTAAAACAATAAAATGTTGAAAAGTTGATTAATTTTCAAAGTTGGGAGGTGCCAAAAACATTAAATTCAATTAGAAAATTGAAATTGTTATGGTCATGATACAATCAAACAACTCACAATGTAATGCCAAATGTATTTTGTCATAGTTTGTTGTATAAAATAAATTAATCTTATGGGAATTTAATTGGACCTTAGGACACATAAATATAAACTTCTTGGGATAATAAATGATTCAAAAAAAACTTACAAATTTGATTATGAAGTGCAATAGACAATGAATCCAATTCCAATTTGATTTGGAATGGTCATGATAGACACACAATACAAGTAATTTAATCATGAAAATTCATTTTTTTTGAAATTAAATTCTATAATAGGCTACAAAAATACTAATTTGTGAAGTTATGAAATGAGATTCCTTTTCAACTCTTGAAATAATTCAAAATGAAATAGTGAAAATGAATTAGATTTGTAGCATACATTGAATTCAATGTAACCTTGAGATTAGAATGGTCATGATAATATATGTAATACAAAATTGAGAATAATACAACTTATTAAATTTCCATCAGGCTAGAATATGTGGGCCATTAGACTATGAAAATTAGTTTTGAACTTTGGAGACAAAGATCATAAGACAAGAAAAAAATCAAAAATAGTTTGTGAAATTGGTTTGAAGGTATAGCAAACATGAATTGTAACAAAATGAATAACCCATTTAAAATGTAAATTATTGCAAAAATGATTACGTTATCAAAATAATACATTACACAACTTAAACCATTATAAGTTCAAAATCCCAACCTTTTTATAAAATGAAAGTTTTGCAATTTGTTTCTTCATCTATAAACAAGTGGAGTGAAATTTGCTCTTGAGTATGTCAACATGTTTGAGGGATTATAAATTTAGTGCCAATTTGTCTTTGTAAATTTGCAAGAAATTTTGGCTTCTATTGTTTTACTTGCACAAAGTCCTCAAGTTAATCCCATGGAACAATTACAATTCTAGTTTGGTTATATAGGCCATGCCCAATTGCAGCATGAGGTAGCCGCATGATATCATCCATTTTAAATGGTGCAAATGGTGGTGATTGCATTGTCTAATGCTTCAATTAAATACCTTTCCCTTGCAATAACAAAAGGTTCATTTTCCAAAATCTTTGGGATTTTTACATCTTCCACAATCCTTTCATAATCATGGATTGATGTTGTGCAAATGAAACCTTAAACCCCCATAAAATATTAACTATAAGAGATTGTAATGGAATCTTGAATGAAAAAAGACCAATAAAGAAGGATTTGGCAAAAAAGGACAAAAGTTTGCACTAAATTTTGATGAACAAAACAAGGTCAATAAACCTTAAAACCCTGCAGATGATCATTTAGTCAAAAAGTTCAATGGAAATTTGAAGGAGAAATAATAAACATCAAAAAAGTTGAAAATGGAGTTCACAATGCAATTTACAAGCAAGGATGTGGGCTAGAAAAAAAAGTTTTGCATTGGATGATGTTTAGCAAAACAAGGAATTTATGCAAGTGTAGTAGAAATGACAACACAAATGCAATGAAATTTTGAAAAAAAAAAAAAACAACTTAAAATTTGGGTTGGAAATGCAATTGACAATAGATGTTGTACGCAAGGATGTGGGAAAGAGACCTAAGGACTACACTAGATTTTGATCACCAAAACAAGGTTAGTAAACCCTAAGCCCTAAAAATGATATTTTTTACAAGACAAGTTCAATGAAAACTTGGGTTTGAAATGAAATAAACAATGGATTATACAAACAAGGAAATGTAAAAAAGACTAAAATTTTCCTTGGATTTCGATCAGAAAAGCAAGTAACTATGCAACCTTAAACCCTTGGAAATGACCTATTACAAAATAAAATTTGGGCTACAAATGTAGTGCACACTAGTTTTTGCAAACAAGAATTTGGAGAAGAGGAACAAATTTTGCTTATGGATTTTGAAGCAAAACATGAATATGAAAAAAACATTGCATTCTCAATACCAAAAGGAGAAAAGAAATGCAAGTTGGGGCAACAATATTGGGTTGGGTTCATTCAAATGTTTTCTTTTGGGCGTGCCATGAACCTTATCGCAAACAAGTTAATTTTAGTTGCATTTAAAATTTGAACTATGAATGTTCAAATTTGTGAAGGTGGATGCTAATTGTAGAACATAATTTTTTGCTACAATGTAGAACCTCCAAGACTTATAGTCAATGCAAGAAAATTTTGAAGGTGTTTGATAGCACTTCAAGTGTTCTACAAATGACAATGAATGTCAAGCCTACTTGTGTGACATGGACGTCCTAGTGATAAGGCATGTAACTCGAGAAGAATGCTGGATAAATCTCGATGGGGCATTTAACATCTTGCTTGCATGAGACTATTAACAAGATGAATCATGAATTAAACATTGGTAGACCATGAGAGAATGATGGATGCATATATCACAAGAAAACGACCCTGTGCAGAGGCACCTTACACCTACTAGTAGGTATAAGGTTCAAATCTTTGTATTGTGCACCTAGAGAAGGTATTATGCATGGATACAAGGACCAAGGTGCTCTCCTCTAGCATTTTAAAAAGAACTTACATTCAACTTACTTCATGGCCATCTGACTCAAGCTCAATCATCAAGCATCATCCAAGGTTTCTTTGAGGCATTTCCAACCATGACAAATCAACCTCTTTGCCCAAAATTCATTAGAGTGGATCCCAGGACTTTCATGGCTGCCCCAAAAGGAAAGTACAAATGAGTAATAGGGAGGGAGGCTAATGCTATATATAGTTTTGCTTTGGGAAGGATCTCCAGCTTTATTACTCCAATGACTATACCCTATCTCAGCAACTCAAAAGTCAGTAGGTACTAAGTTGTTGAAAACAAAAGAAAAATTGAGCCTATTTGATATGGATAGCATTTGTCAGAGTGACTCAGAATCATAGGCATAATCCAAATGGGTTTATCAAATTATCAATGTTCTCCAATGAACAAACAAATAACCAAAGAAAGATGTGGGACACAAAACATATCATGAGGATAATAACTAGGCTAGCTTTGTTTCCACACATGATCAAATAGCCAGACAAAAATGTGGGACACGAGTATTGCTCATGTATGAGTGTCAGACAAATGAAGTCATCCAAGTATCAAGCTTGTTCTCATTACCATGTGGAAGAGAAGGAGAATGAAAAATTTAACCACCCATAATGTGCCGTCAAAGCAATGATGCCTGGATTTTTCCTTCGTATTTTCAGCTCCCTTACCTGCCTGAAGAAACCTGTTTTCAGCAAGCGGGATCTTCTTCTCCGGTGGAAGGTTACCAGCCAGCCTGTCACTATTTCTAAAAAGTGAAAAAATCCCAGCTCTGCTTTACGTAGGAAAAGGACCTGAGTACAGGCCCTTCTGTGATTTGGACCTGTTCCCTCGGTCTACTTACCGGCCTCGGACACAGATCTCAAATCACAGAAGGGCCTGTACTCAGGCCCTTCTCCTATCCATCATGTTTCAGCATCCATCATCTTTGCTGAATAAGTAATTGCTATTGTGAAGTAGTAGGTTGACCCTAAACCCTAATAAAAGTTTGGACATTTTGGCATATCTTATGAGTATGGGTGGCCCACCTAAACACTTCTTTTTGACGCTTTCCCATGTTCATAGTTTTGGTTTGGCCCATCATGTTTTTTTTTTCACAATTGGAAAAAGAAAAGAAGAAAGAAGAAGAAGAAGAAGAAGGGAGAGTTTGATATTTTGATCTCCTATTGCTTCCAAGAAGTTCATGAGGTGAGTTAGCCTTTATGTTTGTTTGTTCATGACCATGTTTTGCATGTGGGTGTTGTTCCACTGGTGAAGCAGGAAACAAACAAAATACTAGACATATTGGGCATAATATCTTATAAGTAGCTTGTTTTGCACATGACCATGTTTTGTTTTGCAGGTGGGTTGGTGTTTCAATGTTCCACTGGTAAGCAGGAATGGTACCTAGTGCCTTCTTGTGTGAGGTAAATAATTTGCCTGGATTTTTGACCTGAGTTTAAACTTGCCTTGTAACACAAATCAATACCCTACCCAATTTTGGATACCCTACCTTCTTTGCTTTGGGGTAAGAACCCTAAAACCATCCAATACCCTAACCCCTAAAACCATAGAACTTCTTCTTTTAATGACATACCTCTTCTAGTAGATTGATTAAATTAACCCTAAAATTGAGGGTCTCTTTACATTAGGGTTTTAGAGCCCATGGACCATCAAATTCAGAAACCATTTAACTCATCTTTAATGGTAGTAGTCCCATGAAAATTGGAAAAAAAAGGGATTTTGAGTGGGCCAGGGATGTCCAAAATAAAAAAATAAAAAAATAAAAATAATTAAAAAATTTCTAAATTAAAAAAAAATAGAGAATTTGTTGAGGGACTTTGACAAGATTCAAGAAGAAAAATATCAAAAGGTCAAAAACAAATTCTTTCATATTCTCCAAGAGGTGGATTTGATGCAAATTCCGGGGGACTTTGCTTAAGCTTTTTCTTTGTAATGTCATGTGACATTCCGGATGTACTTTCCGTCCCTTTAGAAAGTCATTAAAAAGTCCATAATATAAAGAGAGTGTACAAAAGCGTTGGAAAAGTGAGTAGCTAATTCCAAGTAAAGTAATGGGTATGTGGACAAAAGCATTAAATGGATATTTAGGCAGCGGATAAGAACACAATTACAGCGTGGCGTAATCGCGGTGGCTGGACAACCATTACGCTGCGGAATTGTGTAGCGCGATGTCGTTGTTTTTTTTTCCCTTCTTCTTCTTCTTCCCTGGATCGCAGTGCGCCCGCCCGCGAGCGCGCGAACGCGTTCGCGTCGGAGACGGTGGGCCAAGGGCGGCCGAGCGTGGAGAGGAGGCGCACTGTTTTGTCTCTCCCGTCACTCGCACTTTCTCAGACCTCCTCGTCGTGGACTGCCTTTCTGCAGACGCACTTGAGCTCCCTTATGTGAGCCTTGACTTGGCTTCCTGTGCGCGATAGAGATTTCGAAAACTCCATTTAGTCCGCGTGAGAGATAGAGACACAGACACAGACATAAAGACAGACAGACACACAAGAGAGAACTTGTCGAGCTTTTTACAATAACTACTTGGAATTTCTTGTTCTGTCGTTCGAATTGCTCTCTCTCAGAGTGTCGCGAATCGGACGTGCAACAGAGTTCGGGACGGCGGCGGGAGGAAGAAGAAGAATGGGAGCCAAGTTGTAGGAAAAGACTTGGATACGGGTTTAGTTAGGGCATTCAAGTAGCAGCAGCAGCATCAGCATCGTTGTGTGTGTGTCTCAATCCGTTCTGTTTTTCGGCATTGACATGACGGACCAGGTAATAGATTACCGTCGAATAGCTGTGAAGGGAATCACTGCGCTGGAGCAGATAGGACGCTTCACTATCCGCGTCTTTGTTCAGGTACGACAACCTCCCCTTCCTCCTTCATACATGTTACATTATAGTACTCGTGTTCTCGAAATGTATTGTGGATATTTGGCATACGGAAAAATGTTGCCTCTGTGGCGATTAACGCTCATTTGACGCGTTATCACACATGAAAAGAACCATAGGGAACACGACAGTCGGGGACAAAACAAGCAAGAATGTGTTCGGCAGTGAAATGATTGAATCGGACAAAATCCTTAAATGTAGCTTGCAATGAAGCTGGAATAGTTGAAGTTTCTGTAACATTTCTTGTAGTATATTCTTTGCAGGCCTCTTGCATTGTTTGCTTCCTTGAGGGCTGGAAAAGTGGCATGTCGCATCTCAAGAGCGACATCTCTATCAGGTTGAGACAGCTATTATCAAGAGATTTGTTGTGAAGAAAGAGCTACTATGAGAAAACTGACTCTTGTGAAGGTGGGACTTGTCTATGTACAGGTAGAAGGTTTGTGCAAGCAGAGCATGGCCACACAGGGGGACACTACGTGTTGCTATCTTTCAGTTCAGGATGCATGTGAAACAGGGTGTGCTGCAGCCTGTGAGAGGGCAAGCCAGAATGCAAATTCCAGTAATGCTTATCAGGTATGTATTATGTACATGTGCGCCCATTTCCTCACACAGCTGTGCTTGTCCCAATCCATCATGCAAATGTTATTCTTTGCCATAGTCTGGATTTGATGGAGCAGAAATCTGTTATCATATTCCTCCTTTCATCCTCCAAGGAATGGGGTCCTGATTGATACTGGCTTAGCTTTACAGTTGAGGGTAGGTCTGTTGTCAGTTTCTCACATGGGCCTCTGACAGTACAAGTAGTTATATTTGCAACGGAGGATTGATGTCTAAGTTAACAAAGAAGAAGAACATTGCAAAGATTCGTACAAGGTTTACCATGAAAATTGGCTTTTGCAAATTGTGCAAGAAGTCAGAATTAGTATTAACAGACCTTTAATAGTAGCCTCTGTAAAGACTCTGCATGAATTCAGATATTTTGCAACTTTGTTTGGCATTTACAGCTGTGGTATATAAAGCACTTTCACTCGGCAGTGAACCCATGCTTAATCCATGAATCTATGGAGAATCTTTTTCTTGGCCATAAGCATTTAGTGAAACTGTGCATCATTCTGTGGCTAATCAGTTTTCTAGTCCTTTGTTTTGGTCTACAGGATTGTCGCCAGGCATGTCTCCAGGCATGTGTGAGACCAGATGTAGGCAAGTTCAGCACCAGTATCCTGAAATGATGAGGGAATTGGAGGCTGCTGGAGGAGAAGAGACATGATGTTTTGGATGCGCACATTCTGCTCCATATGCCATATATTTTGGAGACTGAAAACATGCATGGAAGGAGTGGAGTCTTCTGGGCTGAGCTCCACTGTGCACATGATTTGGGCTCCTCATCATCAAAGTAGCATGTATATATGCTTGAAAGATCTTTGGAGGAGGGAACCTCTATTCTAGAAAGCTGTTCCTTCTTTGTACATATTACCAGGATTCTGCTGGTTTATTGAACTCATGATTGACACTTTTGGAAGAATTTCACTTTGAGCTCCTAATTAGTGTTAGTACACAGTTCCAATGACAATATCCTCAGGGGTGAAGTATATCTGATTTCATTTTTCATCCCTTCAGCTGCACTGATGAACATAGTTTGGTAACCTACAAGAGGTGCTCACCCTGTTGATAGAGGAGGGTTGATACATCATGGTGAATACTCCCTGTGAAGTGTCAGCACTTATTCCAGAAATGAAGTGGATTGGATAGTTGGAGAAACCTTATGGTGGTTAATTGGCATAGCTCTCTGGATATCAGTTATTGACAAACTACTTGATGAGAAGATTTTTGGATATACTTTTTGGGTTTTGGTGGGATCTCAGTGGCTCTGTCTTTTTGACTCTCTGCAAGGTTTTGGTTAGATCAAGTAGATGATGATTTATCTGGCTAAGACCAGTGGCTGTGATTTGGATGGTGTGCTGTGGATCCTGTGAGCAGTATGTGCCTTTCAGCTCGATTGAAAACCCTATGGTTGTTGCTAATCACAATGGTGTGGTTGATGGAGACCAGATCCTTTGTGGAGGTTAGCAGTATGGTCAGAGTTTTTCCTTTGAAATTCATAAAGTTGCATGTTGCTTACACACTTTTAATGGAGAAGCTGGCTGCTGAAAACAGAGATGCACTTGACCACAAGAAGTTGTTAGCGGACATGAAGATAAAGTATACCACATCTCGAAGTTCCAACCTGCTTAAAACAGAGACGTGTTCTTACATGTTCTTAACTTTTGCAGGCATGGTGTCAGCAGGTGGGAGACTTGGAAGTATCTTATTGGAAGGAGATCAGCCACGCAACTGTAAGTATAACCTATGCCCAAAAAACAGAAGACCAATTCTTTAAGTTTATTAATTGAGATGAACATAAGTGAAAAACCTAATCAGACAGAGTGTGTCAATTGTACAAGCCAATCATTGACATTCTGAGGAGTGGGGGAGCCTACCAAACTGTAACAACAAACCTCTTTGAAGTTTGGGCGGTGGTCTTAGCAATGTCTCCATGACATCTTGGAAGCCTCTTGTAAGAGGATTGTCTGGGAATTGTCTTCTGGGAGATTCTGTCAAAACTGCAACAAAAAACCAAGGGGCCCGAGCAGTGCTTCCTGCAAGTTTTGGAAGTATGTATATCAGACTCCAACAGCAAGCCACTTTGAAGTGTGGGCAGTTGTCCCAGCAGCTTGCACACCCACCACCACCACCCTTGACTCCAACTTTGATGTGTGACTAATGACAACATGATGGATTTTAAAGCCTTATTATTATGCCGATTTTGAGGCAAATCAGAGAGCCAGAGTAGGTAAGGTAGGTAAAGGGCAGATTAGACAAATTATGATTATGGAGGCAGGTAGAGACAGATTATTATGCTTTTGCACGTCATGAATGTTGAAGATGCACAAGTATGTATGTTTCATTGGTTGAAATTTGAACTATTGAATATTTGTTAAGGAATGGGTGCGCCCTTGATTACTCAGCATTCCTCTTCCGAGTAATTAGGGGGCATCATGCGCATTCATATTATACAGAGGATTTTTGGATCATTACATTTTTGAACATTGACCATTATTGTTAAATTATGGACATTGACAAGGACATATAATTAATCATGAGAATAAGGTCAGCTTGGATGAGATTATTTCAATTTAAGGAACCTTGAAAATTATCATGATAATTTGCCCTCAAAATCTTTTATGCATGTGAAGAAGGTTAGGAGTTAGCACTCTACCCAAGTAGTATTCTATGGCAAATAACAAACATTTACTTCATAGACCATTTTCATTGGCTCTTCACAAAAACCTTCTAATATTTCTAATATTTCTGAAATGGAAGGATTGTGGAAATGCTTCTCTTTAGCCCGATTATATATAATACAAGAGCACACTTTTGGGCAAAAGCTATGGGATAGACTCCGGTGCTATTTGGGAATACGTCAGGTGCACTTTCTAGCCATTGCATCATTTGATTGCAAGAGGAATAGGAAATTCTATCCCCACCTTTGTTCATCATCATTTTGAATGGATGCTTTTACAAGAGCTTGAAATATCTATTATGATTCACACCAATCCCTACACATTTAATAAGGCAAAAATCATGCTTGGTTGGGTGCACTCATTGAATGTCTTTCCAATGGATTGTTACCCAAACATATCAAGTGGATTTAGGGAAAGTTTGTCAAGAAAACTCATGTAATCACTTTCCCACAAGGGACAAAAGCCCATCCCCCCAATGAGCCATATTAACCTAGCTAGCTAACCTAGGTTTGATTCATTTAAGAGCTGACCCAAAGAGTTTGAGCATGAGATCCATTTGAATTTGTTACCCCTTTTTAAGGATCCTCACATTCTCATTCCAAAGCTTGCAAGGTTTTGTTCTTATTTGAAGAATTGAATTTTGGATTGAATTTATTTTTGTGAGCAGCTAACTTAGTCATTGTGAGTGTCATATTAGAATGCATGCATTAATCCAGGTCAAAAGTTTTTTCTTCAACCAATGAAGCTTTAAATCCAACCTTGGGTAGCACTTGCTTAATTATACAAGCTCAATCTAGCTTTGCTATTTCATCATCCTTTGGTTGATTTTGGCTAAATTTTTTTTATCAAAGAACCATTAGTTTGTAAATTTTGAATTTAATGGTTGAATTTGTAAATCAATTCATGGATGAGTAGATTGAATCAATGAGGGTCAAAAAGAAGTAAAATGGTTGTAAAATAGGCTCGTGTTCTTTGGGGTTAATTAGTTGTGATGCACCACAAAGTTTTTTTTGTTTTGTTTTTGCAATGGGCCATTTTGATTGGCCAATCATCAATTTTTTTTTTTGAAATTTAGAATTTTTGGTCTTGTAAATTGATTATAATGTAAAGATAATTTTGTGCAATTGGATTTAATAAGAGTTTTGAAGTTAAGCCCACTTGAATTGGAATAGTATTGGGATAGGGATAGGTGACCTTAGAGGAACTATAATATACTTGGACCAACAATGAATATGAGCCCACTTATATTTCAAATTAAAAAAATTGAATAGAGTGGAGAAATTATGGGGCATAAGATTCCACCTTGAAATCTATTGTCTTCCCTTGAAATGAAATTCTAATGACAAATTTTTTTGAAGAAATAGTCTATGAGAGATTTTGCATAATCCTTTTGTATGTTTGTTTTTGACAAATTCCAAACCTAATTATGTCACTTTTTTCTTACTAACCACCTCCTTTTCACTAACGGTTTTAACAACTACCTCCTATCCTTATAACTATCTCACTCTTTTCCAAATAATTATTTGACTCCTTTTCCCTACCCACCAACATGGATATGAAAAAAAAATTTAAAATAACCTTTTTCATGTTCATGCTAATTATATGAATTAAAATTAAAATTTACATAAAATAAGGATGAACTATTGAAAACCATATGAAAAAAAAAAAAATAGAGAAAAAAAAGTTGATCATTGGTAGTGTGCAAATAACACAGAGCCCAAGTAAGTATATAATCCCTCTTTTTGTGAAGGGGGAATTAAGCATTATAAAAGCCATCCATTTAACATGACAAAATTTCCCCCGAGTTCACCATTATGTTCTTTTATTTCCCATCTTTTTCTGTTAAAATAAGTTTTATCAAATGCTTGAAGCTGGTGGGTAAGGCCCTTGGATCCGAGTCGACCATTTAACACTTGGGGTCAGCAAGTGTCATCCCTTAACACTTGTGCTGGCCCCGAGTGGCTTTTTCCATCCACATGTACAAGTTGGATGATGTGAGCCACCCCAGCCTCACACTTGTGGCCAAATGTGGATGAAACCAGTGTTGTGTAGTTATTTGAAACTTATAAAAAACTGCCCATCCGGGTTTATTTATTTATTTCTTTCAAAATCAGGAAACAATTGGTTTCAACTATTTTGGTTCTTTTTGAAAAAAATTCAGAATAAAAGAACCACCGATCTTGGTTATTTCAAAAACATGAAAAGAAACGATGATTCTCATGAAAGAACAACCGGCCAACACTGGATGAAACATCCACGAACAGGACTCATGGCATCCATAATTTAGCGACTACCGAGTATGGGTGTTGGGCGATCAATGACGCTGTATGGTGATGCCTCTGTATATTAAAAAACCAGCATGTTTTTTAAGGGTATGAGTTCTGCTTTGCCAAATGGGTTGTGATAATTTGTAAACCAAACCCTAAACGCTCCAATTCTTCCTCTCACCATGAATTTTGGTGTTTTCACCCTAAACGCTCCAATTCTTCCTCTCACCATGAATTTTGGTGTTTTCACACGGTGTGTGATCTGGTCCCTGGTTTTCTTTCTATATTCCCTAATTTCCATGCACATGATGTCCCAAGAGAATCTCATGAGCTGATACCATGTGGCCACTTTGTTGGGTTTTGATTTTTTTTGTCAATGTGCTGGTGTGGAGTTGGTCACTTTGTGAGGAGGCTACTAGAGCATGCATCTTGGTCCTCTTTTATTTTATCTTTGACATTAGAGATATCCGCAAAGTCACCCTGTCTTCACCCTGTCTTTGGGCCTCCTTTCACCCCCTAACCCATCTTTTAGTGGTATCTGTAAAGTAAGGAAATTTTATTAAATCTCAGTATGAAATGCTGAAACTCAGTACAAAATGCTCAATCTCAGCATTTAATGCACAAGGTTCGAGAGGAATTATAGTAGCTGTACAGGTAGGAGCAGTGAAAATCTATGTAGCAGCAATGGAGTCGCTCAGGAAAAAAGAAAGACAGGGTGAAACTCAAAAGCCATCAAATTTGATGGTTTTCTGAGTTTCACTCCATGTTGAATGTTAATGTAAATTTTTGAAGGTTTTTTTTTTGTTAATCTCAGCCTTTGTATGACCAAACTCAGGGTACTGGTGCTGTCTTTTCCTGACTTTATGGATATCTCTATTGAACATCTCTTATTATGTAGACAATGTTTTTTCTATGAACTGATTCATAAGCTTTTTTTCCATGTGGAGAATTTCTTGCAGGGATTTATAGTTGAGTTATAGCTCAAGTCACCCTTTTTTTTTTTTCCCCCCCAAGGACTTGCTCTTGTGAGACCAAATGCTCAACTTCCCACTCCTGAAATGTCGATTCAAAATTGTGTACGATGTGTAAAGGTTTAATGTCAAACTGTAATTTTAATGTAATATATGCCAAAATAAACATCAGAGATTGTGCACATTGTAATGGATGAAATCACAAAGTTTATCTCACACATGTGTCATGAGCCATGGCTTTTTTTTGTGGGAGAAAAACCGTATTCTCTCGTAGTTAAGTGGTCATTTCATAGAACAGCACTGTGCATGGATCTCAGAGCTTTGGATTGATTATTATTTTCCTTGCAAACACATTCTCAGAAGTGTTGTTGATGCTGTAGAGATGCATTATTATTTCATTGGGCATTATTCATCTTGTACTCAATTGGCAAGTCGATCTGGCCGAGTGCTTTTCTTGCTATGGGTGATGGAAATCAAAGAATGTTCCATTGCTAAAAACATTTACTTACATCAGAGAGGCAAAATACAGTCACTACTCCAGACTGCAGAGGAAATTGCTCCAGGGAGATTTGCTTGAGGATGTGATTGCCAAAAAACCCACATGAAAGAGTTTCCTTTGGATTCAATACTGAGAGATCTCATGGAATTTTCAAGCTGAATACGTTTTTGACAGCCCAGCTCTTTGAAACGTCCTGTCACTAAGGATCTCTCTCCCAATGCTTCTGTGATCACAACTACACAACAGCCTAATGGAAAACCCCCAACATAAGGCCTTGTTTCTTGCTGCAGGGACAGTCGCATTCCATTGGAGAGTTGCAAGTGTGTTGAAAATATGTAATTAATCATGTTAGGAACTCTAGGAATACATGTTCTCACGAGAAAAAGGACAGATGGTGAGTCACAATTTGACTCTCAGCTCGCAGAGCTTCTGCAATTGGTCTACAGTGAGAGAGATGACTCTGAGCACAACTAGATGAAAACACATAGCCTAATGGAAAGCTGCTGTGATGTAGGCCTAATTTTGAAGCTTCTTGTTTGAAGCTTTTTTGGGTCCTAGCAGCAGTTGCTACAACAGCTTATTCTTGTTGCTTCAATTCTCACTCTCGCCTCCTTTGACATCTTCTTCATCACTCTCTCCCTCGTTTTTTTTCGAAGACCTAATTTTGAACTTTTGTTCTGAAGTTGGGGGCAGAAGAGCAGCAGTCTCTTCTTCTTCTTTATCGTCATTGAGTTGGGGGAAAGAAAGAAAGGCCGTGTTATTACAATGGGATCGTTCCATTTGCCGAGCTGTGGAATGCAGACGATGCTGAAGGAAGGACACATTTCAGGTTTGGAGGAAGCCGTTCTCAAGAACATTGAAGCTTGTATCCAGCTCTCCAAGATCACCTCCACCTCCCTTGGTCCCAAACGGAATGAACAAGATGGTGATCAATCATTTGGACAAGCTGTTTGTGACGAATGATGCTGGCACCATCGTTCAGGAGCTTGAGGTGTGGCGCCCAGCTGCTAAACTTCTGGTCATGGCTGCAAAGGCAGAGCAAGAGGAGATTGGTGATGGAGCCAACCTGGTGATTTCCTTTGCTGGAGAGCTTCTTCAAGGAGCTGAGCAACTCATCAGAATTGGGTTGCACCAAAGTGAGATCATTGGGGGTTACAACAAGGCTAATACACAGGCACTGGAGCTGCTTCAGGAGTTAGGGAAACCGGGTTCAGAGAAAATGGATGTGAAGGAGAAGGATCAAGTGGTGCAGCGCATAATATCTGCATTGAGAGCATTCTTTGTCCCATCATTGCTGAGGCCTGCGTTCAAGCGTGTCCTGCAAATCCAGCCAATTTCAATGCGGACAATGTGCGAGTTGCCAAGATTCTGGGTGGTGGCATCAATGATACCAGTGTGGTGTGAGGTATGGTCCTCAAGAGTGAAGCTGTTGGTACCGTCAAGAAAGCAACAAAGGCTAAGATTGCCGTGTTTGGTGCAGGAGTGGATACATCAGCAACAGAGACCAAAGGCACTGTTCTCATCAACAGTGCCAGCCAGGTGGAGTACTATGCGAAGACTGAGGAGGTTAAGATTGAGGAGCTAATCAAAGCAGTAGCTTCAACAGGAGCTTCTGTAATAGTCAGTGGCGGCACAATTGGCGAGATGGCTCTGCGTTTCTGTGAGTGATACAAGCTCATGGTGATCAAAATCTCTTCCAAATTTGAGCTCCGAAGGTTTTGTCGCACCACAGGTGCAGTTTCTCTGGTGAAGTTGGGGCAGCCTTTGGCTGATGAGCTTGGCTATGCTGACTCCATTTCAGTTGATGAGATTGGTGGAACATGGGTGACAGTAGTAAAGAATGAAGAGTCAGGCAACCTGGTCTCAACTGTTGTCATCTGGGGTAGTATAGACAGTGTATTGGATGACATAGAGTGAGCAGTTGATGATGGTGTCAACTCCTATAAGGCCATGTGCCAAGACAGTAGGATCGTACCAGGAGCAGGTGCAACAGAAATTGAACTGGCAAGAAGGCTAAGGGATTATGGTGCCAAGGAAACAGGGCTAGAGCAATATGCAATTAAGAAGTTTGCTGAAAGCCTTGAAGTGGTGCCATGGATTCTGGCTGAGAATGGAGGGCTTAACTCCACTGACATGATATCCTCTCTCTATGCTGCTCATGCTGCTGGCAGCTTGAAGGCAGGTGTGGATATTGAGAAAGGAGAGATTACAGATATGACTGCTGCAGATGTATGGGATCTTCTTACTATGAAGTATTGGGCAATCAAGTTGGCCACAGGTGCTGCATGCACAGTTCTTTGGGTAGATCAGATCATCATGGCGAAGCAAGCAGGTGGGCCAAAGGGCAGGCCAGCAGATGGTGGAGATGAGGATTAGTTCAAGGGAAGGCAAATGCCTGTATCTCTCTCCTGTATTTCTCTCTTGGTCTTGTTGGATCACCATTGAAAGAAAGTATAACTAGGCTGGAAGGAGATGAATCACCAGCTAGCCAATTTTGGTTTGGATTACTGCCCACTTTTCTAGAATTTTGAAGAGTTAGTCTGGTAAATGCCTCTCTTACTGCACTACAGATGCTGGAGTGTGAGAAGTGGATTGGTATTGCTAAAAATCCTTCCCCTTAGATGGATGCTTCTAATGCTTATTCAACTTCTTGGTATCAAAAGTTGACGTTTTGGAGTTGAAATGCAGTTGTTTGTTGCTGTCAGGAGCTCATGAAGTTGCTTGGGAGTAATTGCAGACTAGTAACTGCCATTCACCATGAAGGTGATGGTCAGATACCTTATGAGCAACACTCCCACAAGGTTATGAGTTATGACCACACTAGTTCTTGTCACAATTGTTTTTTTTTTTGGCTGGAACTTACTCAACATTTGCTTGTTCACTACATTCTTTTGTGGAGTTCCTCTGTCCAGTCACAATGATGATTGGAAATGACAAGCAGGTGGTCAAAATCCTCAAGGCTTTGTAGCTCCAAAGAGTTGTCAAATGGCAAGCCTAATTCACGTGCTGAAGAACACTATTCTTCAAACGTTCTTTTGAATCAAACAAGAGGTTTGCTTAACAAAGAAAGATCAGGGTTCGGAGTTTCTGCATTTGGAATTTCAAAATGATAATTTCAAGGCCTTCTCGATCCGAAGTGGGGAGCTTTTCAAAGCCCATTTTATCCTCTAATGTTTGTGTTCTCAATGCTGTGCCTCTTTCTTCTCTCTGTTTTCTTCGACTTTGCATTTCCAGGTTTTTCCAATTCTTGCATTCCCCCTTTCTCTTTCTCTTTGTTTCTTTTGTGCCTCTTTCTTATTAGGGGTCTTGGGTCTTGTATTTCTCTTTCTTAAGTTCTATTCAGCTAATGAGCATCATGGGGATGTTCTCCTGTTACTGTCGGTCTTGTAATGTGTTTTCCTGTTAATCGTTTTACATTTTTGGTCCATTGTAATGTGTTTTCACCAATCACAAGAGAATGGAATGCAACATGACAAAGAGGGCGAGGAATAAAAAGTTCACTTGAAACATGTTGTTGGACCTTTTAGCAATGCAAAAAGTTATAAGATGAGAAAAATAACATCAACTACAATTACAAACAACCTTAGACATAGGGGAACAACATGGGGCAATTCATATGACCACAATGAAAAAAGGTTTGTAAAATATCATTCCTCCATACCTAACCATTTCTTCTTTCCTATTTACCTTCCCCCCCCCTTTTTTTGTTTGTGCCTACCATTTGCCCATTTCCCCTTGCCATTTATTTTCCTTCTTTCTTTGTTAAACCAATTGCACTTTCACAACTAGATATCATTTTGGACCCTTAGACCAACTCCTTTTCCATAACTATTGTTTTGAACCTTGGAAAGAGAGAAGAAAAAAAAAGAAAAATGTATTATTGTATATGGATAAAAGCAAACTATAATGACCCCCTTTCAAGTCTTTTTGGGGTTAGTATTATAATATGTAATTCCCACAATGTGGTGCATTGAATTTGGGTTTAAATTATGTGTTTGGGTTTTGTGATTATGATTTTCACAAAACTAATGTTATTTGAATAAATAAAAAAATAAAATCATTTAAATTCAGGGAACCATGGGTGTATTTATGGTCTACATAATAAAATAAAACTTGTTTCAAAATTTAAATTGTAGTAGGCATTTCATTTTATTAATCATTCAAATAAGTGATTGAAATGGATTTTACACATTGGCCCAATTCACAATATTTGTCATGCTTTCCATTTTAAAGCGACTATTTATTAAAATTTCAATTTATTACATACTTATGGTCAACACCTTCCATTTGTGAGATGAAAATGATCAAACTTTTCACATGGTTCATAAACATAATCCAAAGTATGTGGAATCACATGTGAAATAAATTTTACAAATTTCATAAAAGTTTAAAATCATTTCAATTCTTTTAGAGTATATTTGCATTTTTTAAAACACGATTATAAATATTATTTTCATACAAATATATTCCAATCCAACATGATATACATTTAATTTTTTTTTCAATTTTATGTGTGGGTTATGCTCTATCATAATATGCAAAAAATTGTGAAACTCCTTAGCATTAACATGGTTTGGGAAGAACATTTACCCATGAAAGAAGTACAATGTGATTACATAAAGAGAGTATGTTTTCACACATATGTTGTTTTGTGTTGGGTTCATTTGTTTGTTTACATTGTTTTACATATGTTTCAAACTACAATTATAATGTAGTATATGCCACAATAAACATCACATTTGTACATTGTAATGGATGAAACGACAAAATTTACTTCACATGTGTCATGAACCATGACCTATTGTTTGAGAAAAACCACATTTTGTTGTAGCGAGTGTTATGAAATGTGTTCAGGTTGTTGGGATGAAAGCAAATTGAATGTTTAAGTGAAATCAAGGCAAACATAAGTTTTAGGCATGACGTGGTCAAAAGAGAATGCAACATTCACCCAAATAAAATGAAATCATTTAAAAGTTGAAAAAAAGATTCCCAAGTCTTTTAACATGAATTCCCGTTTTGAGAATTGGGAATTATAGATGTTCAAAATAAGTTTGAAAAATCATATATGAATTAAATGATTTTTAAATTGTTGGAAAAATCTCAAAAAAACTAGTTAAAGTTTTTGAGATTGCATTTCCAAAACATTGTTCTTTCTTGATAGCCATGAAGGGCTATAACATAAATTACCAAAAAAAACTCATTTCTTCAAAATTTAATTTATAAAAACAAATCATGTTCAATTACAAATTAAAGAGCTTGAAAGGCTTCAAAAGCTTTCAATGAAGGCTATAAGATCATGGTGCCACATGTTCAAATTGGACATATATTTTGGGAGTTACGAGCCCCCAAAATTGTCAAACATTAATGTGTGCCAATTTTGAAACAAAACTATAAAAGTTTTAAGAACTTTATTGTTTTGAGTAAGCCCATGCTAGGACATGCAATGTTTTCTATAATAAAAGTAAAACTTCCCATAATCATGTAGGATGTGGTGAAATATGTTCAAGTTCCTGAAGGGTTTGTGCCCAATTTTGGCTCTAGATAGGCTTAATGCTTATTAAAGGCGGGTTAAGTGGATTTATTAATAAAATATTAGTTAAACTATTTATTTTTCCTTTTGAACTGTAATTTTGAAAAGAAGTTTTTGGATATTTATTCCTTGAACATTTTTTTGATTAAACATTGTACTCTTTTGTGGGAATTTTTTGAACATTTAAAGAATTGAATATGGATTTAAATTTGAACTTGTAATTTTGTTGTAAAGATTAAATGAAAGAACAATTGTTTTGTAAATACATAATATCTATAGCACTATAGATGTTTTGTGTATTCAATTTGCATGTAGATTACAAGAAGATTTCTTGACGTAAAATTAGAGGATTAAATGCACAACATACAAATACAACTTAGCAACACCCTTTATTTATTTTGTGTGGGTGTAGTTCTGACAATATGCATCAACTTCCATGCTTAGGACAAATTGATGCCTCAAATTATTGCACCTTTGTTTTTATTGCCAAAAAGTTGTGAAAGGCAATTCATGTTTTAAATTTCAAAGTTGTAAAATAAAAAATTAACATTGTTATTGATTGCCAAGCCTAAGGTCCATCTTGTGATTTAAGAAATTCATAGAGAGTGCATTAGTGAGGCAATTCATGGATCAATTAAAAGGTTGTTAAAGGATGCATTTGGACTCAATGACAATTTCCACTAATGAAATTACTTATATGGTTAGAGATCAAGGAAGAGTACCTAAAATCCCAATTGTAAAATGATTGTGATACATTGGTCAATAATCAATGTACAACTTACCATGAAAGGATCAAAGTTCGAAAAGTTTTGAAGCAATGTCACATGAGAAAATATTACCACAAAGTTTGCAAGTATGATGTGAAGGTAGAAAGGTCATTTATGGAAATCACATAAAAGTGAGGTCATTATTGAAAGTATTAGGAAAAATCATTGATATCTTACAAACCCTTGGTATATTGTGAGCATATTAATGTCAAATTACATTACAACCAAATGTGTCCTTGTATGCCAAGTGATTTCATTAGATTTTGAGTGAATTCATTGGTTGTAATGAACATGACCAATGAAAAAGTAGTGAATTCACTAGTCTAATGAACATGGACTAGTCAACTGCACCCACATTTTGTAATAATGCTATATAGAGAGAATTGTCCATGGCATTACTTGATGTAAAACATTGGTATACATATAATTATTTATTAATTTATTTTTGATAGTAAGAGTGTTGAAAATGATATTTTTAAAAAGGTTACTTGGTAATGTACTTGGTTTAAGCAAAAGAACAACAATTGTAAGGAGTGAAAAACACTTTTGGAAATATTGTGGCAAATAGTCACAACAATAGAAATTTGTAGGAAAAACTTACCCAATCAGTAGCAATAAAGAACTATGGGAAAGACTTCAAAATCGATAGCCAAAAATAGACTACCTATCGACTTTAAACATAATTGATAGCAAATGAATTAACGATTCTGCAAACACTTAAAGAACTTAAACTGCTAAACAAAACAGGAAAGAAGAAAAACAACAACAACAACATCATGATGAAAATATACTTCAAAAATGCAAAGAGCTAAAGATTTTGAGAACCGAATTTTATTTAAGTGGTGAACTGGAATCCATAGTGAGATTTTCCAAAAGAAAAAAAAGACTTTTTAGATTCAAAGGGTTAATTGATGCTTTCAATTTATGTTGGTAAGAACCAGACTGGAGCCACATCTGAGATTTAGAACCAAAATTAAAATTTATTTTTAAAAAAAAAACTGGACTTGGAACTGGACTTCAGATTCCATTTATATGTGAATTGGAACTGGACTCCGATTTCAGATTTTATTTATGTGTGAATTGGAACTGGACTCCGATTTCAGATTTTATTTATGTGTGAATTGGAACTTGACTTCGATTCCATAATCTGTTTTACATGTGGATTTTATGAACCGATTGAGGTAGTTGTAATTTATTGGGATATTGTATTTAGATTCATTGTAGAGTATAGTAGCTTAAGTGATTTTGGCCCCTAGGTAATAATAATTAATAATAGGTCTATTTTTTATATGAGGATTTTTGAAAGATGATATTTGAGCTTGTGTTGAAACTTGAGATTAGTTATAGAGTCATAACATCTTGAAGGATTTTGGTTTCTTTAAGAGGATTTTTTGAAGATTATATTTTTGCAAGGTGAAATATTTGAGTTTTCATAATTCTTTTTTTCGCCGTAAGATACTTTTTAATGTAAATTGGCAAGGCCACATTGTGACACAATCCCTTGTGTTATTGGGCGCTGTCCCCACAGGGAAAGGGACTATCACATTTGATCCAACTTTTGGAAGTTTTTTACCTTAACAGAACCAGTTTCACATTAGGTTTAATAGCCGGTTTTTTTGTTTTGGGTGAAAGTGTTTTTAGACTGTTTAGATTGAAACGGATTTTTAAGAACCAGTTTCACATTAGGTTTAATAGCCCGGTTCTTTTTTGTTTGGGTGAAAGTGTTTTTAGACTGTTTAGATTGAAACGGATTTTTTTTTGGGGGTATTCAGAGTGTGGACACAGAAGTAGGTAGATAGATGTACAACATCTGGAGGAGGGTCATGAAAGTCCAGAACCAACCACCCAACAACCAACCCTGGTTGGGACCACATGAAGCTACTGAGCCAGCTGCCTAGTGGGACATTTAAGAGCAATGGGCACAGCTAAATGTTTGCAGAGAGCAGTAGCATTATTAACAGGGCAATTTGCAACAGCGCTTGTAAGTTACTTACTGTCCGCTTAAACAAACACATCCATTACAATTATCACTTTGTTCGATCATTAGTACACAAATGGTGAGGACTTTACCTGCGTATAATTAGAGTAATCATCATAATAATAATAATAATTTTAATTTTAATTTATCTTTCCACGTAGTAGAGATTGATTGCGAGGTTACCTGTTTTAGGGTTTACAGGCCTTCTTCTTCCCCTGTAGTAAGGAAGTCTGTTAGGGACAATTAGGAGGGATGGAAAATATGAAAAATCTCTGAAAGGATGGATGACTGGCCTTTTTTAAAAAATTGGTATAATTTCACCAACGACGTGAAATTATAAATTTGAGAATGAAGTGATTTTTGAGGTTAATTTTTGTGTGTGTGTGTGTGTGTGTGTGTTTTTCTGAGCCACTTTTTCTCCCTCTTCCTATGAATGGTTACCATTTTGGCTACAAACAAAAATTCCTTGAAAAAACAGTGGTCATCATGGTTCATGCGGATCAGCCAAATTCTTTTGCGCCAAAATTTGCTGAACTGGTGACACAGAGCCAAATTTGCCATCCCAAGATTCTTTTTTTTTTTTTTTTGGAAATAATTTGGCATATTTAGAAGGTTTTTTGGCCTGAATAGCCAAGATTCTATCTCAGGCTCAAACGCATAGCAAAAAAAAGTGGGGGTGAGGATCCTTAAAATTTTCAACTTTCATAATTTGAAATTGGGTTGAAATTGGGCACAACCTGTGTGTGCTACAGCAGAAATTTGCCAAAAAATCTGGAAGGCCAGTGATAATTTTTTCAATTTTTCTGATGTTGTGTCATTGGCTAACACCATTGGCAAGCATCCCAAGAGAGCTTTTGCACTAAATGGTGACAATATTTTTGAACCTGTCTGAATTGTAAAAAAAATAATTATAAAAATGCCACCATACTAAAATCAGAGTCCAAATGCAGTATACATTATTACTTGAGGAATACATTATATTCCTTTTCATTTTCTGCATTTTGGCGAAATTTCGCACAAAAAAAAGGAAAAAAAGGCAAGGCTTGTTAGCATGGTTTGTTTTTTCAAATTCCTCAAGTACGTCCACTGGCAAGGATCCCCAGCAGCGTTAATTAGCATAATAAGGCCACTGTCCTGGGTGGGCTGTAGCATTTTTAACAAAAATGCTGTTAAGGCCAGTCAAAAAAAGAGCAATAAAGAAAATACGTTTTTTTGGGTTGCAAAACACGTTTTTTTAATATTTTGATCCCTCCTACTTTCAAACCTCATAACTTTCTTATTTCTTATTCACTTTAAATAATTTAAAGTGCTATAAGAGCATCACCTGAAATTTTACAAATCATCTTTGAACTCTAATAGCAACAAAGGAACATACAATGATTTTTTTTTTTTTTTGATTTTGATCCCTCCTACTTTCAAATCTCATAACTTTCTTATTTCTTTATTCACTTTAAACAATTTAAAGTGATATAAGAGCACCACCTGCAATTTTACAAATCATCTTTGAACTCTAATAACAATAGAGGAATATACAATGAAGTTTTGGATTTTTCAGGAGCCTTTGTAATATTCATTGATTTGTTTTTTTGAGTTTTTGACTCCCCTGCACTTGAGGGGCTGTAACTTTTTCATTTCTAATCCCTTTTGGGCGATTTTTAGTGTGTCACATGCGCCAAGAGGAGGCGTCCAAGTTTTGTTTGGACGCCAGAAACAATGGAGCCCTTCACTTCAGTCCAGCCTTCCCTGAGGGGGTGTGCCTAAGTTCTGGATGCGGCTAATTTATTTTTTTAATTTCGAAAAATGGCGAAAAGAAAAACCAAAAATCACAAAATCAATTTACGTGGTTTTATTTCCATTTGCGGATATAGAATTTCGCAACCCCACATCCCCCTTTGCGGCCCCCCCCCCCCCCCCAAACAGGGGAAAAAAACACTCACACTTTAAAGGGCTTTTTTTTTTTTTTGTAAAAAAGGGCAAAAAAAAGATTAGATAGTAA
>Ga0116231_10000925_pt1 | contig 56817 bp, 43 predicted proteins | sample S1TSphgellanicum_2_FD_89695 | JGI IMG/M metagenome (GOLD analysis project Ga0116231, IMG submission 89695) | Host-associated microbial communities from peat moss isolated from Minnesota, USA - S1T2_Fd - Sphagnum magellanicum MG | ecosystem: Host-associated > Plants > Peat moss > Unclassified...
AAATCCCAAAATGTTTACGTTAGATCTTATATCGGAAACCGATAGACTTTTGAGTCGGTTCGCCAAGTCGTTGCGGTGATGGGTTTGCTGCAAATAGTTTCCGATGTAATGTTAATCGCAAACAATGGATAGAAACAGTTGTAATCGGAAAAGTTTTGCGATTGTATCAAGTTCAGAAGTTGCGAAGGACTTGCGATTGTACGGGTGCGAATGTTATGGTATCGCAAAAGCTTAAGAGTTTGCGAGGAATTATGGTTCGTAATAGCGGGATTTCGGAAACATCTTTCTTTGTTGTTTGCGATGATATTTGGATCGCAAAATAGCCCCATGTTGTTGTAGTGATACAAACCAAGCACAAAACAAAGAAAAGGACATGAAATATGCTAGCATAATATTAATGTTGGATATAATGAAGCTTATAGGTTGCACTAGATGTAACTATACCTATGTAGTAGACACCATTGAAAGCCTAGTCAATTTGGATTTATGTTCATCTTCTAGGTGATTGTGGGTTTGATTCAAAATTAGGTCACATTAGATATTATTTATCAAACCATCAAAGTCCATAGTTTCAATAAGTTGTGAATATGTATATTTTGATGTCATATTCAGAAGTTAAACACAAGATGGATGAATACTTGATCATTTGCTTTAAAGATTTAGAAATTTTTCATTTGGTCCTTGTTATATTCCATTTAATCTTTGTTATGAGCACGTGATTTTTGAATGTTAAATTTATTTTGGCCATTTTTATTCACCAAAAATACTATTCATGCATCCAAACAAAATGTTATTATTAGAAACTAAATATCCATTTTTGCAAGAATTATGATCAATATCTTTTTTTGGTGATAAATTTTCACAATTGGGTGAATTATTTTGAAAACATCAAAGAAAAATTGGAATAATGATGTTTTTAAGGTATTTTGTTTCACCATTTTTTCTTAAAGATTTTTTGAAATTGCCAAATTTAGACCTAGGATCTAGGGCACCAACTATGGTATGAATTCTAGAGAATGTATACTTAATTCCTAGGCCAACTCAACACAAATTATATTATTATAAAAAAATGTTCAAAATCTCAAAAAAAAAGAAAACTGAATTTTTTTTCTAAAAGGAAATAAAAATTATAATGAAATATTTGGGAATATGTCATTTGTTGAAATGGAATCCTCAAAATTAATTAATTATTCCACAAACATGTGTTGAAGTGGCCAAGGTACTTTGGTATATGTTGGGCCCCAATTAGCCTAACCCAATTTTGGTTAAGATTAAGTAGTCAATTAATAGAATTATGGGGTAACCCTAGGTTCATGGGATAGGACAAGGGGGTTGGATCCTGTCTCGGATGGATTACCGAGGGGAAGGTGGTTCAAATAAGAAGGTGGCATAGATAGGATAATGCGGAAGTAGGTTAGTTGGATTAAGTTAAAATAGGCTTATCTTGTTTTCATTAGACTAAATAAGTTTACCAGGTAGGAGTATGACAATGGTGGAGGTGGTTTCTAGGAAAGCACCAAAAATTAAGGCTAAGTCAAAACAACAACCATGCTTTCTTTCTATTATTGAAAGGGGGTGGAAAAAAACATTATTGACCACTCTTCCACCTCCAAATGTGATGAATAGTGTGTGAAGGAATGAAGGGATGTAAGGATGATGATGAAGCTAAAAGTTCTAGGTTGGTACATGGTTGGACACATCATGAAGAGGCAAAATGGTAAGGAGGGAGGGGGCGTGCTACATCATGGGAAGGTGAGTTTCCAAGGTACACCCCACCAAACAAAGTAGTGGAGACAAAGGTGGAGGCATTGCTTGTTGGTGATGGTGTTGTTCAAAGGAGGACTTCAAATGTTGTTCCACTCAAAGGTGGGGGAAAATGAAGGTACATAAGACAATTGCTTGGTGCATGTGAGGAAGGGTAGAAATGGAAAAGGAGTTGAAAGCGGGGGGTGTGAAACCAGAGGAGAAGAACTAGAGGTCTACCATTTTATGTGAACACGAAAAGTAGGAAGGAAAAACAACAATTAGGAAGAACTTGAATAGGTAGTGATTGTTAATGGGACTAAAGTGGAAAAGGGAAGAATTACTTGGAAAGCAATGAGAGGAAGTAGAATTGCTGTTAAAAGGAAGGTATTTTGTTATGTGTGAATAGGAACTTGGTTGATCTATAGGAGAGAGAAGGTTTGCCTTTTTGAAGCTAGAGTCAGTAAAGTAGGTGGGAAAAGAGAATGGATCCCAAGGAGGAGTTGGAGTAGGCAGTGAAGAATAGTGTGGTTGAGAATAGGAAATGAAGTAATTAGAGAAGGAAAGGAGAAAAGGAAGTAGTGTTACTTCTAGACAAAAGATGTTTAACAAGTTATGAATAGGAGTTTGGCTTCAAGATAAGAAACCCAGCGAGGGACTAAAACTTCTACTATAATTCTCTTTTCTTTGGAAAATTGAAGCTTGAGTTTGAGAAAGTCTTGCTCCCACTAGTATGTGTGTGTGTGGTTGTGTATCTGGTCATAATTCCCTATATTAGGGTTTCGAGTAGTCATAATATGAATAAAAAGGGGCAAAACAATAAATAGGAAGGAAAATGATTTTGGTTCAGACAAAAGTAGAATAGAGTAAGATATTTACAAAGAGATATAAAAGCATATTGCTTGGTTGTGTCACCCCTTGGATGTCCTTCAAGGGGAAAAGGGGTGAGGTTCATAGCAAGGTGTTAGGGGTGGTTAATTGTGTGCCTAACAATATAGTCCATTGAAACCATTCACCATTTACTGCCATATTTTTTTGGGGATCCTTGCCAATGAGGTTACTTCATAAGTCTAAAAAAGGAAACCATGATCATGGTGGTATGGAAAGTACATTCGGTTTTTAGAAATCTTCATATGACTTGATAATCAACAAATTTTTTTCAATAAATTTTGTCAAATTTTTGATAAAACAATTGTGAATGTTTTGGAAAAATGTGTTTTCTAATGTAAATATGATCAATTTGACTAAATATTGGAATTTTTTCCATATCACTAATATCAAAAAATTGTAAAAAATCTTGTTCACAATTAATTAAAAAGTTATAAATTTACATTGTAATCCAAACTGCTAGTCCACTTCACCCTATGGACTATCCAAATGATCTTCAAGTTGCTCACATTTTTTTAAATTTCTAGGCTATCCAAGGCTTGAATTTTTTTTAGGTTTGCCCAAAAATTCCCCTAGTTAAATCAATATGTCCTTGTTTTCTTTTCCACAAGCTGCTTAAGGCTCCCCCCTTCCCCTTTTCCCTTTGTTCTCTCTTCGTTTAAAAAAAAAACTAGATGGGTATTTGAAGCTTGAAAGGAATCCTTTCAAAATTCAAACTACCCACTAAATTATTTTTTGAATATATTGAGAGCAAATTCAAAGACTTTGACTTCAAATTTCATATATTTTTTAAATTCAATTTTGTACAATTTGGATTTGAAGCCATTTTAGTGCTCACTCATGATTGGGTTTCCAAAATTTTCACAAGACTTCAAAGTCCAACTTTGATTTTTTTTCAAAATATTAAATCATTACAATTTTAATGGGTTGTTATATGCCAATAGAAAAAAGAAATTGTCTTAATTATTTTTTTAAAAATCACTTGTATATTATGTAATTATGGTTTTTGAGTCTTTTAAACTAACTATATTAATTATCTTAATTTATTTTTTAAAAGAATCAAAATAAAATTTATAAAATCATGCAATTGATTTCAAATTTTATATAAGAAAACATGTTTCTATTTATGCAAATACATATTCATTGGGGGAGCTTGATATTCTGAAAAATCATATCAAAATTTCAAAGGCTGGAAATTTTGAATTAAAAGATTCTAAATGACTCTTTTTTAAATCATTTAACCAGTTTCTTTAATGTTCATTAGGCTCAATTTTTCTAGCTCTTTCATTGTCCATGGAAGCTTGTTTTGGCATTTTTTGTGTTTATGTTTGTAAGTGAAAATATTAATGCACAAATATGTAGGCATGAGAAAAAACACCACCATCACGTGAATTATCTTAATTTGGATTCTAACTTTTTCACATAAATTTGTTCCATGTAAATGTTGTTTAAAAGAAATAGCCCTAACAAAATCTTGAAATCCTTATTCCTTTTTTCAGAACCCCAAATGGGAATGAGCCCTTTAATGGGATGGAAGTCCATCCATGAAACTTCAAAATGAAATAAAGTTTATCCATGAAGTGTTGAAGCCAAATGTGAATCCAAATCGCCAAACTTGAGCTGCATGTGCTAAGCCCCCTTCGCACAACACCTATTCTCTATTCCAAGGAGTATATAAAAGACATATGCCTCATTGTTGAAAAGCTATGATGTCCCTAGGATGTCCATAAGCAAGGGATGAACTTTCATCCATGAAAATTCATAAATGATATTTTATGCATATGGATGATTTTCAATGAATAAAATAAAATTGTGAATAAAATTACATTTCATGATGAAATAAAATTATAGATTGTTTTTCTTGGATGATCTTTATCTAGAGGGTGACACTCCAACCCAAGAACCTACCAACACTGGTTGAAACACATGATCTTCTTCTTGCCTTGCTTTGCTTTAAAGAAACAAGTTGTGTTATACACAATGGCCCTACCATTAATTTAATTTGAACAATTCATATTGTATGATAAATTGGTCATAGCTAGGGGAACTTTTTTTTAAAATAATTATTTTAATGTACTTTATTATGTTGTTGTAAAAAAAAAATTGTCATGATTTTCTTTTCATTTTTTAACATCACTTTGGTTATGAGAAAGCTAAAAGGGATCTCACATTAAATGATGGCTAGGAACCTATATAAACATTTAAATTCTTTTTACCAAACCAAAACCAATAGGGAAATGTTCCAACATGATTTTCAAATTTTTGCAAATCCAATGCCTTTTTTCTCAAAAAAACAGTGATCAAATATTCCCTTTTCATATTTATTTTTCACATTTGTGCAAAATTTCAAACCAAAAAAGAAAAAAAAAAAAGAAAAAAAAAACTAGTCATGACATGTGTATTTGAGTGTTTTCAATCACATTATCACATTTTGAAAGAATTACATGAATTTTTGCATATGATGGGTGCCATAACTATTTTTGAAAAATAAATAAATTAATATTTAATATTGTGGATTATGGATTGGTGACAAAGTCACTTGGAGCTGGGTGCACATTTGAGGAGGTGGCAGAGAAAACAAATTGTCAAAAGATGAATGTGAATTTGTAACAACCAAATTATTAGGATGAATCATCTCACCTAGTTTTTCTAGGGGGCAAAATACCTTGAAGCTACTATACTCCATAATGATTCTCAACACAATATCCTTGCCTTACAAGGCAAGGCCAATAAAGCTTCAATAGAAGAAAATAGTATACATTTTGGGAGACACACAAAATGATATGGCTTTGAAACAAGATAAGGTTTCAACACTTGGTTTCTCTATTGTGCTTTGGGAAGGGGGAATGGAAATTCCTTATGAGTTGTGGTATAGCCTAACCCAAATATGGTATAGTTTGACTAATGTGTCATGAGGAGATAAGGTCTTTTGGGTAGTCAATAAGAGGCTGAAAACATCTAGTCAAGCATGCATATTGTTTTGTTGGGTTTGGCTGAAAATAGTTGTGTGAACCAGCCCTTTTTTTGTTTTTTATGCAATTAAAATTTGGAACTATTGTAACATTTTGGAAATTTTTATATCACAAATTCAATGAATTTTAGAATTCAAATTAATCATTTTTTAAAAGCCAGATCTATCTATACATGATTCAAGCCAGTAGGTAGCCAAAAATCTGTAAGGATTTTCTTTTCTTTTCTTATTTTAGATAGCCAAATCTGGCTAAATTGGCTTATGGATTAATTGCCACCTTGGCTACATCACAAAATTGGAAAACAAACACTAGTGTGAACTTATGAACTTCCCATTTAAAGCTATCAAAGGCTATGTAACAAACTACACCCAAAAACTCCAAACTTAATGTTGTTTAGTGTGGCTTGTGCCAATGGCCCAAGTGTGACTTGAGGATGGGCCTGGAATTGTGAGAAAATTCCCCTATAATTTTTAGTTTTGATTTAAATGAATTTTCAATGAAAATTTTGTTCAATATTCAATAACTTTTCCACCATGGCTTCAAAAATTATCAACCCAACCTGGTGCAGCCCTAGTACTCATCAATGAGTTTCCAAGGGTACCAATACCACGGCAAGAGGCACCATGGTTTGAGAGATCTCAACATGAGAAACAAGGGGTGTGTCACAATGTGACCTTGCCATTTACATTAAAAAGTATCTTAAGGCAAAAGAAGAATTATGGAAACTCAAATATTTCACCATGCCAAAATATAATCTTCAAAAAACCCTCTGAAAGAAACTAAAATCCTTCAAGATATTATAACTCTATAACTAATCTCAAGTTTCAACACAAGCCAAAATATCATCTTTCAAAAATCCTCATATAATAATAGACCTATTTTTATTACCTAGGGGCCAAAATCCCTTAAGCTACTATAGATTCTAAAATGAATCTAAACACAATATCCTTGCCTTGGTAGGCAAGGCCAACAAAGTACCTTGATAGAAAGATGTTAGGCAAAGCTCACCTTTGTAGAAGCTTCACAATTGCAAAGGGCAAACAAAGAGCACAAGTAATGTGCCAAAACCTTGGCTGTTCAATATGAGAGGAGCACCCTAGAGGGGGCAACTTGCCATACTAGGCCAGGCAAAATCTGTCATTCAATGGCCATTCTCTTGTACAGACAGGTGGTGTTTTTGGGCATGGCTAATCTGGATTGGCATGGCTGACCAAGTTTTGCCATCAGAATATACAATGATCCCTATAACCCTAGGGGTGATGGCTCATGGGTATAGCCCCTTCTGGGACCACAAAAGGTCCTAAGTTCAAACCCAGTGGTGTGTAGGTGAAACTCTTGCCAGCCCTTTACCAATAATGCCCCATGTAGAAGGACCCCACAGGGTGTCCTTTCTTGTGCCCCTGTCTGGTGGCTTCCCCTAAGGGTCACGTGGAGCCAAGAAAGGCACCCCAGGTCCCCCCTCTTGACCTGCTTGCAGGACATCTGCCAAATCTAGTGTCACTTATATAAGGGCTCTTTTTTGCCATGTAAAAAGTGCTCCCCGGTCCCACTTACATCTATCTTACAATGAATGATCTAACATGCATGGCCAAAGAGGACTAGGTTAATGGCTATTGGGCTACATCGCAAAATACACCCACTAAGTATGCGTAAGAGGCCTCTTGTGGGCGTAAGTTGAGTCTAGCTCCTATCGCCTCATGATCTATTATATGGTGCATTCACACTTGATGTTAAATCAATGTTGAATGAAAAATCTAGATGGCATCCTAGGTGGCACCCAATGTTAAATGGTCGATAGCTTAATGTTAAGTGAATGCTAATTTAACATCAAATCTTCATGATAAGTATGTTGAAATCTTAAATGACTAGTATTGTGTCAAGGTACTCAACACTAAATTAGTCCCTAACACCAAGTGTGAACGTACCTTTCAATATGTTTAGGCTTATGTTAAAGTTACAAAGCGTTAATAACTCCTCTGCTGAGAGGAGGCACATTCCGGTTTAAATTTGTATACTTTTTAATTTTGATACCCTGTGGGTACCAAAAGGGTATTGAACATGTATGCTTTTTGTCGGTTTAAATTGTGATACCCGGATGGTACCCTCCGGGTATCACCATTGAAAAGAAATTAATTAATTTTACTGTGACGGTTCCTACACCAGGGAATGCCGTTGGGCAGGGGCATTCCCAAAATAACCGGCCCTTGGCCTTTGGACTCCCTGTGGCTTTACCCCACACAAAACCACCACGAATTCATTCGTGTAGAATTTCCAGAAATCATCAATCCAATGGGAAACTTGGATGAAGAAACTAATTTCCCATCTCTAGTGTGAACAGCAATGAAAAAAAAGGCTTTGGTAAGAAAAAAGTAACCATGGCCAGATGGGTTCCAGACGCAAATTTGCGGCGTAGCCCAATAGCCATTACTACTTAATATCAATAATCCAAAAGTTTCATTGGTGGTGATTCGAGTCATTAGTTTAGCCAGAAATCGCCCACGATCGTCGGTAGCCTGAGACACTATTTGCGTTTACTTTTCTACCATTTTACCGTACGGGAAAAGTGCTGACATCAAGCTGCTGACACACATTCCCGCGTAATCCGACCCATCGCCCCGTCTGGAATTGCCTCGTCGCATATTCCGGGGAAAAAGTTGTGGTGGAAAACAGTTATTAGTTAGGAACGGGGCAGGAACAAAAGGGGTGGGGTCCATGACAATTCCGAAACGGAAAACACGTAATGGTCTACTAGCGGTCTAGACTCGTACGTTCCGCGTCTCTCGGCGGGATTCCAGGGAGTTGCTGGTGTCCCACGTGCCTTTCAGTCAACAGTTCCCGCGTGGAATCTACCTCTCTTCCGCCCCCACCCCCCCGCCCTCTCCCCTACACCCCTATATAGACTTCGCCGCTGTCACGTTTTTTCCACTCTGCCTCGCACACGTTCCTTCTCTTCGCAAATCTCTCGGGCGGTCCCTCTCTCTAATCCTCTCTTGTGGTACCAGAATCAGTCCTGCAGAGAACTGTGGAGTGCTGGTTTGTAGCAGAGAAATAGGAGGGGCAAGATTTGGAAGTGGTGCGAGGAGAATTGGTGAAGAAACAGGTGAGAAATTGTGAGGAAGAAGAACAAGAACAAGAAGAGAGAAGAGAGATGTTGGTCGACACTTTCCGCGTGGACAGTCCCTTTGTGACGTACACGGAGGAGACGATAGAGTCCAAGTATGAGTACAAGACGACCGACATGGTGCATGAGGTGACGAAGGAAGGCAAGTACGAGTGGATTGCGCGGCCTAAGTCTGTGACTTACCAGTTCTCCACCAAGCGCGCGCTGCCAAAACTCGGGTACGGATCTTCTTCCTCTGTCACCAGTGAGTTTTTTTTTCCCGTGGGATTAGGATTTGGACAGAATGCAAGAGGAAAGTGTGTTAGAAAAACGCTGAGAGGCTTGCTTGCTTGCTTACAATTTTCGAGCTTAGTTTCCATATGTAATTAGACTGTCGTTGAAGTGTGTCGTAAGCCTGTATGGTTCATAAGATTGTTCTTTGCATCCGCTTCATGGACGTCTTGTGTTTCTGATGCTGTGTTCTCTACGTCGACCACTTTGTGCTCTTCTATTGTATAAGAAGAAGAAGCTGCTCTCATGTGCACTTTGCATGAAAGTTCGCTCACATGAAAACAAGAACCAAGCTCATGAAGTCCAAAAAATTTCAAGAAGATGAAAATGTGCACTCCAATCCTGATTATTTTTTTCCATACAAGTCATATATAGCCTACGGTTCTTCCACTTTGCGGAATTGCTGAAGATTGAGACTTTGAAGTTCAAATCAACATCCTAAAGTAAAAGCATTTACTTTTGGGGACTTTCCACTTATCTCTCGTGAAACTCCCCTTCCTACTTGTCCATTATATCTCAGCATGTGTTGAAAGAGCTCTTGGAGTTAGTCTGACTTAGCCTATACTGAGCTCCAGGGCTTCAGATTTGTTGCGAAACTTTTGGTAGCCATGGCCAATGGTTCTTGATGAGGATGTCATAATTCTTCTTCTTCTTCCTCCAGGGGCAACTCCTCAAATTCAGGTTTGGGGAGGAGTGTTGACAACAGAAGGATGTCTGAGGTTCCTTAGGATTAATTTTTCCTGTAGTGGTTGTTATGACAGGTACTGAATTCAGATGGTGTTTTTGTGTGTCTGCAGGGTGATGCTTGTGGGATGGGGTGGTAATAATGGCTCTACTCTCACTGCAGGCATTATTGCTAACAGAGAGTAAGCTTTCTTGTTTGCTATATCCCTTTACTCCCTCCACTGTTTTTTTTTTTGGTTGATGTTCATCACTGTGAGCAACATGGCATCTGATTAGTACATCAATAATGCTGGTGTGTGCTTCTTCTGTAATCAGGGGAATCTCATGGGTCACAAAGGACAGAGTGCAACATGCAAACTACTTTGGTTCCTTGACACAGGCATCTACTTGTCGCATTGGCTCCTTCAGTGGAGAGGAGATCTATGTCCCGTTCAAGAGTCTCCTACCCATGGTATTTCCAACCTTCAATGTTCTGTCTTTTACATATGAGCACTGTGTTTTCTACAAAGATGACAGCCGTTGTTTTGGTGAAGGAAAAATTTCTGAATTGTAGATTTGTTTGTGCAACTTGTGAAGGTGGACCCAAATGACATTGTGATCGGGGGCTGGGACATTTCGGACATGAATCTGGCTGATGCAATGGAGAGAGCAAGAGTACTTGACATTGATCTGCAAAAGCAGCTGCGACCACTGATGCAGGATATGGTCCCTCTTCCAGGAATTTTTGATCCAGACTTCATTGCTGCTAACCAAGGCTCTCGGGCAAATAACATCATCAAAGGCTCAAAGAAGGAGCAAATGGAAAAGGTCATTCAAGACATCAGGTAAGTGACATGTAATCCTATTGCTTTTCAGAGTGCTCAGTTGAATGAGCTGCTGCTGTCTGTCACCTGGAGACTACTGTCAGATCTGAGACAAATGTGTACTTCTTGTGCAGAACTTTCAAGGCTGAGACCAAAGTTGACAAGGTTGTTGTCCTATGGACTGCCAATACTGAACGATATAGTGATGTCATTACCGGGTTGAATGATACCAAGGAGAACCTGTTTGATTCATTGGAAAATGGCGAGCCAGAGATTTCACCTTCAACTCTCTTTGCTTTGGCATGCATCCATGAGGGTGTGCCATTCATCAATGGCAGCCCTCAGAATACTTTTGTTCCTGGTATGTGCATACTAATGGAGGTGAATGATTTCTCCTCTTTGAACAACAAATAGTGGTGGGGTAGCAAGTGAATTGATGGATGGAGATGTGGTGCTTTGACTGGATATGGCAGGTGTGATTGAATATGCCATAGAAAAGAACTGCCTGATTGGTGGGGATGATTTCAAGAGTGGGCAAACTAAGATGAAGTCTGTGCTGGTAGACTTCCTAGTTGGAGCAGGTATCAAGGTGTGTCACCTGCAGACCTTTTCTCTCAGGACTTGTAACAATGTCATTAGGCTTGAGTTAAGGTAGTTAGGTAGTGCCTGGCAAAGCACACTTTGTCATTATCCCAGTAGTATAGTCAATCACCAAACATCACATGTTTCATGTGAACTACTACTGCTCATAGTGCAAGGTTTTGTGATTTATGCAGCCAACCTCAATTGTGAGTTACAACCACTTAGGAAACAATGATGGGATGAATTTATCAGCACCACAGACATTTAGGTCAAAGGAAATTTCCAAGAGCAATGTTGTGGATGACATGGTGTCCAGCAACTCTATTCTATACAGCCCTGGTGAACATCCAGATCATGTCATTGTTATCAAGGTAGGCTTTCTTCTCTCAATTTGTTGAAGGCATTGCTCTTAGCTAATTCTGATAATTTGTTCTGTAATGTGCACATTATTGACTGCTTTGTGCTCCAGCTGTTTTCAGATTCAGGAGTAATGTCTACTACTGAGAAGGATTCTGTGGAATTTGCAGTATGTACCATATGTAGGTGACAGTAAGAGAGCCATGGATGAATACACTTCAGAGATATTCATGGGAGGAAGAAACACCATATCAATGCACAACACATGTGAGGACTCATTGCTGGCAGCACCCCTCATCCTGGATCTGGTGCTGCTTGCTGAGTTATGTACCCGCATTCAGTTCAAGGCAGATGGTGAGGTATGCAATGTTTTTGACCATGTGGTCATATGGGATAATATGATGTAGGCAAACTGAAGGGTATTTCTAGATGCAAGAGATGAGGTTTTGACATGTAGAGAGCATGAAGTGGCTGGTGTGAATTTTCCATACTTATGTGTGTCATTTCTTGTGCAATGCAGGAGAAGTTCCATTCTTTCCATCCAGTGGCCGCCCTCTTGAGTTACCTGACAAAGGCTCCTTTGGTAATCACAGGACCCTTGCCTCTGTTGCTTGCTAGTCTGTTAGTGATAAAAAGAAATGTGCAAACCTTTGCATTCCTGGCTCAGAATGTGACTCATTTTGTCAAGCAATTCTGGTGGAGTTAGAGTTTGCACTGCTGTCACCATTCCCTCACAAATGGTGTGAAAATGGCAGGTACCCCCAGGGACCCCAGTTGTGAATGCTTTGGCCAAGCAGCGCTCAATGCTGGAAAATGTAATGCGTGCATGTATTGGCTTGGCCCCTGAGAACAACATGATGTTGGAATACAAGTAGGAATTCTTCCTTTGAACTCGTAACTGGCAAAGTTACAAAAGAAAGGTGCTTTCATGGTTACACAGAACTAGGCCTTAATTGTAGCAGTAAATGAACTGGGTTACTTTCTAAAATGTTAATTGTTGAGATTTCTCTGCAATCTCTTTTCAATACAATCTGAGTATATATTGTTTCCTTGCCATTGTTTCCAAGCCTAATTACATCTTAGCACATTTCTCTGGAATCAAGAAAATAGATTACCAAGAATTCTGGGATTGGAAAAGATTGGGGACTTTTTTAGTATTTGAGTTCTTTGTTTTCTCACCGTCAGGTCTTTCATTTGAATAAAGAATGGAATGGGTGTGGATGGCAGTTTCTCTTAGGTAATGCAAATTCTTTTGCAAGTCTGTGTTGAAGAAGTTATGTGCATGGCTGTGGTAGCCAATAGATAATAGTGCCAGATGTTTACCATAGCTGCAAAGTCCACTACTATTATGAAAGTGTGCAAGTGCATGGTGGTGATGTAGATAAAAAAGTACTGAGGTGTTATTGGGCTTTTTGGCTCAACTGGTCAATCCCAATGTTCTGTGGGTATCTGATTGTTTTTAAATAACCTCCGGTTCTGGGTTTTACCAAATTTGGAACAATGTTTTTTTTCAGTTTTTTTGTTAAATTTTTTTGTAGTGTAGCAATAGTGGCCCTCAACAGATTTTGACTTAATTGGAGACGCTTTGGCACAGGACCATTAAAACAGCAGCCAGTAGACAGACCTGTGATGACACATTGCCCCAAAAACAGGCTAAATTTGAGGACTCTGTTTTGAAAAAAAAGAGGGAGGAGGGGTTTTTGCCAGAAATTTGAATCAGTGTCACCTTTTGATGATTTTTTGCCCCCAAGAAAAATGACTGATTTGGAAATTGAAGAACCAGGTTTTGATTTGTTTTGAAAATTTTCAAAACCAAAGAACCTCTGGGTCCAGTTTTTCCAAAAGCCAAGAAGAAGAAGAGAACTGCCAGATTTCACGAAATAGACAACAAATGACTGACAGTTTTATTGAAGGTTCTTTGATGGTTCTTAGAATTTTGGGGAACTTGCAGTTATTACATGTCAAAATCTGTTCTCAGATTTTTGAGAATCATGGTTATGTAGCAAGATTGGTTATTGGATCATATATGAACTGTTGGTTATGAGTTCCCATTTCTGATACCCACCTATCTAACACGGTCGATAAATAAGCTTTGGGATATTGGGTGCTTGGTAAAACTATCTTGGCAGCTACAGGACTTGGAACAATTTGTTATTTTTACATGGGTATAGATCAATTTTAATAGATGCACTCTTGGAGTGGTGGAAAACTTCAAGCATGAACTTGTATTAAAAGTGTTTGATTTAGTTCCACAAGGAACAGAGACTTATCAAATGAACTAAAATGATCAAGACTTAGCATATCACTAAGCTTACATGGCCTTTTAGCATCAAAAGACAACAGTGAAAACATCACACTTCTAAATTTAAACACTAAAGAACGCCTTTTAGCATCAAAAGACAATAGTGAAAACATCACACTTCTAAAGGTAAACGCTAAAGAATACCAAGTCAGTAATTAAAGTCCAAAATATTTGTAAGAGACCTCATTAATTAAATCAAGACTTTTTAATCCTTGATCACCAATGTCATCCCTTCACATGTAAAACTCTCTGCACAAGTTTCCTTTTGGGTGTTTCTTCAGTGTGATGATGGATTTGTGTAGAGAAGTTCCTTTATGACATGAGCTCTACTACCAAGAAGAAATGAATCCACCAACCATATCTTAGAGCATCTCCAGCAGTGCTTAGTATGGTACCCTGCAAAAATATTTTTCACATCCAACTTTAGTTATTTACTTTTTTACACCCCACCCATAAAACTGAAACTGAGACAGCAAATAGGTTGGGGAGTATTAATAACGAACCACTTGGACCAATGATTATGATGGGCGAATAATAAACACTGAGCAGCAGTCAGATCATATTTATTACACCCTTTTCGGCAAGTGCGCAACGTTGCTGCGCGTTTTACCCGCCACCACAAACTGTGAAATTTTGCTGAGCCAAAACCATTTTGCTGAGCTAAACCGGCATATTTTCACTTGTCTTCATCCAATTGTACTGTGCAGGATCACGTACTGAACACTGCTGGAGATGCTCTTATGGATTTGTTTACTGTAGTGTAGAAATCCTATAATCCCACCCATAATTGAGATGCTCCACGCTTTGAAAGAAATAAAGTTGACAAAATAAGTAACAGATCAACCTAATTATGATGGCATGGGTGACGATTCCCAAACGTGGAATGCAAAGGTGGAGGGTCACTCGTGCTAGCCATGGGATCAGAGTAAGGCATTCCACACTAAAGGAGGACCCATTTAGAGCAGGGTTGTCCACATTCCGGTTTGACGGGATGGACCAAGACAAGATGTCAACCTCTAGGATGTCTTGAATTTGGGCATCCCTGGTAAAAATTAGGTTCAGATTGGATTTTTTGGTTTGGGATTTCCCATCCAGGTTTGAAAAATGGCAAAGAGCAATGAGGGACATTAGGGGATGACAATGGGCAATGGGGGTGCCTAGGACGATAGGGAGGACACATGAGGGAACGAGGGCGCCGGGGGATGATGACATGGTGAAAGCGCTAGGAAATATGTTAAAAGGTGTTGAGGCGTTCCAAGCAACAATGCTTGCATCAAGAAAGACACAATGAAATACATAAGGGGATGTCCAAAAAAAAAGGAGGAAAACTCTTTTAAAAAGCCTCTTGGATCAATCAAAGCAAATCAAATTGGGACTTTAGGTGGGAGGAATCTTGTTGTTTGGTTAATAGAGTTTTGTATCCATTAATGATTTGATCTTAGTTTAATTGTTCATGTTGCTACCTTGTAATGGTTTGAAGTAGATTCTTGCCTGCTCAGGTTGGTGGGAAGATCAAAGGCAATTAGGGGTAGATGTTAAGGTTATTAATGAATGAGGTTTGAGAAGGAAAATGTTGGTGTTGAAAAGTCATAATTGGTGTAATAAAAAGGTACAATAGGAAGTTAAGGTTCACTAGGATGGGAAGAATGTTTGCAAAGGTAGTGCGTGCACACGCGTCGATCATATTTAGATTGTAGGTTATAGCTTAGGAAAAGATTCAAGTAATCACTTTGAGGAGATTGACATTTGAATGTTAGATGCATTAGCAATGTTGAACTCCTATCTAGCATGCATAAATAGGGGGACTCATGTTAACCCTTTTAAACAATTGAAGGGTGAGGTTTTTCATGCTCGGTTCTTTTGGAATTATAGTGGATCCTTGATCAAGGAATGAAAAATAATTCCAACTTTGGCAATGCAAGTGGTTCATGTTGAAGCTAAATACATGAAAATTTTGAATCATCACAAGCTTTGTAAGGCCTAAGTTCATTATGAAAAAATAAGTGTTTGCAACTAGGTTTTAATTGCAATTTTGAGTTACAATGATCATTTGCAACTTAGTTCATTTTTACAATTTGAATGCTAGCGAACGAGTTGCTAAAGTTGCAACAACACATTTCACTGTAAATGAAACTATATACATATGCAACTCATGCAACTATGTTGCAACTAGATCATTACAACTATTGTGTCATTATATTATAACTATTATGCCAACATTGCAACTATTATGTCATTATGTTGTAACTATTATGCAATTACATAAACAACAATGTGTTGATGTGACAATGATGTGCTAATAAATCATCAATGAACATATAACAATCTTAAATTTATTTCAATATTTTTATTAATGTAATTTAAATCATTCAACTTAGGGCTAATAAAATGTTGACACATGGCATTTAAATCAAAAAGTAGGTAGGCATAAAATAATTAGGCATTACAATTTACATTTCTTAAATTAAGTAAATGGTAATTAAACCTAGGTAGATCGGTAAGCAGGCTCAAAACCAAGTAGGTTGGTCATTTGGGATAATCCTATTTTATTATGGGTTTAACCTTTAAAGCCAAACCTTCTTTTATTGGTTTATTCCAAATGTCACTTGTTTTCTAATATTTCTAATGCATTTAATAATATATTTTACAAACTTGAAAGGTAGGACAAACAATATGGGATTAAAAATTCAATTGCATCTTAGTCACAATTTAATTGCAATTATTATAAGACGGGCTAATGAACGAACATGTAAGCTTTTAGAAAACTTAGATCCCAATACATTGTCCCTTTGCATGTTAAGTGCCAAAGGTGTTTTTAAACCTTGACTTAACACACCCACAACCATTTAAATTACTCAAAAAGGACACAAAATCAATAGGATATGATTGTAAAATGTAAGCAATGTCAATGATTGGTCATTAGCTTAATTCACACTATAATATTCAACACATTCATCTTCTTCATAATTATCATGTGTTGTTGTTTTATCTATGGAGCTCAAATGGTTCATGTAGATTTTAACTTGGCACATCCATAACATATTAAATTGCTAAAAACAAACCAAAAAAAGGAAGATATGAAATTTAAAAATAAAATGTCATTTCTTCAAAAACACACTATGTGATTTTGACATCTTTTGTGTTTCTTTTATTTTGTTCTTTTGCCTTTAGAATTGAAACATATAATGTAGAATTTAAACCTTAACGTTCCCATGATGTTTTACATCACACAAAATAAACAAGAAGCAATAAAAATCCAAAAAAATTTAGTAACTGGCCAATCATTGGTGATGGGTGATTTTACCTTAACATAGTCTATCTACTAGGTATACTAACTATTATAGTTCATAATAGTTAATAAATAATTGTATTAACTATTAATATGAAATATAGATATTAATTTATTATTTATACTAATGATCAATATTATTGTTGTTGTAATTAATAATTGGGTAGTTGCACAAATATCCAATATAGTAGTTGTAAAATAGTTGCATAGAAATTGTTAATGAGTGCTTTAATTATTCTAATTGTAATATAGTTGTCATATGTAATTTTTGTGCAATTTACTAACAAAATCAAACAATGGTTGACCAAAATTATATGTATGGTGTGTACATTCATTTATGTATAATATAAGGACTAATATGCAACTACAAAAGAATTCCAAAAATTTATATTGTGACATTTTATATTTCCATGGAACAATTGTAGTGTAATCATAAATTTGGTTGTTTCAAAGGTCTATTTACATGATAATGAAGTTTTTGCATACATGATTTTTCATAATTGTTGCTTCCAGTTATGTTCAAACCATGGATCACTATGTTGAATAAAACAAAGAATACAGATAGGTGTTCTACCTATTTTATGTGGGGAGGGCTTTTTCCGCTTACAAATTAACAATATTATTACAATCATAGTTACCATGACACCATTCAAAACTTGGTGGGAGGCTTGCATATTCCAATAATGGGTTTTAATATTTGACATGAATCTACTTATTTTAACACAATTTAATTTATTTTAACTTAATCTAACCTAAATAACAAAGTTTATTTTAATTTAGTTTGATGTAACATAATGTAACATAATTTATTATATATTTTACCTTCATTTCCTTTGTAAAAGTAAAAGAAACATGATTTGGTGAAATTTTAGCATTAAATAGTTGGATTAACCCTTCCTTTGCACCCCCGCCCCCCAATAACATTTTTTTTTGTTTCGAATTTTTTTCATTTGGTAATTCTTGTTGGGAAAAAATGGAAAAAATTGTGCAAATTCAAGTAAAAGTGTAAACAACAAAAAAATTGCAAAATATTTGAAATCATCAATTTGAAAGGAAAAAAAAATAATGCTAACGAATTTTTTAATAAGTAATTTTAATAATTCCAATTTTAAACACATAAACAATTCCAATATTTATATTTATTTGAAAACTTGTAAGCTTGATATTTGAAATCACTATAAACCTTATTTATTTATTTGAAAAAATTAAAATAAATATTATTGATGTAACCAATTTTTTTTTTTGGTGGCGAATTTTCATGATTTTGCAAACATAAATAAAGGCCATCAACATTAACAAAACATTTTAAAATTAAAAACCCAAAATTCTTCCATTTAAAAAAAAATTTAATGATATAATTCTACAATGAGTTCTAGGACTTGTACCCAAAATATAAAATATTTTAATAGATGTACACCTCCATATATGGTCTATAACCAAAACATGGTTAAATGTTCTTATGGATGATTTTGAAAAATACCACAAATTTGGAAAAATAAAAAGATTAAAAAAATCATTGATGTAACTATTATCATCACCAATTAATAATTCATCATTTAAAAAAAAGATAAAAAAAATAAAATTCACTTCTAAATATTTAAACATAAACTTGTAACAAAATAAGTTTTAAGAAATTGATAAATCATGTTTAGAGTAAAGTAAAAAATCATAACTAAAAAATAGTGATGGAATAATAATATAAAAATATTTTAATAATAGCAGTATTTTTAAAAAATTTAAATTAAAGAAAAAAATTCATCATTTTTTAAACATGGTTTTTTTTTTCATACGCTAAAAAAAATGGGGAAAAATTAAGGATTATTTTTGTGGTTTTTGGTGTGGCATCATGAACATTCATAATAAAAAACTTGTCCATAACATGCCTAAAACGTATAAGAGAAAATCATACATTCTAATTTACATAAATGTACAAGAAGTTAATATATGAAAAATACATAATTTAAAGGTCTACATGCATCGTTGCATGCATGAACATTTTGACCTAATCACTAACCCATTCAAGTATAAATTTGAAATTTGCCAAGTTTTTATACATCCATTTCAAAAATTTGTGATGAATGCAAAATGCATTTGGTGAGTAATGGATTTAACACATTTAAAAATGAATGATTCAACTCATGTGCAAATGTTATTAATTCAAGAAATGTGAAAAATTCACTAACCCATTCAAGTATAAATGTGAAGCATTAAGTTTTTATGTGTGTTTCAATCTATACTAATAAGTACAATATGCAACATTTGAATAATGGTTTTAATAAGTTCAAAATGAATGATTCAACTCATGTAAATTTTTTGATAATTCAAAAAATGTGAAAAAGTTCATTCGATCATTCAACTATAATTGCAAAACATTAAGTTGCATGTGTTTTAATATATTATAATTAATGAAAAATACAATTTGTGAATAATAATTTGAACATATTAATAAAATGGTTTAATTCATGTACACATGTTGATGATTGAAAAGATGTGAAAAAAATCATTAATTCATTCCAATATAAATGTGTGGTCTTAAATTGTTACATGTGTTTTAATAAATTATGGTAAGTGTAAAATGAGTAATGAATAATGGTTTCAACATGTTAAAAGTTTATGGTTCAACTCATGTACCGTGTTGATAATTAAAGAGATGTCAAAAAAATCACTAACTTATTATAGTGCATTATATAAATAAAGTTGACCGCTACTTCAATTTTCCATATCATCAATTTGAAATTATTAAAAAATATAATAGGGTCCAAATTATACTCATAAACAAACAACATAGTGAATGTAACAGCTATGAACAATATTAACCATTAATTAGTGCAACAAGGCACTTACAAACAAAGATGACCAAATGTATTTGAAATGTAATCAAATTAGACATTAGTTGCAATATGTGGGGGTGAAAAAAAATATATATATATTCTTCTTGTGCCCATATACCGTTTAACACGCCTAAAGGTGTTCCTTTTCAATTGACATCACCAAAAACTTCTTAGCAACATTTGCAATACTAGCATCTAATGCTTGTAACATGATTTGATCACCCATAACTTTCACTTGTTAGTACCTCACATCAATAAAAATGTTGAATGGAATTGGTGGTGTTATACCTAATTCAACAACATATTGATGTTGCCTATGCCTAATTAACTTATCAATGCCTTTAATGAAAACTTGAATGTTGCATTATGAATCCAAAAGCCTAACAACTATAACACCACCTTTGATTTTTTTGCCAACACAAAATGCAACCTTGATCTTATCCAAATGTGGGAGGAAGTTCCTAGTAACATTTTCTTAACACAACCAATACTATGGGTACACAATGCCAAAAGCCAACATGATTTCCGAATCAAGGAATCTACGAGACAACTCAACACATAATGTTGTTGTAGCTTCTAACCATTCAACTTTCATTGATTCAATCATGGCAAACTAGTCACTCATATTCACATGAACATAAGCACCATTAGAACTTCCATGATGATGGAGTTCATAGTTGTGGCCAACAATGTTGAATGCCAAGTATGGCAGCAAGTATTGATCAACATCAAATTCATGTGAAACCTAGGTGAAAGGCAACAACTCACTACAATGTTCACAAGCAACAATGAATTCATTGAAAATAGAACATCATATTACAAAAAGGATCAACATAAAGTTGGTGTAGTTCAGCTTCTACTGATTTCATGGCATTAATGAACTCACAAATAAAAACATCTCGCCTTTGAACATATATAATTAGTGTGTGCACCACTTCCAACATAGGAAGGATGCATGGTAGATTAAGAAGCAACTCCAAATCACACAATAAATCCAAATTCTTTTGAGCAAGTTTGCTCTTTGGTGCATTTGTGTGCATTTTCACAACAAGTGATTTGTACTCTCCTAACATATGTTTCAAATGGCTCAACATTGATATCTAACAAGTTTTTATATTTCATAGCAATTTCAAGCACTTTGTTTTCAATGTCTTTGTAATGCTCACAAATTCCAAAACCTTCTTTGGATTGTGTGAAAAAAAGGCGTACAAGGACTATGACATACCTTCAATGTGTATAACTAAGGATAACTTGTTCAAAACCAAGATAGTTAGATTAGTTTGATGTGCCACACAGTGCACACCAATGAAAAAGGGGCAATATGCTCCTTTGTTTGAGTAATCACCCCAAACTAAATGCCTTGAAAGACTGAATCACCATCACATCCAAGGCAAATCCGCCTGGAAGCCACGTCAGAACTTGTAAGGCCCTCGTATTTGCCCATCACTTCCAAAATCACACCTTTAATGTTGTTTGAAGTTACACCCACCTCAACCTTCTCAAAGATCAATAAAATAGGAACACATTTCTAATTTTGCATCACATACCCATGGATATTAATCCATTGTTATGCATCAATAGTGGTCACCTCATCTGCATTGGCAGTAACAAAATTAACTTTTGAAATCATAAATATTGTTTTGGAAAGGACCACATCATGCGTGGTCTTTGCAATTTGCCAGCCACTACTATCTATCCAATGTTTTAGTGGGGTGGTTTTGACCTTCAACAACAAAAACAACTCCTTCAACAACTCATATTCCAACATTGGTCTCCCATGTAGGAGAATATGCAAGATTGTAGTAAACCATATGAACTTTTTTCTGAGCACCCAAGTGAATCCCTGACTACACTAAGGTCATGACAAACTCTGAGTTCTGCACAAAATAAGTTCTTTCATTATTGGCATGTGCAACATCCTTGCAGTAGAAGTATTCCTCGATAACTATGTTGGAATTAAGTATTGTTGCCTTATGACGCTTGGCATGTTTTTGAAGTGTGTTAAACTTGGGAGTTAGTAACTTTGGCTTTCCTTTAACATTGTTGCAAATTTTACACTAGACTTGTGCAACCAAACCATCCTCCCCAACAATTGCTTCAGCCCATAGAAAATAATAGGCTCATGTATCTTGAGACACACGAGTCTTTTCATAAGACATTCATGGTTTCTTTTCAAGAGGCTCAACAAACTCAACAAGGTTCCTTTCCATTTATTTTACTTTCAGGATTGCTACTTGAACTAGGGCTTATAGTATTACTAAAAGCTGTTTGTACATTAGATGCAACATGAGGCAACAAATTTGAAGTTGAATCTGGTTCATTGCTAAAAAAAAACTTAAACTTAAAAAATTTCAACACTTGGAGGGAAGCCATGGCTTTAGGAAACCCTAGAATGATTAAAGAATATAAATGTAACACATAGAAACACATAGAACAAAACAAAATGACAAGGATGAAAGAAAGGAAGAGAGCTTGATCATGTGTTGTGCATTTTGGTTTAAACACTTGCATTGCAACTTGTAGTCATTTTACGCACACCTCCAACTTGTAGCAAACATAATATTGAATAAATTGGCGGCGCTTTTGCTTGTTGCACCCTCCCATTATGCTCAAGTTGCACTAGTATGAACACAATGACAACTATATTGGCCTTAAACCAATGTCACCAACAAGAAAAAAAAATCTACACACAAAACATGGTTTTAAAAAGATCTTTGCACTAAACCCCTACCGGCAAAAAACAAAGAGCCTTGCATACCTCGGGGTTTTAACCAAGAGTAATGTAGCTAATGAACAACCCCATCCAATGGTGGGGATTGGACTTGGCAATTTCAATTTTATTCAATGATGGGGATTAATGATTTAAATCCTATTTTACAACATGTGTATGGTGAATGAAAGTTTATTGACCAACATGGTTGGTGAGTTGAATTTATTCAATGGTGAGATTGGCAATCAGAGATTTATGGGGCAACATGATTGGCTTACCCAATGATGGAGATGTAACTATAAAGGCGATGTGCCTTAAAACTTTATGTGCTAATGGCGATGGTAGAAAGTAATGGCTCGCTTTTTGTAGGTGATGAAAGATGATCATGGAACTACACATGGCGACAATAGGTGACAAGAAGGGGGCTTTTAGGCAATTTTATTTAAATTAAACTCAAAATAAACAAAGGCCATATTGCAAGACCTTTTTAGTAGTTGCATTCTGGCAACAAATTGCCAAAAATCAAAACACTAATGGTGGGGCACCATGGCAACACAAGAGTTTAAGTTGATGAATTGGGTTTTGACTCCCCGATTTGCCTTATGGGATTGAGTTGTGGGGTCTTGTCCCATGACAAACATTGGCTTGTTCACTTGGGGCAACCTTGGGTTGTCCTAGGGCAACACTTTGGTGTCACCCCAATAAACCCTTAGGGGCAACTTGGTGTTGTCTCCGGGTCGCACTTTGGTGTCACCCCGCATTTCCCTTTTGGACAACTTGTGTTCTCATGTGGAAGACACTTGTTGTGGTTGGGCTGCAAGACATGGTAGGGTTGTGGGTGCAAGGGCCCTAAACCTTCAAGAAATCTGCAATTGGACTAAACCTTAGCCTTGTCATAGTGAGTCAAGATTTAGGAAGTGTGAAATCTGGATGGGTCTAGGTGAACTTTGAGCTAACCCATGTGTGCACATGGCTTGCATAGGTAGCTAGGAGTTAGGAGTACACTTTGGAGCTTGGTGATTTGAGAGTGCAAGGACAAGCAAAAGGGTGTGTCCACAAGTCCTTGGCCCCCAATTTCAGGAGCACCATTGGGAAGGAGGGCCTTATACCTGGTGTAAAGTGTAAAGCCACAACTAAAATTTCAAAGACTTAAAGGCGGTGAATAAGAGGAAGGGCATCTTCTGGTTTGTAAAGTGCCTTCCGTGTTGAGAAGAAGAAGCGAATTATAAACTTGAAATTCTCTGTGTTGGGTCTGCCTGGAGGGAAGAGATGTGGCTAAGACCCACCTTTTGCAGGCATTACATTTTTTAAAAGACCCATCCTAGTTCTTTTCTCTGGTGATACCCAGAAAGGACCCCTCGAGTATCCTGGGATTTCTTTTATTTAAGAAAAAAGCCAGTGGTTTTTTCACCATGTAAAGCTCTTCAGGGGGCAGGCTTTACCAGATTTGGGCTTGCACTTGGGCTCCACCTTCCTCCATCTGGCATGATTTTGTATTTTGAATGTCATAAAAGGCAGAGCCATTTCGTGACAAGCCCACCTGTTTTACTTCTGAGATTAGGGTTCACTCTGCACTGCCAACATCTGACCCTATTTTGACTTGAAAAAAACCAGGATGGACACGACAGGACCAGGGAACCCTCCTTCATGGTATGTGCATGGAGTGTATCCGATAGGGTGTTTTTCTGCATGGTATTGAGTTGATACATGATTCAAACCCTGTGGCAGAACCATGCGGGAGCTGCACAGGGCGCCAAATTGACATCCGCAAAGCTCACAGGGGGTGTTTAGCATCCTGCCAACGGCCACAGTGAACCAGCACCCACCAGTGCACCATGAAGGATAAATGGTAAGTGGTCAGGAAACAGTTTTCTGTTGGGTTTCAGTTCCCTAGCTAACCATTGTGGTTAGCTCAGTTACTTTTTTGTTTTTCCTACCTCCATATAACAACCCACAAGCACGTTGTTAGTAGGTAGGTAGTAAAAACAAACCTTAACTATGTATAAACCATGTGCTTACCTAGAAGTTGCCTATTTTCCTATCTATCTGCCTATATTTGAGATCTATTTCCTACAGAACTGGTTACCAAGATGGAACCAAATATTAACTCAGTTGAGGTTCATCCACAACTGAATCATAACGGACATCCAGTGGATGGTGCACTGGTAGGTGCTGGTTCACTGTGGCCCCTGCGAACTTGAATCCTTTGTCAATGTTAAGTCGTTACGTTGTGTCATTCAGAGATTTGCTTGTCAGCCTGTTCAGATGTGAAACACCTCCAACACCCATTTGATGATTGATTGACCCACTCATTGGCTGTGGAAATGTGTTCAATGCCATTTACAGAGAGATGTTCTTCCAACTTCAAGAAGCAAAAGTTCATCATGTTGGCCTGCCAGAGCTACAACACTCATCAAGTCTGCAACAAAATATGTATAAAAAATGCTCTTGAGCTTTTTGAACCAAAAGAACTGAAAGAACCAGTGTTGGGCGGTTCTCTGTTTTTCCAAAGAAAGAACTGATAGGTTAAGTTTTGGGATTAGGGATCCTTCACACCATGATGAAGAGTTCTTCAGAAAATCAAAGAATCGGTTTTTGAGTAGTAACCATGGTTCAGAAAAGTACAAAGAACCAGTTGAGGAGCCTACCCTGAACTGCTGGTACCTATTTCATAACACTCTAGGTTCTTCGAATTTTTTTTCAAAAGCCTGCAAACAGAGGTTCTTTTGATTCTGAATTAAGAGAAAAAAAAACCCAGAACAGCAGGTTCTTTGATTCCGGAAAATTTCAAAGAAATAAAGCCCCAAAATGGAGGTTCTTTTGATTCTCAAAATTTTCAAAAACCCAAAACTAAACGTTGTAACAAAATCAAAGAATTGTCCAACACTTAAGCCAGGGAGCTTGTCAGCGGTATCATAAACCTTAAACCCTATACCTGGGGCTTGTCAGTGGTATCTTTGGCGTAGGCTGTTAGCCAGGTAACGACGGCTCATAAGCCCAGGATTGTGGTCATGTGCCCAGCACAACTAGTATATATGAAACCCAAACACTGAACATCAAGTCAGGACTCTCTCCAGACTTTTCGTCAAGCCCCCCCCCTTTGCTGGCTCAGCACTTGCAGACACAACAGCTTACATACTTGGTGTACACTGCAAGTACACAATGTCATGTTGTTAGTTTAGTAGCTCTGCAGTGCATATATGCTCAGCCGATCTTGTTTTGGCCTTTGTTGGCTCTGCCAGTAACAAGGGAAGGTGTCTGATAACGCCTGAGGATGGGGGCGTTCCCAACATAAGGGGCTCCCCGCGGGGGCAGCCTAAGGAGGTTCCCTGCACTGGGAATGCCTCCAATCTGATGGTGTTATTCCATGCAATGACTTGGCCAATTCTTTATTTATTTTTCGTATGATACTCACCGTGTATCACAACAAAAGAAAACAAAATGAGGCAAGGCATCTCAAAAACCCCAAGCCATTTAGATTTTCAGTATTTTTAGGAGGCGATAAAGTTATTCCTGAAGTCAGGCGACTAGGATCCGAGAACGGCCAATTTCGGCATATTAGGGCATCAAATACTTAACTGGGAATGAAATTTTACAAAACCAAATAACTGTGACCCAAACTAGTTTTTGCATCAATTTTGGTGGGAAACTGAGTTTCATGAGCGCCTCCAATACTGCTGCATATAGTGTCACTGCTCCTATCTGTACAATTACTATAATTATACTCGAACCTTGTGCATTAAATGCTGAGTTTCAGCATTTTATAGTGTGATTTAATAAAATTTCCTTACTTTGGGGATACCACTAAAAGAGGGGATAGGGGGTGAAATGAAACCCTGCCAATCATAAATAAATCAAAGCACCCAAAAAATGTGGGAATACAAGGATCAAAAAAGGAAGGACCCCATCCAAGAAGACCAAAGAACCACCAAAAGAGGGCAAACCAGCAGGGAACATCAAGTTTGCAAACCCCCTCCTGTCGTGAGAAGCATATCAAATAATGAAGGGTGAAAGCAGAGGGGATAGGGGTTGAAAGAGAGGGTGACTTCACAGATAGCTTTAATATCACATATGTTTTTGCCAGGTTATTAGGACTTAAGATTGACATAGTTTTCATTAGGTCTCACATTTAAAGAAAATATTCACATTTAAATGAAATACTTCATGGAACATTTCTCATTTGAAATGTTGTGGATTTGAAGTTTGAACTCACCCTAGGAAGCAGAGCTAACTTTATCAGCGGCAGTGACATTTCAAAAGGAAATCTCCTGTTGAGTCATTGGTTAGCATCCCAAGAGGGATTTAGCATTAAATGGCAACAGGTTTCTATAAACCTGTTACACAGTAAAAACACTAGTTAAAAAAATGCTACCAAACTCAAGTCAAAGTCCAAGAGAATTTAATTTTATCTCGAAATTTGAAGTTAAAAAAATCCGGAATATTGAGACAGAATATTGTCTTCTTTTTCCATGTTGGGTGCAGTGTTTTTTGGTACGGCGAAATTTCGCCAAATTTCGACCTGGAAAAATATGATTTCAACCTATTCAAAGGGTTTTTTATGGGAAAAAAAAAAGGCCCAAATTCGCCAAATTTTGATAAATTATTTTTCAAATCGCCAGATTTTTATGATAAGTTCCAGCAGGTAGCCAAGAATATTGAAGGATTCTGGTTTTTAAAAAATTTAATATCTAGTATGTAGCCAAATTTGACTAAATCATCTTATGGATGATCACCACTTCAGCTACATACATCACAAATTTAAAAAAAAAAAACCCTGGAACTTGGGCGCTTTCTGTTCTCTGTCTAAAATGAGGGGGGTTTCTTTGTCATTTACTTCTTTGGAATCTTAGTTTGCCTGTTTTAGGAACAACCTCTTTTAGAATTCACTCCCTAAAAGAAAAGTAAAGTAAGTACTAGGGTACTATGAATACTAACCAGGCAATATTAATTGGAATCTGTGCATCCTTTAAGAGTACATCCAAATCCAAATGGGATGAATATTGTCGTTGGTTTTCTCATTCATCAAATGCAAGGTAATGAAAATCTTCTTGGACATTTTTGCCTTTTCCAATAAACCAAAGGAGACCCAGCTTAAGAAATCATGTATACTAGTGTACACTGTAGCCTGTGTTGTTGGCCCAAGTGTGAACACATTCTTTATTGTTCACATTTTTCAAATTCAAAATTTCTAAATTCCGCAATGTGAGCACATTTTTCCTTCCAGACCCAATTTTTGCAATTTGTTTGAATTTCCAGCAACAAAATTCACTCAAAAATCAATATCTTCCCCACATTAGCTTTGAAAATTGTGAAATAAACTCCATTAAATCCAACTCACTGAGGCTTTTCAACAACACCAAAAACGTTCACAAATTCCAATAAAATTTTCAGTATTTATTTTATTTAATTTTCATTGAGAAAATAGTTCAATAATCAATAGCTTCCACACCATAGCTAAAAGAGTCTCAAATCAAGTTGATGCACCTGTACCCATCAAGAGCTTATCGAGAGCTTTCCAAAGATATCAAGAGTGCAGCATGAAGCACCATGATTTGAGAGATCTGAGCATGACAAAACAAAACAAACTACCTTGCTTCATAGATAGATTGAGGAACTACCCAAACAACCAATTGAGGGGGAAAAAGTTATGTAACAGCTGCCTTGAAGGCTCTGAAAGTCACTTTAATGGGGGGTATGCAGCAATCTAATGGCATATGATTCAACATTCAATGTCCAGCTTCAAATTGTAATCATTTTGACTTTGATTGAATCCAATTAAATTTCTATGTTGGGGTCCACAATCAGGTGGGCATTTTCCACTTCACAATCTGCTAAATGGTAGTACAAACAAAAAATAACAACAAAAAATAATGATAACAATAATAATAAGTAAATCAAATATTGCTCATACCTCTTTAATGTTAAGTGTCTTAAAAAAAAAGCTCAGTACAGAGATCAATTCTCTAGCACTTGTTACCAAATGTTTTCATGAATTGGGAACCTGGCATAATTAGAAGTGACCATCAACAGCATATAAGGGCATGTCATATGTAGCTGCTAGTGTGCTAGGTTTTTAATTGACCAAAAGATTACATGGACAACCATTGCTAGGGTTTGCATAAGCTAGGGTTGTTCCCAGTAAGAGGTTACAACTAGTTTTGGCTGGTTGTTTGTTTTTACAAGAATTGTAGGGGTTGGGTTTAGAGATTTTTAAAAATTAAGAATAAATAAAAAAAATAAATTTAAATGGATTTTTTTTCAGTTTTGGGTCTCATGAATATTTTCAAAAATTAAAACTTGTTGATTTTAAGGTTGGGCGAAAATTTCTTGTGCAACAGTTTCAGGTTCAATGTGCCTAATTGACATGAAAACCTCTGGTTTTGAGTTTAGATTAGGGCTGATTTCAACTTCTTCTTGGGGACAGTTCCAAAGTTGATGTTTAAGTGGTTTTGGTTTTTAAAATATTAGTCCGTTTTCAGATTTGTCTTCATCATCTAACGTCCTTGTTTGAGTTCCCTTCTGAAGGTGGATTCAAACTTGTCCTTTTATCACATATCTAAAAAGCCTTATTGAAGCTTGGATCAAGAGTGGTGTCACAATGCTAGCTTAAGATTAGGATAGGTGGAATGCCAACCCCTAAAGATAGAACAAAATATTCTAACAATGAAATTGATATAAATAAATGATTATCTTTGGAACTAAGTAAATAAATAAATTCATATCCTTTGTGGTTACTTCATGTAGGTTGGACTCTGTGTAAAGGATCTTAAGAACCTTGAGTTGGATCTTGTTGACCCGTACTTTTCTTGGGTTGGGGTTTTTGAGTCTTGAGGTAAAGTCTTGACCCAAGGTGACTCTTATGGTAAGTTTTGTTTTGCATAGAGCCCACAGGATCAAAGTTTTAAAACCAGACTGTGGGCTAGAATGTCCTTGTGCCTACTATCCAGACTTTTAAAAACATGGTAAAGGTTTTGATAATGTGAAGCTTTAGCATATTAGTAAATGACCGTGGTAAACAAACCTCCTAAATGAATCAACCTATCATGGCTTCATATATATATATATATATATACAATTGATACATTTTGGATGTTCATTTTTGTCTCTATGTTTAGATACATATATATGGAGGTTGGTTATTTAGAAATCTAAAATCTTAGACACACCTCATAATAAATTGACATTGATGGACTTATCCGGGATTTTGAAAATATTTTGTTGACAATGTTACATTGTGCTAGCAAAAGGTTAATTGTTGAAAATGCGTTAATCTACACCTATCAATTAATTATTCAAATCATCCCCAATTCACCTCACTTGGATAGTAGTGGGCTAGAATGTCCTTATGTTCAGAGTAAGCATCAACACAATATGTATATATGTACATTCTGTATATGTGTATATGTATACAAGGTTATGGGGTTGATTGGATGTTGAAAGCATACATGTCAAGTGGTCTCTCAAGGGGTTTTCATTTTTGAAAAAAACATGTTCCTTTTATATATGTAAGCATGTATTGGAGGTGGAGGTAAAATATTAGAATTTTTTTAAAAACATGAAACTTGATTATTGTCATTTCAAATTTGTAAATGTTTAAAATAAATGTTTCTTGAAATTGTTCAAAATGAATACTATTGTGAGATAGTTTGTGGCTTTGCATCCCAACTCTTAGCTGATTATTACCACCTTAAAATAATAAGTGCCCTCACATTCTAAAGATAAATTGACAATGTTTGAAGCTAATCCAAAAAGCAATATCTCCACCTTGCATTCACTATACTAGTATGGCCTATGCCATTGGCCCAAGTGTGAACTTGTCACCCAACTAATTGAATTTGAATTTAAATTGTTATTGAATCTTTGATGTCAACAATTAGTCAAAATTCAATATCTCTTTCACCTTAGGTCTAGAAATTATAAAATACCATCCATAAAATCTTACTAATTAAACACTTTTCAAAAAATGAAAAATGCATTCAAAGTTTTATGAAATTTTCAGTTTTGATTTTATGAAATTTTCAGTGGCTACCACCTCATCCTAGGCCCCTTATTTTAAAAATGCGCCCACCTTGGAGCTTTACACTAAATTATATCGAGAATCACAAAAATCAACAAGAAGTAGAAGTGAGAACATGGTGGTTTCAAGTTTGAAGAAATAGAAGCTATCTAAATTTTGCAAGATCATGCAACATTAGGAGTCAAGTATCACAAGTTCATTTAGTCTTCTCACATATTTTCTTCATCCTATCCTGAATGCAATTGCTCACTATGTATATGTCCATTTTAATGTAGTACCTTGGTGGCTTCAGTGCATGTCTGTCAAATAATGAATTTTGAAGATTTCATTTTGAAAACAAGTTTCAAATTGTTTTTTCATTTTTTTCCATAAAAAAGATTTCTCTTCGAGAAAAGTAGTTTTTGAAAATTTTCAAATAAAGAAATTGTAGCCTAGGGTCAGCTTTCACATTGACAAGATGAGTAGTTATTATTTAAAATTTGAAATTACTTTTATTTTCATGATCTATTGCAATATTATGAGGAGTCAAATCATTCAGATTGTAGCCTACAATAATTATGAAAGTTTTTCACACTTCTACTTCATATTTTTATGAAAATTCATTTCACTATTTAAAAGATTATTTAATGATAAAATTGTAAAATAGCTTGTGCCAAAGTTATATCTTGCATTTGGTGGGGATCTTGAGCATTTATATCTCACATTTGTAAAGTTGTATATGCATATTTGGTCAAAACCAGTGTTGGCAAGTTGTGGGGTTAGGTTATAGATCAAGTTTAAGCGTCTTGACAATTTGAGTTTTGTTGGAACCAATATTGAAACCTAATCAGGTGATAAATATTTTTGCAAAATTGAACAAAAACTTGAACTCAAAATACCAACCCATTTAAAATAACTTCAAGTTCTCTGAGTAGAAAAGTATCACTTTATATTAATAAAAAATTTGAGACTACATTTTAAACAAGTTATTACATTTGATTAATTATACATAATTAATATTATTTTTGAACAGTGTGCACTAACTAAACAAACTAAATAACATTACACAAAATAATTTTTTTGTTTATTTGTGTGTATTGAAGATGGAATCGGACCTTGTCTTAAACTGCACTATCTATCTTAAACCATGACCTCTGATGTGGTTCTTTCTGGCAAGCTGAACAACATGGGAGGTACCCTTTAAAAAAACAAGAAAAAGAAAAAACTGAGACCAAAGGTTCCTTTGACAACACTTGTTCAAACTTCCAAACAACATTATACATACATACATACATACATACATACAGACATACATATGTAGACACATAGATACATACTCTTAATATATACAGTGGTATATAAATTGGTATATATGTCACAATTTGGTTTGTGTGTGTGTTTTTGTTTGTGGGAAATTTTTTTGAATACCCATTTTGCGCTTTTTGGAGCCAGAAACGTCTTCTCCAGTCGTCTTCTCTTTCTCACTCACACACAACAAGTTTGCACAATAAACTCAAAACTCATGAAAAGCTCATGTCTCAGTCTCGTTAGCCTGGTTCATAATAAGTGTGCATTTGTACCTCTCTCTGTCTGTCTCTCTTCTCTCTCTCTCAAAGTGAACTCTTTCTCTCACACCCACCCTTTTAAACACACAAAAGAGCTTGCACAACAAACTCAAAACTCGTTATTAGCTACTCATTTTTCAGCTCCCATTAGGTTATAGCTCAAAAAATATTGTTTTTTGTGTTTTTGTTTCTGTATTCAACAATAGGGGTTTTTCTCATTAAAAAAATTGTAGCTGAACATCCTCAGGAGCAGTGCTTTGCTAGAAGTGGTGGTGTAGTTTGTGTTCATACCATTACTTCTTATGTTAATTAGTCTGATAAGGTAGAACTGCAAACAAATGAGTGGTTTAAGCTTTTTTCCATAATATTTTTTACAATGCGTTTGTTGTAGGTGTAGGTGTTGTTGTTGTTGTTTGTACTTTAGTGGGGACTGCATTCTCTGTTTGGCTTGCACTTGTTTTGATGGCATGTTTTTTTTTTGGAGGGTAGAGGTCAACACAGTGAACTTTGTTGAGCTGATGAGTTTGGGAGTTGAGATGAAGTGAGAGAGCATTTGTTGAACTTCAGGCATTTTTGTGACGTTCTGGATTGTGTTTTGTTGGGAAAAATAAAAGCTTAGAATTGGGACTTGCAGCGGATTTCCAAGTCTGGAGATTTGAAGTTGGCGATGGAGTTCTTCAACTTTTTTTATTAGGCTTGTTCTCTGTCTTTGTTTTTCTGTGTGTGTGTTTTGAAGCTTTCTGTCCTGTGAAGCTCTTTGTCAACAGTTTTTGCAATCTCTATAGCTCAACAACAACAACGAGGTTTGAAGGTTTTTGTCACCTCTTTTGGAATTGGCTGTTGTTTTTCTTGTGTGAACCTATATGTGAAGGAGTTGTTGTTGTGTTCTAGACTGGTGGTTCTTCATCTCTCATTTCTATTCTGTAGAGGAGAGCCTCTTCCTTACGGTTTCATTTAAAAAAAAAGGCAAAAAGCCCCTTCTACTTTCTTCTTCAGCTTCTTCTTCCTTATGGTCTCATAACAAACAAGGAAAGTTAGCTAGCCTCCTCGACTTTCTCCTTCTCCTCCTGCTTCTTCTTCTGTCTGGAGCTTCTTTTGTGTTTGAGCTTCTTCTCAGCTCTCAGTGTGTGTCCATAGAACATGGAGAGATGGTTCTTCTGTTTCTTTTCTTCTCCACTTCGTGTTTGTGTAAGGACGTCTCGAGGTCTGAGAGCTTAAACTTTTTGTTTCCACTTCCAATTGTAGAAGAAGACAACTGGTAAGTTTTGGAGCTTTTGCAGCTAGCAGCCAGCTCCCCTTGAAAGCTTGAGAGACATACTAGGCATCATTGAGAGCGTCCAACGGAAGAATTTTTTTGCTTTCAGCCAGCAAGCAAATTACGAAGCTTGCAATGTGCGGAGTAGATGCAGCAGGGATGATGGTGATGGTCGTGTGAGGATGCTAGCGGTCGTGCTTGTTATGGGGGTGGCGCAGCAACATCGGGGGAAACCTCAGCTCTGCACCTCATCATCGTCAGTTGCAGTCGACGACGAGCTCCACCAAACGCTCTAATGTTTTTCAAAGTATGTCGAGGTTCAACAGTAGACGAGGATGCGCATCATCACGCAGCTGATGTGCAGGAGAAGAAGACCAAGAACTTGCCGTCGTTTTCTAACCCTTTCCACAACTATACCAAGTCCAAACAACGCTCCAAGCTTGTGGATGCAAGTCCCATCTCCGACGACGATGCAGCAGCAGAAGCATCCCCGATCATCATCGGTTCTCGAGGAAGAGGAAGGGAGGACAATAAGAAAACAACGAGCTCCAAAGCCTCGTCAATCAACCTTATTGGAAGAGCTAGCTCCAAGAAGGACTTTGTCAAGCGCACAGCCCTAGGAACAGGGACACAACACAGTTTTCATGACCCACACAGTCTGCCACCCTTGGACTTGGCATTCCAGAGCTTCAAGCAGGTGTATCCAAGGTTTGAAGAAACTGTAGCTGTTGATTTTCTACGAGACAGGGAATATCATGGACAATGTCTTCTTGCAGCAGAAGAGGAAAATGGACATGTGGTTTTGGACTATTGCGGTTTTGGACTCTTCTCACAATGGCAACAGGTGTGTGTGTGTGTCCATCATCCGTTACTGTTTTCTCTCTGTGCTTCATGCTCTTCATGCTCAGAATTATCCTCTTCATGCCTAAATGTGATTCTAGAACACAAATATCTGGAGAATTTTTTTGGTTTATATTTTCTTCATGCTGAGTGTGTGATTCTTGAGCACAAATGTCTTGAGAATCTCACTGTTTCAATGTATGTGCTCTTCAAGCTCTTCATTGTCTTCATACAGATTGTGGTTCTAGGTTATGAATGTCTGGAGAATTTTAACAGTTTCTATATATTTGCTCTTCATGCTCTTTATGCTGACTATAGTCCTAGAACACAAATGCCTGGAGAATTATACTGATTCTACGTATGTGCTCTTCCTGCTCTTGATACCAATTGCAGTTCTAGAAGGCAAGTGTCTTGAGAAGGTTTACTGTTTTTATGCATGTGCTCTGCATATTGATTGTGTGTATCTAGAACATGAAGTTCTGGAGGATTTTACTGTTTCTATGCATGTGATCTTCAAGCTCTTCATACAGATTGTGATTCTAGGTCACAAATGTCTGGAGTACTTCACTGTTTCTGTGTATTTTCTCTTCATGCTCTTCATACTGACTGTGATTCTAGAACATGAATGTTTGGAGAAGTTTGCTGTTTCCATATGCTTGTCCTCTTTATGCTCTTCATACTGAGTGCTGTTTTAGAATGCAAATGTCTGGAGAAGTTTACTGTGTTTATGCATGTGCTCTTCATGCTCTTCATACCAATTGCAGTTTTAGAATGTGAATGTCTGGAGAAGTTTTACTATTTCTATGCATGTGCTCTTCATGCTCTTCATACCAATTGTGTGAATCTAGAACACAATTGTCTGGACAATCTTACTATTTCTGTGTATGTGCCCTTTGCGCTCTTCATACTGGTTGTGATTCTAGAAAAGAAATGACTGGGGAATTTTACTTTTTCTTTGCATGTGCTCTTAATGTGTTAATACTAATTGTGATTCTAGAGTGTGAATGTGTGGAGAATTTGAGTCTTGCTATGCATTTGCTCTTCATTCTCTTCATACTGCTTGTGATTTTTGAACACAAATGTGTGGGGAATTTCACTCTTTCTTTTTGTGTGGTCTTCATGCTCTTCATACTGATTGTGATTCTAGAACATGAATGTCTGGACAATTTTACTGTTTCTAGTGCATGTGTTTTGTGAATTTGAAATGCTGAGGGAAGTCTCACTACACTTTCTTTTTGCCTTTGGATGTGCAATCAGGTCATGGAGCAAGAGTCTTCATCATTTGAGTTGGATTATGTTTCCGCAAATCTTCCAACACATGCATTATATGGGTGTTCTGATGATGGAAGTCTCGAGTGCTACATCCGGAAGCGAGTCATGAGATATATGAATGTCAATCAAGCAGAGTATAGCATGGTGTTTACAATGAGCGTAGAGTCTGCATTCAAGCTTCTGGCAGAGTCATACCCATTTCCAATCAACAATCGGTTGCTCACCATTTATGATTATGAAAGTGAAGCAGTGGATGGAATGGTGGCAAGTGCAAGAGACAAAGGTGCAAAGATAATGACTGCCTCATTCAAGTGGCCATCGTTACGGATTGTGGCATCTGATCTGAAGTACAAGCTACGAGACAAGAAGAAGAAAAAAGAGCAACAAGCTAAGGGCTTATTTGTATTCCCTGTTCAATCCCGATTCACAGGTGCTAAGTATTCGTACCAATGGATGTCTCAAGCGCAAGCAAATAAGTGGCATGTTTTATTGGATGCATCTGCTCTTGGCCCTAAAGATATGGACTCTCTCGGACTCTCACTTTTCCGACCTGAGTTTATTGTGACATCATTTTATAAGGTAATGAATGGTACACACATTGCTAAATTAAGCTGAACTATGGAGCTTCATGACTCTGTTCAGTTCATACTGAATGTTTGAGCACTGCATTTTGTTGGCAGTTTTACTTGATTGGATTGTGAGTTGTTCTTGTCACTAATGTTGTGAGTTTGAATCATAGGTCTTTGGTGTAGATCGGACAGGATTTGGGTGTCTTTTCATCAAGAATTCAGTGATTCAGAGCCTTCAGACTTCATCTAGGGCAAGAGGGGTAGGAATGGTGCGCATTGTTCCATCAGAACCTTCGAACTCCAATTCACTTACGTTCAGTGATGGCAAAGCTGAGGGAGAAGAGAAGGAGGGAAATGACAAGAGGGAGAGCAACAACAGCCACACACTTGCTCAAGAAAATATGGAAGTGGACGAAATAGAAGAGTTTCTGGATGCTGAGGATTGGTCAAGTCCCGGGGGGAATCATGTGGATTCGGTGAGCTCTGAACAAGACTCAGCTAACCAGTTGAGGCATGCATCATTTCTGGACAGATTGTCTGCTGGTGGATCTATGAATTCAGGAGTGAACTCTGAAATTGGCTCTGTAGCTGGTTCACATGACAATGAGGTTGCAACGAACACCCAACCTGAAATTGAAGATAAGGAGGGGGAGGTTAGAGACCAAGGGCATGGTGGCAATTTAATGCACAGTGATATTGAGAATGTTTATGAAGCAACTCTCAATCCTGGGTTATCTTTACCTGATGATAAGGATGTTGAAGCAGGTACAAAATGCCCAACTCCTTCTCACAAACTTAGAACCTCATCTACGATGCAAAGCTGGAATGGAATTTCATCACATAACTTATTGATGTTGTTTTATGTTTCTGTTTTCCATTTGTGATTCAATCTGTTCAAGATGGTCATCAAGTAGAAGAGATTTGTGTGAGATTTGAACAGATTTTTACACCTCTATCCCAGAGAATAAACATGCATGACTAATGCTAGCAGTTGGGGGTGATGATTTTGGGCTCTCACAGTGGGAGCAAGAGAAGTGGAAGTGCTTGATGATGGGGTGCTGATAGATGATGAAGAGGCAGATGCATCTGTTTTCCCTCTCATGAGACAAGTTTTACCCACTCCAACAAAAGCTGTGGCTGGTCCGGCTGATGATTATGCATTTGAGGAGCACCATTTGTCAGAGCTGATAACTTCATCTCCCATCACTGTTGGCAGTGATACTGGGGAAGATAGCAGCATAGAGCAAGAGCGGCAGTTTAACTTGCATGAAGAGGATTTTACACCTCATCAAGGCTTTCATCCATCTCTGAGTCGAATTGGAGAAGAGGAAGATATTGTGAATGGGGATGAAGTGACCTCCTTCCATATGCAATCGGAAATAGAGGAGGATACACCAGATGAGTCCACATGTATGAAATCCACAAACCCACAGCTTGAGAAATGCGTTCTTGCTTGCCAAATTCTCTTCTTTCTACACACAGCTAGTGAATTTAGCTGCCATTTTGACAATTATGATGTTTGATGTGCAGCCAGAAGTGACCTGAGAAGCCACCAGAACCCATTGTTCATCAATCCCTCTGAGGTGCATGAAAGGTGCCTCTGGAAGTGTGCTAACGAAGATGATGCAATTGCCAACCAGGAGTCTCAGATGATTCCTCAGATGCTGGACATGCTCGGAAAGCGAGTTGATGAATATAGTAGACCAGAATCGGCAGCAGATTTAGGTTCTAGTGTGATCCGTAAGGGGGATGAGGAACATTTTTTAATGGAGGGGAGGGAGGCAGGTAGTTTTTCTAGGCATAGACGAATACTCTCATCACTGGAATGGAATTTTGATGGAGAAGCAGAGCTGGATTTCAGTGAGCGAGAGGCTTATGATGGTACTAATGGAAGACGGTTTCAATACTGGAGTCCTGGGGAGGTAAATTATGGATTTCAACTCACCCTGTTGATTGATTTTTTCTCAATTAAATCACTGCTGCAATTTTAGTAAATGCAGAAGTAAATGTACAGCATCTTAGCTTCATATCCTGCAAAAAATGTCTAAACGGAAGGATCATTCTTCTATAATACTGTGGGTAAAGCAAAAGAATATTTTGCATTTTGATTTCTGTCTGGGAGTCATTTTTTGTTTTTGTGAAATGAATGGAAAACAGGAGAGCAACAAATGGGCAGAGCCGTATGCAATTTCAACAAATGGCTCTCCCTTGTATTATGAAGAGGAAGGAGGAGGCTCAGTTGAGGAAAGTGAGCCTGAAATGCTGGATGACAATAACGGTGTCACTTGTAGTGGACTTGATCATGCAGATTCACAGGGTCTTAACAAAATCACTCGAAGGTTGCGGTGAGCAAGTCTCCCAGTGTCCCAATTTTGTACTGAAGAATCCAGTGAATGTATACGGAGTGGTCTTCACCAGTTACAGACTCTAGCTGCTTTTGCTTATGACGACACCCAACAACAATAATATTTCTGGGTTCTCTCTTTTTACTACTAACATGGATGTTTGATGCCAGGTATTTAACCAACTGGGTGATAAGTGCTCTGCTCAAGCTGCACCATCCAGCACAAGCAGAAGGCCAAGGCACCCCATTGGTCCATATTTATGGTCCTGAAGTACAATTTGACCGGGGTGCATCATTGGCGTTCAATATTCTGGATCAGAATGGGGTGGTAGTGCAACCCAAGTTAGTGCAACAGTTAGCTGATCAAAGCAATATTTCATTGGGCTTGGGAAAGCTTTGTAACATCATCTACCCTGAAGGCTTGCGAGGCTTTCGGGTATGTGTACTCTAAACCCTAAATCCTGATTTTTTTAACACAATGTGGCTATGGGATTTTGCATTATTTGACAACGGTCTGCACATCCACATCAATGGAAATTAATGGAAAAAAGTGATGCACTTAAATAAGTACTTGATCCCTCAAACATGTGTTTTTCATTGACTCAGTTGCTTTTATTGGGTACAGGGCTTACATCTGACAGAAAAGACAGTTGCCCCAGGAGGAAAAACAGATGGGCAGTTTGAGAATCCCCGAGCCTCAAATGCTAACAAGGGAGACCGACCTTTAAGTATTCCTGTAGTGACAGCTGCACTAGGTTTTGTGACGAATTTTGAGGATGTATATCGCCTGTGGGCATTTGTGGCTAAGTTTCTAGATGTGAATTTTGTATCTGAAAGAGGAGAGTTAGCAACAGCAGTACCACTTACTTTTAACCAAGAAACAGTTGTACTTTAGACCCACAAAACCTTGGGAGGAGGGAAAGCTTAAATTCTACCAGACACAAGTTTTGATTCATTTATTTCCCATGTTCTTACAGTTTCCGAACTTGTTTCGTGTTGGAGGAAAAAAACAAGACTAAATTGCTTCAATGATAATAGCCCATTCATTTGTTTGGAAATGTACAAAGCCATGACATTTCATTCGATTTGATAAGCATGATGATTACACATTTGAAAGGTTGTTGAAAACCTTGCCAAACTTACAAAGTTCTGAACAGTTGATTCTGTGCCAGAGAAATCTCTTAGAACAAGTGTTCCTGTGGAAACTCTGGAAATACATGCAAATTGCAGTGAAAATGTGACATGCAATGCTGTATCCTGTCAAATCCCTTGCCTTCTTGAGCATGTTTCTGTGCAGCTGAGTTACAGTACCTAGAGACATCTTGCTTGTGCAATTATGCTTCTATACTTGCCTAGATTGCATCCACAGATGAAACTGCCCAGTATGTGTGAATAAGAGAGTATTCTTCACAAGAGAGTTTGTCAGCAACTTCATAACAAGTGTGCAAGCCATACCTTGGTAAAGAATGAAAAATTTGTTGCTCTCTGTTCTACAAACAGAAAAACTCCAGAAGCTAGGAACCAATGGACTTCTTCTCTAGGACAGACACCCTGAACAATCTGTACTGCAAAGGAAGTAACTGAACAACTCCACAAAAATGACTAATCAACAAAGCAAAAGAAGTGGAGGGATCCCATAGAGAATATAGAGAGAAACAAACACACATGTCCAGATATCCTATCACAGCTCAAGTGTTTTTAGGTTCTCTAAGGTGCTTCACACAAGTCACCAAAGAAGCTCTTCATTACATGAGATTCCTTCTTCCCTAGAATAACAGAAACCTCCTGAACAATCTGTACTACCCAGGAAGCAAATGAACATCTCCAGAAAAAAAGACTAATAAACAAAGCAAAAGATGTGCAGAGAGATCTCATAGAGAATGTGGAGAGAAACACACACACACACATGTCCAGATACTCTTAACACAGCACAAATGTTTTTTACGGTTTACATAAACACCATTAAGAGCTCACATTGTAGTCAAGGAAAAGCAAAAAACAATATTTTGTTGTAACACAGAGATCACACGCAACAGCAACTACTGAAAAATGCTCTTCTTTACATGGGATTTCTTCATCTCTAGAACAGAAACCTCCTGAACAATCCACACTGCAAAGGAAGCAAATGAATATCTCCACAAAAGACTAAGTGCCAAAGCAAAAGATGCACAGAAAAATCCCAGAGAGAATGTGGAGAGAAACAAACACACATGTCCAGATACTCTTATCACAGATCAATTTTTTTTTAGGGTTTACAGAAACACCAGCAGGAGCTCACATTTGTAGTCAAGGAAAAGCAACAAAAAATAGTTTGTTGCAACACAGAGATCAGATCCCAACAGCAACTACCGAATGAAAGAAGTTCAGATCAGCTTCTTCCTCAATACACCAATAGAGTGGGGCTTCAACAAGCATAAGATCCTAACCTGATCCTGAAAACAAAGAAGCTGGATCTTGGACTCCGGTTCTTAGGGTTGGTTCTGTAAAGAAGAAGATCATCTCATCATCATGTCTAGACCTTACTTTTCTTCCTCTTTCGGGGGAGGAAACAACTGATCCTTCATCCACCCAAAAGGTTGGACCACCCAAATGGCACCCAGCAACGCAGTGCCTCCCCAAAGCACGCCGGCGCCGATATCCGAATACGTAGGTCTCAGAGCCTTGGGAATGAAACCCACCAAGGAACTTCCTTGCCTTGCTCCGGCCATCGCCCTTCTTTCCACTACTTCTTCTCCTCTTTCTTCCTGCCGTGCACACAAGCTTCCTCACGTCTTCGCCAAACCAGTTGATTCCTGTGCCGTTTTCCTATCTCTCAGCTTCTTCCGCGCCTACTTGTTTCCTCGTCGCCGCAGATTGCTCGCTGCTCCTGTCCAGATGCTCACGTATTTTCTCCTAACCTTTCTCGCAAGCAATCACCGAACCCCAAGTGCGGCGACAGAAGAGAAGAAATCGGAAAAGTCCGTAGGAGCGAGCGAGCGGGCGAGCGAGCATTCCTCAAGGAGCAAGGGACATACCCGGGTTGGTTTACAACCGCCTCATAACAGTTGGACATACCCGGGAAAAAAAGTTCTTCGTCCATTGTTTGCAACTTTTTTGGAAGTCTTATTTTCCTCCAGTTGAATTTCAAATTTCAAAATAGGCATTACCAAAATTGTAGGCTTGTTATTTTGTTGCCTTTCAGGGGCCTCGGAATTGTTCTTTGGGGGATTGAGGTGTAACTTAAGTTAAATTGAATTGTAACTTATATGTGTTGAATACTCGTATAATCACACTTTCAACCATTGTCAATGTTCGCAACTAAGAATATGTGCTTGATTAGAATAAGATCCCAACACTAATCATGCAATTAGCATCATGACTATAAAAACAATTAATCATACTTAATCTCATGGATGGTTTGTACTAGCTTTCAGCCACTGTCAAGTTTATAATTAATAATTATCATGTAGAGGATTTTTATTTTTTTTCCAATTTTGTGATGTAGCCCACAATGGCAATCATCAAGAAAATGAATGAGCAAACTCTGGCTGCAGGTAAGAGAGGCAAGTAGAAAAATTTAAGAATATTTTGGTGACCTGTTGGAAACTACCTATCGTCTAAATATTGCAATTTGGTGCATTTTTCTCACAAGAATCCTATGTATCCAGTTGCACTGGATTATTATTTTTTGTAGTCAAGTGGCAAAAATGCTCAAAAAAAGAAAACCTCTGATCATGTGTGTTGAACACTTACATGATATCAAAATTTCACCCATTGTCATTTAGTCTTTCCAACTCCCAGATCACTTATGTGTAATGGCAGCCCTAGAGGCTCTTCCATGTTTTGAGGTACCACCACGATGGTGGTGGTAGCCTGAGCTGTGGGACCAAAAAACATGGAAGAACCAATAGGGCTGCCATTATCTGGTGTAATGAATGAACAAATGGACCTCCAAATACAAATTAAAAAAATTTCCCATTCTTTATATTCTCAGAATTGTTCAATACTATAAAAACCTTTGAGAATAATTCAGACCTGTTTTGAAATATTCCAGCCAGTTGCTGCCATTGGGTACTCTTTTAAATTAATCATACCAGCTTCCTCTCGGTATTGGGTAAACTTTGTAAAACTTTCATACTAGCCCTAAACCCGGGCATTGGGTTCAAGATTGACTTGTGTATGGTATGTATAGGGTAAAGCCCTATGATGGGGGCATTCTCAAAATAAGGAGCCTGGGACAAGGCGATAGCCAAGTCCAACCCTGCATTTTGAGAATGTCCCCAACCCATGGGCTTTATCTATCATAAAGCTCAAGGCAAAATTTATCATGAACCAAACCTATGTAGATCACGAGGTGTAGGAGTGGGAGGGAGGGATATTATGTCTACTCCTCAATAGTGAGAAGGAAATTATGCCTATTTATAGGTGTAAGAGCCCTCTCACTATTGATTAGTAGGCATAATTTCCTTCCTATTTTTCAGGAGAGAAATTTATGTACATGAGGTGCCCTCCAAATACACTACACATTTTCTGGGAGTGCTGTACAAGTGCTATACAAGACAGGTATGTAGACCTGATATTGAAACTGGTATAAAACTGATACAAGGCCTATATTACCTCACGTCCCTACCATGCTGGTACTGGTACAAGGCTAGTATGGCCTCAAGTCATACCAGCGAGGTACAGTCCTTGCTACCTGTGTTATAACAGGGCACAAGCCTGGATAGCAGACCAGCAGTGGTTTGAAGCTCTAATAATAATTAGTATGGCAGATGGGTTTACACAGAAGAAAGCATGTGCTAAAAAGATGCTCTTCTAGGGAATACTACTATTCACAGTAGTTGATTGAGAGAAGCAACAGAGAAATTGATTCCAAACACAAGTTTACATGATCCACATTGGTATCTAACAATTCATGTCAACTATATGACTCAGGAGCAGCAGATTGATGCAAAAATTAAGGCTGTATTATGATGCCAAAAAGAATGGGAGAAATTCTCAATTTGATGGGTTCTGATGTTGCAAAGTGAGGAAGAAGTGCAGCACACATGCATGATGGATGGCTGTGAAACAAACAAGTGGGTGGGCTTCTGGGTGGCTTCTGGGTTTCTGGGTTTCTATGGAACTGCATCAAACCTTGTCTCAAAAGCCCAACAGTGTCTCTCATTCCACGAAAGGGAAGCCAAAACCTCCATCTTCTTCCAACATTGCTTGCGATTGTCAAACATCCACACACACAACTTGGCAGGTTGTAGCAAATCGCGTCGACCAATCCAGAACATGTCCTTCCAAACCCAGAAGGAGGTCCAGATGGTCAGAGTCAATGCAGACTCGGGAATTGAGATGATCTTCTTCCAATCAAGCCATGGAAATTCACACTCCCATATACCCTCTGAGCCTGGACTCCAACAGAATGCATAAGCATGCCCTTGAGAATCAAATTTGAGCATTGTCTTTGTTGCTTCTAGATTGGCTCTCAACACAGTCTCAATTGGAAGTCTTGTCTGCCCACTAAAATATGTGAACTTCTCAAGAAGACTCCAATTCCAGTTGGAGATGAGTTTGAAGATTTGTCCCTCGATGTTGCAGGAATTCATGTCAGTTTCTGTGCTCCAACAATCAGTTGATGAGTCATAAATCTCGATGATCCAGCTTTCTGGGGTTGTTGCTGCATGATGCCGTTGTGCAAGAACAGCCCTGCCAGTGTACATGAGGGTGATGGTGTAGACCTTTATGGGTTCATTCATCTCCATCTTGATCAAACTGGGTTCCACATCAGGAAAATGACATGGGGGAAGCATTCTCCGAGAATTCGTGGTAGGATTCATCACTACAATACGTCGTTGAAGATCAGCTGCTGTGGTATGGCTGAACCGAAAACAACAGGCAACTAAGCCTCCTGCTGTCACTAAAGGCTGAATATGTGTAGGAGATGATGGTGGTGAATGTAAGTGACGGCTGAACCATTCATGAGCACAAGTGTCAAAGGTCATGGAATTCACTGCCAATCCAATGAGATCACAAAACAGCCCAACTGGTCTTCTTGAAGGAACATCTGAAAATAGCTGCTGAAATGAAGTGGAGAAGACGAAGGATTTCCAGTGTTGATTCAGAGATCGCAGACGAAAGATGGCTTTCAGTGGAAGTCTAGCAAAGATGAGCTCCATTGTATTCTCTGGAAGCTTGCTCCATGTCAAGGCATCCAACGTCTGCTTTAAATATTTCGCTCGTGTTTGTCCTATTGCCTCCTTTGCATGTGCAACAGATCTGTAAAGTCTTGTCAACTCTGGAAATTCTCTTCTGACCTCCTTTGCAAGAAAGATTTGATCAATATGGATGTAGCTAGTTTTGTTAAGTGGGCAAGTAAGTATTATATTTGTAGCTTCTTGCAACAACACTGCAAGTAAGATCTGTGAGTGATTGTTCAGCTCACAAGCTATGGCACTGGATCTCTCTTGCACTTCTGATATTCTTAGTTGCATAAAAGAGACTAAGGGATGTGGCAACCATTTGTTGTCATCTTCTTCTTCTCCAAATGCAGAATTTTCAGTTTGGAAAACAAGCAAGGTTCCTTGTTCTTCATCCATGTTCCACTTCAAGTTCTTCTCAGTTTCTTTCAGAAGCTTCAGATAACCAGCTAATGAATCTTCCACCCACTTGCTTTTTTCCAGCAAGTTTTGCATGTCTGCACTTGTTGGTTCATCCTCATGACCTGCTGCTGATCCTGTCAAGGAGTTACTGCTGAAACCAGCAATAGCAGCAGCAGCAGCAGCAACAGCAGCAGGTTTGAATGGTGCCCATGCTTGCAAAGCTTGTGTGTCTCTGCTCATTGCTGTGGCCAATTGAGCAGTCATGGTGTGCAGTTGTGCAAGCCTCTTTTGAATGAATGCAGCTTCACAGTCTGGTTGCAACATGTATGATGGATGCAACGCAGTTGAGCGAGTAGCAGTTCTGGTGGAGAGAAAGCCTTTCAGTGCCTCCAACTGAGAGTCAAGGTTACGCAAAGTGTTGATGAAGCGAGCAACTCTTGTGATGACCTGCTTGCTCTTCTCAAACACGCCTGTCCTGAACTCAGCTTCCATTTGAGACTCTAGGCGTTGCATGTTGTCTGACCCGGATGCCATAGAATGTAGCAACTCCTCGTCCTCCTCAGCATCTGCACCACTGCATAAAAAACACTTGAGGTGCAGCAGGGATTTTACAAGGTGCTCATCATCTTCTTTCCTTCGAGCACTTGTAAGAAGGGCTTGAGACAGAGACAGAGACCCAGAGAGACAGGAAGACAGAGAGAAGTCAGAAGGTCGGATATGGATTTGTAACGCAACGTATTGAAACTGTTTGCAGCTGGGATTTGGGATTGCTGCCATTGATGATGAGGATTCTTCGGACAACTGTGGAGCTTCCTCTTCTTCTTTTGCCACAAATTTGCATTGAAGGAAGGAAAGCAAGAAGACGAAGCAACAACACTAGGTTTAGGGTTTTAGATTTTGGGGCTTAGGGTTTAAGCAGATGGGGGTTTTGGGTTTAGGTCGTGATGGGTGGCTTTCTTTGTAACGGAGAGAATGGGCCCCTGTGACCAACTCTTGCCAGGCAGAATCGGTTTCTGATGATCGAATCCTCCATCCATAGTCTTTGAGCTACTGTTGTTTTTCAGTTGTCGTGGGTACCCAATTTATCTCTATCTTGTCCAGGAGAATGATGTCTGAATTGCTGATCAGCATTGTAGATTGTCTCTTCACCCAAGGAACCATGGCTTCCTTGTCATACTAGGAAGTTAGGAACATTGCCTAATGGCCTTGACCAGAGCTGTTAAACTCTTTCTAAACCTTTCCTCAAGGACTCAGGAGCCACTAGAAGCCAAATAGTGCATCTTCAAGGAGGGCCTCCTCTGTAAGAATCTTTGACTTTGCTGATTCACTGATTTGCAGGATCTACCTTGTGTTCTGTTCTTATTGTGCCTTGTTCAAATTTTGTTGGCTTATGATGTACAATGATCTCTTTGTTTAATGTGTTAACCATTCAGTATGTTAAGGACTATCATCCTTATATTTAAAGGTGTAAAAGTGGATTAAATTTCTATGGAAGGTGTTTGGTATTGACCAACGTGGAAGGATCTTCTGCAAGGTAGGTCTATTTTTGGATCCAGATATGGGATCAAGGGAGCCCTAAAGCTTTTGAGATGTTTCCACTCACCTGCGTGATTTGTTGTGGAAACAACTACTATTTATTGACTTTGAACATTGGTTTAGCTAACATAGCTATTGATAGTAGCATTATGTGAAGGTTTGAAGCCAAAAGAAAATACATTTTATCATTCCTAGTGCAACCAATGCTCTAAATATCTAGGGCTTGTAGACAATAATAATTACAATATTTTCAGAATTGTTGAAATGATAGGAAAATGCATGCCTAGGAAATATTTGATGAACTTAAATTAATAAATATATTAGTTCTCTAACAAACATGTGTTGAGATGGCAAGGTACTACAGTATTATACATAAAAAGACATTATACATGGAAGCACATTGTGACTATCAAAGGTTTTATTGCTAATCAAATGTATAAAGTTTTGTCAAGAGACATACTTTGATGCCACACCACTAATGTATATTCCCTAGAACAAAAAGACATACATCTCATAAGAATGATTGAAATAATACATAATGGAGAAAAAACTTTTGAAGCTATAATTGGAAACTAAATTACATACATAGTCAAGGCAACTACAACAAGCTTAATGATTGAGAAATACACAATTGGTTTGATGCATATGCAATTGTAATACAATATCACTAGAGTCCAAATCCTTTAGAGCGCATTAACAAACATTGAACTTCATCCCAATTCCACATGTAGTGATGAATGAACCCATAGAACATAATCATTTACAAAATGTGATACACATGTTTATATTGCACATATGCCCCACAACCATCCAAAGAAGTTGCCAACATTGCTACAAAGTATACACATGAACATTTAGGGAAATTTTTAATAGTGATGTCATATTGTTTATCATCAGAAAGAATATTGTAAATTCATCCATACTCAAGTGGCGAAACATCAACAGTGAGAAAAACAATGCATTAAAAAAGTAAGATGCCAACCTCCCAATTGTTGATGTGTTGTGTTAATTTGAAGACAAATAACTGTTTCACCTTCTTGCCACCACGAGTTATAAACCAACAACTTGCATCAGACGACTTCACAAGGTTGTGACAACTCATATTAGGCACATGGGAATTGCTTGAACTAGAAGATTAGAAGCTAAATAAACTTCAAACATTGTTTATACGCAAGGGCTCAAAGGAAAACCCTGCCTCTTTTAGAATTGTTACCTCCTTTTAATCAAGTGAATACCTTTTTGGATGGGCCATACAATTAGAATAGTAAGCCTAACAACTTCAAATTTTTGGGTTATCCCACATTTGCAATGGCTTAAATCATCAGGACAAAACTAGTGCTTATGGTGCTTAAATGATTCATTGTAATATTATACCCACAAACCTAAATAAAATGGAGCAAGAATGCCACTTCCATATTTGTAAAAAATGATCTTTGTTTTACATTTGAGTGCCATGGTTTTCTAGAATGCAAAACATTAAATTGTAGAATTGGGTGGGTAGTGTTGAATATGCCACTAGCCATCAAATTTGGAAGATCCATCATTTTCCTTACATTGGTTATCTTGATGGTCTTTGAGCTTGATCATTACCAATTCCATCCACTTGCCTTAACATCCTAAATCTTCATCCTTGTCTTTTGAAAATAACAAACTTTTAGGATAATTTACTAATAGTAATAAGTAACATCTTTTGGTTCTTCTTTAGTTAAATCAATTCTAGAACATTAGTAACCTTCCTTTTAACTCATGTGCTATTCATTTATTTAGTACACTATTTACTCCTTCCCATGTACTAGTTACTTTTGTAGTACATAGTAAATTATACTAGTTACTTGAATAGTACACAATCAATTGGAAATAAGTCCCACTACAAGAAATCCTTTTTACTGTCTAAATTCACCATCAAAATAAGGGCTTAATGAATACATTGGAATTAGGGCGTCAAAGTTTTCATATAGTCCCATCAATAAAACTCACATCGCCGCATATTATGCCTACCCTAATTTCCAAGATAAAACATAAAACCTCCTTCGAATGCAAGTACTAAGTTTGTTGTTCTGGCTACTCTTTTGTTTTTCATTGTTGCAAATGGAGATCCAATCATGGTGAATGATACAATCATGTTTTCAAAGCTTTCAGTTGCACCAGGACAAGATGAACAACTCAAAGTGGCTTGATGTGAATGTTTCCCAATAGTCGCATAAAAATTTTTATTAAAAAAGTGTTGCACACTCAAATGACTCAATCCATATGGGATCGTTAAGTGTCATTTAACCTTGGTATTTTTGCCATCTATCTAGAAGTAGTTCATAGTTTTGAGTTGGAAGGTTTGATGAATGTTAATGTGAAAATGATAACATTCATATTTTCTCATTAACTTAGGTCCCTAGCAATGGACATTACCATTGGCTAAAAGGGCTGATTAATTCGATTTCGATCAAACACAATGCATAATACCTTGTTCGCACCATTTGTCGATTTATCGAATTTTTAAAAAATGAACATCTATTAAAATATAATCTAATAAGTGTGTTATTTATGTTGTCTTATCCTTCAAAGGATTTCTTAATAACATATGGAATTTTCTTACACATTTATTAGTTGAATATTATGTTCATTTGTGGAACATTTGCAATACTTCCAACCTTTTCTGAATCAAATAATTTTTCGTGTTCAACTAAACTAATAAGCTTGGATTTTCATATGTTTCTTTTGCAAGTGATCACAATCTAGAACTACACCTAGAACTTATGTAATACTAAAAATGATTCTAATGAATAACATTTGGATACTAATCTACATCTCATTATGTTAATATGGCTATTCAACATCTAATATTTGAATAATTAACCCCAATTTATTAATAAGTTTGAAATGGCTTGAGAAATTCAATTCAATTATAATTTCCTAAATGTTATTACTACATATTCTAAAGGTTATTTACTAAATAAAGAACCAAATATAAGGTCCAAAGAAGGATATTGTTGAACTAAGGCTCACATTGGGATCTAATCTTCTAGGAAATAATGGTGGTTAGTTCAGTTGCTATGTTTTCTACCTACCTACTAACAACCCACAACATATTGTTAATAGGAAAATAGTAAAATAATATTCGACAATGTTTGAACCATATGCTTATCTAAAAGTTACCATTTTCCATTCCTACCTCTTTACATTTACCATAATCGATTACCAAGTTGAAACCAATTATTACCTTCATAAAAGTTCATCCAAAAATGAGTAATAATGGGCATGCAAATGATAGTGTGTTACGCATAAGGGCATGGAAGCAAGGCAAAATGGATATTTAGCTTATGTATAAATGAAGGATTTTTTCCTATCGCCGGTGTCGACTATAGAAAGAATGGATATAAAACAAGTGCCCCAATGGCCTTTAAAAATAATTTAATCAAAAAATATATATATGTGGTCAAATTCAAAAATTTTGGGCACCCTATGGTTAGTGTTGACCATAGGAGGAACCTTATGGTTGGCACATGGTTTAGGAGGAAGTCTATGGTCGATAGTGACCATAAAAGAAAGCAAGGATTATTCTAAGTTTAAAAGGGTTTTTTTTATAGTTGGGGATACAATTTAGCTAAGTTTTTTTTCTAGAGCCCATAATTTCAAAAATGGGAAAATGAGACCACAAACCAAATGCATATTGAAAATGTTTTTGGTGAATTTGCAATCAATAAGTCTAAAGAATGTAATCACATGTGGGTGTAAGCAAGATAAAGTGAACAACTTGATTACATTGTCAAAACTAAATCAAGTAGATTTAAAATAGCAACAAAACCCATTATAGAATTGTGGAACATTGAATGTTTTCATTTCAATGACTAAATATGATATATGTTTACCTTAATGTGCATTGATTTTCATATTTCAAATTGTAAAAGTAGGTTTTAAGTAGGTTTTCCAAAATATAAGTAGCTTTTGATGTCTACTTTCATTATGGGCTTTTGGTTCACGTGTCAAGTAGATTTTTACAAAAAGGACATAGATTTTTTTTTTATGACTTGATAAAACATATGTTGATTTTCATTTTCTAACTTATTACATATCAATTTTATTAATTTTTCTAACCAAAAGTAGGTTTGAACACATATTTTTCAATTGGTTTCAAATGTAATTTTTATCTACTTTTAAAATTCATTTCTTTTAATTTTCTTAAAATTAGATTCTTATAAACTTAATAGAGTCAATTAATGCCACTTGACACATATTTTCACCTAATTTGATGCTACTTTATGGTATTTATATGAAAGGTGTAAAGTTGAAGTGGAGATGTCTACTTTTTTTGGTATACTTTATCTTATTTTGACCCATGTGTGGAATGCAATGAAAATGAATTCAATTCACATAAGAAGTTGAAAGAAAACATGTAGAAATTTTACATTGCAAAGGAGTAATTATGAAACATGCTATAAGATTTGGAATTTAAAAACAACTTCACTTCCTAGCAAAAGCAACTTCAAATGAAGCTCTCAAACCAAACTCATAAAAAAAATTTAAAAAAATCTAGCATGATCATTTTGCTGCCTCCTTGTTTATAAAATCCAAAAGCCGATTGTCAAATATTACACAACCACTTGAAGAAGGTGGAGATGGTAGCAAAACCATAAGCCTAACCATGTCCTCCACATAACTAAGTAGTGACAACTTTTGAAGGGGGGCTAGGGAAAAAATCATTACACAAATAAAAGGGAACTATGGTTAACCCCATTCGACAGATATCTTTACAAGTGGTGTTCAGAAAAGAAAACATCAGCAACAATGTGAAGTTTCACAAATGCAACAAAGAAAAAAAAAACATCTTGCAAATTGATTTACTCATACTCAAGGGCAACTTTGGCTCTCTTCTAAGGTGGAGAATTAGCTACGATGGGAGAGGGCACCATAGTGTTAGCATTGAGTGACCCCATTTTCATAAATGATTGTGAAACCTCCCTATATACGTCATCATCCGGCTCTAGCACAAAGACATGCCAATTTAAGTTATAATAGGCATAGATGTAATTACCTAAAAAACAACAACAAAAGCAACATTGGATCAATCGAAACGTGATAGATTGTTTTAACTAACAAAAAAAGAAGATAAAAGGGCATTGACTTGTGGACAAATTCATCCCCACAACCAATGAGACAAGAAGAGTGCACCTTTTAATTAAAACAATATACATCAAAATATGGATCTCCTATCCTCCTTTAAATGGAACCCCCGATTTTGACCGCTCCATATTATCAAGGTTAGCGTGGTTGTAAAGGTGTCATCCTCCACCAATGAAACACCATGTTTCACCATGTTTGCATGAAGATCCTAAAACTTGAAACCCCTGGTAATTCGAACAATAAAAGTTGCCCAATTGAGATGAGTCTACATTGCAAAAATTGAAGATTAGATTGTATAATGGATTTTGAAAAATAGATTGATCCAAACATGAATGGGGACAAAACATTACCTTCCTCCCCTTGATGTCAAGGCTCATGCGAAGCAATGTATTTATGACCACCCACCACGAATGGATTTCATATCCATTGTTTTTTAAGAACAATTTTATCTCCTTGAGAATTAAAGGGTCATGATCATGGAGGAAAACCAAAACACCAAAAGAATATAAGTACTTGTTGGTAAACCCAAAAATAGAATAGATGTAGTTTTCCACCTTTTTGTTCCATAGTGTGATGGAGGACAAGGGTTTGGAGATAAGGGGGACTAGAAAATTGGAAAAAACCTCCATAATTAATAAAGTTGGCATCTTAGATGGAACATCCTACGACATTGAGATCAAGAGATAAAAATCAAAACCAAATTTTGAGTGTATTTCAATTAATATGGTTAAGGTTTGAAAAAAAAACCTAAAATAGCACAACATGTAGCTCTTTGTACCATGGAGGCCAAAAGTCAAACAAATCATTTTCCTCAATGAAATTGGGCCATGAAAGATGGAATGTATATAGAATGCACCCTAGAAGAATTGAACTTGAAAACACCGGAGGTGCTCTCTAAGTAGGTGGGACTATATCCAAAGAGTCAACCTTGGTGACATTCCTCAGTTTCTTCTTGGGGTGATGGGCGCTTGGGGATGGTTCAACCACAATTTGTGATGAAAATGTTGGTGGAGGAGGAGGATCTCCAGGTTCTTCAACCTTTGGCAAAAGTTCCTCTTCCTCTTTTCGCTCTTTCCCTTCTTTTTAGTCCGACCTTTCATACTCGAATTGGTGGACTATGTCTTTTCCAAACCTTCATCAAACTTTTTTCTCAAGTGAAACTCAAACTCAAGTGTGTAATCATGGGGGTAATCCAAGTACCATTCGTAATCTGGAAGGTGTTGGAGGGACCAATCTTTCAAGAAATCCCTCTAGAACATGCTACTTTCAACTTTGGGATCACACCAAATCTTCAAAAATGTTGAAAGAGTCCGGATTGCCTACTCAAATAATAGAACATGTGAAAAGTACCTAAAAGGGGAGACCAAATTGTTTCAATGAATTTTGAAACCAAAATTGGAAGGAATTTTTTTGGAACAAGGATAGTTAATTACTTGTAAACAACTTGCTTTACAACCTAAACACCTCCATATTGTTTGTCCTAGGTTTTGCTTTTTAGCACACCACCCTTGTGCTTAAATTCCCTAAAAAATGCAGATTCCCACAATTATAGCTTTCAATGTCTAATGAAGTCTACAATGCCTTCAACCTTTATAGACTCCAAAATCAAGGCACCAAGGTCCTTCACTATGTTGTCAAACAACTTGCCAACCTCGACCTTGAGTTGTCATATATCAAAGAACAATTTGATGTTTAACATGGAAGGTGAAACAACAAATTAAAAGAGATGCAATGGACAACATCCATGAAATGAAATCTTACATGAAACCAAAAAGTAGCCTTGTGGAGCCAATTCTCAAAAATTACATTGAGAAGGCCAAGCTTAGGGAACTTCTACACCTCCTAAATAACTGGAGACTAGTTCCACTACTTGAGCTAATAAACCTTTTGTTCATTGGTCACTTGGGCTAAAACCAAAATCTACAATTTTTCGGTTAACATATTTGGATCTGGGTTCATGTTGTAATGAACTTGAACCTACTTAGAGAATTTGGGGCCCAAAGTAGGATCACATAGCAATAGTCTTTTATGGAAAGGAGTCATGTGCTCCTTTCTCACACTCCCGACCGCCTTATTGCACATGGTATCCAAAACATCAATCTCTTAGAAGAGAGGGTCTGGTACCTTTGCATAATACATCCATTGAATAGTATTCGAGGCGGTTGTTAATTCTTTCTACAAAAAAATAATCCAACCTTGAGATAATGGACTTTTCATTTGAGGCAAAGATAAAGGCACAATGGATAGAAATAACTAACCTTATACATATATTCAAAGAAGGCTTCTTATGTGAGGTTGTACCAAGTCTTCTTGATTTTGTCCTCACATTTTTTAAATTGACCATCAAGGATGACCTCCTTCAACTAAGCCAAAGGAATTGTCCCTATAGACTGAATGCAAAAAAGATCATAAACAAAAGATGGTTTCACATGATCCATTTCTATAGACTTGTGAAACATAAATGAAGTTAGGGTTGATAACAAAACAAAATTGAACTAACTCAATTGGTTGAAAAACAAGAGTGCACCTTAAGGATTCACTTATTGACATTAATCATCATTGTGAGGAGCTCCACCAAGCCATTCGTGGTGTTAAGGAAAAATGAATCCACAAATATGTGGAAGTCTTCATCAAGGGCATGGACCCTATCAATGTATGGGCACCATGCTTGGAGGCCATGATTTCCATCCCAAACATGAAACATCTTACCAGATGACTAAGAGGGTCTAGATCATTTTCTAAAAAGGCTTCAAAGCGATCATTCTTCTCATGCCATAAAAGACCTTAGTATTGTTGTGGGAAGAAACACATTCCTCTTCTCCTTTCTAATTGGCAGGTGAAACGTAAAAAAAAAATTCACCTTCCTTGTACCCCATCTAAAAGGCTTGTTCCATTTTCAATACATCAATCTTTAGTGCAGGCCGCACCATAGGCATTGAGAAAACCTGACAAAGTGGGATACTCATCCTAGCCTTGTTCTTGGGTTGGATTTTATCCTTGTTCAACACCCCGACAATGTCAAACTTGTTCTACCACTTGAGGGCTTTAATCAAAATATGGGATGTGTTTGGTTCATGTAAGAAGAATAATCCAACAACTATGTGAGAAGAGGAACCACAATATCAATGAACTCTCCTTATAGTCGATGCCAACTATAGGGGTATTAATGTTGGAGGCAATTACAAAATCAATCTCTGGAGGGACAAACATATGTTGATTGCAAATTTTGAGGAAAAGTATAAAAGACTTAAGGAATTATGGTTGGGGCAAACTATTGATATTTGAGACATTGGATGGTAAAATGGAAAGTCTACATTGAGGAAACATAAGTTGAACCCAAGAGAAGTTGGTTAAATGTCAAGATGAACATTTAACCAACTTCTATTGGGGAAGGTCATTACAAAAATGAAATGTCAAAATAATTTAAGATTAAGAACAAAAAATTGAAGTCCAAAGCACTTGACTTGTTTAAGACTACAAGTGAGAGCACCTTAACAATGATAAGAATAGAAAACTATTCTTACAATTGAATTTTTTTGGATTTTTGTTGTATATTTCCACAAAAAAATTACAAAAGATGTTTTTATATGCAAATAACTTTAAAACACATAGTACTTGGAGGGGAAGTTTACATTTTTCACTCTGGACCTCTAATGGTCGGCACTAACCATAAAAAGAGTTGAGACAAAAACTTAAAACAAACATTTTAGCAAATACTTCTAACATTTTTCTCTACCTCCTTAACTAAAACCTTCCTATCATCTAGATCAATCAAAGGATTTTGGGGGATTGCAATTTGGTGAATGTGTGAACGAAAGCATGAGCCTATGAGTAAGAGCTAGAAGGCATATTCCAATTATATTCCATCTATCTCAACTAGAATATTCCTTGATAGATTTTAATGACATGTCAAAATATACCTTGACAAAAGTATATTTTTCCATGTTAGCAATAACTCACATGTCATCAATACCACGTGGATTTACCACATGGATACTTAACAACAATGTCATTGTTCAATTAAATGTAAGTACAAAAATCTACCATGTGTTGAAGAACAAAAAAGAAATTAACACCTTTATTAAAAATCTTACCCTTGGTTTTAAACATCTCTTATGTGACAAAATATTATTTGTCAAGAGAAGCATATTCTGCATTGCCATGTCATTCATGGTTGTTTTCATCTTGGACATTATAATGGGGGACAAGTTAAACATAATTGTAACATGGACTTGTTAGCAAAATATTAGTGGTCAAATATGATATTTATCTATATTATACAATTTTTTTTGGACAAAAGACCATTTAAACAACATTATTGTGAAATAGTTGTTCTAAAAACACATTGAAAATTGATGCACAATTTGCAAATGTATCTTAAGGGCATTACTATAATTGAGGGCATCATTATAGGATTGTAAAAAGAGAATGTGAGAAATTGATAAGTACACTATTATGAATATCTATCTGGAACCTAGCAATGCCACTCTCCATATAAAATATAATTGTCCTTGTCATAAAATCCAACAGGTTTGTGGCAATTGTTACACATCTTAAGAGATTATTAAATGCAATGTAAACCACATTTTAATTATTAAAGAAATGGGTATTTAATCCACAAGTTTTCCTGCACACATTATTAACAACAACCTATTGTTTTGCCATGTCGTGAGTTTTTTACACAAGTTCTCCACTCTCAATTGTTTTGCTCTATTTTGAAAAAGACAACAAACATGGCTTGTCAAACTCTTTAGGACTTAGACTTGTACCCTATTGTCGGGAAGAAAGATATGAAGTCCATTGATGTGGAATACCAAGTACAAGTTGGATATTAAGTAGCAAGGAACCATTTGCAAGACTACAAAATCTATGCGACCTTGATTTGTATGTTTGATGAGGACTTTCTCAATAATTTACCACAACTTCCAGGAGACAATTCGTGGCCAACACACCCAACAAATCAAAACTATAGAACTTGACTCTTGAAGTAGTCTAATTATCTATTAAGATTTGTGTCTCCAAGTATTCCCTTGAAATCAATAAAAAGTGGCTAGAAAACCAAAGTGACCCAAAGGAAGATGGGTACGAATCAACAACATTTATTTATTGTAGGGAAATAGATGTAATGGTGCCACTAGTGAAAGCAAGCCTTTAAATTCCACCTAGAATGCAAGGATATTGGAGTGATGACAATGTTAAAACGT
>Ga0116231_10000926_pt1 | contig 56793 bp, 52 predicted proteins | sample S1TSphgellanicum_2_FD_89695 | JGI IMG/M metagenome (GOLD analysis project Ga0116231, IMG submission 89695) | Host-associated microbial communities from peat moss isolated from Minnesota, USA - S1T2_Fd - Sphagnum magellanicum MG | ecosystem: Host-associated > Plants > Peat moss > Unclassified...
GGGCTGAGGGAAGGGGAAGAGGGGGTGGGGTGGGGAGGGGGGGAGGGGGGGGGCAGGCAATCTTCAGCTTCGGAAGAAAAAGAATTGTTGGAATTAGGGTTTGGTGGGAATGGGAAGGAGCTTGCGAGGGAGCAAATCTTTGGAACTTGTGTGAGGGGGAAATGAGTTTTTTCTTCTGCAAGATTTAGCGAACATTTGTTGAGAATTCATGAGATTGTGGTAGTGAAGGTGGTTTCTGACGTCTGGAGTCTTGAGTTCTTGTGGGTTTGGAAAGGATTTTGTGAAGATGAGTAGTGCAGGTGGAAATGGTGGTGGTGGTGGTGGTGGTGGTGGTGGGACTACTCACTCTCCTTCTCCTCCTTCCCAGGACGCAAGAGCAGGGGTAGCGGAGAGATGGATTTCGTCACAAGCTGCTGGTACTACTACTCCTACTAATCCCAGTTTGTCGCAGAGTAACTCTCCCAAAGCATCTGCAAATCCATCTCCCAAAGGCCCATCGGCAGCAGGAGCAGCAGCTTGGACGAATAAGAGTCCTCCTTCTGCCTCGCTAGGAGCGCCCGTGGCATCAGCTATCCCTCTCATGAGCTCTTCATATAATTTTGGGTCTGCTCTTGGTGAAAGCTCTCTTGGCTCTTTGTCAGCTTTCGGAGGTCCTGCAGCAGTAGGAGCAGGAGGAGGTGCAGCTGCTCTTTCCAGCCCTTTCCCACAGTCTGCTTCTTCAGGTGGGTTTTGTGGAAAAGCATTTTCCTTTCTTCCTCCTTTCTCCTTTGCAAGATTTCTTTGCACACGCATGAACTGTACAAAGAGATAGGAAGAAAAGAAACTCGTGGGTACAGCAAGGGAGGAAGACAACAGCACCCAACAGCACCCTCAAAGAAGATTATCAAAGAAGGATGGAAACTACACACAACATTGGAAACATATCAACAGCAGCTGGATTGGAGAAAGTCTCTTGTCCTGTGGTGCATGAAATCTCGTCCTTGTGTTGCATTTTGTTTTGTTTCTACAGGTTTTGGGTCTGGTTTTGGAGTGTACAATGGATCAGTGGCTGCATTGCCATCATCATCAACAGGGATTTCTTCATCTCCTCAATACACCTTTCAATTACCTGGTACTGGAATGAAGGACAGCTTAATCCGGTCTCCTTCGTATAACAACTATTCTCACAAGGTGACAAAATCAAAAATCACACCAAGGCAAGTGTCTTTTGATTCAAAGAGTATTCAGAGTGGGGGACTGGCAAGGTTTCATCAAGCTCAGAGTGACAGCAAAGACAGTCCAAAAGAAGCGTTGTCTGAAACAACTTCCTCATCCTCCGAGAATCACTACCCATCAGCTGGCAACGAGAAGTTGTACGAGGCGTACAATGATCTTCACAGTCTTGCTCAGGATTTTCAGAAGCCCTTTGATGCACCTGCAATTGTGGTTGTTGGACATCAGACCGATGGCAAGAGTGCCTTAATTGAAGCTCTCATGGGCTTTCAGTTCAATCATGTTGGAGGTGGAACCAAAACCCGTCGCCCCATCACACTGCATATGAAGTACAATGCTTTGTGCAGTGAGCCCCGATGTTTTTTGATTACAGAGGATATGCCTCCAATAGAGGAAGAGAAGCGCCTTGAAGAGCTGCAGGTTCTGTTTCCTTTCTTAATCCCTGCATTAGTAAACTGTATGCACGTCAGATTTTTTGCTTGCACACTCTTATTGGATGCAGGGTTTTGCTCTCTGATTGTGTTGGGGTTTACTTCTTACAGGCTTACATTCAAGCTGAGAATATGCGCCTTGAACATGAAGCATGCCAGTTTTGGGCCAAGGAAATCATTCTGAAGATTGAATACAAGTACTGTCCAAATCTGACCATCATTGACACCCCAGGTCTCATTGCAGCAGCTCCGGGACAAAACAATCATGCCCTTCAGGTCCTATGCTGAAACTTGCATAAGCATTTAACAGCCCAATGCAATGTTGTGGTGCGTGCAATTCTTCATTGGCATCCACAGTTGTCATTGTCCTCCTTTTTTGGTGAACTGGTTCTGTTGTGGGTGAACAGATGCAAGGGCGGGCAGTAGAGGCATTGGTGCGCACCAAGATGCAGCATAAGGAGTTCATTATCCTCTGCCTGGAAGATTGCAGTGACTGGAGCAATGCAACCACTCGGCGCATTGTGATGCAGGTCCAGTTTTCACCCTTTCTGCCATTCTACTTCACAAGTTCTGAAGTCTGGTACTTCCTTTTGTCATGAAAGTCTACATTGAGAAATCTCTTGGGGTTTTTTCTTTTTTTTTGGGGCGTTTTACAGGTTGACCCAGAACTGTCAAGAACAGTGATTGTTTCCACCAAGTTGGACACGAGGATCCCTCAGTTTGCAAGCCGTGCTGATGTTGAACTCTTTCTAAGGCCTCCCCAACGGTTGCTAGATAGAAACATTCTGAGTGGTGCTCCTTTTTTCACCTCAGTCCCATCAGGACGGGTGGGCAGTAACCGGGATTCTGTTTATCAATCAAATGATCATTTCCGTGAGGTATGTATATATATACACTTCTTTTTTTCCCCAGTTAGTAACTTTTATTAACAAATTGTCTCCATTTGTTTTCTTTTGTGATTGTTGGTTTGTGTGCTCCACACCAGCAGTTTCTTCGTAACTTATCTCAGTGTAATGCATTTTTCAGGCTGTAGCATTGAGAGAGAAGTTGGATGTTGCATCCTTGGAAGAGAAGCTGGACCGCCCATTGTCTAATGAAGAACGCTCACGAGTTGGAGTTAGTCAGTTGCGCTGGTTTCTTGAACAGCTACTACGACGCCGGTTAGTCTTGTCATTCTCTAACTATGTACCCATCATTGGTAGCATTACAATCTGTTGAGGTCAATGTCCCATCAAGGTGTGGGCTCTCAAGCAATCGCTAAGTGTAGTGGAACTGTGCCTGGACTTACTTATATTGCATGTTCACAAGTGAAATGTCATTCCTGTCTTCTAGTACATGAACAGGCAGTAGTCATTGAGGGAAGTGTACACAATGAATTGCAGATACATGGATAGTGTACCAGCAATTGTCCCACTGTTGGACAGGGAGTATCGCAATGCCTCTATCAGGCTGCATCAGACAATTCAGGAGCTGAGGTGTGTACCCTGTCTTTTTGGAAGGTCTTTTTTAGCCGAATGTCACAGGATTACTTGGCATGGGTGAGAGTTGAAAACTCCTTGTTAGTTCTGCTTGTGCGAGATTTAACTGTGTAAAACAGAAAGGGCAGCAGGTTATCACAGAATGTTGAGGTTATTGCACACCTGAATCTGACATTGATGTGGAATTTCCAGTGAATTGGATGCAGCAAAGTTGAAAGAGAAAGGTCGAATTTTTCGTGATTCTTTCTTGTCCAAGGTTTGTTCCTTGCTATAAGCTAACTTGTGACTGGAATTTTGAGGCATTGGATTCTGTAGAGGAGGCGTAATGTGGGTTCACCCAACTTTTGCATTACTGAGTCTGTTTTCCCTTTTTCATAAACTGCTCCTGTTGTTGGACCTTTCCTTGTCACAAGGTAGCAACTGAAATGACCCATTCCAGTTCCATGTGCCAAACATGCTTATTAATGCCGTGCAGGAATTTTGTGCTTTGTTTCTTGCCAGTTGTCACTTTTGCTGAGGGGAACAGTTGCTGCACCAGTTGAAAAGTTCGGTAAGTCTCTGAAATAGTCACTTGAGATTCATTTGTTTCATGCCAAAAGAAAAAGGCTGAGGGTGTGATGGCAGAGTCTCTATTCTGCGTTGACTGTGACTGTTGTGAAATGCAGGAGAAACACTTCAGGATGAACGTGTTCATGGAGGAACATTTGTCAGCACAGATAGCTTGCAAATGCCATTCAAACAGATACCTGTAGGCCTCCCTCTCACATTTTGAGCAACTTTTTTTTTCTTGTGCAGGTGCTGGTAGTTGTAGAAATTTTACATGTGGGTACCAAACAAACAATCTGAGGAATTTTCTGCATTGACAGAATGCAGGCATGCGTTTGTATGGAGGTGCTCAATACCACAGAGCCATGGCCGAGTTTCGGTTTCTGGTTGGAGGGGTAAAATGTCCGATTCTAAGTCGTGAAGAGATTGTGAATGCATGTGGGGTGGAGGACATTCATGATGGTACCAACTATTACAGGTATTATGGTTGTTCTCACATGTTATAGAAAGCAGGATTTGGAGCTTTTGAAAGTGTACAAAAAATCTGTTGGAGTCTGCATTTTTTTGGCTTCATTGGCAGGTTTCTGGGTACAAGGTCTCATAGTTATGCATTCTGCAGGACGGCGTGTGTGATTGCGGTGGCCAAAGCCCGAGACATATTTGAGCCTTCTTTGCTTCAAGTAAAATCTCTGAGTTCATTCACTTGGTTTTTCCCCTGTGGTATGTGCAGTGTTTTTGTCTAATCCTGGGTTTTCTGTTGTGACCCTAACCTTTTTTGGGGTGCATTGTGCCAGTTGGGTATGAGGCTATCTCACATCATACGGAGGCTTCTTCCAATTTCTCTCTATCTCTTGCAGGTAGGTCTGAGGGAATGAAGGCTGGTCAGAATTGGTGGGAGTGTTAAAATGTTTTGTTGTGAACATGAACTATGAATGGCAACTACTGCAATCTTAATGTGAACAGTGAAGGCAACATGCATGCTTAAGCCATTATGGTTTACAATCCACAGAAGGATGGGGAGTACCTGAGTGGCCATGAAATGTTCATAAGGCATGTTGCAACCGCCTTTCACATATTTGTTGAGTCAACAGAGCGCAACTGCCGGGAAAAGTAAGCTGCTGCACCACTTGTACCATTGAGGTCATAATCTGTGAAGATAGTTTACAATGGTGGTGAGAGTTTGACTTTGTAAAAAACCAATCATAAAAACAACTAGGTCTGCTTTGGAGAGACATTTTGGTGCCGGGTTTTGGGTCCTGACATGCTTTGGGAGCTAAACAGGTGCATGGAGGATCTTTTAAGCACGACTCGATATGTCACATGGTCCTTGCACAACAAGGTCAGCATTAATGGTGAATTTTTATGCTTAATGTTCTGCTGTCAGAAAAGAGGCATTGCCTACAAGGTTTTCATAATGTCAGCTCTGGGCTAGTGCCAGATTTTTTTCTTTCCCCTCTTGCCAGTGAAGACCTCTGATGATTTTGGGTCTGGTTTCTATTCCCCCCAAAATGGTGCAGAATCGGGCTGGCCTGAGGCATTATCTGGACACGGTAGGCAGCAGTGAGCTGGCTGTGGGAGCTGTGGCAGAGGGGTCTGTACAGCCAGTCGTAGGTAACAGCAACAAGCAAGACAACAAAGTTCGCCCTGAAGTGAAGAGTAATAATAGCAGCGTAATTGAGGGGAGTCAAACACCACAAGCCCGCCTGGTGGACCTGCTTGAGAACACTCTCTGGAGCCGAAAGCTGGCTCCATCATCTGAAGAGATTGTCAATGCTCTTGTTGCTCAGATTTTTGGAGGCATTCGTGATCACTGCGCTGCTTGTGCTGAAATGAAGGTATGGCCATGATGGTGCTGCAGCACAATTGTTATGATCGAGCTGTTGATTTCCACAGCTTGCCTGCTTTCCAGGAGTAATGGACAATAATATTACAGTATCCAGAATCCACTCTTCAGTTACTTGCTAGTTGAGAAGACCATTGAATGATTGTAGTGACGAAGTACTTATGAGCAAAGGAGTGGTGTTTTGCAGTTCAATTGTTTCTTCCTGATGCCAGTGGTGGATGCATTTCCTGGCATGCTACGTGAGAATTTGGAGACATCATTTGAGGAAGATATTGACCATGTGTTTGATGTGGCACAAGTTCGGCATGCTTTGCTCCAGCAACAATCACAGCTTGATCTTGAGCTACATCGGGTAAGTCAGAAACTTCACATCTCTGCATGATGGAATAATAGTTTAGTTCCTGGTATGGGACACAAGTGGTTTGTTGGCTAATGTAGATGTGTCTCCTGCATTCTTAAATGTGGCACTCTGTCGTTATGCTCTCTTATCTGTATGTTGGAATCTGCTGCACAGGTGGAAAGACTTCAAGAAAAATTTGCCAACATTCACAACCACCTAAGTAGCTCACAAGGGGTCTTGTCTTCACCAAAAGATGTCACTGAAGAGATGTCCATGTTCAAGATTTCATGACCTCAAAGCAGCCTCCTGATCATGAGCCCCTTCTGACCTAGTCATTTATAATCATGAAAACCAAAAGCAACCCTTTGTATCAAATTTCCTTCACCACATTTTAGGAACCACAGTTTGCACTTACTTTCCAGTAAAACAAAATCATTCTCCAGCACCTTATTATGTTTGTTGAGCTTAGAATTAAGAGGGGTCTTTCCGAGGATCTTAAATCTTTAGCTACTGAAGGCCCAAGGTAGCCACAGTTTTTCTTGAACTTGTGCTTGCTCCCAGTAAACAAATCACTCTACAACCTGATTATGTTTCTTGAGCAAAGAATCAAGAGAATTCTTTTCAAGGATCTAGAATCTTCAGTTCATTTTGAGGATCTAGAATCTTTAGCTACTGAAGGCCTGAGGTACACACAGTTATTTTCTTGGACTTTGCTTGCTGTTCTTTGATTTCAGATTTGATTTGAGGTATTTGGAATTGCTCAGGATTTCAAGGAAAACCACCCAACCACCCACGTTTTGTGCTGGGTTCCTGAATTTACTTGGCAAAAGGCCTGAGGCTCTTGATGTATAAAACCAGATGGCTAACACATTACCTGTAAACTACTACATTTGATCCACTGGAATGGTAGTGATTTTACAGTCAGCTATATCCATTAGAATTGATGCCTAAGTTCTTCAGAATTGCAGAGCTGTGATTGAGGTCTTCATAATTGTGGAGCTTTGCAGAAGGTCTTCATAACTGTGGGGCTTTGCAGAAGGTCTTCATTGGTGCAAAGCTACACAAGTCACTTTTGTAGGTTTTCGAAGTGTTCAACCGTGGGATTTGCAATGTGGCTGCCATCCATCCCATCAGATTCTGTGAGTTTTTCCATCATTTCCTTTCCTGCTGCAATTCAAGCCACAGATGGTTTTATGGTCCCGTTTTGAGGAAAGGAAATGTGCAATTGACCATCAATTTGTCAAGCTTTAAAGAGCAGTCAGTGAGACTTTTGTGTACACCCAAAATGCCACATATTGGAATAAGGTCATATATGATTCTGCAAGTCTGCTTCATCCTTTTGAATGGGCTTTCCTTTGTTGCTCTTTGGCATTCAAAGTGAGAGCTGTTTTATCTGAAAGCTATTGTTGTTTGGGATTATTATTGAATAATTTTTTTCTTCCCTCACCACAGGGAGCTAATGAAGTCAGTAGGTAGTAGTGATGGCAGTTTGGTCACCGCACACTGTTGTGGTGAAGGGCACTTTGTTCATTTAGAAAGGCTCTGTGTTGCTGATGTCATCAAGTACAGGAAGACATCCTCCCTTTTCATTGCATATCCTTGATACCCATTGCACAAAGAAGGAAGTAACCTATCAGAATCTGAAAGTTGAAAATTGATTTCCTGCAGATTTTATTTTATGTGATTTTTTGTCTTTTATGGTTGGGACTTTTGGAAGTCCTGAGGAGTTAAAAGAGGGTGGGTATAACCAGTTTTGTGCAAAAGTATTTTGTCCAGGTTTTTCAAGAACATGAAAGTTAGTTACCATGCAGGTCCTGCCTTTGGTGCACCGTCACTCACACTGAGACCATGGTAAACATGAAAAACCTCAAAACTCAAAACTTAAATTGCTTCTAAATATTATAAATGTCCCATGCTTAGATTATGTTGGTGTCTTGACTCTCTTGTCTAACATTTTCTGGGTTTAATTTGGCCATTAAGAGACCTCACTCAAGAAGGTAGCAGTGCGGGTGCTGGTTCACCCTGGCTGTCAGGTCCTGGAATGATGAATCTATATATATACCACCTGTGTGGCAAGAATAATATTTTTTGTTTACAATGCAGATCTGTATGAATACCAAGGTCTTTTGAGATGTTTTACTAGAGGAATATAGTACTGTTCTGGGAAGTGTAATTTGTGTTCTATGTCACTACAAACGGCAGAATGTGATTAACAAACTGCAGCAAACAAATAAAGCAAGATCTTTGTGAAAGTGAATGTATTAGAAAGTTCTCAAATATTACAAGCCAAAACCTTGCAAACTTATGCTTGTAAAAACTTTATGAAGCTCAATTCTCTTCAAAGAAATCAGCTTCTTCTACATCATCATCACATTCCTCCAGTAACTTCCTGAGGGGAAAATCTGTAGCATCTTTCTCCAAGAAGGGACTGCAATTTGATCTAGAATCTGAGGAATAATTCTTGTAAATTGTGACTATGTTATCCAGTTTGGTTAAGCCAAGCTTGCATTCCCACAAACCAGTCAAAATACTAGCAAGGCTGAAGATTCTCTCAATTTTGATCTGAGAGTATGTCAAAATACTGACAAGATGGAAGATTCTCTCAGTTTTGATCTGAGAACCCAGGATGTACAGGAATTGTTTAGGGAGGCTGAGAATTCTCTCAATTTCGAGTTGAGAGCTTGTCAAAATACTGACAAGATGGAAGATTTTCACAGTTTTGAGAACCCCTGGATGGCCAGGAATTGTTTGGCAAGAAATCCAATGGTAGGGAATCTGGCCTTTTGCACCATTTGTCCTTCCTTAATGGCCACTTTTCATCTAGAGGTTGAGAACCATTCCTAAATTGAGATTTCCAATACAGAAGTATAATAAAGATTTGTGAAGAAGGGGAAGGAATCCCAACAACTTATAGACATTTTGAGTATTTTACAACAATTCTACAACAGTTATCTACAACAATTACCTAGAAGTTCTTAGATATATGCGTACCTGAGGGCATAAGAGTTGAAGAGAAGTAGTACTGATTGAAATCCATCTTACATGCAGTATGATCTGCAAATTGTAATTCTAGTCTTGTGTGTGATGACAATCTATTAGCAATAACATTGTCAAAGTAGAATGGCTGAAGTTGCAATTCAAACAAAGTTGCAATAGAAACCACACTTGCCACTGTAAACTTTGATGGGTTGAAATGCTGACCTTCTTTGATAGAGTTTTTTAATGTAGCCAAATGAAATTTCATGGCTCAAAGAAAATTTTTGGCTCTTGAAGAAACCTCATGCCGTAACATATTCCAACAATTTAAAACATGATATCGTTAAGTCCTTCACTCAAAGGTTTTGGTCAAAGAAGCAACATGTTTACAAGCTTTGCAAGGTCAAAATTGGTTGAAAAGCACAAATTCTGTATTGTGAAAGCCAAAGCCATAATGAAATTGCACAAAAACCTTCATATTTAATGCTTCAACAAAAGCACAATGGAATTGTATTTTCACTTTCATGATAGAAAAGATAATTTGTAGGGAAGTTGATGCTGAGCATGTTGTGACACATAATAATCAGCAATAGCTACCATCTTCACAAAGATGGTAGGAAGAATTAGTTTTGGGATTTTTTGTAAAATGCAATAAATAGTGTTCCATCTACTACATTGTACACAGCATCACTTGCTAATTAACTAATACAGGCACATTGAGCATTTCTCATTCAAGACTATTACATGGTTCATTCTTCTAGTGTTCTTTTCACCTGCAAAACAGGAATCAGCAACTTACTTTTTGTGATCATCTCAGCAAGATGTTGATTCTGGAAGAGATTTGACTGCTTGAATGATTGTTCCACTGATTGTCCTGGTGCCATTCTGGTAAATGCTGGTACTTGTGCTCAAGGTAAGTTTTGGGTAAGGTCTGGAAGGATCAATAACATTCCCAATTCTTATCTGAAGCATTATCTGAGTACGAACAAAGTAGTTTATTGTCTAGAAAGTTTTTTTCCCAGTTCGTTGTTTGCAAGCAAACTTTTAGAGAAGTGAAGTATGATATGAAATCTGCAAAGCAAAAGCTTTTCCCAGTTTGTTGTTTGCATGCAAATGTTTAGAGAAGGGAAGCATGACATGAAACCTGCAAAGCAAAAGCAATAAATCCTAAACCCATCCGTCGAAATACAGAAAGAAAGATTTTTACCCAGAAATATTTGACAACCAAGTGTCTGCCACTGTGATACAAGGAGAGATGAAGAAAGCTTCCTGTCAGGAGAACAGGCAGCATGGGAGAACAAGTAATTGCCCTGGCAACAAATTGGGGACAATTTCCTGAGAAAATCAAAGCAAGTCAATACTCAATCCGTTACTGATGGACACATCTGCAAAAAAGATTAAGCATGACAGATCTGCCATGGCTTCTGCAATTCAAACAGTAAGAAGCATTTCCAACACCCACTCAGAGCAACAACATTCTGCAGTAGGTCATGTCTACTTCTGTAAGAGTGGGCAAGTTAAGTAATACTTACCTGAGCTTTTGCAGCATCATTCCTGCACTTGGGTAGTGAAGACTGTAAATGACTTGAGAGAAAAGATCTCATGAAAAGAACAGAATTTTTGAAAAAACAGTATAGCAATATAACATAGTGCACCTCATAGTTGGGTAAATTTCCACACAATCAAACAGTTGCAGCATGGACACGAGAATTAATAGTGAAGAAATCTGAAATTTCCTTATTAGAACCACATATGCTTAGATGTATTCACATGGTCTTCACAACCCTATGTGTTGCTATAGCAGAACAATTTTCTACACTAAAAATGGAGATCACTTGTTCCTTGGTTTTATTACTGTCCACACCACAGAGGAGGTTTTTTTGTGTTTCATCTTCACAATCCACCTCTGAGACGCAGGACTAAGTGCAGGGTTGATTCTTTCTGGATGTTGTAGTCAGCCAGAGTGCGACCATCTTCCAACTGCTTGCCAGCAAAAATGAGCCGTTGCTGGTCCGGGGGAATTCCTTCCTTGTCCTGGATCTTGGCCTTGACGTTATCGATGGTGTCGGAGCTCTCAACCTCAAGAGTGATGGTCTTTCCTGTCAACGTCTTGACAAAGATTTGCATACCTCCTCTGAGACGCAACACAAGGTGAAGAGTCGATTCTTTCTGAATATTGTAGTCAGCAAGAGTCCGTCCATCTTCCAATTGCTTACCAGCGAATATCAGCCTTTGCTGGTCAGGGGGTATACCTTCCTTGTCCTGTATCTTGGCCTTGACGTTATCGATGGTGTCGGAGCTCTCAACCTCAAGCGTGATGGTCTTTCCTGTCAATGTCTTGACAAAGATTTGCATACCTCCTCTTAAACGCAACACAAGGTGGAGAGTTGACTCCTTTTGAATGTTGTAATCAGCCAAGGTGCGGCCATCTTCCAGCTGCTTTCCTGCAAAGATCAACCTTTGCTGATCCGGGGGAATGCCCTCCTTGTCTTGGATCTTAGCTTTCACGTTGTCGATTGTGTCAGAACTCTCGACTTCAAGCGTAATCGTCTTTCCCGTCAGTGTTTTGACGAAGATTTGCATCCCTCCCCTCAAACGCAGCACCAGATGCAGAGTGGACTCCTTCTGGATGTTGTAATCCGCAAGAGTCCGACCATCCTCCAACTGCTTGCCAGCAAAAATCAACCGTTGCTGGTCAGGAGGAATTCCTTCCTTATCCTGAATCTTCGCCTTCACGTTGTCGATGGTATCAGAGCTCTCGACCTCGAGAGTGATAGTCTTCCCGGTTAACGTCTTGACGAAGATTTGCATACCTCCTCGCAGACGCAACACCAAGTGCAGAGTGGACTCCTTTTGAATGTTGTAATCCGCAAGAGTCCGGCCATCCTCCAACTGCTTCCCAGCAAAGATCAAACGCTGCTGATCAGGAGGAATTCCTTCCTTATCCTGAATCTTCGCCTTCACGTTGTCGATGGTATCGGAGCTCTCGACCTCGAGAGTAATAGTCTTCCCGGTTAACGTCTTGACGAAGATTTGCATACCTCCTCGCAGGCGCAACACCAAGTGCAGAGTGGACTCCTTTTGAATATTGTAATCCGCAAGAGTCCGGCCATCCTCCAACTGCTTCCCAGCAAAGATCAAACGCTGCTGATCAGGAGGAATTCCTTCCTTATCCTGGATCTTCACCTTGACATTATCGATGGTGTCCGAGCTCTCCACCTCAAGGGTGATGGTCTTGCCCGTCAAAGTCTTCACAAAGATCTGCATGATGAAAATCTAATCTTCTAAGACCGAAGAAGTCGCAACAACAATAGAACTAGTATCAAATGAACCGAAATTTGGACCAAACTTCGACCAGAGTAGCTTGAGTGAGATAGGGAGAGAAGGAGAAATGCGATAGCAACAAATGAAATTGAATGAGAAGAGCGAAGAAGCGCTCGTGTTTTATAGCGAGAAACGGAGTCCACCGCTGTTGCTTCGCACTCCTCTTCGCGCTCGTCTACTTGCCTTTCTCGGCTTCTCTAGAGCTTTCGAGAGAGAGGTGCTTTTGTTTTCGTTGCGTCTGCTCACTGCCAGTCGCCTCTTACTACCATGTATTTTTTTTAGGATTTTGTTTTCTGTAGCCTTAGTGGCGATCATCCATACCAAGATGAAGAAAGAAATGGCGATCATCATTACGAAGATTTAGCCAAATATTGCTATGGACCAGATATGGAGTTTAATCATTTTTAATCTACCTTGTTTATTTATGGCTAATCACTGCAAACCATCTATAGGAATGTGGCGAATTTTACTTTATTTTTTCTCACTTCTGGCGACGGAAACTTTCCAGAATCACTTCATTTACGAATTTTTTAATTTTTAGCTTCTCTTTTTTGACTCGTGAAATGTCGCCATTAAAAAAACATTAATTCTAAATTTAAATTAAATAATACCACGCCGCCATGTAAGTTCCTCCTGCATCTACCCGTCTACCCGAGAACTTCCTTTTACACAACGTTTTCTCTTTTTCTCGTGAACTGCTTTTGGCTCCACCTCAAAACCGAGTGTCGTTGATTTACAGCAACGCGCTTTCTTTCCGGAGCGGCGACATCTTTTTCTTTTCTTCACGCGTTAACTTGCTGTTCTTGCAAGCACCAGGTCACACTAATGCCCGCTGCCAATGCAGCATAGACGCGTCAGCGAGGCGGCTAACACGAGGTGTCTGCACACGTGTCCATATCGGAGCCGTTCATTTCGATTCCGGGGGGGGACCAGGCGAGTCACGCTGTCGGGTGAAAAAAGAAACTGACATGGCAACGTCCGCGAAAGAAACGGTGCAATTATTATTGAAAGCCCCCCTTATTTTTCATCCGCTAATTATTCATCCATCCAGTTTATTCCATCCAAAACCCATAGATTATATATATATATATATATATATATATATATATATATATATATATTCGGCATTAAATGAAAATTTCCCCAACCACCTTCCCACTATTTACTAGAAATAGCTATGGAATGGGAACATCAAGGCTATTTCCAATAACTAGTCACCTCAAGCCAATTATCGTGCATAATTAATTGTTGTGAAAATTGAGATCACCTACCATACCAATTTAATTGAGCAAACTATTAATCACTTTTTAATATTGTAGTACCTTGGTGGCTTTGGCATAATATTATATTATATTTTAATTTGTCGAGTTTTTAAAAAAATTATGTTGAAAATTTTGAAAATTCAATCAAAATCATAATAATAAGGTAGCTAGATTTGAACCCACTCTCTACCTAACAAAGTTTACAAAATAACGTAAATTATGATCAATATAAGTGAAAGGACAACATGAAACTTGTGAGATATTTAACGATTTTATTATATTTATTTTTTATATGTCAAAAATATTAAAATCAAGAACTCAAGTGTCGAATTAGAAACTTAAAATTAATGTCAAAGCTACCCAAGTATTATGATATTATGCAATTTTTATTCATACCTATCTTTTGTAATTTTTGTTATTAATGATATATTTGAAATGGATGTATAATAAATATTATTGACATCCATGAAAAAAACACTTATGATGTAAGCAATATGGTTATGGAAAAAATAGGGCCAATGAAAGCTAATGGTGATACCTAGGTTGACAAATATGTACATGTCAATAATAAAAATGAAGGTCATAAGTTATTATTGCTTATAAATCATAATTTGATAGCCAATTATGTTGTTGAGGTTCTCACAATAGTCTGTTATGAAATTAAGAAGCTTTTGGCCATCAAGGGTTAGGGTTTTAAGTGTTTTACATTTATAGGTTGATGCATAAAAAGCACAATGATAACAACAATAATCATCTTGAAAGATTGTAAAAACCAAGTTCTAAGAACTTTTTGAAGAATGTTGAAAAGACCTTTTACATTTGCATCATGCAACCTCAAATGTTACAATGATGCATTTGAAGTGAATTTGGAATCTAAACACAAAATCCCATTGTGAATCTTTAAGAAGTACTCACATTTGTAATTTTTTTCATACACTTCAATAATTTCACATGCACAAGTTCAACAAACAAAACTACTCTCAATAAAAAAAAAATTGTTATTTATTATATTGATCTAATTCAATCCACTCCAACAATTTGTTACATTAACCTCTTTTTTTTTTTTGTGTCTTTCATTGTGTTTGTCATCTTCATAAAATATACAATTGACAATCACATTAAACGTTTTAAAGAAAAAGATGAATTTTTTTTGCAAAGTTCTTAAAAACCATAATACCTTATCTAGTTTGGAACTTAGATGTTGAATCATTATTTTATGTTGCAAAATCAAGTTTAGCAATAAAAATTAATAACTTATAAAATTTTCAACTTGATATTATGTAAAAATAAAATACTTCGACAATCAATCCTTGCACCTAATTTTCACATAAGTGAGTTTTGATAAACATTGGAATTGCTAAATATATTTAGTTAAGTGATAATGGTAAATCACCTACATATTAAACTCATTTGTAAAATCCATTGAAGGGGGGAGTAGAGCAACTAATTTGGCCAAATAGGGGATGAAATGAACAAGAGATGAAAAAATGACAAATGAAGTTAACTTGTCTTCGCATTGATTTTGGCATAAAAACAAATTTGGTCTTTAGTTTAAGTTTTTGTTCATGCATGTTCATGCTTGTGTGAAGGTGGGAGCCTAGATGAAAACAAAGCTTTTTTCAAGTTTGTTTTAGCATCAAACCGACAAGGTGTGAATTTGTATGTTTTTAATCATCAAACAAACAATGAACAAATGATTGTGTGATTAAAGGCCTAAAGAGACTAAAAAGTGTAATCTTTGAACTTGGTGTGAATAATTTTAGTGCTTGAGTTGAAAGTGAAAGAACGGAATTAAAAAATGCATAAGGGTTCAAAGGTTTTGAACATAGAGACAAAAGCTCATTCTCATGACATTGGGAGGAGCCAAATCTCATGTTCCAAGATACTCACAAACACCTATAGTTGAACTCCATCAACATGCAAGGTGAAACAACATAATCCCCACTTCATCCAACTTTTAAGAGAGCTCTTGAAATTTTTGAGGTGAAGATAGGGTTTTCGAAGCCTACATTTCTTTAATCTCTCCTATTTCTGAGGTGGGGATTACCCATGTTCTTAACATTTGGACCATACACTTAGGGTAAAAATGTCAAATTGATGTGTTGATATGCGCAGAAGGTATGCATTGCTAAATTTGAATCCTTCAAATGAACATTTGTAAACATAAATACAAACATATTAAAAATATGAATAATAATGAAAATAAAATATTTAATATTATAACAAAAAACACATAACATGCATAAACACATTAAAATATAGTTATTGACAAGAAAACCATATTGAAGAAATATAATAAAATGAAATGTAGTGAAAAAAATTTGATTCCTAACAAATAATGCACCCATGCATACATGAAATACAAAATTAGTAGATAAAATTAGAATTAAAAACATAAAATCATTAGAATAATACAAGCGACATAGAAGGAAAACATAAAAACATAGTAGGAAGTAATATGCAACATAAAAATATATTGTCAAAAGATAGAAGAAACGTAAGAATGTTGATACATGTTATCAAAAAACATATCATACAAAATTTCGAATCCAAATCATGAAAATAGAGTTATATATTCAAAAATATACGAAAACACAAGGAAAACATAAAAATTTAAGAAAATATTAGTGATGAAACATGGATAGTGATTTAAATAAACAACTTTGAAAAAAAAGAAACAAAAACTTGAATGAATAGAAACATATTAAAATATTGAATTCAATAACATAAACCCTTATAGAAACATAATAGGTATTGAAATAAAAACACGGGCTCAACATTTGCAATTCATGAAATTCATGTGATTTGGGCAATTCACGCAATTTGCAAGCTTGATAGGCCAACCATTAATTTCAAATAAATGGATGCATATATGACACATAGAACTAGAAGTGAAGAAACATATAGGTACATATAACATACCTATGTTGTCGACCTCATGGTTCTAGGGGTCAAATCGTGATAAATTACTATAATTAATGCTTAATTATTTGGCATGTTTGCAAGTTTAAAACTTCAAATTAATGTTGAAAATGTGTGTTGTATTTGTGATATGTCATCTTCTAACATATCAATTTAGCATCTAGATAAGATTGAAAATAATCCAATGAATATAAAATATTTTTTGACATGTTTTCAAATCAAGATCCAGTGTTTTTCAACATTAGGAAACAATGTAGAAAACATCGTTTAAACATTGTTTACGGACTTTTTAACCAATCATATGTTGTCACATCACCTTATGAAGATTAGTCACAATGACTTAGGAGGGTGCCATTGGATCGATTACCCATTTTTACCCCTAAGTACAACTTGATCTTTCAAAATGTAATGTTTTGAAAGGGAATCTTTTGAATGGCCATGCTACAATGGGTAAAATTTGGAATGAACAAGTGTTGCAAATGTGTTAGAAACATGTGCAACTTTTTAATGTGATGTGATGTACTTTTGAAATCAAATTTAATCCAAACATCAATCTTGTTATCTAATACCTTATGTGTTAGGAATTAATCTATTAGGGATTTTACCTTATCAATTTTAATTCAAACACATCAACATTAATTTTAGTTCAGACAAATTGATATCAAACATTTGACATGGTGTAATTTGAAATGAGAGCTCAACTTTTGTTACATTTAAAAAAAAGACATTTAATGTGTTGGTGAATGCCAAAATCCAAAGAACTTGAAGTGTGCAAGTCCATGAACAAAAGTTTGGCTAAGGTGCATAAGTAAAAATAACAAACCATGTCAATGGAGGATACATGTCTCCCTAGTGATGGAATACATTATCCCCAAAAATTCACCGATGCTTACACAAGTCACAAAGTTTGTTGTCTTTTTGCACATGTAGTTGCAAAATTTGATCTTCATAGTAAAATGTATGCCAATTTGTGTTATATAACCACTGTTCTTTTGAGTACCATGTTAGATTGTACTAGAGTATAAACCAAAAATCATACTATGTTGTGACTTGACATATGTTATGTACTTTAGGAAAACAAACTCTCCTCCCTTATGTATATGCAAGCATAGAAATGAAATTCACATATAGATAGCAATTTGAAGAATCAATAAAATATCCTATAAGGATTGACCTAAATAAAATTAGAACTTAGAAAAGAATTTAGAATTTATTTTGATGAGATCAAAGCATGTAATTGAGCTTGGAGTCGTACTTGTTTATGTGTGGCAAGCTCAAAAAAATTTCTATTGTTCCCATTGTTGTAAATGATGTTATTCCAAATAGTTGTAAATATATTTTCTAGTAAACTCATGAAACTTTTCAACTTTTGTAACAAACTTTGGGAAATTTTTTTTAATATATTGATAACGTTTTGATTACAACACAAATTTTCAAATTAGCTACCACATAATGACACAATTCAAGTACATTTATTAAAAAGAATTTCAAGGATATGAATTTATATTTACCTCTCAAAATTTTTGTCCATTTCCAACCAACATTGCCATTGGACTAGACTCCTTACATTTTGATCATTCAACATACCCATTCTATCAACTTAACCATATAAAACCTTCAACCATTTTTTGATGCCTTCTTTTTTGAAACATTTTTATGGTAAGTGCTTATTATAATTTGATCACCTTCTATTAATATAACATGGAACCACATAATTTACCATAGTCAAAACTATTCTTCTTGTTCTCAAAGTCTAACACCTTATTAACTATGATAATTGTTTTAACATTGTCCAATATGTTGAACCCAATTTGTTTATATACATAAATCACTTTTAAGTTCAACCACGTTACCATAGTACTTTGGCCAATTCGATAATCCTTTGTTGAAATTTTAATTAATTTTCAAGTTTTCAATTTGACATCTTTGTTTTAATTATTTTTATTTTCAACAAAAAAATTATATATATATATATATATATATATATATTTCATTTTGAAATTAATGTAAATTACCCAAGTTTAATCATTTTTTCTTGGTCCTTTTTTTGTTTGATTTTTTTATTGGTACTTCAATTTTTTTGTTACAAATTTGTTGGTTTAACGTTCATGGCATATCTTTAGGATTCAAAATTGATTTTTCAAGATTTCCTTTACTTAGGAGCATTCTTGGTACCTACCTTTTCTTGGTGAAAGAATTTGCAATAGAGAGTTTGCATTGAAAGCACTTTGCTATTATTCTATTTGGGTGCGAGTGAAAATACTAAAGAAAGAATGGAAAAATATTATTTGTAGAAAAATCTTGCTTCCTATCTATTGTGTAAAGTTCATGGTTTGCATTTCAAACTTTAATGTGTATCTACCTATTAAGGAGCATGGGAATGAAAAAAATTGTTAGCTTATTTTTTGTTTAACATACTTTAGCTCAAGAGTTTTCTATGTTGAAGAGCAAAAATATTGAAAAAACTAAATTGACTATTATGATAGTTTGGTGTTTCTAAATACCCTGCAACAAAAGCAATAGAAAACATTAACAGGGTTATTCAAGCCCATCACAAGATATGAACACCAAAGTTTTTTAAAACATGAAGGTGAATTGTTGAAAAAAGTTGCATAAAAGAGAAATACTAAGTGCATAGTGTAAAAACGTCTAGTTAGTTGCCCCAAGAAATTCAAAACAACTCTCCAAGCAAACCAAGTGATCGCACAAAAGTCAAATGAAGAACAAACAAGAAATAAATCACATGTGCACAATCATGGGACATATGTCAACTGGTTTCAACAAGATTTGTTGCCATCCACAGTGGTAACAATCAAGAAATACCATGGTAACAAAATTGACGCCCTCCATCTCTTGAAAATTGTTTATAAGAAACCAAGATATCCTAGTCCTTATGAAAAACTAGGATGAACCAACCTTGATGATTGGTTTACAAATAAAAGAAAAATTAAAGCCAAGTATGTCCATGTAGCTGAATTAAGCATACAAGTTGAAACCAAGAAGCAAAATTTACCAATATTTGAAAATCATCCAATATTGAAAGATTCAATTGTAGCCATGTTGTAAAAGATGAGGGAGGCAAGTTAGCCCCTAGTAACTTCCACAATCCAACCTATAATTTATGAAATGATTGAATCATTGGCCCTTGATGTGTTATGTGACAACAAATATAATGTGTTTAAAGTTACTCAAGAGGACTCATCAATCCATGAAACATTACATGAATTGGGCTTTTAGGGTTAGTACTACAACAACTAGCAAACTTCCATTAGATTGGGAAGAATAAGGATAGTTCATGACTTACCATATTGCTTGCCTAATTAAAGCCTACAACATTCCACCTTCACTTGTTGTCAATAGTGATAAGATCAACATACATTTGGTACCTACATCAAGAAAATGCACATGGGAAAGTAGTGGCTCCAAACACATTCATGTGTTCGGCATAAAAGACAAGAGGCAAGTGAGTGTGGTAGTATTTTCATCTACAACAAGCCTGTTGTTACCACTACGAGTGATTTTTACAAGCATTACGCCAAGAACATTGCTACCAAACCAAAAAAAAAAAAACAATGTGTGTGGCAAATGGGTGGGATCTCACCTATAGTGAAACCATTGGTGTGTTTTGTGGAGATTGTCTTGGTGCCTTATTGCCAAATTCGAATTAAATCACTTGGATTACAAACAAATCATATAATGATTTGGTTATTAGATTATTCGAGTGTACACAAAAGTTAAGAATTCTAAGGTTGGATCAAAGATAAACTTCCAAACATTTTGGTTGTTTTTGTATTAGCAGAGTCTACCAATATTTTACAACCAGCTCATGTCATACTATAGTGCCCATTCAAGCATGCATTCATAACGGAGTTCAACAACTAGACAACAAGGGTCATCAAGGAGCAAATTAAAAGTGGTAAAGAACCAAATGTTGACTTCAAAATGAGTAATCTAAAACCACACATATGTGAACGGTTACACAATGCGTGAAAAGAATTGAAAAGCAAAGAAACAATCATCTTGAAAAGGTGGGAAAGATAGGGCTTACAAGAGCTTGGAGTGGTGATTTTCAACTTGCTACCACAAAAGCAAGCACAATTATTTCTCTATTTTTAACAACATTTAACATTGAAGAAGACATGGAGATTGATGAAGTCTACACCAATCCAACAGTGACAACATTAATTGTTATGGAGGGTTGTTCAAATGAAAAATCAACATTTGCAACATCACTTGAAACACTTTTGTTTCTTCAAGTGCATGAGTTGAAAGATTGAAACTACGAACATTAGCTAAAAAACAAAAGTCATGGACATTGAGTGTTAAGGTTTGAAATAGTTTTTATTCTTTGCTAAATTTAAACCTAAACTTAAATGCTAATTTTGAAGTTTGGCTACATAAAGGACCATGGAAAAGCAACAAACAACAAAGATTATTCAAACTCAATAAGAAGATGGTGTTACTTGTAGACTTGAATTACTTTTGTTATTGCTTAATGTGAGCTCTAACTCACGTAGAATTTTTTTGGGGGCCAAGGCTTTTTCCAACCTTATAGGAGCATGATGATGTTGAAGATGATGATGATCCCATGAACAACCTTATACAACATCATATGTGTTGATAACTTCTAGGTCAATATAAGTTTTGTAATTTATTATTTTACTACTAGAGCCAAACCCATGCAAATTCAACAACCTTGAAGGTGTTATTTTAGGACGAAGCATACATCATGAATTGTTACTTTTGTGATCATGCCCTAAGCTTGGGCTCTTGCTCTTCCAATTTTGAATAGGCATCAGGAAGAGCAAAGGAGGTCTATTATTATAGCCAAAAGAATGAACCCTTAACAGTGGGGTTTGTTTCCAAATCTAACAAAGGTACCCAAGAAAGAATGTTTGCATTGAAAGAAATAAATGAATGCTCTTTGGTGCATGACTATTTGAAGCTTCCATGGTTTGTTGAAATTGTTCTCCTCCTCCTTATAGAGAGGTGGGGCCGAAAGGCACATGGGTTCGAATGCTACTCATGTGCGAGCAACCTTCCAAATGTAATTGTAACAAACAAGAAGAGTCATACACGTAACTAACCAGTGAGCAAATGACCAAACGCCTAAACTAGGGATCACCCAAACAGACTCTATAGGGACCAACAAGAAAAGTGGGCTTAATGTGTTTGATTCTTGCACTTATTTTAGCCATGATATTGATGTAGGTTTTGGACATTGATCTTGATAACTCCTTTTTACCCAAATAAAATATTGATCACATCAACCTTGTTGTATATTATGTTAGGTCATGTTCAATTTTTAACAATAACAACAACACGCAACAACTTCATAATGTTAACAATAACTCTGTTAGAGAAGGCATCACAACTATTAGTAATTCTGTCATCAGGCTTAAGATTTGGTGGGGGAGATTCAAGTTCTATGTCACTTTGGCAAGGACAACAACAAGATCAAGGTAGAAAAAATGAAATTCCATTGAATAAGGTGAACATAGTTCAACCCTTGTCGATGAAACAACTAGTTGAAGTATTATCAACTTCTCAAGGAGGGGGAGCCACCAAAGTTGCAAGTGGAGTACTTAATGTTGCATATACAAAAACACCATGACAACAAAAGTTTAGGAAAGGAAAAAAATAAAATGTTAACAATAATGTATAACTTTGGATTTGCAATAAAACAATGATGGGATTTTTGTATATTCTTTTATTACTATAACATTGGCTGGTGTTGATAATCATACCACATTATTTAGGAATGGTGAATGTTTTGGCATTTAGTTTCGTGTGTCGTAACCTTAACCTTGGGTTCGCGACCAAAGCAAAGGTTTGCAAAGGTGCGGGCCAAGAGTGAAGCCCGAGAGTCACATTTCATACTCTTGGGAATGTAGGAGGGTGTGAAGGAATGAACCCACACATTCCCAAGTGGGCTCCCACTTTGAAAGTTAAAGTTCCAATGGACTTCCGAATTTTCAGAAAGTGATTGTAGGGGTCAAAACTCATTGGATTAAAGAGTTCATTATACCATTAGAAAGTTCTTGTAACGAAAATGTCTAAAATGGGCTTTCATGTCCCATTTGGGTGCTTAAAACACAAGTTATGGCCGAGAAAAAGGCCGGGAGTCAAACCGCCAATATGACTCTTGAACATTAAAAATCTAGATTTGCCCTTATTTACTAGCATTTAGGTGATGTGCCACATATTTTTTGAAAGATTTCAATAAGGGCTACAACTTTGCTCTAAACATCACCTTAATAAAAAATGTGCACAAAATGTTATGAGCTTTCAAAGTTGTAAAAATCCCAATTTCGGGAATTTTGGGACTCCCAACTTGGGAGTCCTAGGACAAAATGACATTTGGGTGCAACCCTGGTGGCTAGGCATAGAGAATACTATAAGGGGGGAAGGTGATTGTTTCCCCCAAGTCCAGGCCATGGTGAGTCTTGTGAATCCATGTATGCCCATGGCTTGTTTGTGCATTAAAAATGTTCCAACCGAGCACTAACCAATTTGTTGTTTGGTTTGTGCAAGTCTATGTGAATAATTGACCTGCTTGTCACTTTTCCTAGTCCCCATCCCAGAGCTCCAGCACACCCCTCTACCTCCGAAGTGCTCCAAGCTATAGAACGTACCCAAACTATTTTTTCTTCCACCATTTTCACTTTGAAACTTGCATTTAAGTCTTTCAAGGAGTGTGGGGTGTGGATTTTTATATGTTCTTTTGTTACTAGAGCATTGGCCGATGTCGATAATCACACCACATTGCTTAAGAATGGTGAGTGCCTTGGCATTCAACTTCGTGAACATATGCAAACACAAACATGGTTGGTTAATTGTAGAAAACTAAGATTGTTGCAATAAGAAGGTGGAAAAGTGGTAGTTGGTTTTGTGACTTAAATATAATTTTTCTTTCTTGATTCTTACTTGAATGAAATTGAGATGATCTCATGTAAAGTTGGATTTCTTTATACAATTTCATGCCATTGAAGATTAAAAAATTGTTCCTTGACTTGCCATGATCAGGTTCATGTATTTTGTATTGTTTTTGTAGGTTTGATGTTGGTTTTTCCATCCATAAAAACACCCCTTACAATAACACCCCCAACATTATTAGTTAGTAGTCTGTTAGCGTCATTGCCATCTTCAATTCTTTCACCTCCCAAAGTTGTTTATCCCCCAAAAGCTCCCTTACCATCACCAACATCTCCTCCTCCTCCTCCACTATTAAGAATATGTAGCATCAATATTTACAAAAATAAAAAGTATAGAACCATTGTAAAAATCTTGAATACAATTTTACCAAAGTCATGCAACTAGTTCACTAAACCTAGGAAGTTGTCTAACTAAAAAAAGGTAGGCACCTTATTGAGATTCGACAAGGAAATATTTGGTAAGATCTTGCTAAATTCGTTTATCATTACTTTTGCCTTGTTAAACAGCTGGGTTTGCCAATACAATGTATAATCTAATTATCTAATGGTTTGAAAAGGTAAGAAGAAGAATGAAGATATAAAGGGCAAGGAATACTCTTTTGGGGGGGACCTAGAACTAGATATTGTACTAAGATTTCATAATACACACATCGCTATTATTGATTTTCTTTTATGTAGTCTATCCATGCATGCTTCCATTTTTACTTTGTTTATTGATCACAAAAAAAAGCTTCATAATCAAGTTTTACTACTTGGGTATATGGTATTGTCTATAGTATGGTAGACAAGAACCTAATAGTGATGTAAAACTTAATTTTTAATAAAATCATTGCTAACAATTTGGTAAAGGACATTTGTTGAACAAATATGTTTTGGCTTGTTATGTGAATGTATAGTTTGACACATTTATGCGTACGCTTGTTAGATTTATGTTAGTAAAATGACTAATCAAAAACTATGAAATGACTTGAAATATCATATAGGATATGATATGGAAAATGATGTCCATCACTTTACATTTGATGTGTCTAATTTTGCCAATTAAAGCAAGTTGTTTAGATTGATGGCTTATTCCTCTTCCCATTTTTCACAACAACAAAACAAGAGGAGTCATGATTGTAGTGTTCATTAGGACATACTAATGGACCATATCATGAATTGCTAGAGTGAGAATAAATCTCCTCTTTACTACCTCAAGGACCACATTGACATACCCTTCTTCCTTCTTATCATCCTATATTCAAGTTGTCAGTACTTGAAACCTATGCAAATATTTCATAACAAATCCAAAGCATTCATCAAGATATACCTTTATACTATCAAACCTCCCAATTGTGCCATGTTTTAAACATAAATTGGGAGTTTTCATGTGAAAGCATTCCAATGACAATACTTTATCAAATTCATCAACAACGTTTTGATAAAACATTTACCAATGAACACGCCATCATAATGAACCTCACTACCATCAAAGTTTTGCCATTCCTACCCATTGGGGCTCCTTGCTGTAAGCAACCATGCACTTTTTGCCATTATCACTAGAAATCCCCATTAATTTTTTTTCATGCATTCCTTCTTTTCAACAAGAAAGATTATTTATATTTATTTTGGTTGTTCAATGGGCAAAAGAGGACCTCACTTGAAAATATTTCATCATACTTATATGTACATCATACACGTTTTAAATGCATGGCATTCATGTTCAAAAAACACGAACACATGAAATAACAAATTTTGTGCAAATTTTGAATGAATCGATGAAACTAGTAAGTTTGTGATATAACCAGAAACAACAAAAGGAATCTAGTGTACTAAAAAATAAAAACTTGGATTTTGTAATTTGAAAGTTGTTTATACAATCAAAGAATTTTAAGTAATCAAGTGTGAATTTTTTTTGTTGATAATGTTGCGATTACAAACCCTATATGTGACAAGGAAGTTTCAATGGCTAAAACCAAGCAAACATGGTATCACTATCCCACATGGGGTGATAACACCTATGATTGCTTGTCCATTGGTATGAACTTCTTACAACTTTTTCATAGAATTTTGTTTGTTGCTATGATGTGTGAAATTTTTTTACCATTTCAACAATTGAAATACATGTTTATTATTAAGCAATGAACAAACAAATGATCTATAATATTTTTTTAAAGTCAAAATTTTCCAAAAATACCTTGCTCTATATGAGAAAAATCAATGATGTGCAAGCTTAGTTTGGTGAGGTCAATGTTGTACATGTGGGGAGCACAAGTGGTTATTGTTCACATTCGACTTGCAAATAAATCAACAACTTGCATTTACAAGACTTCTTTGCCAATTTATGGTGGAGATGATATAACCATGTACAAGATACATCCATTTAATGACTAGAGGTCCAAAAAGGTCTAATTTTTTACAATATGGAGAATGAAATGTATCATAATATCAAAAAATGACAAGGAAAATTCCATTTCCAACAAGATAAGACTTACATCACCCTCAATGTGGACATAATATCATTATTGATATTTAATAATATTGTTGGATTATGATCATTGCCATGAGTTGCCCTTGTGGCTTTGAATGTGATGTAAATTAATGTGTTTATTTCATTGGATGGGTTGCAATATAAAAAATTAAACCCTAAATTATTACAAAAGAAATATGGGGAGTTTTTTTTGGGGGGGGGGAGAGAAAAAATTTAGTTTCCTTTGGAAGTGTGACAATTTTTTTTGAAAGGTTTCAAACCAAGATATGTACACATAAAAACCCAAAGAACAAATGAAACCTTGGAAAGCCAACCCACAAAAAACACTAATGAATTTGTGTAGCTTAGACACGAATCATTGATCGTGCATTTTCTAAATTTTAAAATACTAATTATAACCAATATTAAATAGGTATACACAAAAAAATTCATATCAAATCAACTTTTTCAACAGTACATGTTTATTTTTAAAATAATACATCTCAATAATTAATCTTTCTCAATTTCTATTGAATAATGCATTGCACAATAAGGACATTTTTACATTAAGTTTGCAGTGATCACAACAAATTTCCATTAAATTTTTTTCTTAACGTCTATGTTCACAATCACCTCAGAGGTTTACCAGTCAAATCAAAACGCAGGAGTCATGAGTCAAACTCTGATGCACCACACACAAAGTGACATCTATCTTTTTCTTTTTTTTCGTGGTAGTGTCTTACCCAAAGTTCTTAACATTGATTGATTACACATTTTCAACATAACTGCAACTCTCAAATGGAAAACGCTTGTACATGCAACAAGAAACAAGGTCTTATTTTTCAAGGGACAGTTTTCCCAAAGTTGTTAACATTGATTGATTACACATTTCAGCATAGCTGCAACTCTCAAATGGAAAGCGCTTGTACATGCAACAAGAAACAAGGTCTTATTTTTCAGGGGACTGTCTTCCCAAAGTTCATAACATTGATTGATTACGCATTTTCAAAATAGCTGCAACTCTCAAATGGAAAGCGCTTGTACATGCAACAAGAAACAAGGTCTTATTTTTCATGGGACTGTCCCAAAGTTCGTAACATTGATTGATTACACATTTTCAACATAGCTGCAATTCTCAAATGGAAAGCGCTTGTACATGCAACAAGAAACAAGGTTTTATTTGAGTGGGCTTTCGATTAGGGGTGCTATGATCACAACACTGTGTGCGTGAATGTGATCACAACAGCATGTGCTCTAAATTGCGATAACCTAACACACACAAAAAACCAGTGTTGGGCGGTTGTCACTTCTTTTTCTTTTTTTGGGTGAGAATTGTCAGTTCCAGTTTTTGTGGGGCAGGTTCTGCAAATCGCCTTGATTATTTTTTTAAAAAATTCCCATTCAGAGAACCATCTTGGTTTTTCGGAATTTAAAAAAAAAAATCAGTTAGGTGATTTTCAGGGTCAACAATTCTCACAAAATTTTGAATTATCGATTTTCAAGGATGGTTCTCACAAGTCATGATTTTCTCTTATATATATATATATATATATATATATATATATATTAATTGGTTTCTTTTGTGTTTCTTTTCTTACAATCAGCGTTTTGTTTGTGCGAAATTTCGCACTGTTACGAAATCTGAAATTAACCTGCGACAAGTTCAGGCAAAGACGGCACCGGAAACCCCTGTTTGGTCACATAGGGGACGAGATTTCAAAAAACAGGCCAAAAAAAAGTACACTGGGGTTCAACCGGGCATGAAACTCAGTTTAGCAGCAACTTTGATGCTTGTAAACTAGTTTGCCCTGTCCTTTCTTTTCCTGAAAGCTTTCGACCAATCACTGCTGCTGCTATGTGTACTGTAGCTATAAATGTTCTCGAGCCTGGTGCATTTGATCCTGAGTCTCAGCACCTATTTCATACCCTTATTTAATAAAATTTCATGACTTTGTGGACAGCAGCCAGCAGGAGGGGATGAAGAAGCATCAAACGGGGGTTGAAACTCAGGCCCAACAGGGCACGACTTTCCGGATAACTCTAATATTTACTTTTTAAAAAAAATTCCCATGAGAACCGGACCCTTCTCAAAATGTGAGCACCGGTCCGGTTCTCACCTCCAATGAGAGCATTCAGTCCGGTTCTCATCGTCTGTTGTCACTGATCGGTTCTACCTGAGAACCGGAATGAAACCCGGTGCCGGTTTTCAAGCCAGCGGGTGAGGACCGCCCAACACTGGAAGAAAAAACCCTAACTATAAAGTATTATAATAATTTTGATAGAATTAAATAACCTACATGCTTTACAAAACGCCCTTCACTCCTTTGAAAGAGAGCAAAAATAAAGTAAAATAAAATAAAATAAAAATATTCATTAGTTTTTAAATGGTGACTAATTATTAATAGCCACGCTATTAATTAAAACCCTAAACCTCTAATTAGACACCAAACACCCAATTAGCAAAAGTAATATTATTACTTACTACCTACTACTTACTACCTATCCCAATTCATTATTACCTATTATTTGCACTAGAGGAGATATGCCCTAGTGTTTTTTTTTTTGGCGAATTTCCGCAACCTGGCGACAAAAAAAAAGGGGGGCTGGCGAATCCAACAAAGGGATTTTTGAGATTTAAAAAAATAAATCGCCATATCTTGACAAAAAAAAACTTAGAAGTCGCCAGATTTAGACAGTGCGTTCGTGTAGGTCGCCAGAACTAGGCAGGATTCCAAAAAAGATCTACTAGTCCACCAGGACAGTCGCCATTTATTGCTAATTAATGCTGAGGATCCTATCCAGTGCACCTACTTGAGGAATTTGAAAAAAAAAAAAAACACTGATATATGCCCTGTTTGTTTTTTAAATAAATAAATAAATATCTTAAATTCTTAATATTATTTATTATTTTAAATTCCACCTCTTGCTTTTGCCACGTGCTAGTTTCAGCGAGTAGCACGTGTCTGTCGCACGGAGACAGGCTCCCCAGGTGCTGGCTGCGGGGGAGGGGTAGGGTGGGGAAGGAGAGGGACTGTGTGCCAAAACTCTCTGTGTTGAAAGAATGAGAACTTTATGATCAGGTAACGAGATCAGACGATTCCAGTTATGATGAATAGACTATCTTCCGAAGTATTTTCATGCGAAATTTGAGCGTTTGAATCGTGAATCCCATTTCTCTGGAGCATTTGAGGCTGCGATTTGGGCGGCAACACGTGGCTTTCGATCGGTCCAATTTCGAGGTTTTCGAGGAAAGCGGGCGCGAGAGAGGGAAGAGAGAAGAGAGAAACGCGCGGTTCGAAAGATTTTGTAGCAGAATTGCGGAGCTGGATCTAGAGAGAAAATAATCTTTTTTTGTGAAGAATTCTTTGCAGCTCTTCTTGGGCGTTTGAGAAGAGGAGGAGGAGGAGGAGGAGAGAACAAGAACAAGAAGATGGTGAAGGATCAGGAGTACTATGAAGTCTTGGGTGTAGCGCCAACTGCTACAGCTGCTGAGATTAAGAAAGCTTACTATGTGAAGGTATGTTTCTCAAATCCTTAAGGAAAATGGATGCTTCTTCAATTGCTTGCTCCGTCAGTTTTGGGTCTCTTACGGATCTTCTTCGTCTTCACTGCGATAGTACTATTATCATGTCATCCATACTGTCCTACAAGGCTTGTAGCATTCTGGAAACGAAGTCTTCTCTGTATGCACTGCCATGAAACTTCTTCATAGAAAAAGAAAACCAAGAAGGAGAAGAAGAAGAAGAAGAAAACAAAATTGGGTACGCGCACTTTAAGTCCAAAGCGCAAAAGGGTTGCAGAAACAACAAAGAGGATTTGTAGTACACATGCTCTTCTTGAGCAAAGAATCTCACCTTGGACATCATGTGATGTTTGGAAATGAAAATAAACAGGCAAGGATAGTTCACCCGGACAAAAATCCAGGAGACCCACAAGCAGCACACAATTTTCAGGTCAGTTTTTTGGGTTGTCTTGGGAATCATGATCTGATGAGTATCTATGCGTTTTGCCATCCAATTCTCAGGATCTTAACAAAACAACCCACCAGGAGCGAAGGAGAGCAAATTAGGTTTTGCAGGTTCTGATTGATGCATAAAGAGAGGGGTTGCAGGTGCTGGGAGAGGCATACCAGGTTCTCAGTGACCCACAGCAAAGAGATGCCTATGACAGGCTTGGGAAACAGGGTGTATCCCAGTGTGTTTTTTCTCCTCCTCCTCTCTCCTTCCTTCCTTCCTTCCTTCCTTCCTGCTGCTATTTTCTGAGCTTTCTTTCAGTCTGAAAATATATTTCTTGGGAGCAGAAATGAGTGTTTTGTTTTTTGTTGAGTATGTTTTTGCACAATTGTGAAGAGAGTCAGTCAAGTTCTGATGATAGACAGCAATTAGGTTAAGAAGATGAGAGCTCAGAATTAGTGAGAGACTTGAAATGCTTGAAAGAAAAGCTTTAAGATCTCAGAGAAGTTGCATTTTGTAGCGAGGTGTACTTCACAGTGTCAACAAGACACAACAGGTGCAACAAACATACACTGCATGAACTGCTTCAGAAGAAAAGGGTGTTTTATCAGTATTGTGGGAGGGATGTTGAAAGCAAAAAAAGGTTATTGATGTATGGGTGTGTACGTTTGTGCAGGGATACAATGGTAGATCCAGCTGCTGTCTTTGGCATGCTATTTGGTAGTGATGCATTTCAAGACTATGTTGGCCAGGTATGTGTTTGTTTCAGTTTCAGTCTCTGTATGATTCAAGGTTTAGACACTTTGTAGTTTCTTACAGAGGCTGAGATAGTTTTCTTTCATATAGAGGAGGGGGATTAAGACTTAACACATACATCCTTAAAGGTAATAAACAGTAAAGTTCTGCTGTGGATGTGGCAGCTTGCAATGGCATCCATGGCAGGAATGGATACTGGAGCAGAAGGCCAGCCAATTGACTTGACACAAATGCAAGGGAAGTTCAAGGTTTGGACCTTCCCCACCTGCAACTGATAACTTGGCTTGTGTATTGAGTTTGTAGCAGAAAGTTTGGCTTGCATCAAAATGCAGGTTTTTGAATCACATGGGTGTGGTTTAGGAAGGTGGCGTAGAGTATAGTACTAAATGCCTGTGCATGCAATAAGAGCAGCTCCACCTGCGTTCATTATGTACCCCTGCATCAGTGTTTCTCACATCCAAGATTAGTTATTTACTTTTTCCCAACTTCACTCATAAAACATAAACTGTGACAGCAAAAGGTTGGAGATTAATAATAGCAACCCACATGGACCAATTGAACCATCTAGCCAATCAACAGTAGGTGCTAGGCTCTGCTGTGCCTTTTGCCAACCTTAGCATCCTGTGCAACAATGCTGGGCCAAAACCATTTTGCTGAGCCAAACGCCAATGTTTTGACTTTTCTTCATCCAAAATTTGCTGTACATTGCACTGGTGGAGTTGCTCTAACAATAGTCCTCTGATGTTGGTGGAGTGGATGTGAGCAGGAGATACAAGCCAAGAGGGAAGCAACACTCAAGGCTCGTCTACTGGAGCACATAGAACCATATGTACGGGGTGAAAAACAAGAGTTTGTAAATTGGGCCACAGAAGAACGCAATCGACTTAAAGAGGCTGGTACTTCTTTCCTCTCTACTACCCTAAGACTTCTGATTGTCCTGCTCTCTCAATCCAATTTGCAGACAGGAAAAACAGATCTGCAAAGCACACTGCCCAGTATAGTACAGGCATTGTTGTATGGGAATGTCTCTTCATTTGGTTATGTGGGTTGGCACAGCTTTTGGGCAAGCAATGCTACAGACAATAGGGTACATCTATCAAAGACAGGCGGCAAAGGAGCTTGGCAAAAAGATGCTCTTTCTTGGAGTACCTTTTGTGACCGAATGGATGCGTGACAAAGGCCATTTTATCAAATCCCAGATCACTGCTGCTACAGGTACTGTAATACTATCCAGGTCTGCCTTATGAGCAATTATAGTTTTAAGATTGGGCTTTGTAGTAGGGCCTCGACAAACCAAAATTAAGTATTCTAGAGGGACTCAAATCTCATGAATATTGTTGTTTGGCCAGGTGCGATACAGTTGATGCAAATGCAGGAAGATATCAAGCGCCAGCTGCAGAGCGGAGAAGCTAATGTTGAAAACTTGCTGGAATCGAAGCAGCAAATGATGCTGGATTCTTTGTGGAAGCTCAATGTAGCTGATATTGAGCTCACCATCTCCCATGTCTGCCAAGCGGTGTGTAGTGTTTTCTGATGTTGATTTCTTGCTCTAAATTGTGTTTCTAGTCTCTGGCTAGAGTACATTTGAAATTCCTGCAGCACTGAAATCAGAAAGGTGCTCATATCCACATGTTATGAGTCATTAGGTTGTTTCTAATATGGTTTTTTCTCACAGGTATTGCATGATCCAAATGTTCCTAAAGGAGTGCTACGACTGCGAGCAAAAGCACTCAAGAAACTTGGTAGTATTTTCCAGGTTAGTAGACCTAGCTAACCTCTGAATTCAACACACTTGTTTCCGAACTTGATTTGCATGCAAATATCTGTAACTGCATGACTAAGTGCACTCCTAAACTGTGTCTTTTATTTCGTAGGCATGACACTAACTCCTTGCAGGTTTAGCAGCTTGGCTATGTTGCTAACTGTGTGGATCTTATGTGGGTTCTGATGCCAGCAGGAGCCATTTGCTCCAAAGAAAATTCCAGGACAAACAACTGGAAATAATCCTGGTGCGAATACAGCATCAACCAGTAATCCAAAGTCTCCAAAGTCTCCAAAGTTCTCACCCATGTTCCATACAGAAACATCAAGTGCTCGTCAGGTCAGTTTCTCCAGTTTTTTATTTTGTGTATGTTGTTCTGTTGATGCCAATCAGCCAAGTAAAGGGAAGATGAATCTGATGCAGATATCGTACAGAGTCAGAAGGATTAAACTGAAGGATTGTCAACAGATTTTTTGTTCCTTCACACTCCTTTATTGCTGGACAGTGATCTAGGAGGTTGTTGATTTTTCAATTACTCAAGTGCTATCTTACAAAAAAATTTATCAAAGGTCCCTCACAAACAGGAGTTTCCTAAAGAGCTTCTACAAAGTGGAGGTTTTTGCAGAATGGAAGTAGCATGTAAGGTAACATTGATTTTTTTTCTGATTGTGCAGGGAGGAGGGCCAGTACCCACACCACCTCAAGGAGCCAGCTCCAGATATAACCATTCAACGGGGCCATCATCTGGAGGATTTGGGACACGACCATGATAATAAGGTTATTAGCTGGCAACCCAAAATCAATTCACCTGAATTCACAGGGGGCAAAATTTCTTCAAAACTTGTAAGCAATAAGCTGTTTCTAGGTTATGTGAGAATACAGTGTACATTCACACTTACTGTCGATAACTGATCCCGTTGCCAGTGGATCTTCAGCTGTCACAGATCCACTCGCTATCTCCAGTCACAGCACACCTCATTCGTTATGTATGTACAATTCAGTGCTTGAAGTTTGTGGTCTCAGGACTTAAGTTGCAATTTTAGATCCAATTCAATGTGTAGTAGTTCTATTGTTCTGTGGGTTGCTTTTATGAGCTGCAACTGCTGTTTCATCTTTTTGGTTTGTGTAGTAGAGATCCTTTTTCCTGGTCTCAGGATGGTATAATCAGCATTTTATCAATCCACCTTACCAAACTCCAACCAGATGCAATGGGTCATCAAAATGCCACAAGTGTAATGTAAAAGAAAGGTTCTGGAAATTTCTAGTGGGTTGCAGACCCAACCAGAGCACTACATCCTTTAATGTGTTGGGGCATTGTATAAGAGTTCCTACATACCTGCTTATGGCTGGTGGACTGAGGTGTAGAATAAAGAACATGCTTGTAGCAAGTTGATCCTGTGGACTTGTAGCAAGTTGATCCTGTGGACATGATTGTGGGTTATCATATTTCCCGTAGCTGTTGATGTGTGATTCTAGCATCCTGACTCTCAAGTCTGGTGACTAAGTGTGCAGGACATTCATACTGCTCTGATTAGCTGCAGAAATTCATCATACGACTACTATTGTTTGTCATAGTTTTTTTGTGTACTATAAATGGTGTTGTTTTCAAAGCATCTTGTTTGCACCTGGATCACTTCACTTGCTACTCATGATCCAAAGGACCAAGTTCAATTCAGTCAAATTGATTTGTGCATGAGTTTATTCATTTCACTTGGGTGCTCATTGGAAGGACTTGTTCATTTCCTTGGCTTCTTGTTCATGCATAGATTTGCTCAGTTTTGCTTGATTCTCATCCAAATGGCAGTCCATTTCATTGAAGGTAACACTTCAATTCCTTTGGTTATATGTTTGCAAATTGACTTGTGCACTTTTTATTCATTTATCTACATGCATTTGGATAGAATCAATCTTGGCAATTAGTTGTGATAACTTTTGTGATGTGTTTTGAGCCTACAACATTGGTTGCACCTTTGATACCAATTTTAAACATTGTAACTTTGAACTTCAACCCAATATTGTGCATGCGCTTCTCAATACAATTATGGTTGATCACCCATTTGGGAGTTGTGTTATAGAATCCAACTCACTTGCAAAACTTGGAGGAATTCAAGCCCAAGCACAATGAGCTAGATCAATGAACTAGACATGATCTTTGATATTATGAAATCAAACTCATCTACAAAACTTGCAAGAATCCAAGCCCAAGTACAATGAAAGCAAAAGAACACCCTAGATTAACACCAAGGATTAGACTCCAAACACACAAAATAGGGATAAACCCCTTTAAACTCACAAAATGGACAAAACCTCATTCACACTAAACTAGGTTTTGACCATAAAACAAATCTTATCCGAGATTGTTTTGCAAGTTTTACACATTTTTCACTTGAATACCAATAGTTAAATTCTAATAACTTGCTTTCATAAGCAAATTCTTAACAAGGAAATCATTTGTGAAGTGTTCCATAATCTCTTTCATTGAATCATCCCTTCCCTCACTTGGGTTTTAAAAGAGAACAAACGTGTCTTTTTGGGGTATTCTACATCATTATGATTGAGGATTGTTTTGATTCGTACTTAGTTTTCACTATCATATGATGTCTTGTACATTGACAAATCATGTTCTTATGCTATGCACCATTTACTTCAATTTATAGTCATCTTCCCACCAAATAAAGAATGTTTTTTTATGGACAATTATTAAATACTTACCAAGCTAGCCACATTGGACCACACTTAGGGCCACTTTAGATGAGGGTCCAAGGTCCAACGAAATAAAAGCATTCCTATTGGATGAGAGCCATAAATTGGACCCACGGCCTTTAGATGAAGGTCCAAGACCAAAAAGTGGCAAATTGAGTCTAAATCTACATGGCATCATTTTGGAGGGAAAATTAATTGGTTCAAACCACAAAAGAAAGCTCATGATTTGAAGATCCAAGATGGGGATCCAACTCAAGGGTTCAATTTGCTTCAAATGAGTCCAAATTAGTTCCTAGGAATTTGGACCTTGGACCCCATCTAAAGTGGGCCTTAAATGACATAAACATCTAAGCTCCTCTTGGATCATCTAGCATAAATTCAATCTTACCATAGATAATTTGTCTTGCACCAACATAAAGGTTTTCGGGGCAAATTCAATGTCTATTTTGGAATGGGTTGGTGATTACATCATAAGTCATGTGCAAGTTCACCAAATAGTCTTCATCAAATTTAGTATACATAGTTTCAACAAGGGTTAATATAATGTGCAATTCTTGGACTAATTGTTTTATGGCTTGATTAATTTTAGTCATATTCTATATGTACTAACATATGTGAAGGGAATTATATGGAATTTCAATTTGTATTTTAATGTCCTTGGACATAAATTAGTTTATTAGTGTTGGCAATTTTAGTCCTTTAAGGTAGTTGCTATAGTGAAAAATCATTTAGAATTCAAACGGTGATAAAAAGGATATTAAATTATCATCACATATTTCATTTTTTTTGGAATCACTATTCCATGCTAAGATAATTAAATGTGATTTACAAGTTAGAATTATTCAACTTTGGCCCCTTTTATAACAATATATTTGTGCAGGTAATTTATTACCGAATGGATTTCCCAAATCTATGTCTAGCTAGATTAGCAAGGAGCATTACTTATATCAAATGTACTTCAAAATGCAAAACTATGTTTGCATCAATTTTACTTGTTTTAATAAAAATCTATGTGTGATAGGTAGTAGCATTCCCAAAAACAAGAAGAAAATGCATCATGATTATGCTATAAAATCATACGAGCATTTTTATTTTTTGTTTTCAAATTTTAATGTTGGTGAAGTAGAACAAAATTAATGTATTAGATGGAGCTTTCAAACTTGTAGTAAGGTTGATTGGGTGATTAATAGTTTTTTTTGTTCAATTTTGATGACATGTAGTTGTTGTTCACAAACTTCAAGTTGTGAGGAAGATGTAGAATATATTGTTTCCTTACACATAACAATTTGCTTCATAAGTTTGTGAGATGTTGGTTGTTAAGGTCATAGCCAATAAAACTCTTAATACTTACATGGTCTGGATATTAATTTCATAACAACATTTGCAATTGTTGCTATAATGTTTTTTTTTTGTTCTCGTTTTTATGTGATAAATTTAAACCTACAATCAATATGTATTTTTTGTTGATTATGGTGGACAATGAAAATAGTTTTGGAACTATTAATAAAAAGATATGACTAGCTTTGATTGCCCATCACATTGGTTGGCCCATGTGGTGGCATTTAACTAGTTTTTATTTAACCCTCTCCATGATTTCATGTTTATGGATGAGGAAATAACATGCACATTATTTTGGATGACATTAGTCAACAACCACATAATAGGTGTGAGTGGTTATGCTCAAAGGGATAACATTAATTTACAAACTAAAATGCATTTGTAATATCATCTTATTATGTGTCCTATAGACCCTGTCATTAAGGTGGGGTTGATTTAATGTTTAAAGATTTTCTTTTTGTTATTGTAAAGTGGTGAATGTAATTCCAAGTTCCAAGCATTGATGGGATCCTTGTACAAGGCCAATGTTTGTGGTCTTCCTAAGCAGTTGTAAAAGGAAAATATAAGTATATGGAATTGTTCCAAATGGTTTTGCACTATGAGTGGCAATGGTATTATTATTCATGGCTTGGTCGTTATAAGAGTCAAAAGAAATATATGTGGTCTTTTTTATAATTAAATGCCAATTTTGGTAAATTGGACACAATCAAAAATATTGTTTATTAGTAGGTTACCAACAAGGAATTCTCTTATTAAAGTTTTATGTAAAATACATCGAACATGAGGCTAGTAACCCATGTTTGCCCAAAATCCAGTTTGTAATCCCCAACATGACATGAAAAATTTACACTACACTCTCTAACAGGCCACAAAACTAGATTTTTCACCTCAACTTGGCACCAACAGAATTTGGTGTCAAATTGTTGCCAAGTTGCTACTCATAGGTTGCCACATGTGGCTCCTTTTGATGCACATATTCTTACCTTTCCTTTCTTTCCTGTGAAAAACTTCAATGATGCCTTTTTCTCCCCCCTCAGAAGTTTTAACCTTCCTTTCCTCTCTCTCCTTTTAGAAGTTTAAACGATGTCTTATTTATTTATTTATTTAATGTGAAGCTTCAGCAACACCTTGTCTTGATGAACCTTGTGGAGCTTCAACATTGTGTAGGCACAAAGGTTCAATAACAACAATTCTTTTCTTTTCTTTCGCCTTTGTGGAGTTCCAACATTCTACAAGTGCAAAAACACTAAGTCCACATTTCTTTCTTTTCATTTGCCTTTATGAAGCTTCAACATTCTATAGGCACGAAAGTTTGACGAACTTTAACATTTTGTAGGCATGAAGGTTTGAAGGTAACATGTTTTTTTTCCTCTTTCGCCTTTTTGAAGTTCTAACCTATGCATGCAAAGTTTTGAAGATCTTGCGTAGGTTTCTTTTTTGGTTTTTTTTCCTTTCTCACTAATGTGAAGCTCTAATCACAAGTGCAAAGCTTTGAATATATGTACTAGGTTTTTTCTCCTTTCTCACCTATGTGAAGTTCAACCTAAAGGTGCGAAACTTTGAATATCTACAATAGGTTTTTTCTTTTTTCTAACTTGTGTGAAGCTTCGACTTGCATGCACAAAGCTCTAAAGATTTGTAATAGGTTTTTTTTCCTTTCACCTTTGTGATGCTTCAACCTTTAGGTGTGAAGTTTAAAAAATTTGTAGTAGGCCATTTCTCCTATTTCAAATGTGTGAAGCTCCAACTACCTAATGTTGCTACAACTTGCATGTCGCGAAAACGTCATGGCTTTTGGAACCTTTTTATTTGTGAAGTTTGAATTACCTCCAATGGCGGTGTGGCGTTAAGAGTGGAAGGAGTTGAAAAGGAAAACATTGCCCCCAACTTGCGATTGTTATTATTTAAAACCAAAGATCCTCCCATAACTTCTTGTTTTTTGAAATGAGGTTCATCCCATAGCCTTGGATATGGTGTTTACCTCCACTTTTTCAAGTGAAGAATATGAATTTTTTTTATGATTGTTGTGTTGAAAATTTTACTGTTTGGTGATGTTTTACTTTCATTATGGTCACACTATGTCTTTGCTTACAAACTTTGTGATATCCTACAAACCTTCACAACTTCATGGCATGCAAAATCTATGAAGAAGTTTGGAAATCCTCTTCCAACCACACCAGAATTTTAAGAGCCCCATCCCTTGAAACCTAAAACCCTAAGCCATAAACTTATAATAATACTAGATTTGAAAGGGCCTTCTACCCCAAAACCCATAAAATAGAAACCTTCATGCAAGAACTCATGCCATCTTCTCCCTCCTCTCATAGACGCTTTTGTGATTGAACATATTCTAACATGTTTCCCATGAACCCATCAATGATGTGATACCTTCGTCGAGTTAACAAATCTTAGTACAACATTGTGGGCAATACCATGGCTTGGAATGCGTTCAAAATTTTGAAAATTGTTAACATAATTTACCATGAAACAATTAAAGCTTACAAACTTCCAAGGCTTTCTCTAAAAACTTGCCTACAATTTGAACTAGAATCTTGAAATGTTTGTCTAAAATAAATAACTAAACAAAAGTGTTCCAAAGATTTGTTTTTTTGTATAATCAAAGTATATACATATACATGAATTTAATATGACTTTTGTTGAATCTCTTATGATGTTCGAAATAGACTAAAAAACCTAATTTGCATCTATTTTTATTGGTATTTTGTATTTTTTGGTCATGAATGCAATTGCAATGTTTTAGCTAATATTGTTTTTACTCTTTTTGACCTTATATCTAATGTCGCATACCCAAACCCTAATTGCCTTGTACATATTACTTTTAAATGGAACTGATAACTAATATGATTCAACTTGTAAATGTAATTGACTTGAAATTACAATGTTGTTGGTTTAGGTGGGTAAGGTTGCCATCTTACTACTTTGGGTTTTTATGATTCAATCATAATTTTAAAAAATTACTTTAAAAAGAAAACCCATGTTTCAATTGGTTTTCTTTCTAGTCATTTTAACCCAAACCATAATTATTTTATACATAGTATTCTTGAATGGAACTAACACTGATTCGATTCAAATTGGAAATGGTTAGCCTTTTTCATGATGTTGGTTTAAATGGCTAGAGCTACCATCTTATTGTTTTGGGTTTTTGCTATTGCTTCATGTGAAAGCATATTGGTCATGATACCTTGGATCCCTTGTTTTAGTTGGTTTTATTTTTGGTCTATTTAACCTTCTTAATAATGTTGCATACCCAAACCTTAAACCACTTTTATAAATTACTATTGAATTACTATCTAAATTGATTTGTAAGTGTAACTAGCCATCTTATTGCTCTGGTTTTTTGTGATTGCCTCATGTGAAATAAATTAATCATGAAACCTTTAATCCCATGTTTCAACTAGTTTTGTTTTTTATTTTTTTGATTTTTTTGGTAACACTGCATACCTAAACCTTAATTGCTTCATGTAGATTACTCTTGATTGGATTTGAAGACATAGTTGAATCAAATGGTAAGTGTAGTTATCCTTCTTCGTGTTACTGGTTTAGGTGGGTAAGGTTGCCATCTTATTCCTTTGGGTTTTTATTATTGCCTCATGTGAAAATAAATTAGTCATGAATGCAATTGCCATGTTTCAACTGGTTTTTTTTCTAGTATTTTTCATCTTCTTGTAAACATTACATACCAAAACTTAATTGCCTCATATAAATTACAATTGAATGGAACCAACAATTGATTACTAATCACCATTCTTAGGTTTTTTAAAGGTATGTGGGTTTGTTTTTAAAAATGGGGAACCTTTTAGATGTTAATGAATTCATGGTTGACATTCAAGTGTATGAATAAGTGGCATTACACAAGGTCAAACAACCCCACTAAAAGAAGTTGCCTTAATAGATTGTGGAATTTGCTCATTTTAACACATTTACAACATTGTATAACCATTATTTTGCCATGTATAACACTGGCAAAAAAATGGGACTCAATTGATCCCTAATGTGGTCTAGAAGTTTGTTTATCATGATTACCCAAAAGCTTACCCAAACCCCCAATTTGTTGAAGAAACATTGAAAACCATCTATGGGAAACTTGAAGGAATTAAAAACAAATAATTCCAATGAAACACATTCAAAACAAGCCACATTATAATGTGAGGTGGTTTTGGAATGACTAAAATCCACTAATTGACATGCAAGTTAGAATGTTTTGAAGAAGCAACAAAGCCTCATTGACCACACACCCATAACCCTAACCCCGTTTCCTAGCCCTAGCCCATGTCATAGCCTTCCCCTTAATGGTTCGAATGCAACTTTCATTGGTGTTGTTTCCTCAAATCCTATCTTGTTGACCACCCCAATTGAAATTTAAGGCCTCAATGCAAAATTAAGCAAAGGGGAAATTGTAACCATGAATTCTAGGAACACGGTAACCATGGCAAGTCAAATTTTTTTTATGTTTTATGTCTATGATGTTTTCTTATTAAGGAAGATGGATTTCAATTGTGGGAGGAAGAAAAAACATTAACAATTTGAAAATGATTAAAAATTTAATTGTGATTTCAGAAGAAAAGTTTAAAACAAAAGTTAGGGCTATTTTGGAATTGTAGTTAGCATGTTGATGTAAAAACATTATGATTATGCAATCTAGGTTTTTTTCAAAATTTAAACCTAAAACCTTAATTTTAGACCAATAAAACTTAATTTCAAACCTAAAAGCTTGATTTCAGACCCCACAAACTTAATATTAAAACCCTAATTTCAAACCTTAAACCCTAAACCCTAATCCCAAATTTACAAACCCTAATTTGAAACATTAAACCTTGATTTTAAAACCTAAACATTAATCTTTAATCTCAAGTCTACAAACCCTAATTTTATAACCTAAACCCTAATCTTTAATCTCAAGTTTATAAGTCCTAATTTCATAAACTAAAATTTAAATCTAGTCCTAGGTCTGCAAACCCTAATTTTAAAACCTAAACCTTAAAACCTAATGTCAAGTCTACAAACCTTAAAACCCAAACCTTGCTTTCAAACCTTAAACCTTAATTATAAATCCATAAATATTTAATATAGACCTTAAAATGATAATTTAGACCTCAAACCATCATTCAAACCCTCATTTCAAAACCTTAAACCTTAATTTGCGTCCCTATTTTTAAAATTTTTAACCTTAATAAAAAAGACCTTTTAACCTAAAACCTTAAATTCAAATATAAAAACCCTAATACTAAACCCTAAAACCTTGCAACCTAGCTTTATATTTAAAATTTAACATAATCCCAAATTTTTACCTTAAACCCTACATCTTAAATTACAAGTTTTTGCAAGTTTAGAATTGTATTTAATAATCTCCTACCCATTTTTGTGTAATAAGGTCAAGGTTTTAATCTCCAATGACCTTGTATGTGAGATCCATTTAAAGACGATGAAAATAGTTGGTGAAGATAACATTGACTTGGAAAAGATGGGAGAATTTTGGTTTTGTGAAATCAAATCTTTTCATGAGGTGTTTCCATTTTCACTTAAGTCCACTAATTCCCCATTCCACTTGAACCTTAAACCCTATGACACCATGGTCTGCATCCGGTGGTAATTCTTACCTCCCCATCCTTTTCATGATGAACATTTCTTCCCCCAAGTACCTTGGATCCTCTAAAAGATATTCATCATGATGGATGAAGTATTGATGCCACTCTCGATAGATGGCCGAATGGCGAATCTTGTTTACATCATGATGAACCCATGGTAGGCCAAATCAATATAAATAAACAATCCATGGTGGTCAAAAACCATGGTGTTGTTCATTGCATATATTTCCTTGTGCTCATTAAACCATGTTTGATGTTTTGAATCCTTCCACAACTTTGAATCTCAACCAATGTCATGTCAATGAACCATAGGCACCTTAACAATTCACATAATTGGTTACCCAAGGCAACCTTTTCAAAAAATGATAGCCAATGAATTTCATCTACTAAGGCATGGTTAATGCATGATACGATGAATAACACATCATCACTTAATGATGATTTTGCCCAACTCCACGTGAAGGCATCATAGATGATGACATTGTCATGTTTTATGAACAATATTAAACACAAAAACCATTGTTTGGGCCCCAACTTTGATGGTTTCCCCATGACCATTGGCCCATCTTCCCGTTTCCTTATTTGATATGCTTTTTGCAACAGGAAAAGGTTCAGGAACTTGATGTTCCCTTTGTGGTTTGCCCTCTTAGGTGGTTTTTTTAATCTTCTTGCACATGGGTCCTTCCATTTTGTTCCATTTTTGCAAAATGTATTCCCCTTTGTTGGGTGTTTTGGTTTAGTTATGATTGGTAGGGTTTCATCATGTTTTCCTAAAAGTCATGCCTTGTTGGGCTTGAATTTCAACTTTTATTTGGTGCTTCATCCCCTTTTGACTATTGTTTGCAAAGTCCAGCAATAAGGGACCAAATTTGAAAATTCAACATGAACACCTTTCCAACAACTTTTTTTTCACCCTGCAAGTTGTCCACCTATGAACTATGATATGTTGGGGTTTAGAGAAGTCTACAAAGCCCATTAGGATTATAGACTAAAAGTTATGATTATATAAATTACATATGATTATATAGACCTTATATAACTATATATGGCTATGTATGGTCATATAAACTCAATATGGTTATATGAGAATGTATTAGGGTTACATGGCTATATGTGATTATATATACTTTATATGACTATGTATGGTTATGTATGGCTATATAAACTTTATATGGCTATATAGGGCTACATGGGATTTAAGATTTGAAATTTTAGGGTTTTGTTTATAGAGTTTGTCTTTGGTTTTTTTAGGTTTAGATTTTTAGGGTTAACTTTTGGGAATTGATATTTGATATTTTATGATTTAGTTTATAAAGTTTGTTTTTGGTCCTTTTAGGGTTTAATGTTTAGGTTTTAAGTTTAGCTTTTGGGCTTTGAGATTTTAAGATTTAGTTTTTCGGGTTTAAAGTTTAGAGTTAGCCTTTGAAACTTGAGATTTGGGATTTCAAAATTTTAAGTTTATAATTAAATTAAAGGTTGACTTTTAAAGAGTAGGGTTAGTATGTATATTCTTGTTGTTTGCACATGAAAGTTATGCACATGACAATTTATAATTTTTATGTTTAAATAATGCATGACGTTTTTGTTTAAACGATAAAAATTTATGAAATAACAAATTTCGCATGAATTTGGAACGAACCCATGAAACCTATAAATTTGTGATGTTGTAGTTTATGCATATTTACACATCCAAATTTAATCTTTTTAAATAATATTTAAGAAAGGGTTGGGTTGTACCATGTGCATATTCATAGGTCCAAATTCAATTTTATGTTATTTAAATCTTCAATTTCATCCAAATTAGTGTTTACAAGCCATTATATTGTTGATGGACTTGTTTTAAGCATGGTGTGATGAGACTTTATTGATATTAACTCCCCCAAACAAATATGAAATTATTATAATGATGCATTGGTATATAGGTGAAGCCTTAATATATGTTACTAATAAAGGTATGCCAATATGTGCCTACCCATAGAACTTGATATGATGTATTCAACATACTTAAATGTTTTGCACATATTCCCCTAGTAAAATGTATGTTTTTACCCATGTTGTTAACTAACGTGACTAATATTTCCTATCAAAAACCTTGTTTCTTACCAATATCCCATTTTGGGATGGTGTTTTCCTTGGTAAGAGTTTGAAGCTTCACATAAAAGCTTCATATACACTATGAGAAAAAAAGGTTTTTTGACAATTAGCCTTGCAACTTAATTTTTGAGTTGCACCAAACACTTGCAATTTATTGTATTTATACACTGTTAGTGTTAATAAACAAGTTGCATGAATTGTAGAATTATAACTCATTATATACATGATGCAATTCATTGCAACTCATTTATAATTACACCCCTGATGTCATGCTAACGTCATTAATTGTCATCCATTCATTAAAATCTAACACATGGCACAATTTTATTATTTTTCACATGACATATTAATTATATTTTTAAAATAAATGTAAATAAATATCTATTTTAGTAGCTAGGTAGGTTGTACATAACCATAGGTAAATGGGTTGGTAGGTTTTAAGACCTACCTACATAGGTAAGTAGGAAAGTAGGAACTATTTATTTACCTAAGTAGGTAAATAAATACGAAAACAAAAAACTAAGGGAATTAAATAATAACCATGAATATATATATATATATATATATATATATTTATGGTTTTTTAAAAATTTATTTCAAAATATCACATGTGTTTTTTTATATAATTTATAACATGGGATTTAAAGACAAAACATACATTTTAATTTATTAGTTGTTCTTTAGTTGCAAATTGAGTTGCAATTATAAAAAGATTTTCCCACATAATTTGTGTTTGTTTTTCATTATGCAAGTTATATAACTAAATTAGTGATTATATGATAATTAAATATGTGAATTAATTATTTAATATTTCTATTTCAAATAGTGATTTGAATTTTTTTTGTTCAGATAATTAATTGTCAAAATAGTCTATTTGATTTTAACACAAATAATTATTTGAAAAATAAATTATTTGATTATATATATATATAAATTAATTGGATTGAATATTTGTACTAATTAACTAATGAGATATTTATTTTAATTAATTTATCTAATTCAAAAAATTAATTTTAAATAAATAAATAAAATTATTTAAAATAATCAATCTATTTATTTGTTAGTCTTTTCAAATAATTTATTATCAATTTAATTTATTATTTCATAATAATTAAGCTAATTAAATATTAAATATTAATATTAAATTATTGATAAAAATCATTACTAAATATTAAATATTGAATATGAATTTGGCTAAAAAACATCAAGGTATAAATAGGCATATCCATATGTACACCAAATTGGATTTTTAATATAATATACACATTTTTTTAGTTTCACATCTAATTTAATTACATGTATCCAAATAATTAATTAATTAATGATTTAAGATAATTCAATATTTAAAAAATTTTGCACCATAAGTCCAAATGTCATGGAATGAAACCCATGCACCCCTCTTTGCCGAAAGCTTTTCAAAGACAGTAAAAACACAATTTGCAACATCCTAGTTTGGTGGATTTCATAATTACAAAACAAAATAAAACAAACTACCTTGCTTCATAGATAGATAATCAATTATTTAATATATCAATAAGTTCATAATACGTACTTGTATTAAACATAATTAATATTTAATAGTCAAATTATTGAAATAATGATTTTTTATAAAACATTACATATGAATATGTATCCTTATTAAGTTATTACAATTGCATTATAATCATAACATAGTTGAACAACTATACTTTAATAGTGGCACACTAGTGGCCTTACTAACTGTATCAATGGGAATCATAGTCAAAAATTAGTTGCAAACCCAATGCGACTTTTGAAAAGTCAAACACAGTTAATTACATATGTATGTACAATGTGTAAAAATTATCATATAAAATACTCATTTTCAACTCACTTGCAACTATAATACAACTAACCAATTTTTTGACATAACAATTTATTTATTAATTAATACCTTGTATTTCTAAGGGGATAGTTGCACAATAGTTGTACATGAATTATTTTTTGAGCTTTAGTTGTAAGGTAATGTGGTTTCAACAAATGTGATTTTTCATAGTGATAGGTTTTTAAAATGGAAATAGTGGAACTAATGAAAATAATTTGGAACTAAATGTTTTTTTCACTTTCTCAATATTCAAGTACATTGTTGTTTTGCACTTCAAATGTGAAAAATGTAGCTCTTCAATTCACTCATAATGTTTTCTTGTAAGTGTCTTTGTGTCTTTGTGGGGTTAGATCAAATTATATGCATGGACATAATGAAAGTGCCATAATTAACAAAGGTGTGCAATGGCAAATCTAGTACATTGTCCTTGATGCAAATTAAAAAATGGGTCTTTCATCATTACAATTCCTTTGTTTGGTAATTTTAAAACTTTAACACAAGAAATGTCAAGCATGTCGATGTAATGAAGCTACAAAAATCTAAAGATGTGATGCATAATCAATTACCCTATGATAAGTGAAACAAGTTTTCAAAGCATGAAAACTCGAAACTTGAAATGTAAAAAAAGGATCATGAATTACAATGAAGTTCATGACATTGCCATGGTGAAAAAATATTTGTTGAATGAGCACTTCATAAATTTGGAGCATTACAAAGTTCAATTGAATGTGAATTAAAAAGTGGGTGGTCAACAAAAAACAAAGAAACAAAAAGAAATCTTACTTTCAATAATTGCAAATTTGGGTTAAAAACCCAATTCAAGAAATGTGACACAATGCAAGTTCAATTTGTTATGAACATGGTTTTAGCCATTGCAAAAGATTGCATAAAGTTGTTGATTATTGAAAGCTTCGAGTTGTGGCAACTTGTGTTATATTGTGACCCCATTATCACATTTTGATTTCACAAAAAACTTATGCAATCCAACATTTACCCATGATGTTGGTGAGAACAATGGAATGTTTCATTCTTTTAATAATTACTACTCATCATTGGCATGAGCATCACTTTTGATTCATAGATGTATTATGTTGATATGTTTGTGTTAGTAATGAACTTCGTAGATGATTATTTAGTGCCTCCTCACATGATGATTGGTTTGTTTAAAATGTCAAACACTTCTTGTGTTTCTTTGCTAAAAATAGTGAAACCCTTATTGAAAAAGTTTCAATCGACAATCAAAGTCATTTTATACATGAAAAATGAAGGGCCAAATATGGGGATGCTTAATAGTGCCTTACTTTTTGTTGTTAGTTGTAAGTTTTTGGACTTGTGAAAGCCCTACATAGGTACTTGTTTTATACATTTCACACCAAAATGTTACAAGTTTGCAACAAGCGAGGATATGGAAATGGGAGAGGTTTCTTTGAAAAATGTTCAAACAACTCTACATGAAATAATAACATGAACCAAAAAGTTCAACAATGGAAGGCAATAATGGAATATAACATGCTCAAAACCAATCTTCCTAAATGCAAAAATTGAATATGTTGATGAAAATGCACTTCATTTCAAAGGTTGCCTCATTTAAAAAAACAAGATCAACTTTTCATTGTTCATTTGTCTTCACAATGTTTTGGTTATTAGTTTTCTGTTTTTTTATAAATGAAAAGAGGTGCACACCCCCTTAATCTTTTTATATGAAGGTTTCATTCAATCAATATATATATATTACAATTGACACACCCCTAAATTTGTCCTTAGGTACATATCCCTAAAATGACAACAATAGAACAAAAAGAAAAGAAAGGAGAACTTGGGGACATGTTTTAAAACTCTTCACACTAAAAAAAAGGGTAAGTGGGAGATTTGTGATAGGACTAGGATGATATGAAAATCACACACCTCATGAATAAATCATTTACACAAACCAAACAATGCAAGCAGGTAGTGCAAATGAGGTTGACTTTGGGTCATGGATTTTTTCACACTTGTGGTGGAAATGTGTGTGAGTCCCATTACACTTTCATGCATTCCATCATTTCTTGTGCCCCAACTTTGGTCATGAACCCAAGACTAAGGTCATGACAACAATATAACATAATTGAAAAAATAATTTTAACACATATTAACACAAATTTAACTATGATAGGGCTCCATGTGTTTTCACAAATGTTTTATTCTATTTATACTATATGAAAAACTCATTCACATCACCCACACTTTCAAATGATGATGGGGTTTTGAACTCTTTGAATTTGTAAACATTGAGGAGTTTGATTTGCATTTTCATTAAAGTTATATTATTTAATTTATTTATTGGTTCATCTAATTTTTTATTTGAAATGTTAAACATTTTAATCTTTAATTTGACAATAACATTTCATAAATCATTTTTTTTCATTATTACATATGTTCTTACAAGTTTTAATAACAAATCGAATGAATTTGTGAAACTCATATAGCATGAAACACATACTATTCATGATGATGATGAAAACATATTTGCATACATGTGAATCATGATGCACACACAAAACAACATAAGGTCAATGCCAACATGAATTTTCATTTCTTGCACATGTTAAATAAGAATATGTTTTCAATGTTAAAAAAACAAATGGGAATAATACAATCCAAAACACGAAATTGCAATGTTGTAGCCTTTTGTTGATTAGTAATATTGTTGTGGGGAACACACAAGAACTTCCAACGAATAACATCATCATATTGGTCAAATTTTTTAAAAAAAATGTATTATATAATGAAATGTGAGCTTCACATGACACTAATTAAATTGAATAAAAGAAACATTGAAAATTTGTGTTAAAAATGACTTGTCAAATGAAAATTTACAATTGATTTAATCAATAAGTATCTCAAAAATATTCATTTTCTCAAAACTAATATAATTTGTTTGATTCAATATTTGATATATAAACAAGATGATGTTAAATTTCACATATACAAAAACAAGAAAATTACACAATTCAAATATTTCCATCATACCCATGACATTAAAACTTTTTTTTTCAATATATGTTATTTTGTATTGTTCATTTTTAAAATGAAAATGACATAATTTTCTAATGTGAACATTCAACAAAATTATGTTTGTGTAAATAGTCTTTAGTGCATTATGTACAATTTGAAAAGCTTACAAGAATGTTTGTTGGAATATGCACATCATAATTCATAAAATTTGAAAAACAATCACAACTACTCAAATATGTTGTGAAAAATCATCCATGTCATGATCATAATTGGAATTTGCAACCAACTTTTGAGATGAGTAACCAAATGTCTATTTGAATATTAAAAAAAATTAAAGGTTTTCAAGTTGAAATTTGGTTGCAATGCACCAAAACTTGAAATAAGTGTAAAATAATGTGAACACATTCCCACATGAAATGAAAATGTGCAAGAATCAAGGAAGTTATCCCTAGATTATCAAGTCAATCTAACATGTTGAAAGTGGAGAATATTCATATGATGATTTGGGGATCAAATCATTTAAGAATCAATTGATTTCTAATATGGTGGGGTTACTTTGTCAAAAGGAAATGTTGGAAGTTTTGACCATTTGAAAAACTAAGCAAAAATGTTTCAAATGTTTTCAACTATCCATAAGTGTTTTGTGCATTTAATGCAATTTGACATTTGATATTACATTAGAAAGATATTTTAAAAGGATATAAGAAAATGGGGAATTTGCATGTCCAATGTGATTATGTTTCCAAAAAGTTATAATGGCCATATGAAGTTTCAACACATCATTTGTTTCAAAATTGAAAGTAAATCTTCAATAATCTTGTGATTTTTGTCACTTTGATGCAAGTGTTGTGAAGACGTACATTTGATATTCTTTTAGAAAATAATTATGATTCCTTCTGAAGTTGGGTATGGTGAATCTTATGAATCATGTGGGTTAATTGGTAATATGTGAATTAAATTAATTAGCTTTAAATGCATTAATCACCTTCTTATTTGGTTTATGTAATTTGATGTAATTAACAGGTGAATAAAAAATTTCATCCTAATTTATTATGGAGCATTCATATCACTCTTTAATCCCAATGTGGATGATTTAAAAATGTGTTCAACCTTTTGCAATTTGAATTCTTTACAACAATGTTTGTTATGATGTGCACATTTTTTGGAATTTAATAAGAAAATAAGAAACAATTAGAACTATTGGATTAAGTTTTAAAAGACTGTCCATGTCATGACCCCAACTTAAATTTCGAAAATAAAATAAAATGCCTTTCTAAATATTGAAGGAAATGAAAACATGGACTATTATGAATTATCATGGACATTAAACATTATTTTTAAAAAAAAAATCCAAGCAGTACAACAAAAGGTGTCCCTATACACCAAGTGATTTCATTAGATTTTGAGTGAATTCACTAGTTGTAGTGAATGGGGACTAATGAAGTAGTGAATTCACTAGTTTAGTGACTTGCACCCACATTTTGCAGTAGTGAAGGAATATATGTCTATAAGTTTTTTAAAAACATAATTGGTAGAAAATTTCAAAAGAATGGTAAATAAAAATTTTTACAATGTATAATTGATGAAAATTTTCAAAAAATATAATTGACAAAAAGTTTTACAAGGATTAATTGATGATGTTGTTAAAAAGGTTTTAGTTGTTGAAAAGTTTTACGAGATTTAAATAATCAAAATTCTAATTTAAACACTTTTAAAAAAATGTTTAATTAATAAAATGTTCCAAAATGTTAAGTTGATTGATTTTTTTAAAAGTTGAAGGTTTCATGGGATAATATAAGTAAATGTTTCAAATGCATCACTCATTAATTTGTTAACATAAGTCGTCACTACTACAGAAGTGGGGTGCAATTTACTAACTTAAATCACTATGGGACCTTAAAAGTGAAATAACTTAATTGCATTTTATTGATTTTATTGATTTTATCATGGTGAAAATTATTTCATTATAATATCACTATGTAGACATCATGTTTCATTACTAATTAACATAATTCACTATTATAATTTACTGTAATAAATAAATTTATTTTTATTTAAAAAAAATTATACCTATGTTACTTTATGATATACCCTATATTATTTTAAGCTACTTTAGTTATTCTAACTTATATTTTATGTTATTATAGGTTATTATAAATTATTGTACCCTAAACTATTATACGTTCTTTTACTTTAAGGTATCTTAACTAGTTTATTATAATCTTTTAAGTTATTATAAATTAAATTATCCTAGGTATAATAACTTAAAATAATTAAAAATACCCTACAATATAATAATTATCAATAGCTTATGATATTATAACATAAAATATCCAATAATAATTTATAATATAATAATCACCGATAATTGTAATATAACATGTAATAACCAACAATAACTTATAATACAATAACCATTAATAACTATTAATAAAATAACCATCAATAAACATCAATAAAATAACCACCAATGGCTTATAACAGAATAACCAACAATAGCCATTAATATAATAGCCATTAATAACCACTAATATAATAACATTAATAATCACCAATATCCATCAATAGAATATTCACCAATAGCCATTAATAAAATGCCCACTAATAGCCATTAATATAATAACCATTAATAACCACTAATATGCAATAACAAAATATCCACCAATAGTGATTAATATAATAACCACCAATAATAATTAATATAATAACCATTAATAAGCACCAATATCCACCAATAAAATATCCACCAATAACCATTAATATAATAACCACCCATAATAATTAATATAACAACCATTAATAAAATAACCACTAATAGTCATTAATAAAATAACCACTAATAGTCATTTATAAAATAACAACCAATAGCCATTAATAAAATAACCACTAATAGTCATTAATAAAATAACCACCAATAGTCATTTATAAAATAACAACCAATATCCATTAATAAAATAACCACTAATAGCCATTAATAGAATAACCCCCAATAGTCATTAATAGAATAACCCCCAATAGCCATTAATAGAATAACCACAAATAACCATTAATAGAATAACCACAAATAACCACAAATATAATAACCACCAATAATTATTAATATAATAGCCATTAATAACCATTAATATAATAACCAATAATAAACACCAATATCCACCAATAGAATATTCATCAATAGCCATTAATATAATAACCACCAATGGCCATTAATAGAATAACCACCAATAGTCACCCATAGCCATTAATAGAATAGCCACCAATGGCCATTAATAGAATACCACCAATAATCACCAATGGCCATTAATAGAATAACCACCAATAGTCACCCATAGCCATTAATAGAATAGCGACCAATGGCCATTAATAGAATAACCACCAATGGCCATTAATAGAATAACTAACAATAGCCACCAATAATTATTAATAAAATAACCACTAATAGGCATTAATAATTACCAATAAAATAGGTACCAATAGCCATTAATAACCACTAATAGCTTTAATAAAAGAACAACCAATAACCATAGATTAGAATTGCTTAGGATTACCAAATATAATCTAAAGTGAAATAATTTATAATAGAAAAAAATAACTTAAGGTGAAATAACTTATAATAACCTAAAATTGTCAATAATAATTTAAGGTGAAATAACCTTCAATAGTTAAAAATAATTTATAATAGATGTAAATAACCTAAACTAAAATAATTTACAATAGCAAAAAAAACTTACAATAACCAAATTTTTTTATAATAACTAAAAATAGCCTAAGGTGAAATAAATTAAAATAATAAAAAATAACTTAGAATAACCAAAAGTAGCTTAGGGTGAAATAATAAAAAATAACTTAGAATAACCAAAAGTAGCTTAGGGTGAAATAATAAAAAATAACTTAGAATAACCAAAAGTAGCTTAGGGTGAAATAACAAAAAATAACCAAAAATAATTTAAAATAACCATAAACAACTACAAATAATGTAAGGTGAAATAATTTAAATTTAATGAAAAATAATCATATAATAATTGAAAGTAGTTTGACATGGGTCGTATTATTATATCAACAAAAAAAATCCATTTATTAACCTTTTTTTTTTTTCAAAAAATTGGTCATTGAAATGTTATTGAATAATGATATTCAAATTTTTTTTTGTTCAAATGATTTTAAACTTTCAAAAGGAAATAAATGTAATCATGTACAATATTGATTTTTTTAAAAAACTTAAATTATTTCATTTGAACAAAATCTCAATAAGATATGAATTTTCAAAGTTTATGTTTTTGTAATGTTTAAAATGAAGTATTTGATAAATATAATGTAATATAATATATTTCCACAACAAGTGGGGTGGCTTGATGGTAAGGGTGTTTGCCTCCATTCCAAAGGTCAAGGGATCAAACTTCATGAGTGGTGTTGTATGTGGTCAACAATGGTATGTTGACTGAATATTTTTCTATTAAATTCTTATAATAGGTGCTTAAGTTGATTATGTGGCCTACCTACCTACGTTAGGTTTTTAATTTAACTTAGGCAATGACACATGTTAATAAATCATAGGTTTAAAAAATAGTGAAATTATCAATAATATTATATATAATTAAATTTTAATTAATTTCCATATTGGATAATTGATTAACTAGCAAATGAATGTTTTGGTAAATTCATATTTCACTTGAGAGTAACCTTGTTTCACTAAGTACTAGTGAAACATTTAATTGTTCATAGCAATTGGTCCCTATTCACTAGGGGGTTAAACAATTTCACTAGGTAAAAATGTGCATATTCACTCAAAATCTAGTGAAACCTAGAATGAACTAGGATGCATTTCGTAGTAATGAGTGATTTATGTATTTCATTTTTATGTTGTTTAAATTAATAGGTGTAAGAAAATACAAACTCATTCCCACATGAAGTGAAAGTAAGTGTGAGGAAATAAAAATAATAATCTTAAGACTCCCATGTTGAATTCACACTTTTGAAGTTGAGATTTTGAAAGAGTTTTAAATGTTCATAGGACAATTTAATGATGAAATCGTTTTCAAAAAATATATACAAGCATATTTTTACTTGGTTTGGATGTTCACTAATTATTGTCATTGACCAAGGTATGCATTTGATTAATGATGTCATTAGGTATTTAATTAATCATTTTATTTTAAAACATATGAATTATATTGTTATTATCCTTAAAGTAATGGTTAAGTTGACTCCACAAACAAGGTGTTTAAAACCTTGCTCACTAAATTGGTTAATAAAAATTGGAATGACTAAGATGAGCACATGTCCACAATATATTTTTCATATTATACTACATACAAGGTTGGTATTGGTCACACATATTTTTAGTTTGTTTATTATGGATTACATCCACTATTGTTAACTAAGTTTTTATTACCATATAGATAAGGACATGTTATAAATCCAACATCATTTAGGGTATTAATTAATAGTTTATCAAAAGTAAAAAAACTACATGAAAATCACGTAATTGTTAAAGATTTAGTTGTTGACAATCAATGAAACCAATTATTATGGTTTCAAAACTAATACATTGAAACCAAGTTATAATTTCAAGATTATGTTTTATGGTTTCATAAAATCGTCAAATCCCACCCTTTTAAATTTCAAAGGAGATGGTTTGTGCCTTATTAGATCCAATAATGCTTGTCCAATAACAATGTTTTGCTCATGATTATTAATAAATTTCATCCTAACCTTATTTAGTCAACATTAAAAAGTTAAAGTTTTATCAATTCATGAAGGATAATACTTTAAAACCTTTTCTAGTGAACCTTAATAAACTAACCATTAAAACATTGATCAAAGATGAAGTTAATGATTTCATATTTCTTACACTTAGTCATAATGATGGTATACATGTTACCATGCACATAAACATTTATTTAGTGAGTATTTTAAACCCTAAAATACATGTTAATTTTCAAATGTAACACCTTTATCCATTGTTGATACAATACAAAAAATAACCACGTTTATTAGAATGTCTTTTTGTTTTCTCTTTCAAAGTTCTTTGTATGTTTTTGATTTTTCAACATGAGGCCATGAGTGAGTGTTATTGAGAAGTTAAGGAGATAAACAAAAGAGACGGAACAATATATATAACATGAAAAAAATGAATGAACTCAACACATCAAAGTTTTATGTTGAACCATTTGCTTGTTGACCATCAACATATGAAAAAGATGAACTTGAACACCACAAATGAAAACAAAATTTCATGAAGAAGTTAAAACAATATGACATCACCTTCAATTGACAACTTGTTGTACCTACTATTACAACTATAATTATGATTTTTAATTATGAGGAGGAACAAGAATCAACCTTAGAATAACCTATCTTTTATATTACATGATATTAAATTTTTTACCCAACACCTTGTGGCAAGCCTTTGGGGATGTTTCAACTCATAATTAGATGCAATTATGATTCATTTTATGTTACTTTATTATAATTATTCAATCAACACATTTATTGAAAATGAACATCAAACTTTCAAATATGATTTTTTAACATTAATGTTTAAAAAAGGACTTTCATTAATGCATATTGTATTTAATTAAAAACTGCATGGATTTACATGTTTCATTAAAACACTTTTCATGATGATTTTTTAATGTTGAACACATTGTACAATATTTTATTTACATGTTTCCATTCGAATATGTTTAATGATGATTTTGTTTACAATTAAAACATCATACAATATTTTAAATTTCAAAATAAACACGTATTATTGTTAATAACTTCAAAGTTATTACATTTATGTTATCTATCATTAGTTCTATCACAACATATATAATATGTTGAATTCTTTGTTTGGATATATATTTTATTTTTAAAAATGTAGTGTTATCACAAAAGAAATTAAAAACACTATTATTATTAATGAAATGTCCATGATGACAATCAACATGTTATGTGTTGTACATCTTTAAGTTTGAAATAAATAGTGCATATTGAAAATAAATGTTTTTGACACAAAGTTGTTCATATTAGTTCCTGATTTCCATAATTATTTCAAATATATAAACATGCAATTAAATAATAAAATTATATGAAAATGTTTTCATATATAAAAAATGTTCCATAAACAAATTTTTCTTTCAATTTTTGTACGACATGCATAAAAATTGAAGGTGTTTAGATATTTGCAATTTTTGAATGTAATTCAAAAAGAAAAACTTGAGGAATGATCATTCATTCAAGGTTTTAATTTATATTTAAAAGGAATTTTGTATTTAATTTATCACATGTTATGCTATCAAAAGTGACAAATATTTTTTTTTGAAAATGACTAGAAGAATTATTTCATCAAATTTCACATGTTGTTATTTATGAAATGATTGGATTCAAAAAATTTAAATTTTACATTCCTAATAATTTAATTTGGGCTATTTCATAAAATTCAATGTTAAAGTTTACCTAGTCCATTTCAAAGGTGAAAACATATTATGATGGATAAAAATGGGTGTTGCGAGTCATTTTCAAAAGTCCATTTCTAGAGTATTTTAATTTAGTTTAAACTTGACCATGTGATTTCATTTCATAATAAAATAAATAAATTACCCGCAGGGGGGGGGCATGGGGAACACTAGTAAAAAAAGTAGAAAATATTTGAGTAAAAATATAAGGTGCAATATATTGGTTGTTGGGTAAATTTTATAAGTTAACTAGTTTAAAAATATAGTATATTTTATTCAAATAGTCAATTTAATTATAATACATGGTATGTAATAATATGAAACAATGGATTATAATTAATATAGGGTGATTTTAATATATACACATATATTAGAAAATTAAATAATAATAGGGTGATAAAAAATAGGTTGGACAATTATCTAATACCCCCTTAAAAATGATCGTTTGACACACGTAGATCCCAAAATTTACACTAAATGCCCTCCAACCCCCCCCCCCCCCCCCCCCACAAATCAAAAAAAAAAAAAAAAAAGTAAGTTTTTCTTTGTCTATCACTTCTTAATATATTTAATATTAAACAATA
>Ga0116231_10000927_pt1 | contig 56789 bp, 61 predicted proteins | sample S1TSphgellanicum_2_FD_89695 | JGI IMG/M metagenome (GOLD analysis project Ga0116231, IMG submission 89695) | Host-associated microbial communities from peat moss isolated from Minnesota, USA - S1T2_Fd - Sphagnum magellanicum MG | ecosystem: Host-associated > Plants > Peat moss > Unclassified...
ACGCAGTCTGCGTCAAACCCCTGGGCGACGCGGCGGAGGCCCTGAACGCGGCGCTTCATCCGTGAGGCGGGAGCGCTCTGTCCGGCGGCGTTGGCGAGTAAAGAGGGGCGACGACGTCATGGGCGCGTAGACGCCGCCGCCTGCGCAGCGTTATCGTCGTCCGATGGAATGGACACGACGAGGGATTGCGGCGGCGGGCGCTTCGGCGACCTTCCTCTCCGAGAGCGCGGCCGCGGCCGGCGGCGGGGCCTCTCCTTATGGACTGATCAGCCAGATCATGGCGGTTCCCGGCCAGCGCACAACCCTCGCCAGCGTCCTCATCGCAGGCGCGCGGGGCATGCCTGGCTGCCTTTCTTACATCGTCGCCGCGGATGACGAGAAAGATGACGCCCTCTGGATCACAGAGATCTGGACCGACAAGGCGAGCCACGCAAACGCCCTGCGCCTCGCGACGGTTCAGGCGGCGATCGCCAAGGCCCAGCCGCTCATTGTTGGGTTTTCCAACCGCGCGGAGACCCGCCCAATCGGAGGGGTCAGCGGCGGCAAAGAGCCCTGAGCGGCGAACGCCCCTCACCAGGGCGGGCTCATGCCCCCGTGTGGAATCAATGGGGCATGATCGTAGTGTAGAGCAGACCCGCCGCCGCGGTCCCCATGACGGCGAAGGCAGCCCAGACGCCGGTTTGAGACACCCACCGCCCCCGCTGCGCGCCCAGAATCTTTGCGTCGCCGTTGACGAGGCCGATCATGAAGATGAGGGGGACGGCCGCCACGCCGTTGAACACTGCGGTGAAGACCAGCGCCTTGATCGGATCAACGCCGATAAAATTCAAAAGAAGCCCGACAGTAATCGACAGAACCATGACCCCGTAGAAGAGCTTGGCCTCGCCGAAGGTTTTGGAGAGACCTTGTCTCCATCCCATCGCCTCGCACAGGGCGTAAGAGGATGAGCCTGCGAGAACAGGGATGGCCAGGAGGCCTAGCCCGACGACCCCTACGGCGAACAGGTCCTTCGCCACCTGACCTGAGTCTGGGAAGGAGCTGACCAGCGGCTCGAGCGCCTTAGCGGCGTCTGCGGCCGTAGCGATGGTCACAACCCCGTGACTGAACAGCACCGTCGCGGTGGTCATGATGATAAACCATTGCGCAACCTCCGCCGCGACCATGCCCACCGTCGTGTCGATGCGCATGTTGCGGATGAAGTTCACGGGCATGGTAGGCGCCCCATCGCGGGCCGTGGGCACCCGAGCGTCAACCTCCTCCTCCACTTCCTGGGAGGCCTGCCAGAAGAACATGTAGGGCGAAATGGTCGTCCCAAAGACGCCGGTGATGATGAACAGAAAGGCGAAGCTGAACTCCACGTGCGGCACTAAACTTGCGTAGAGAATTTGACCCCACGGTTCTTTGACGATCAATGCCGTCGCCGGATAGGCGAGGAGGGTCACGGAGAGCCACTTCAGATACTGGGCATAATGTCTATAGCGCAGAACAACCGGGAGGGCCCCAGCGAGGAGCGCGGTCAGGGCGGCGAGGACAGGAAAAGGCGCGTTGACGACCAGTTGTCCGGCCGCAGCCACTGCGCCGATGTCGGCGCCAATATTGATGGTGTTGGCGATGAGCACCAGCATGACGACAACGACGAGAGCCTTGCGCGAGTAGTGCTCTTTGATGACGCCGGCGAGGCCCTTGCCCGTGACGGAGCCTATACGCGCGCAGGCCTCCTGAACGGCCAGGAGGAGCGGGATCTGCCACAAGGCGGTCCAGAGTTGCCCGAACCCAAACTGCGCGCCAGTTTGCGAATAGGTTGCGATCCCTGAGGGATCGTCGTCGGCCGCTCCAGTAACGAGACCAGGCCCTAGGAGACTTAAGAACCGAACGACCGGCGAACGGCGTTTAACGGTGGGATCGGGCGGCTCAGTCATGGGCGTCCTGGTCCTGTCCGTCAGGGCGTGACACGGTTTTAGCGCAGCGCCACAAGCCTAAGCCCCCAAGACTGGCGCTTCCAGGCGTGACGCACGTTGGGGGCGAGAGACCGGCTGGAGCCCATGTCGAACTGCTCGTCTGGATGACGCCGTCACGCCCTACGCCAGCGGTTCGCGGGCATAATGCTTCTAGACGAAGCACGCCCGTGATAATTTCAAAGACAAGGGATGGGGAGGCCGGCGATGAGCTCGGAAACGAAGCGCGGGTCCTATAATAACTTCGGCTTTTACGATGACCCGGCCGACCCGCGTTTATGGGTGCCGAAGATTAATCCGCACATGGGCTGGACATTGAACCTTGGCCATCGCCAGGCGGCTCTGACCTGCGCGAGCGTGGCGTTCGGCCTCGCCGCCGTCGCCGGCGTCGCCGCCTTGATCGGCCTACAGCGTCCCCCGGACCTGTCCTGATGCACAGGCGGCGGCGTTTGACGACCACGCGCCCGGGCTAACCTGGGGGCAAGACACCCGGCATCCATGCCAGAGGCCCAAAGACTAAATAAAGGTTGTGACAAGGGCTGCGCCTAGCTTCGCAAGCGCGCAGAGGGCGTTCGTCCGGTATCCTGGAACAAACTTGCCTCTAGGCGCGTTAAGGGTTCAGGTCTGCGACATGCAGAGAACCAGGATCGACCTCTATGCTCTACACGATCGCGATCGTACTTCTAGTTCTTTGGCTCTTGGGATTTTTTGCATTTCACGTCGGCGGTGGTCTAATTCACCTCCTGCTACTTCTTGCCGTGATCGTCGTCGTCTATCGCCTAGTCACGGGCAGGCGGGTGCTTTAACGGACCCTCGCCCTTGGGGGGTCTATGAGAGGAGGGCGCCGTGAGGCGCCCTTTTTTGCGTCTTTGAGCATGGCTGCTGCGGTCCGCGCGACCGAAGACGTCGAAAGCGCTTTCAAACTTAACTTCGGTCCGGCGATGCGCAATGTTGGGCGCGCACTCTTATTCACGGGGTCCGCGATAGCCGCGCTGCGCGCGAGTGCGGATTTCACCTCGAGCGCACAACGCGAGCATGAGATGACCGAAAAACGTAATTTTTCGACCTATATTCGCCGCGCCGCAATGGAAATGGGATTTATAATATTCTTATTTTATTCTAACCTTCTAATGGGGCAATATAATCGTGGACACGACTTCTCTAACAGACCTTTAAGCATCGCCTTTCGGGAAATTATTACTCTAGACAACCTCATTATTGCAGTTATTACGGCGTTCTTGGGCCATTTTGTATTTGATTATATGCGTAAACGCATCTGACCATGTCGCCGTTAGATTCGCCGATAGTGATACCGATAGAGGAGTGCGTCGAAGCCCAGACGCTGGTATAGCGTTATAGCCGATCTGTTGTTCGCCATGACCTGGAGACATGCCTGAGCGACCTCAAGGTCGTGGGCCCACGTCAGAAGCGCCGCAACGACGGCGCTCCCCAAGCCCCTTCCGCGCCTATCGTGCCGCGTCGCAACGGACTCTATGACGAGGATGCCCCTTGAGATCGCGCCATAGGCGATGGCGTCCAGCCCGTCTGCGCCGCCAATGGCCGCAAAGCGAACCGGTGCGCAGATCTGGCGCAGCATCAGAGCGTAGATTTTCGCCGACGCCTCATCTGCGCCGCTCATTTCGGCCCTGGCGCCCAGCCACGCCTGGGACGGCCTCTCCGAAAGCGCAACCTCGACCTGCGGCCTCCTGGGCGCGAGGGTCGCCAGGAGCGTCAACGTCTCGGCCTCGGGTGCGGCGAAGCCGCCGGCGGTCAAGGCCTCGTCAAGTCCCACGGCCATGGCGGGCACGCGGACTATTAGCGGCTGGCCGAGGCGCTGGTAGATCTGCGACGCCTCAGGAAGAATGGGCGTGGGATCGAATGATGCGCCTCTGAGGGGATTGACGGAGTTGGTTCTACGCATCGGCCCGCCCGAAGCGCGTATGAGCCATCCCGCCGCCAGGACAGTGCAAGGCGAAGGGAATGCATTCAGGCAGGCCTCTTCCGCGCGCCAGCAGAGATCAAGGCTGTCCAATCGACCCCTCAAAGCGAAGAAGGTAACCAGTCCGGCGGATCGCCTGCAAGGGTGAGCGCGCCTTCGACGGTGGTTAAGAAGGCTGCTCCGACGAAAACGGCGCCCTCGGCGTGGACCAGGTGATGCTCAAGGACCTCGACCCGCCGCCCATGGCGGGACAGGTTGATGACGGCGTAGGCGTCGCCGCGTTGAGCGCCGATCCCGACCGAACCAACGCTGACCACCCACGGCATGCGCGAAGTCTACCAGGCCAGTAAGGCCGCGTTGAACGTGCTGATGCGGAGCTTCGCGGCCCGGTCCGGCGGGGATGGTCGGGCAATGGTCTTGATGGCGCCGGGAGGGGCGCGGCGGGAACGCCCGGACTGCAGGACCTGAATTACCTCGGTTGCACCGTGCCGCGGTGATGCGCGACGGCTTTGGGGCACGAAGGCTGGGCTGTGGGGCGCACCGGTTCGCCCTCGACACCCAAGTGAAGCGGATCTCGGCGTCAAACGGCGCGACGCCGCCCCGGGGACGGAAGACGGACCCGCGGGCCGGCCGCGGCGACGATTAGGTCGCCGGCGTGAGGGAAAAATCGACCATGACCTCGGCCGAGATATCCTCAAGGGCGGCTTGAACCTTCGACGCTTGAAGGGCCTGAGGGAGGCGCAAGCGGGCCTCCATATGAAAAAGAGGGATCCCCGAGTAAGGCTCGTCCGTGACCCAGGTTTCAAAGGTTTCGATATTAGCCGAAAGCCGGCTGAGAACGTCAGTCACCTGGTTTACGATTCCCGGCCGATCCTGACCCACAAGCGCGAAGATGAGGGCCTCGCCCATGGCGCCGCCGCCTTCTCCCGCGGGGGCGATACGAACCTCCAGACCGTGAGCGTCCACCTTGAGGGCGGCGGCGCGCAGCGCCTCACCGCCCTCCTGGCCGACCTCCACCAGGACCGAGCCCACATAGAGCCCGCCAAGGCGGCTCAGATGACTTTCAAGCCAGTTTCCCCCTGCTGACACGACCGCTGCGGCGAGCGCTCGCGTCAGCCCGGGCCTGTCGCTGCCGATTACGCTCAAAACCAATTGCGTCATGGGCGTCCCCCCTCGTCAGCTCTGCCCCCAGCCGACCCTGAACCCCCCAGACTTACCCCAAGGCCGATGGTCGCGCTATGGATGAGGAGATCCCCGACGGCGGCCCGTACACAGCCCAGGCTTTCGCCGTCTTGACACTGAACCGCTATGGCGGCCTGCGGCGATGGGGTGCGCTGCGGGCGCGGATGGCGTCGAACAGGTGAACGCCATGCCCTAAAGGCGGGAGCCGATCGCCGATACATCGATCGGCGCATCGTCCAGGCGACGCCGCCGCCGGTGGCGTCCTTTTTCCTCACTCGCTAGACGACAGCCAAAGTCATTACGGCCCGCCCGGGCGGCGCGCATCCCACTGCGGCGCGGATTGTCTTGCCCACCGCGCCTGAAGAAGCCGCGCGTCTAGCTGAACCGACGCCCGGGGCCCCCACAGGATGCAGATCATCCATGCCGAGGGGCCTCGGGGCCTCGCGCTGATCTCCGCCTCCGTTCCCTGCGTTCACGCCGGCCTTTTCGTTTCGGGGCGTCCAAACGCGAACCCGCCTGCATCCGCGGGCGCCGACCGGCCCCATGACGGGACTTTGCGCGCCGCTTTTGTGAAGTCCTCGCTCGCATCCGTCTTCCTCGCCGGCTAGCTTTCGGCGGCGAATGTCGGGGCGGCCCTGACCCCTGTGCGGCCTTTGGCGTCGACCTCTGTACGGCGGTGCGCACGAACGGACGCCTCGAGAGGGAAAAGGGTTCGCGGCGTGAGCCGCTAGGTCGGATCCGACCGGGCCACGTCACTTGAGACGCGGGTTGGGCGGACCCGCCCTCACCAGACGTTCAGGCGCACCCAGGTCATGGGCTTCCTGGCCCGCGCCGTGTGGTCGCCTTTTTTTTGGATATGCAGCACCACATCGCCAACACCTTTGATCTTGGCGAACAGACACTGGGCGTTTGGGGACGGCAACAGGTCTCTGAAGGGGCCGGAAGTGTCGATCACATAGGTGTTGGCGAAGCCCTGCAGTTCGCCAAATGCGTTGCGGCCCGAAGGGTCTTTGAAGGTGCGGATGTGGCACCGTGCATAGTACTGGGTCGCTGGCGCGGCCTCGACCCAGACCGGCAGTTGAGTCTGCGCATGGGCCCCGGCTGTCGTCGGCCCGGCCTCAGGGGCGTCCCGGCCACACCCCGCCAAGGCGAACCCCATGAGAACCACCGCCACCAGACCCCGCCGAGCGCCCAGCGGACCCCGAGCGGGCTGCCCGCATCCGGTGACGGCGAGGATTAGGAGAACGATCCCAAGACGCCTCGGCAAGGCGACCGCGGAGGAACGAACCGCTGCGAACTGACGCCGAGGCCGGGAGCTGGTCATGCCGCTTCTCGCTTACATTTGTAGATAAGCGTAATTCTTACGAATGTAGAATGTCAACGCCCCGAGCGCAGGTGAGGTATTTACAGGCGTAGAATTCTTGGGCACCTTGGCGCAATGACCATCACGCCCGCGGAAAGCCAGATCATGGAGGCCCTGTGGCGACGGGGGCCGCTCACCTTGGAGCGCTTGGCGGAAGAGGTGGCGCCGCAGCAGTGGGGCCTGGCCACCGTCCGCACGCTGGTCCATCGCCTTCAGAAACGAAAAGCCATCCGGTCCGAGCGGATTGAAGGACGGGTGCGCTATGTCCCCGTCCTGGAGCGTTCGGACTACCTGGAGGCGGAAAGCCAGGGCCTCCTTGACCGTCTGTTCGACGGGCGGTTGACGCCCCTCGTCGCGCATTTCGCCGCCCGCAAAGCCCTTGACCCGGAAGAGGTCCGACGGCTGCGCAAACTTCTTGAGGATCTCGACGATGGGACATGAGCTGGTCCTGATCCTCCTCCTCCGCAGCCAAGTCGCCATGACCCTGGCGATCCTTGTGGTTCTGGCGACCCGGGGCCCAAGCCGGCGGTTGGTCGGCGCAGAGCTCTCCTATGGCCTTTGGGCGCTCGTGCCCCTGGCGGCGGCCACAAGCCTCTTCCCGCCTCTCAGCGACTTTCTCGCTGGCCGCTCCACCGATCCGTCCCTTGATCATCCCCTCATGCTCTCCACGGTGCTGAAGGCCAACCGGGTCTGGACGCGCCACGCCGGCTTGGCCTTGGCGATCTGGGCCGCCGGCGCTGGAGCGGTGGGTTTGGCCTTTCTGGCTGGAGAGGCCCGGTTCCGCGCCCGCGCGCGCCGCGGAGACGCTGGTCCCGCCGTCGTGGGCCTCGCCGCGCCGCGCCTCGTGGTCCCCCGGGACTATCATCTGCGATACGACGCCGCTGAGCGGGAGCTGATCCGGGCGCACGAACGGGCCCACGTGGAGAAATCCCACCTCGCCTGGAATGCCCTCAGCGCCAGCCTTCAGATGATCGGGTGGTTCAATCCCCTGGTTCACCTTGCCGCCGCCGTCTCGCGTCTTGATCAAGAGCTGGCTTGCGACGCTGCGGTGCTTGAGGGGCGATCCTCCCTCCGGCGGGCCTACGCCCAGGTGCTGCTCAAGGTGAGCGCAGGACCGAGGGGGCCGTTGGCCTGTTCCTTATCCGCAGAGGGACGGGTCCTGGAGCTGCGCCTTCGCTGGATCATGAAAAGCCCCGTCACCTTGAAGCGTTATCTCTCCGGCCTTGTGGCGGTGGGGGCGACGGGGGCGCTCCTGGTCGGCCTCGTTTGGACCTCCGCGCCGGCCGAAGGTTTCGGGCCGCCCGCCCATTTCCCCGAAAATACCCCCCGACCGATCCGGATCAGCGTCACCCACGGCGCGCTCTAGGCGCCGAACGGGCAAGAGCGCCCCGCGCTGCGCCAGATCCGGACCGTTTACATATGTAATCTTTTATGATTACGTATGTAGATGCTCAACCGGCGCCCGGTCCTTGGCCTGCTTCGGCGCCGCCTTCGCCAAGCGGCCCGTCGGGGAAGGCTTTCCCGACGCCTTGGAGCCGCCGCGGCGATTATGGGTTTCCTTTGCCTTGGCGCGGCCGCAGGCGAGGCGGTGATCGATCAGACCCGTCAACTCACTCTTGCGGCGCCGACAGCCGCTGAAGCCGCAGCCGACAGGCCCGCAGCGCTCCGCGTCTGGAGCGAGGTCAAAAGCCGGTTGGCGCTTAAGCTCGCCTCTGATCGCCCCCTTGAGATCGGAGAGGTCTGGGCGACCCGACAGCGCCGCATCTGCGGATACGCCAACGCCCGCGCCTCCGCCGTCGACGACATGACGCCTTTCTACACTGTCGGCGGGACGCCCCGCCTCAAGGGAGAAGATATATTCACCTATGTCGTCGTTTGGCAGGAGTGTCTGCGCGATCGCTGGATCGAGCTTCACGTCGGAACCGAGCGGACCGGCGAGTGCGGGTCGGCCCATTTCAGGTCATCCGTCCTCGGACGGCGGCTCTGCCCCGACAAGGATCGGGTGTGGGCGCTCTTCTCACAGGGACGATGAAAGGACCGGGGATCCGTGAGGCGGCTTCGCGTGGCGCGACCCGCGGCGAGGGGTCGCAAACTCCAAATGCGCCCCCCCGTTGCTCTTGAGAAAGCCGCAACCTCGGATAGGTAATTCGCTGAACGTCGGTTCGTATTGGCCAAGTCCAGAGTTGTTTAATCCTTTATAGCGGTAATAGGGCCTGCGGTCTCGCGGAGCGTGATTAGACACCCATGGAAGAAAACGCACCCGACACCCTCACCTCGGTTCTTCAGTCGAGACGTCAAGAACTTGGCATCAGGCTGTTCGCTGCGGGCCTGATGACCGTTTGCGCCGTACCCGGGCTCGGAGTCGAATTTTCTGCAGGCTGGGCCCTCGTCTATGGCCTACTGCAGTTCGCCGAGCGGCGCCTGTTTTGGGCGCGAAGCCCCATCTTTTCTGATCTCTCGAGCCCCGGGTCGACGTTCACTTTCCTATGCATTCTGGCAGCCAATGGCGTCCTTTTCGGAGCCATCGGCATAATTGAGTTCTATCAGCTGGGGGCCTGGGGGGTCGGGTATGCGAGCCTCGTACTGGCCGGAGGCATGCTCCACACGGTCATCACCACCACCAGCGCCCCCCGCGCCTTCAGGGTCTCCATCGCCCCCTACATCCTCTACGTCGCCGTCATGCCCGTAATGACCCTGTGCGCCCACGCGCCCCTCAGCGTCGTGGGAATGGTCGGGTTCGGATGCGCGCTTCTCGGCATAACCGCGTTGAAACTCTGGCGCCGGGCGACGTCCATTCAGGACCAGCAGCGTCGTGCGACCCAAGCCTTGGCCGAGGCCCTCCAACAGGCCCAGGCGGCCAATCGCGCAAAAAGCGCCTTCCTCGCCACCATGAGCCACGAAATCAGAACTCCCCTCAACGGCGTCCTGGGTATGGCGCAAGCCATGGCCAACGAGCCCTTGTCCCCGGCCCAAACGGAACGGGTTGACGTTATCCGGCAATCCGGCGCGGCCCTGCTTACGATCCTCAACGACATCCTGGACCTGTCTAAAATCGAGGCCGACCAGCTCGACCTTGAAACCGTCGCTTTCGATCTCCCCACCCTTGTGCGAAGCGCCCATTCCATCTTCCTCGACCTCGCCAAGGCCAAAGGCCTGGAGTTCACCCTCGACATCGCTCCCCAGGCCCAAGGCGTCTTCTACGGCGACCCCACACGACTGCGCCAAGTGCTCTGCAATCTCCTGTCCAACGCCGTGAAGTTCACAAATCAGGGCGCCGTCGCCCTTCAGGCGGGCCTAGATGAAAACTGTTTGAGCCTCACGGTCACCGACACGGGAATCGGCATCGCCGCTGACCAAATACAGAACCTTTTCAAGCCTTTTTCACAGGGCGACACCTCCATCACCCGCCGCTTCGGCGGCACAGGTCTCGGCTTGGCGGTCTCGCGCGAGCTCGTGCAAAAAATGGGAGGCGAACTTAAGGTGGAAAGCACGCCCGGAAAGGGGTCGCGCTTTTCCATCAGCCTCGCCCTGCTTCAGCGGGACGAGAGGGCGGACAAGGATGTCGCCGACGCGATGAACGTGAAGCGGACTTCAGAGGAGGTCGATCCGGTCCTCCGCCGACGCCCGCGGGTGCTTGCGGCGGAGGACAACCTGATCAATCAACGCGTGTTGCAGACCCTCCTGGCCGAGGTCGACATTGACCCCGTCTTCGTCGGGGACGGTCGCCTCGCTGTTCAAGCGTGGCGCGAGCAAACCTGGGACCTCATTCTCATGGACGTTCACATGCCGGAAATGGACGGCGTCAGCGCAACGCGCGACATCCGAGGGGAGGAGCGAGCAAAAGCGCGGGCCCGAACGCCCATCATCATGGTGACGGCAGACGTCATGTCCGACCGCGCCGCGGACTACCTTCAAGCCGGGGCCGACGCAGTGGTCGGCAAACCGATCCACGCGCCGACCTTGTTTGAAGCCATGGTCGCAGCCCTCGAACCCGACGCCGGATCATCGTCAGGCGCGGCCGCCGCCTGACCCTCGCGCGCCGAGGGCGCCGCCGCCCCTAAGGGCGCGCCGCCGGCTCCACCGGCTTTCAGACCCGCGGCCGAAACTCGCCTTCAGGATCTTGACGCATCGAACATATCAGGAACAGTGTCGGGTGTGCACCAGAGCCTTTTCCCCACCGCAGGCGAAGCCGACCTCCGGCGGCCCGCCGTCACCGTTCAGGTCACCCGCGGCGCGGCGCGTCTCTTGGCGGATCTAGGATATGCGCCCCTCGTCGAAGTGACGCTGCCCAACGGGCGCAGAGCCGATCTCATGGCCCTCGGCCGCCGCGGTGAGATTGTCATCGTCGAGGTCAAATCCTCTCTTGAGGATTTTCGCGTCGACCAGAAATGGACCGATTATCTGCCGTTCTGCGAGCGGTTCTACTTCGCTGTAAGTCCCGCCTTTCCCCTGGCCGTCCTGCCCGAAGCCGCCGGCCTCATCATCGCGGACGGCTTTGGCGGAGCGGTGGTCCGCGAAAGCGTCGCAACGCCCCTCGCCTCGCAAAGACGCAAAGCCCTCACCTTAAGCTTCGCGCGACTGGCGGCCCTTCGAAGCCTCGGCGGTCGCGCGCTTTCGGCTGAAATTGAAAGCTGATACGAACGGAGCATGAACGCTTCGATTCCAGCCCTCCTCGGGGCGGCTTTTGTCCTGGCGGCGGCCTCTGTGTTCCTCGCGGTCATCATGGTGCGGGAGCGGCGGCGGGCCAACCGCCTTGAGGCGCGCCTGAGCGAGACGGCCATTGACCTCGCAAGAACTCAGGAGCGCCTGCGCAGCCTCAATGAGGGCCGAGAAGAGGCGGCGGACTATCTGCGCGCCCAGGCCGCCCAGTCGGCGCAGGTTGTGGCCGAGGCCCTCGTCGCCCGCGCAGCGGAAACCTTTCGTGCGCAAGAGCAGCTCGCTCAGTCGAGATTGGAGGCGCAGTTGAAACCTGTTGCTGAAACCCTGACCCGGTTCGAGGCGCAGGTCCAAGCCATTGAGAAAGCCCGGGCGGAGGATACGGGCGGCCTGAAGGCGCAGATCGCCGCCCTGATGCAAGCGTCCATCGACACCCAGACTGAGGCGCGCCGTCTCTCCGGGGCGTTGCGCCGGGGCGCAGGGGTGCAGGGTCGGTGGGGAGAACAGACCCTGCGCAACGTTCTGGACATGGCGGGCCTGTCGAACCGTTTCGACTTTGAGGAACAGTTCAGCGTGGACACTGACGAAGGCCGCCGCCGTCCCGATGTGCGCGTGCGGCTTCCTGGCGGCGGGGTATTCGTCATCGACGCGAAATGCTCCCTCACCGCCTTCCTGGAGGCGCAGGAACAGACGGACGAGGGCCCGCGCGAAGCCGCATACGTCCGGCATGCGGCAAGCGTGCGCACGCACATGTTGGGGCTATCCGCCAAGGCCTACTGGGACCAGTTCCAGAAGGAGGGCTCGCCGGACTTCGTGGCCATGTTCGTTCCGGGCGACGGTTTTCTGGCGGCGGCCTTGGATCGGGCGCCGGACCTGATGAGCGCGGCCATGGAAAAGCGCGTCTTGATCGTCACGCCGACAACGCTGTTCGCCCTTTGCAAAGCTGTGGCCTATGGATGGCGGGTGGAGGTTCAAGCCGCCAACGCCGAAGCGGTGGCCCGCCTCGGCAAGGAACTGTACAAGCGGCTTTCTGTCATGGGGGGCCATGTAAGCGCCGTAGGCAAAGCCCTTGACCTGGCGGTGGGCCGCTACAACGCCTTTGTGGGATCCCTCGAGACGCAGGTCATGAGCCAGGCCCGCAGGTTTGAGGACCTTGAGGTGGACCACGAGGGGCGCGAGCTGCCGGAACTCTCAGGGGTCGAAACCGGGGTGCGCCCTTTATCCAAGCTCTCGCCCGGCGGGGCCGATGGGGACGCCCGTGACGAAAAGCCGACCTTGACCCTCGGATTTGAGTAACCTACCTGCCAAACATGTCTATTCGTGAAATCCTCACCGTCGCGGATCATGCGTCGGTCTTGAAGCAGAAGTCCAAGCTCGTGGAAGGTGGGGTCACCGACGCCCATCGCGCCCTCATGGACGATATGTTGGAGACCATGTACGCGGCGCCCGGGATCGGCCTCGCAGCCATCCAAATCGGGGTTCCCGAACGGATCATCGTCATGGACTTGGCGCGCGGCGAGGAGCCTCCCCAGCCGCGCTACTTCGTGAACCCGGAAATCCTCTGGCGCTCCGAGGAGTTAGCCTTGGCTGAGGAGGGTTGCCTCTCGGTCCCCGAGATCTATGACGAGGTCGAGCGGCCCGCCCGCGTACGTTTGCGCTACCTCGACTACCACGGCGTCGCCGTGGAGGAGGACGCGGAAGGGCTCTTCGCGGTCTGTATCCAGCATGAAATGGACCACCTCGACGGCGTCCTTTTTATCGACCACCTGTCTCGGCTTAAACGCGAGCGTGCGGTGAAGAAGGTGCGTAAGGACGCCAAGGCGGCTTAACGCGGGCCTGAGCTTCGGCTAGCAGGGCGCATGCGCATCGCCTTCCTTGGAACGCCGGTATTCGCAGCGCGGTGCCTTGAGGCGATCCACGCCGCCGGACATGACGTCGCTGCGGTCTATACCCAGCCGCCCAAGCCGAGGGGCCGCGGCCAAACCCTTCGCGAGACGCCGGTGGGCGAAGCTGCAGGCCGTCTTGGGCTCGCGGTGAGGACGCCGACGTCCATGCGGGACCCCCAAGCCGTCGCCGCATTCCGCGCCCTTCACGTGGATGCGGCGGTTGTGGTGGCCTACGGCCAGATCCTCAAGGCCGACGTCCTCGAAGCGCCACGCCTTGGCTGCTTCAATCTTCACGCGTCACTCCTCCCACGGTGGCGCGGAGCGGCGCCGATCCAGCGGGCCATTATGGCGGGGGACGCCTTTACAGGCGTTGACGTCATGCGCATGACCGAAGGACTGGACGAGGGGCCGGTCCTAGCGACGCGTGTCGTCGCCATCGAACGCGACGACACAGCCGGCGACCTGCACGACAAACTCCTGGAGGCCGCCGTGGCCCTCCTGCCCGAAACCCTGGCCAAAATCGAGGCGGGAACGGCGGTGGAGACGCCGCAGGATCAAACAGGCGCCACCTACGCGCGCAAAATCACCCAAGCCGAAACGCGGATAGACTGGACCAGACCTGCCTCCGAAATTGACCGCATGATCCGCGGCCTCTCCCCCCATCCCGGCGCCTGGTTTCTCCTGCCCACAACCAAGGGCGAGGTCCGGGTGAAAGCCCTCCTCTCCCGGGTGGGGCTGGGTCGCGGATCGCCAGGGGAAGCGGTGGACAACGAGCTGCTCATCGCCTGCGGCGAAGGGGCTGTGCGCCTGCTGCGCGTTCAACGGGAGGGTCGTTCGGCTCAGAACGCCGAGGCGTTCTTAAGGGGGCTCGCCGACGTCGACGATCTGCATCTTCTCTGATGCCCCGTTATCGACTTCTTTTGGAGTACGACGGGGGCCCGTTCGCCGGCTTCCAGGCTCAGGCCGACCTGCCGTCGGTACAGGGGCGGCTGGAGGACGCCATCCGGGCGTTTAGCGGCGAGACCGCCCGGATCCATGTGGCTGGACGGACCGATGCGGGGGTGCACGCCACCGGGCAGGCGGCGCATTTCGACCTTGTCCGTGCATGGCGGCCGGGCGTCGTCAGGGACGCCCTCAACGCTCATTTGGCGCCGGATCCCATCGCCGTCCTTTGCGCAGACGAAGTGGATGCGAACTTCCACGTGCGCTTCTCTGCTGTCGAACGGCGCTACCTCTACCGGGTGTTCGATCGGCGCGCGCCGGCGGTGCTTGAGCGCGGCCGCGTCTACTGGGTCAAGACGCCCCTTGATGCGGACGCCATGCACGTCGCCGCCCAGGGTCTCGTGGGTCACCATGACTTCACCACCTTCCGCGACGCCCAATGTCAGGCCGCGAGCCCTATGCGCACCTTGGACAGCGCCGTCGTGGAGCGGGTCGGGGAGGAAATCCACCTGCGCTTCGCAGCGCGATCCTTTCTCCACCGTCAGGTCCGCTCCATGGCCGGGAGCCTTGTGGAGGTGGGCGCGGGACGCTGGACCGCTCAGGACCTGAAAGCCGCCCTGGGCGCGCGCGCGCGCGCGCGCTGCGGCCCCGTCGCGCCCGCCCACGGGCTCTATCTCACCTTCGTCGGGTTCGGACCGGGACCCGTCCCACCGCTGGCGGAGGAGGACGGGGAATAAATCCCAACGCGCCCGAGGGCGCCGGCGCCGGCGGCGGGCCGTGACCTGGCAAGATCCTCAAAGGCCAAGGTCGCTTAGACCGGGATGGTCATGGGGGCGCGGGCCGTCGGGCCAGTGAAAGAGCCGCTCATGGTCCAAAATGCTGACGTCATTGATACTCGCGTGGCGCTCCGCCATCAGACCATCGGCGTCGAACTTCCAGTTCTCGTTGCCATAGCTGCGGGTCCACCGGCCCTCGCCGTCATGGGACTCATAGGCGAAGCGAACCGCAAGGCGGTCCCCGCCAAACGCCCAGAGTTCCTTAATGAGGCGGTATTCCCGCTCCAAACGCCATTTGCGCGTGAGAAAATCTTGAATGGCGAGGCGGCCCACGAGGAATTCCGAACGATTGCGCCAACGGCTGTCGGCCGTGTAGGCCAGGGAGATCTGCACCGGGTCCTGGCGGTTCCACGCGTCCTCCGCCGCGCGAACCTTCGCGACGGCCGTCTCGGCGGTGAACGGCGGAAGGGGGGGCCTCAACGTCATGGCGATCTCTTGGTCGGGCGCGGCGCTAGGCCGGCTTTGGGGCGAAGCGCTGAAAATAACTCTCGATGATGCGACGATAGACGCGGCTGAGGGCCTCGATGTCTTGAACCGGCGCATGTTCGTCGACCTTGTGCATCGTCGCACCGACCAGCCCAAATTCAACGACGGGGCAGAGGGCGCGGATGAAGCGGGCGTCGGAGGTCCCGCCCGTCGTTGAGAGCTCCGGCTCCAGGCCGGTCTCCGCGCGCACCGCTTCAGAGACGAGGTCGGTGAAGGGCCCGGGCGTGGTCAAGAAGGCCTCTCCGGAGACGGAAACCCGAAGATGCGCCCGCCCCTGGAAATCCATTTCCGCCGCCTTGCAGTGCTCCTGCAGCCAGCGCGTAAGGGTCTCGCCCGAGTGGGCTGGATTGAACCTTATGTTCACCCTGGCTTCAGCGCGGGCTGGAATGACGTTGGTTGCGGGATTGCCCACGGCGATGTCGGTGATCTCAAGGTTGGAGGGCTGAAATTGCGGGTAGCCGTCGTCCAATCGGTGGCTTTGCAGACGCTCGAGGAGACGGACCAAGACCCGCGCCGGATTAGCCGCACGATGGGGATAGGCCACGTGGCCCTGCACGCCCTCAATCGTGATCCAAGCGTTCAGGCTGCCGCGCCGGCCGATCTTCATCATATCGCCGAGGACCGTCGCCGATGATGGTTCGCCCACGATGCAATGGTCGATTATCTCCCCGCTCGCCTTGAGGGCCTCGACCACCCTTCTGGTCCCGTCGACGGCGGGCCCCTCCTCGTCGCCGGTTATCAGGAAGGAGAGGGATCCCGCAAGGGGCCCTGCGTCCAGAACCCCCGCCGCCGCCGCCGTGAAGGCGGCGATGGCGCCTTTCATGTCCGCCGCGCCGCGGCCATAGACGGCGCCGCCGGCGATGTCCGCCTCGAACGGGCTGTGGGTCCATTGCCCAAGGTCGCCCACAGGCACAACATCGGTATGGCCTGCGAAGCAGAGGTGGGGCGAAGCGGCGCCCCTCCGGGCGTAAAGGTTCTCAACTTCGCCGAACCGCATCCGGCGACAGACGAACCCTAAGCCCGCAAGGACCTGTTCCAGGACATCCATCGCGCCAGCGTCCGTCGGGGTTACCGACGGTCGCCGCACCAGGGCTTGGACCAGGCTCACTGCATCGATCATGGGGAGGCCTCTCGCCTGCGGGCTCTAATGCGCGCGGCGCCTTTGCGCAATCCGCAAGGCAGACGGCCGCAGCGACGCGGTGAAAGCGCGGGCGCGCCAGCGCGTCGAGGGCTTCAGATCTGACGGACCTCGCCAGGCTGGAGACTGAGAAAACGCGCGTCCAGCCACTGGGCCGTCTCATTCTTTTTTAAGCGCCGCTCGATCTCCTGCAGCGCGGCTTCCGGCTCGTCCACCCCCACAGCGAACAGCCGCTTGATCGGACCTGCAGGACCGACCTCAGCGGTCGTCACCGCGATTATCTGAACCCTCGGCATTGCCTGTCCTTCGACACCAAAGTCCGGCCCCCGCCACGGTTCAACAACCTTCGGGTCGGCGCATTGATCCTTCCTTTGTGAATCTAGTTAATCAGAAATCGTGACAGTCAACACCAGACGGCGTTTCGGCGTGCCTGGTCGCTAATGTTGGTCGGACTCAAGCAACCGAAGCATGTTTTTCTTGCTGACGAAAGCCGACTGACCGCAGCTGAAGCGCCGGCGCGGGCGCCGCCGTGGCCCGATCTCACCGCGCCCGCAGCCCAGCGCCCCCGTCGCCGAGGCGAACGCCCCGTCCGTTTCGAGGGATCTAACCGGCCTCGCCCGCCTTGCGCCTTAAACCGCCTCGGCCCAGGCGCGGATGAGTTGGTGGGCGATGGCCAGCCTCGGCGGCGCGAAGGCTCCGTCGACCTCGCCGCGGATCAGCTGGCGGGCTTGCTCGCGCGTAAACCAGCGCACCGCCTCAAGTTCGGTCTGGTCCGGCCGCGCTTCGCCGTCCGCAACCTCTGCGATGAGGCCGATCATGAGCGATGAGGGATAGGGCCAGGGCTGGGCGGAATGGTAGGTCACTTTCAAGGTGTCCAAGGCCGCCTCTTCTTGCAGCTCGCGCGCGCACGCTTCTTCGAGGCTCTCGCCCGGCTCGACAAAGCCGGCGAGGGCTGACCACATGCCCTTAGGCCATGCCGCCTGGCGCCCGACCAGGCAGCGGTCTCCGCAGGTGGGAAGCATGATCACCACTGGATCCGTCCGCGGGAAATGCTCCGCCCGGCAGGCTGGACAAATCCTCTTCCATCCGCCCTCCGCCACCTCGCTCGCCTGGCCGCAGGCTGAACAGTGCGGATGGCGACGACGCCATTCGAAGACGGCCTTGGCGGTCGCCGCCATGGCGGCGTCGGCCGCGGGCAACCGCAACGCCAATGACCGGAGATCTTCAAACCGGCCCAGGCCCTGGAGGGGACCCTGCGTGGGGTCCGCAGAGCCGTCAAAATCGAGGGCGAACACCGCCACGTCCCGCCATAGGCCCATGAACAGAAGGCGCTCGGCGCCGCCAGAGATGTCGTGGGCGAGGGCGGAGGAGAGGTAGGCGAGCCTCACGCCCGGCGGGGTCGCGGCCTCAGCCGGCGGGGCGGGCTCCACGAGGGGGGCGCCGTTCCATAGGGCGAGGCACAGGCTTTCGGGGTCTTTTAGCCGCGCGGCCAGCCAGCCGTCGTCTCGGCGTCGTTCGCTCGCCCGATCCAGAGGATTGCCCGCGAAAATATTGGTGAAGGCTTCAAGCGGCATGGGCGATTGTTAGCGCCTTGGGCCGTCCTTCACCAGTGCTGACACCCGCCGCCGACGCACCCGACGGCGCCGGGGCCCGCGCGATTGACGGCGGGCGGGGCGCCGCGACTGCGGAGCGACTTCAGATCCGGCGCGTCCACCTGGAGAACGGCTATCGCGGCCGGCTCTTGGACCGTCACGGCCTCAGGCGGGGGCGCGAGCTGCACCGCTGGAGCGCGCGTGAGCGCGGGGGCCGCCGGCTCCGGCGTCGGCGCAGTCGGGGCGGCGGAAGCCAGCGTCTGGATCATGGCCAAGGGCAGCGGTCCCGCCTGCTCGTGCCCCTCATACCGGCTGGTGAAGGCGTCCGGTTCGCCCAGATCGCCAGGCCAGCGATAGAAGATTTGGGAGCCGACCTGGGCGACCTTGGAGACCGTCGGCGCCCACCATGGAACAATCCACTTGGTGTGGTAGTGCGTCGCTTCGCCCACCCCCTTGAAGACGTAACCGCTTAAAGCCCGCTCTGCGACCGCTTTGGCCCGGGCCCACGCGCCTGGCGCAGGGGTCTTTGCTAGGGAGCCGTCGCAGGCGAAGGAGAACTGACAGCCCGTCTTCAGGTCCGCCCCCTGAAAAACGACGCCGCAGATTGTCTTTGGAAACACCGGGTGGCGCACACGGTTCAGAACCACCTGGGCTACGGCCTGCGCCCCCTCGATCGGTTCAAATCCAGCCTCGTAATAGACGGCCTCCGTGAGGCAGCCTAAAGCGGCGGCGCGGTCCGCCGCACTTGCGCGCAGGATGAAGGGTCTGGCGGCGGCTTGGGGACCTTCAGCGGCGGGAACGCTGGCGTTGACCACGGCGGCGTCCTGGGGCGTAAGGCTCCATCGCACCAGGGGCGGTCCCGCCTCATACCCCTTGAGAAGGTCTGCTTCGGGCTTGGGACGGGCGCCAGGATCATGGCGCTCAAACACCTGCTCTTGTCCGGGATCAAACGCCTTGCGCAAGGCGGTCTCTGAAATGTCGCCGCCGGTGCGAAGCGCTGCAGAAATACCGAAATCTTCATCCAAAGATGTCACAGTAATATTCGCAGATGCGAGCTTTGCGCCAAGTGAAGCTACAGTGAGGCTAGATATAAAAAAGCCAAGCTTCAGCGCGCTCTGGGCGGCTTTGGTAGGTGAGGGCATTTCGGTTAATTTTGCGACGCGCTCAGTCGAGCGCCGGACACTGGCGGGTGTCTAACAAAAACTTATAGCAGTGTCACCCCTGGTTCGCGCAACGGGCGAGCATGGGCGAAATCGCCAGGCGCAGGCGGCCCCACTCTTGCGTCTCCGACCATCCCGGGCGATATACCGCATGGAGACTGGCGGTGGGCGACGCCCTCGCCAACCCGGTCAGGTCCGAGAGGAAGCAGCCGTAACGAGTTCCGCTTCGGGTCGCTGTCCAGTCTCCACCGCGCTCCCCGAGACTCCGCTGGACCTCAGACGCCAAAACCGCCTTTGTGGTCCGCGCGCGACGCTCTACCTTGATCGACGTGGTGGCGCCGCCGCGCCCGACGTGGTGGAACCCGGGACATGGAAGCTTCCGACCTGACGACCCTGCAGGACGGTCCCGAAGAGCGGGACGACAACACGGACGATATGTTCGCCGCCGCCCCAGCCCAGGCGGCGCCCGCTGTCGCGACCTCGCCGAACCCGGCGCCGCACGCGGGCGAAGCCTACACCGTGATCGCGCGGAAATACCGGCCGACTCGATTTGAGGACCTGATCGGCCAAGAGGCCATGGTCCGCACGCTGCACAACGCCTTCTCCTCCGGGCGCATCGCCCACGCCTTCATGCTCACGGGCGTACGGGGCGTCGGCAAGACGACGACGGCGCGCCTCCTGGCCCGCGCCCTCAATTACGAAAGCGAGACGGTGCGCCGCCCGACGGTGGACCTCTCCGTTGAAGGACGCCACTGCGCCTCCATCATTGCGGGCCGCAATCTCAACGTCATGGAGATCGATGCGGCCAGCCAGTCAAAGGTCGACGAGATGCGCGACCTTCTGGCCGGGGTGAATACGGTTCCGGTCGGAGCGCGCTACCGCGTCTACATCATCGATGAAGTGCATATGCTCTCCACCGCGGCGTTCAACGCCCTTCTGAAGACCCTGGAAGAGCCCCCGCCCCACGTGAAATTTATCTTCGCGACCACTGAAATCAGAAAGGTCCCGGTCACCATCCTGTCCCGGTGTCAGCGGTTCGACCTCCGCCGGGTGGACCCGAACGTCATCGCGTCCAACCTGCGGGAGATTTGCAAGGCCGAAGGGGTTATGGTGGACGATGAGGGTCTCGCCCTCATCGCCCGGGCTGCTGAAGGTTCGGTGCGCGACGCCCAGAGCCTTCTTGACCAAGCCATTCTTCAGGGGGATCCGGGAACGGTGGTGCCGGGCTCTGTGGTGCGCGACATGCTCGGCCTCGCGGACCGCGGTCGCACCATCGGTCTTTTCGAAGCGCTCATGAAGGGCCAGACACGGGAGGCCTTGGAGGCCTTTCGGGCGCTCTACGCCTACGGGGCGGACCCTGTGGTGGTCATGCTTGATCTTCTTGAGCATGCTCATCAGGCGTCCGTGTCCAAGATGCTTGGGCCTGACGCCCTTCATTTGCCGGCGGACCAGACTGCGCGCCTAGCGGCCCTTGGCGCCGCCGTCTCCGCCGGGACCCTGTCGCGGGTTTGGTCCATGTTGCTGAAGGCCCACGACGAGGCCCGCCGTGCGCCCGATCCCGTCGCGGCGGTGGAGATGGCTCTGATCCGGCTCTGTTACGCCGCCGATCTGCCGGGACCTGAAGAGGCCCTAAAGAAGCTGCGGGCGGGAGAGGCGGGATCGGGCGCGCGCCATGATGCGACCCCTCCAGCGGGCGGCGGCGGCGACGGACGATCCATGGCCTCCACAGGCGGGGGGCGGTCGTTCACGACGGCCTCGGCGCCGGTGCGCAACGTTCGGCCGGCCGAACGCGAGGCGGCGGACCATGCGCTGCAGTCCTTTCAGGATGTCATGCGGCTTATCGAGGATAAACGCGATATCGTCTTGAAACTCGACGTGGACCGCTTCGTTCGCCTCGTCGACTATCGCCCAGGTCAGATCACCCTGGCGACGGCCGAGGGCGCTCCGGCCAATCTCACCCAGCGTCTCTCGGGACGCCTCAAAGAGTGGACCGGCCGGCCCTGGACCATGGTCATCGAGGGCGGCGGGGCCGGGGCGGAGACGCAGTACGAACGCGAGCAGCGCGAAGCGCTGGCGTTTCGTACGGAGCTCGAGAGCCATCCGACGGTCATCGCTCTGAAGGAGACCTTCCCGGGCGCGGAAATCGTCAACGTGCGCAGGCCAAAAGCTGAGGCGCCGGCCCGGGATTCTCGGGTGGAGGCGGAGGAGGGGGACGGCGAGGATGATTAAAGGAGAGCGGGCGTGAAGGACCTGGGGAATTTGATGAAGCAGGCGCAGGGCATGCAGGCGAAGCTGCAAGACGCCCAGGCCAGGCTTGTGGAGCTTGTGGTCGAGGGCGCCGCCGGATCTGGCCGCGTCGCCTTGCGCCTTAAGGGTTCGGGAGAACTGCTCTCGATGACGATCGCCGAGGATCTGATGAAGGAGGCTGACGCCGAGACCTTGGCCGACCTCGTCGTCGCCGCCCACGCCGACGCCAAGGGCAAACTCGACGCCGCCTCCCAGAGCCTCATGCGCGAGGCCATGGGCCCCCTGGCGGGCCTCGCCGGGGCCATACCCGGCCTGAAACTCTAATCGTGGGGTCATCAGCCGGACCGGAAATCGAGCGGCTGATCCAGCTTCTCTCAAAACTGCCGGGCATGGGACCGCGGTCCGGCCGGCGGGCCGCCCTCGCGCTTCTTAAGAAGCGCGACCAGCTCCTGATTCCTCTGGCCCAGGCCATGACCGACGCCGCCGCCCGCGTTCGCCCATGCGCCCTGTGCGGCGCCCTCGACACGGCGGATGTCTGCGCGGTGTGCTCGGATCCTAGTCGGGATGGGGGACTGATCTGCGTCGTTGAAGACGTCGGCGCGCTCTGGGCCATGGAAAGGGGCGGGTCTTTCCGCGGACGCTACCACGTCCTCGGCGGACTGCTGTCCGCCCTCGACGGCGTTGGGCCCGACGCCCTGAGGGTCGGCGCCCTCCTTGACCGCGTCCGGGCTGGAGACGTGCGCGAGACCGTTCTAGCCCTTCCCGCCACCGTGGACGGACAGACCACCGCCCACTACCTCACCGAACGGCTCAAACCCTTTGGCGTGTCCGTGACGGTTCTAGCGCGCGGGGTTCCGGTGGGCGGCGAGCTCGACTGGCTTGACGACGGCACCATCGCTCAGGCCCTGCGCGCGCGCCGGCCGGCCTGATCTGGCGGTGTGGACCGGTGCTAGCGCCGCGCCATAATGCTGGCGATGCGCTGGGACGAGGGGCGTCCGGCGACGCCCTGACTTGGGCAGACGGTGATCTTAACGACGGCCCCGGCGGCGGCGGCGGCGGGCGCCCGGCCCGCGGCAAACTCCACCTTGGAGTACCGGGCGAGGACGATGCGTCCGCCCTTGACCTGACTGAGGCGCAGGAAGGCTTGAGAGGCGACGATAGCGGCGTCTGCGAACACCGGCGCCGTGGCGGGCGTAATGTCTTCAGGGCCCTCAAACACCACGAGGCGCTGGGCCACCCGGCTGGCGCGGGCGCTCGCTTCGACGAAGATGTTCCACAGCACCTCGGGCCCCATGTCGCTCGGCATTCTGGGCGGCGTGGCCTGTCCCATGAAGGCCGCCGGCATACCTTCGGGCTGATCCGGGGTGAAGAGGGTGACGCCGCCGAGATGGGTGGCGCGCAGCACCGCCTGGTCCATGTCGTTTTTGTAAATGACATCTCCCCTCGGGCCCGGGGTCGCCCGAAGCGCCCAGATTTCTGGACTACCCTCAAATTTCAGGAGGGCGGGCTTACCTGGGGACACGTCGAGCACGAAGCTCGATCCGCCCTCGTCGACCTGATAGCGCGCCACCGCCGGCGGCCCGGCGGAATGGGGAGAGCCGAACAGAAAATCGCCCAGGGACGTGCGTTCAAGCGCCGCCGCCGGAGCGGAGACGCCGGCCGCGGCCCCGAAGAGAGCGAGAACAACAAAGAGGCGCCCAGCACCGCGTACCATATCGCCGTATGGTAGCGGGGACTGGGGCGCTTTTTGGACGCCTCCCCCGCGGCCGCCTTTCCCCATCGAGGGCGCCCGTAATTGTGCGGCGCACAAGATCCGAGAGGGCTCATTAGAGGCGCTAATGCCGACTTCAGAAAAAACTGAGCGCTTTCAATCGGCGGCCTACGGCCGGTCATCGAAAACAAGGCTTGCCTTTTGTTGCACTGCGGTGTATTGCTTTCTGCGTCCGGCGTTTATGACGTCGTAGCCCTTCTGGGCGTTTCCTCCCTAACGACTAGCCGCGCCCCAAAGGCGCGGCTTTTTTCTTGGACTGTTGCATAGGAGCTGCGCACCCGCGGCCCGGCCGTTCATCTTGCCCTTTCCGCCGAAGCAGTCGAGCATTTCATTCACCCTCGCGTCGCGCGGTGGGCCGGGGAAGGGAGATCATGTTCGCAGCCTTGCCGCTCCTGGCGCTGCCGGTCCTTTTTTACAACGCCCTTGTCTTCATCATGCTGCCGGGCGGCTTCTCATCGGCCGAGGCCAACGCCCGCATGACCCAAGAGCTCGTCTCCCTCCCCATGGCGTCTGGGGGCCGGTGGTCGGTCTGCCTGGGCGATGTGGTGGTGTTCGCCTCCCTTGTGATTTTGTTCATCGAGCTTTTGAAATCCACCACAAGCCAGCGGATTGCGATCATCAATCACTCCTTATCGATGATCCTCTTCATCTTCTGTCTGGTGGAATTCCTCTTGGCGCGCGCCTTCTCGACGTCGGCTTTTTTCCTGCTGACGGCCATGGTGCTGCTGGATGTCCTCGCCGGGTTCATTGTGACCATCGCCGCCTCGCGGCGGGTATTCGACGTGGGCGGCTAGAGATCAGGTGAAGGCGGTGAAAATTAATGCCACCACGAGGATGTCGAAGGCGCGGAGGAATTGGGCTGCCATAGGATTACTCCGGCGTAAGTCGCCAGAAGCCATGCAAGGAGCGGGCCGCCGCCGGCCGCGGATTTAGATTGTGGTGCGTTTTAAGAGGCCCGGAGACGGACGACGATCCTGGTCCCCGGAATACTCCGTACCAAGGTAGGCGGCGTTGGCGGCCTTCAGAACCGGTTGACCGCCCTTTAGGCCGCGTTTTTGCCCGCCCTGACCCATGATCTGCGCGGCAAAGGACGGCTCTACCCGGGCATCCGTCCCGGCTCGGGCGGCGCGGCCTGCGCCGGAGGGCGATGATCCGCGGCCACCCTGCCTATCCTGCGGACCTGGCGCGGGCACGGGGAGGAGACGATTTTCCGACCGGTTCATTTCGGCGCGCCCCTGCAGATCACGTTAATACTCTGGCAAGGTTTATGCCACCCGGGCTAGTCCTTGGCGCCCGCGAGCTTCTCCAATTGATGGCGCATGGCGTCGATCTGGGACCGCAGCTCGGCAAGTTCATCCCCCTTCGCGTCTGGGGGCGGCTGGGGCCCTTCGGGTGAGCCCGGCGTTCGCGTCGGAAAGGCGGGGGTGAACATTTTGATCGCCCGATCAAACAGGGCGAGGTTCTGCTTCACCTGCTCATCAAACAAACCGAACCCAGGGGTCGAACCAAACGCGCCCGCCATCTGTTCGCGCATGCGCTCCTGCTGACGGGCGAAGGCGTCGAGGGACATCTCCAGATAGCTTGGCACGAAAGACTGCATCTGATGCCCATAGAGGCGGATAAGCTGACGGAGAAATTGGATCGGCAGCAAATTTTGCCCAGTGCTGGAATTCTCCGCTTCAAAGATGATCTGCGTGAGGACGGGACGCGTGATATCCTCCCCAGTCTTGGCGTCGTACACGACAAAGTCCTCGCCGGCCTTCACCAGCTCGGACAAGTCCTCAAGCGTCACATAGGACGACGATCCTGTGTTGTAGAGGCGTCTATTGGCATACTTCTTTATGACAACCCGATCTTCCCCCTTGGCCTTGCGCCCATTCGCATGGGGTTTTCCGGCGCTAGATTGATCGTCATCCGCCACGGGTTTTCTCCTTGCGACGTCTAGGGCCGCTCTTGTTTTTGTCCGGCCACGATAACGCCGAACTCTGACGAAACGCTAGCGGCAGGGGCGCTTTTCACGGTTCCCTCGCGTGGCCAAGGCCCCAAGAGTGTGCCAACACTGCGCGGCCGAACCCTTCGCGCCTGGACTAGCTAGGAGACCGCCATGAGCGAGATCGTCATCGCCGCCGCCGTCAGAACGCCCGTCGGCTCCTTCAACGGAGCGCTGTCGGGCCTCCCCGCCCACGATCTCGGCGCCATCGCCATTCGAGCCGCCCTGGAGCGGGCCGGGCTTTCGGGAAGCGATGTGGACGAAGTGATCCTTGGACAGGTGTTGCAGGCCGCCGCCGGCCAGGGCCCGGCGCGCCAAGCGGCCGTGAAGGCCGGCGTGCCGGTGGAGAGCCCGGCGTGGTCCCTCAACCAGCTCTGCGGCTCGGGTCTTAGGGCTGTGGCCCTCGGCTTCCAGCAGATCGCGGAGGGGGACGCCAACATCGTCGTCGCCGGCGGTCAGGAGAGCATGAGCCAGGCGCCCCACGCCCAGAACCTGCGCGGCGGACAGAAGATGGGGGACCTGGCCCTGGTGGACACCATGATCAAGGACGGCCTCTGGGACGCATTTCACGGCTATCACATGGGCCAGACGGCGGAAAATATCGCCGCCCGCTGGCAGATCACCCGCGAAGAGCAGGATCGCTTCGCCGTCGCGTCGCAGAACAAGGCCGAAGCCGCCCAGAAGGCCGGAAAATTCGACGGTCAGATCGTTCCGGTGACCATCAAGGGACGCAAGGGCGACACGGTGGTGGATAAGGACGAGTACATCCGCCACGGGGCGACCCTTGAGGCCATGGCGGGCCTGCGCCCCGCCTTCACCAAGGACGGATCCGTCACGGCGGCCAACGCGTCGGGCCTCAACGACGGCGCCGCGGCCCTCGTCCTCATGACCGCTGAAGACGCTCGGCGTCGAGGGATCGAGCCCTTGGCGCGTATCGTTTCGTGGGCCAACGCCGGCGTCGAGCCGGAAATTATGGGCACCGGCCCCATCCCCGCCAGCCGCAAGGCCCTAGCCAAGGCCGGCTGGTCGGTGGCGGATCTCGACCTCGTGGAGTCCAACGAGGCCTTCGCCGCCCAGTCCCTGTGCGTGGTCAAGGAGCTTGGCCTTGATCCCGCCAAGGTGAACGTGAACGGCGGCGCCATCGCCATCGGCCACCCCATCGGCGCCTCCGGCGCGCGGATCCTCACGACCCTCGTCCATGAGATGAAGGCCCAAGGCGCGCAGAAAGGTCTGGCGACCCTGTGCGTGGGCGGTGGAATGGGGGTTGCGCTTTGCGTCGAAAGGCCGTGACGTGATGATGCAAGTCTAGGTTGGCGTCAGTCCCAACCAGGCCAGGAGGATAAAGGCGATGGCGCGCGTAGCAATGGTGACCGGCGGCACCCGAGGCATAGGCCTGGCGATCGTCGACCGGCTTAAAGCCGATGGGTTCAAGGTCGCCGCCGGCTACGCAGGCAATGAAGCGGCGGCTCAGAAATGCGCTCGAGAGCACGGGGTCATGGTCGTCAAGGGCAATGTCGGCGAGTTCGCCGATTGCGCCAGGGCCGTGCGGGAGGTGGAGACCGAACTCGGCCCCATAGACGTGCTTGTGAATAACGCGGGCATCACCCGCGACGCCATGCTCCACAAAATGACCCCCGAGCAGTGGAACGAGGTGATCTTCGTCAACCTCGCCTCCATTTTTAATATGAGCCGTCAGGTGATCGAGGGCATGCGCGCGCGCAGCTACGGCCGCATCATCAATATCTCCTCCATCAACGGCCAGAAGGGCCAGATGGGCCAGACCAACTACGCGGCGGCCAAGGCGGGGGTGATCGGCTTCACCAAGGCCCTCGCCCTTGAGACGGCCAATAAGGGCATCACGGTGAATTGCGTCGCGCCCGGCTACATCGACACGGACATGATGGCGGCGGTTCCGCAACCGGTGCTTGAGAAGATCATTGCGACGATCCCCGTCGGGCGCCTTGGACAGGCCCACGAAATTGCCGCTTGCGTCGCCTTCCTCGCCCGGGAGGACGCCAGCTTCACCACCGGATCGACCATCACTGTGAACGGCGGCCAATACATCGCCTGACCTTGGGGCTGGGAGAAACGCGCGGGCCTCATCGACGCCGGCGATCCGACGCCGCGGCCAGCGGGTGGTTGGTGCGGACCACCTGTGTGAGGCGCGCGCTGGCCACGTGGGTGTAGATCTGGGTCGTGGAGATGTCGGCGTGGCCCAGCAGGGTTTGCACCACGCGAAGGTCCGCGCCGCCCTCGAGGAGATGCGTGGCGAAGGCGTGACGCAGGACGTGCGGGCTGATCTTGCCTGGATCCAGCCCCGCCCGCACGGCGGCCTCATCCAGAAGCTGCGCGAAGCGGCGGGCGGTCAGTCTTCCGCCCGCTCCCCTGGACGGAAAGAGCCAGGGGTTGGCGAGATCTCCCTTCGGCAGGAACGATGTGCGCACCGCCAGATAGTCCTTGAGCAGGGCCCGGGCGGGGTCATTCAGCGGCGCGAGCCGCTCTTTGCCGCCCTTGCCCTTGACCATCAGGAAGGACGGATCGCGGGCGACGGCGGACAGGGGCAGCCCCATGAGTTCCGAGACCCGCAACCCTGAGGCGTAAAGAAGCTCGATCATGCACGCCAGCCGCACCCCCTCCGTCGGGCCCGCGGCTTTGGCGGCGGCGATAAGTTTGACGATTTCCTCGCCCGATAGGAGCTTGGGTAGAGGGCGGCCGCGTTTAGGCGCGTCCACCCGCCGGGAGGGATCATCAGAGCGCCACCCCTCAGCGAGGACGAAACGGTAGAATTGGCGCAGGGCCGCCCTCCGGCGGGCCGCTGTCGCCGGCGAAGCGCCCCGGGCGCCAAGGCGGAGGAAATAGTCCTCCACGTCCTGCGCTGTCGCGTCAGCGAGGCTGCGTCCCCGGCCGGCGAGGTGCCCGCTCACGTCCGCCAGATCCCTCGCGTAGGCCGCAAGCGTGTTCGCCGCTGAGGCTCTCTCTACGGCCATCATCTCGAGGAAGGCGTCTATCCAGGCCTCTGGGTCGGCGACGGTCATAGGGCGATCCTCTGCCCACCGGCGTTAAGGTCAAGGCTGCGTGGCGAAAACGTCGCGCTTGGTGTATTCCCGGCGAGGTTATGGTTGACCCTTCGCCCGCGCCCATTCCCCAGCCCGAACCGAGCCTGACGCGCACCATCGCATTGGTGGGACTGATGGGCGTGGGCAAGACGAGCCTTGGACGGCGCTTGGCGGCCATGCTGGGCGTGGCGTTCAAGGATGCGGATGAAGAGATCGAAAACGCCGCCGGATGCTCCGTCTCGGAGATCTTCTCCGCGCGCGGAGAAGCCGAGTTTCGCGCCGGGGAGCGGCGGGTCATCGCCCGATTGCTCGAGGGGCCGCCCCATGTCCTCGCCACAGGCGGCGGCGCCTTCACGCAAAAAGAGACCCGGGCCCTCATCAACCAGAAGGCCGTCTCCGTATGGCTGCGGGCCGACCTTGCGGTCCTGGCGCGTCGGGTGGCGCGGAAAAGCACCCGCCCCCTTCTCATTGGACGCGACCCATTGGACGTTCTCACGGCCCAGATGCGCGATCGCTACCCTTTCTACGCCGAGGCCCACGTGACCATCGACACCGGCGATCTGCCCCATACGGCGACCCTGACGGCGGTGATGGAGGCGGTGCGCCGTTATCAAGCCGAACGCGAGCCGCCCTCCTTCGCCTCAGGAAGGCGCGCGCCATGACGGATCCGGTCCGGGTGGCGCTCAAAGGCCGCCCCTATGACGTTCTTGTTGAGGCGGGGCTTATCGGGCGGGCCGGCGAGGTTCTTGCCGACCTCGCCGGCGGCCGCCGCGTGGCCGTGGTCGCCGACGCCGCCGTAGCGGCGCTGCATGGCGCGAGGCTCATGGACGCCTTCGCCCGGGCGGGAATCCGCGCCGAGGCGACGACGGTCCCCTCTGGCGAGGAGAGCAAGAGTTTTCAGGGCCTCGACGCCCTCTGCGACGCCCTTCTCGAGCGCCGCCTGGAGCGGCGGGACCTCATCGTCGCCTTTGGCGGCGGGGTGGTGGGCGATCTCGCGGGTTTCGCGGCGGCCATCTACAAACGGGGCGTTGACTTCGTGCAGATCCCCACGACCCTCCTCTCCCAGGTCGACTCGTCCGTCGGCGGCAAGACCGCCATCGACACGCCCCGTGGAAAAAATCTCATCGGGGCGTTCCACCAGCCGCGGCGGGTGCTCGCCGACCCTGAGGTCCTCAACACTCTCCCCGCGCGGGAGCTCCGCTGCGGCTACGCCGAAGTGCTCAAATACGGGCTCCTCGGGGATGCGGCCTTTTTCGCCTGGCTGGAGGCCCACGGCGCCCAGGTGCTGGCCCTGGAGCCAGGAGCCCTCGGCCATGCCATCCGGCGCTCCATTGCCATGAAGGCTGAGATCGTGGCGCGAGACGAGACCGAAACCGGCGAGCGGGCTCTTTTGAACCTCGGACACACCTTCGGCCATGCCCTCGAGGCGGAAACCGGGTTTGGCGGCGCCCTACGCCACGGCGAGGGGGTCGGGGCGGGCATGGCGCTGGCCTACCGCTTCTCTGCGGCCCTCGGGCTGTGCGCCCCTGAGGCGGCGGACAGGGCCGGGCGCGCCATCCGGGCCGCCGGCCTGCCGACGACCTTGGCCGAAATCAGGGCCGAACCGTTTGCGGCGGACCGGCTCCTCGACCACATGACGCAAGACAAGAAGGCCGAAGGGGGCGCCTTGGTGCTTGTGCTCGCCCGGGCCTTGGGGGAAGCCTTCCTCGCCAAGGGTGTCGACGCCGCAGCATTGCGGCGTTTCCTGATCCAGGAAGGCGCCGTCTAGGAGCCGTCATGTCCGCCGGTCTCATCATGGTCGCGGTCGCCATTCTGGTCCTTTTGACCATCTCGGCCGTGTTTTCCGCCGCGGAGACCGCCCTGACGGGCGTCAGCCGCGGACGCATGCACCAGCTCGAACGGGAGGGCGACCGGGCCGCAAAGCGGGTCAATCTCCTGACTGAGGATCAGGAGACCATGATCGGCGCGGTTCTCCTTGGGAACAATCTGATCAACATCCTCTGTTCGGCCCTGGTGACGGAGGTTTTGGCCAAATCCATTCCCGGCGCCTTGGGCGTCGCGGCGTCGACGGCCCTTATGACCGTCCTTGTCTTGGTCTATGCCGAGGTTCTGCCCAAGACCCTGGCCATCGGACGGCCGGACGACACCGCGCGGCTTCTGTCCGGACCAACCCTGCTGGTGGTGCGCCTGTTCGGGCCCATGATCGGCGCCATTCAATGGATGATCCGCGCCGTCCTTAGCCTGTTCGGCTTTGACATCTCCCCGCCCGCGGACGCCTCCCTCGCCCAGGAGGAGATCCGGGGAGCGGTGGAGTATCACCACTCCGAAGGTCTGGTCGGCAGCCGGGACCGGCGCATGCTCGGCGGTGTCCTGGATCTCGCCGACATGGTGGTCTCCGAGGTGATGGTTCATCGCAAGAACATCATGATGCTCGACGGAGACCTCGCGCCGCGCGATCTGGTCGACCAGGCCCTGAAGGCCCCCTACACCCGCCTTCCGGTGTACCGGGACGAACCGGAGAATATCATCGGGATCATGCACGCCCGCGATCTTGCGCGGGCCGTCTCAGCCGCGCATGGCGACTTGGCGACCTTGGACATTGAAGCCATCATTCGCGAGCCTTGGTTCATTCCTGAAACCACCAATCTCAACGACCAGCTGCAGGCCTTCCTTCGGCGCAAGAGCCATTTCGCCCTCATCGTGGACGAGTACGGCGCCCTCATGGGGCTTGTCACCCTTGAGGACATTCTGGAGGAGATCGTCGGCAATATTGAAGACGAGCACGACGCCAGCGTTGAAGGGGTGCGTCGGCAACCGGACGGCTCTGTAAGCGTGGACGGGGTCGTAACCATCCGCGACCTCAACCGCGCCATGGACTGGAACCTCCCGGACGACGACGCCGTCACGGTAGCAGGTCTCGTCATCCACGAGGCTCAAACCATTCCGGAGCCGGGCCAGACCTTCATCTTCCACGGCCACCGGTTCCAGATCATGCGCCGGCAGCGCAACCAAATCACGGGGTTGCGGGTGAGCCCGCCCCTCGACGCAAGCGCCTAGGCGCGCCCCTCACCCGGCGCCAGGGCGGTGACGGAGAGGGCGTGCACGGGCCCGGCCAACTCCTCGGCCAGGACGCCATAGACCCGACGCTGGCGCTGGACCCGGGAGACGCCCTGGAAGGAGGCGGACTCGATCGTCACGGCGAAATGACTTTCTCCGCCAGGCCGGGCGCCGCTGTGGCCCGCGTGCCGGTGCGATTCGTCGGTCACTTCCAGGCGGTGGGGCTCGAACGCCGCCTGTAATTTCACCCGAATGGCCTCGCTGACTTCCCCCATACCGTCCTCGTGTCTTGTCAATGCTTGAAAGCGAAAAGTTCGCCCTCATACTCCTCCCATGCCCGCCGCGTTCAACTACAAACCTAAGTTCGTGGACATTCGCGTCCGCCCGCCCAAAGAGGGCGAGCAGGATCCCAAGGACCGTGACGTCTACTCCCTCAAGCCCGGCGAGAAACCCTGCGACTGGCCCGAATGCCGGCGTGCCGGCGCCGCCCGCGCCCCAAAATCGCGGGAGATGCTCAATGAGCACTACTGGTTCTGCCAGGCCCACGCTGGGGAGTACAACAAGAACTGGGACTACTTCGCCGGCATGACCGACGTTGAGCAGCGGGCGGTTTATGAATCGCGCGCCACCGGAGAGCGGCCGACGTGGAAATTCAACGCCTCGCCTCAGTCACGAGAAGCGGCGGCCTTCGCGGCCAAAATGGGCTCCGGCCGGGGCTATCGCGACGGCTTCGGTCTTTTCGGCGAACGGTTCGGCGGCGCATCCACCCCTCAGCCGGCGGCGGCCGAGCGGCAGTTGGGCAAACTCGAGCGCCGGGCCCTAGCGGAGCTTAATCTTGAGCCGGGATCGGACGCCGGCACCATCCGCCTCCGCTACCTCGACCTCGTCAAACGGTGCCATCCGGACAGCAATGGCGGAGACCGATCCACCGAGGATAAGCTCCAGCGCGTTCTCAAAGCCTACAAGACCCTGCGCCAAGCGAAGCTTGTGTGAAACCTCTGGCGATTCGGCAGTTTCCCATGTCGCCAGAACAGGCTAATCGACTAGTCCTATGACGCCCGTTATCACCGACCCCCAGGACCGGCTCCTTTCCCTGACCCCCGATAAGACCGTATCGGTGCGCGAGGTCTTCGGCGTGGACACCGACATGCAGGTGCCCGCCTTCTCTGAAGCCGACTCGCACGTCCCCGAACGGGATGAAGCTTATCGGTTCGATCCGCAGACCACCTTGGCCATCTGCGCAGGCTTCGCCTACGACCGCCGCGTGATGGTCCAGGGCTACCACGGGACGGGCAAGTCCACCCATATCGAGCAGGTGGCGGCGCGGCTCAACTGGCCCCTGGTTCGGGTGAACCTGGACGCGCACGTGAGCCGCATCGATCTGGTGGGCAAGGACGCCATCGTCCTTCAGGACGGCAAGCAGATCACCGAGTTTCGCGAAGGCATGCTGCCCTGGGCTATCCAACGCCCCATCGCCCTCGTGTTCGACGAATACGACGCCGGGCGGCCCGACGTCATGTTCGTCATTCAGCGGGTCCTTGAGGCCCAGGGGAAGCTTACGCTCCTGGACCAGAACCGCGTCATCCGGCCCAATCCCAACTTCCGGCTGTTTGCAACGACCAACACCATCGGTCTTGGCGACACCACGGGCCTCTATCACGGCACCCAGCAAATCAATCAGGGGCAAATGGACCGCTGGTCCATCGTCACCACCCTCAACTATCTCGCCCATGACGTGGAGGCCGACATCGTCCTCGCCAAGGCTCCCGCTTATGACACCCCCGAGGGCCGGCGAACCTTGGCGGCCATGGTGCGGGTGGCGGATATGACCCGAAACGCCTTTATGAACGGCGACATCTCCACCGTCATGAGCCCGCGCACTGTCATCACCTGGGCCCAGAACGCACAGATCTTCGGCGGCGACATCGGCCTGGCGTTCCGCCTGACCTTCCTCAACAAATGCGACGAGCTCGAACGGCCATCCGTAGCTGAGTTCTTCCAGCGCGCGTTCGGCAGCGACCTGCCGGAAAGCGCAGCCCGGGTCAAAGTCGCCTAAGGGGAACCGGCAAGGCCAAGGTGGGCGCAGGGGTCAGGGCACAAGCTTCCAGTGCAGCGCCTCCAGGGGGAGGATGTGGTCGCGACCGCTGCGCTCCTCCCTGAGCCAGGCGCGGGCTTCGTCGAGGTTGACGACCCGGTAGATGGGAAGGCCGCCGGCGTCCGCGGAGACCTGATCTCCCGCCGCTATTCCGGTCCGCTCCACCCAGACCCAATGATGAACGGCATTTTCCATGACGGCCTCCGATGCGGACAAGAGCCGCCGCGAACGCGGCCCTTGAGCGAACCGTGCGCCCCCTCGGCTGAAGGGACGCTGAGGCGGGCCGTCAGCCGCCGTTCACCTGCCCTAAGCCTCGTCGCCGGATCCTCCCCTAGTCGGCGCGCCGCATGTACTCGCCAGTTTCGGTGGAGACCAGGACGCGCTCTCCCGCCTCCATGTAGGGCGGGATCATGAGGCGCATGCCATTGGAGGCCCTGGCCGGCTTATAGGAGGCGACGGCGGTTTGATTTTTCACAACCGCGTCCGCCTCAACGATTTCAAGGATGACGCTGTCGGGGAGGCTGACGCCGAAGGGTCGCTCCGCGTGGAAGGAGATCGTCACCTCCATGCCGTCCTGGAGGAAGCGCACCTGGTCCTCGCCGACGAAATCCGCCTGCAGTTCGATCTGATCGAACGTCTCCTGGTCCATAAAGACCAAAGCCTCGCCCTGGGCGTAGAGAAAGGCGCACCGGCGCGGCTCCACCGTCGCCTGTTCAACCCGGTCCTCAGCCCGCCACCGCTCGTTCAGCTTGCGTCCGTCCATGAGATTCTTCAACTCCACCTGAGCAAAGGCGCCGCCCTTGCCGGGTTTGACGTGGGTCGTCTTAACCGCGACCCACAGGCTGGCTTGATGCTCGAGGACGAACCCGGGCTTTATGGCGCTGGCGTTTATCTTCGGCATGCTTGACGTCTCGATGGGTATTGGAGCGCGCGGACCCTAGCGGCCGTCTCTCAAAGGCGCAATTGAGGCTCCAGCGTCGCGGCTGCGTCAGGCCGGCGAGGAACCGGCCCTGTCGTCAACGCCACGGGCCATCTCACGATTGAACGCCGCGACGGCTTCGCCGGGGCCGCCTTGACGACGCCAAACGCCAGCGGACACGGCGAGGAAGTCGGCGCCGGCCGCTGCGAGGCCCCGGGCGCGCTCGACGGTGACGCCGCCGATGGCCACGCAGGGGACCTGCATGGTCTCCTGCCAGATGGTGAGGATTTCAGGATCCGCCCGGGAGGAGGCGATCTTGGTGTCCGTCTCGAAAAAGGCTCCGAACGCCACATAGTCGGCGCCCGCCTCGGCCGCCTCCATGGCGAGATGGCGGCTGTCGTGGCAGGTGACGCCGATCATGGCTGTGGGACCCATGATCCGGCGAGCCTGGGCGTAGGGCGCGTCATCCTGACCCACGTGAACGCCGTCGCACGCGAACCGTGCAGCCAGATCGGGCCGGTCGTTGAGGATCACCGCCACATCATGGCCGTGGGCGATGGGTTTGAGGCGCGCCACGGCGCCGCCGACGTCCTCATCGGTCACGCCCTTCAGCCGGATCTGCAGGGCGGCCACATCTCCTGCGGCGAGGGCCTGAGACAGCGCCTCAGCGAACAGGTCGAGGTCGGGGATGACGGGCGGGGTGATGAGGTAGAGACGGCACGCTGAGGTCATGGGATCTCCTACCCCGAGACGCCAGCGTCCCGAAACCCTCCCCCTACCGTCGGCCATGAACTTCACCTTTCGTGGAGGTTGAGTTGCGGCCGCCTTGCGATCTGATAATGAGGCTGCGGCGAAGGAGGCGCAGGCTCGTCGCCGCGCCGCCCGCGTATGGGCGACGCCGCCTGCTAACACGCCTGGCCCGGCCGTCATGCGGCCAAGCCCGACGACTGGGAATTCACCGCATGCTCCTCGCCCACTCCACCTGGCCGGAAATCGAAGCCTTCCTGGCGCGCTCCAAGACTGTCGTCGTCCCGATCGGCTCCAATGAACAACATGGCCCGACGGGCCTTCTGGGCACGGACTGGCTTTGCCCGGAGATCATCGCCCATCACGCCCATGAGGCCGCCGATCTCCTCATCGCCCCGACGTTCAATATCGGCATGGCGCAGCACCACCTCGGCTTCCCCGGGACCATCTCACTGCGGCCCTCGACCATGATCGCCGCCCTGGCGGACTGGACCGCGTCCCTTAATGTTCACGGCTTTGAAAAGATTTATTTTCTCAACGGGCATGGCGGGAACGTAGCCACCATCGAGGCGGCCTTTTCCGAAATCTATGCGGAGGCGAGCTGGCGCCGGTCGCCGCGAGGCTTTGCGTTAAAGCTCCGAAACTGGTGGGACCTGCCCGGGGTCATGGCCCTGTGCGCCCGCCTGTTCCCCGAGGGCCATGGCAGCCATGCGACGCCGTCGGAAATCGCCGTGACCCAATTTGCCTATCCTGAGACCATCAAGCGGGCGGCCTATTCGCCGCGCCAAGCCCCGACCGGACCGATCCGCGAGGCCGCCGATTTCCGCGCCCGCTACCCAGATGGTCGGATGGGCTCCGATCCAGGCCAGGCCACGCCGGAGAAAGGCGGCGAAATCGTACGCTTTGCAGCCGAGGCCCTCAGGTCCGACGTCCAGGCCTTCGCCCTCGAGGTTTCTCCCGGCCGCTGACGTCTCAACGCAGGTTCCTGGAGGCGCGAACCGGAGGCGGCGGTTACGGGCGTGGGGGCCGCACCGCGCCGGACAGGTGCTCAATGACCGAGCGTGCGTCAAACGCCTGCTTGTCTTTGGGCTTGGGCCCGTGGCCGATGAGGATTTCAGCCGTGGCTTCATACTGCTGGATCTGATCATAAGAGACGACGCCGGGGCCCCAGATGGCTGGATCGCCCCAGCGGCCGTAGCCCCAACCATAGCCCCGCCGATAAAGACCCCAGCGCGGCCCCCAGTAGGGACCGTAGTCGGCGTATCCTTCGACCTTCTTGTCCGTGGCGCGCTGAACCGCCTCAAACCAGTCGCCGCCGTGGCTGAGGGTCAACTCCGCCGCCCGATAGAGGAGGTAGCGCTCGACGGTTTCGCGGCTGGTGAGATCGTTGCCTTTAAATCCGACCTGGAAACGGTCGGCCTCGATCTGCCGGTCGAAATAGCCCCCCGAGGCATGTTCGTTAGGCGCCCCGAGCGGCTGGTAGGGCGTCGCGGTTTCGCACGCCCCAAGGACCGCAGCCGACACTGCGAGAGCAAAAAACAAAGATGACTTCATAAAAAGCTCCATAGGCCTTTGGTTGCTTTACACGAAATTGAGCGAAAATTCCGACGCTCGATTGCCCGCATGTTTCAAGCGTGGCCGTAAGCATGCAATCCGATGAGGCCCGCGGCGAGGATCAAGATAACGCCCGCTCCGAAGGCGAACCAGCGACGAAAGTGCGGCCCCTCCATGCGGGCGGCGAAAGCGGCGCCGCCGAAGCCGTAGGCGCACTGGCTGGCGAGGTCCATGAGGATCACGGTCGCGGCGAAGACCCCCCATTGGCCGACCAGCGGGCGTCGCAGGTCAAGGAACGGCGGCAAAACGGCGGTGAAAAAGACCAGGGCTTTAGGATTGGAGATCTGCACCGCGAAACCGCTCCAGAATGGACCGCCCCTCAGGGCGCGAACCCCAATAAGGCCTGCGGCGCTTGAGGATAAGGCGGAGCGGATGGAGGACAGGCCGATCCAAGCGATGTAGCCCGCCCCAATGATGGCCAACGCCCGGAACACCGTCGGAAATGTCGCCACAAGAGCGCCAAGACCGAGGACGGCGAGGGCGAACCAGCACGCGGTGGCGCTGTTCAAGCCCAGCGCGCCGACGAAGGCGGCGCGGCCCCCCTTCTGCATTCCCGTGCCCACCGCGAAGAGGTTCGCGGGGCCCGGAGCCCAGGCCAGGGCCGCATCAACGCCAAGAAACAGCAGATACTTCTGCGCATCGACCGGGAAGGTCATGGTTGGCGCCGCGCGCGAGGCCTTGCGGAACCGCGTCGTCTAGGCTCCGCCGCCCCCAGTGAACAGGGCGACGACGGCGCCGATGAGGCCGCCGAACAGCGCCACCGCCGACGCGAAAGCCTGGATGCCGAACCCTGTGGAGCGCGTGCTGGGCTCCTTGAGATAGGCGCGCATGTAGATGTAGCGGCCGACAATCCACAAAAGGCCAAGAAGGGCGGCGATGGTGGGATTAACATAGGCTGCGAAAAGCCACATGGCGGGGAGGAAGATGATAAGCCACTCCAGGGTGTTGACCTGCACGCGGACCGCCCGCTCGAACTCCGGATGACCGGTCATGGCTGGCGCCTCGATCTTGTATTTGGCCCGACTGCGGCCGACGGTGAACACGGTGTAGAAATAGAATAACAGGATGAAGACCGTAGCGATGGCGACCAGGGCAGTCATGGCGGAGCCTCCCGGCGGGCGTGGTTAACGTGTGCCCGCCGCCGACGGAAAGATGTTAGGGACTAAGGAAAGCTTGGCAAGTGCGGCCCGGCGGCGGGCCGCACCCTGACCGGGCGGCTAGGACTAATCTGCTTTCGTCGACTGTCGCGCGTCCCGTTTGGCGGCGACACGAAGACGCAAAGCATTGAGCTTTATAAAGCCGGCGGCGTCGCGGTGGTCATAGGCCACCTTGCCCTCCTCAAAGGTGACAAGGTCCTGATCGTAGAGGGAATAGGGGCTCGCGCGGGCCACCACGGCGACATTGCCCTTGTAGAGCTTGACCGTGACCCGACCTGTGACCTTGGCCTGGGAGTGGTCGATGGCGGCTTGCAGCATCTCCCGCTCCGGCGCGAACCAGAACCCATTGTAGATCAGGCTGGCGTACCGGGGCATGAGTTCGTCTTTAAGGTGCATGGACCCCCGATCAAGGGTGATGGACTCGATCCCCCGGTGCGCGGCGAGGAGGATGGCGCCGCCCGGGGTTTCGTAAACGCCTCGGGACTTCATGCCCACAAAACGGTTCTCCACCAGGTCGAGGCGGCCTATCCCGTTGTCGTGCCCGAGGGCGTTCAGTTTGGTCAGGAGCGCCGCTGGCGACAGCGCCTCCCCATCCACAGCCACCGGGTCGCCGCGCTCAAAATCGATGGTGACGAGGCTCGCCCGGTCAGGCGCATCTTCCGGAGCTATGGTGCGCATATGCACGAATTCTGGGGCCGCGACGGCGGGATCCTCCAGAACCTTCCCCTCCGAGGAGGAGTGCAGCAGGTTTGCGTCCACGCTGAAGGGGGCCTCTCCGCGCTTATCCTTGGCGATAGGGATCTGATGGCGCTCGGCGAAGTCCAAAAGGGCTTCACGGCTCTTGAAACTCCACTCCCGCCAGGGCGCGATGACGCGGATGTCGGGCTCAAGGGCGTAGTACCCCAGTTCGAATCGCACCTGATCATTGCCCTTGCCCGTTGCGCCGTGACAGACGGCGTCGGCTCCAACGGCCCGGGCGATCTCGATCTGGCGCTTGGCGATAAGGGGGCGGGCGATGGACGTGCCAAGAAGGTACTGCCCCTCATAGACGGTGTTGGCGCGGAACATGGGGAAGACGAAATCCCGCACGAATTCCTCACGAAGGTCGTCGATGAAGATATTTTCCGGCTTCACGCCCATCATCAGGGCTTTTTCCCGGGCCGGCCCAAGCTCCTCGCCCTGGCCCAGGTCGGCGGTGAAGGTCACCACCTCGCACGCGTAGGTCTCCTGCAGCCACTTTAAAATAATGGAGGTGTCGAGACCTCCGGAGTAGGCCAGCACAACCTTTTTGATCTGGCTCTGGGCGTCCATTGGGCGGCATCCTCACGGGCGATGGGCGATCGGGGGCGACGGGGCCCGTCTAGGGTCGCGCGAGCTGAGGGTCAATCGCCAAAGCGGCGTCAACACATATGAACGGCCCATAAGGCTGAGCTTCCACTGCGGTTCAGGATCAAGGGATCATGGTCGCGTCATCGAGCCGCCCTCCCGACGGTCTCGCAGTTTCCTAAGGAGAAACGATCATGACCAAGTTGAAGATGATGGTTTTGGCGGCGGTGGGCGCGGCGATGGCCGGCTCTCTCGTAACAACGGCCTCCGCCGAGACGCCGTTCCAGGCGGTTCATCCCCGCCGGGCCGAAGTTCTGCACCGCCTGAAGGTGGAGAACCGTCAGATCCGCGCTGAACGGCGCGCCGGGGCGATCGGACCCGTGAAGGCCGCCGTCCTGCATCACGAAGTGCGCCGCATTCGCCGCGAAGAGCGGATGGACGCGCGGTTCAACCACGGACGCATCACCAAGGCTGAACAGCATCGCCTGAACCGCAAGGAAAACGCCCTCAAGCGCGCAATTGGCGCTTGAGGGCCGCCCCTGAACGGGCGTGCGAGAAGGGCCGGCGCCCCGGCGCCGGCCCTTCGTCACGTCCCGCAGACGCTGGCGCCCCCTTGGGGCGCGCGGATCACTCAGGGTCTTCCAGGCTGAAGGCCTGCGCCTGCTCATCATAGGCGAAGAGCTCCGAATACCGACCCCACGTGATCACCGCGCCCAGGGTCTCCTCCGCCTTGTCCTCGCTCATGAAGTCCTCAAGCTCCTCGGAAAAACGCCTGTAGGGCGCCCTGTGGCTCGGGCGTTCGTCGAGGACGCGGCGGATCAAGGCCGCGATAGGCACACGCGCTAGAAGCTGCTCGCCCCATAGCCGCTTCCTCTGGTCCACGTCGCACTCCACAAACCGCCGACCCACATCCGTGAGGCGGATGTCGCCGTGAGCGACGTCCGCGAAGCCGAACAGTTGCAGGGTCTCGGTCAGGGGAAAGAGCTCGTCCACCTCAAGCGTGAGATCGTCCGCGAGTTCGGGCAAATCCGCCTTGCCGCTGAAGTCTCCGGCGAGGGTCTCCATGAGACCGGCTAGGGTGTTGGGCGAGACGTCGGGCAGGATCATGCCGATGCCGCCGTGCACGGCCGCAGCAGCGGCTTGCTGCGCCGCCCGCCCCGCGTCCGGCCGGGTCATTCGGATATAGATGTCGTCCACGAGGGCCCGGAACGCCGGGTCGTCGCGGTTGCGCGGATGGCGCAAGTCAATCTTGATTTCGGCGGCGATGCGTCCGGGATTGGCGGTGAAGATCACCACCCGATCGCACATGAGGACCGCCTCCTCGATGTTGTGGGTCACGATGAGAATCGAGCGGAGGGGAAGTTTTCCCTCGGTCCAGAGTTCAATAAGATCGGTGCGCAGGGTTTCTGCGGTGAGGACGTCGAGGGCGGAAAACGGTTCGTCCATGAGCAGAAGCTCAGGATGGACCACGAGGGCTCTGGCAAACCCAACGCGCTGGCGCATCCCGCCGGACAGCTCCTTGGGATAGGCGTTTTCGAAACCGTCGAGGCCGATCAGGTCGATGGCCTCCAAGGAGCGGGTCCGGCGTTCGGCCGCCGGAACGCCCAGGGGCTCAAGCCCGATCTCCACATTCTCCAGCACCGTCAGCCACGGGAAGAGGGCGAAACTCTGGAACACCATGGCGATCCCGTCCATGGGGCCCACGAGGGGCTTCCCGCGCCAGGTGACCTTGCCGTCCACGGGGCGGGCGAGGCCGGCGATGATGCGCAGAAGGCTGGACTTGCCAGAGCCGGAGCGGCCCAGAAGGCCGACGATCTCGCCGGACTTGAGCTTCAAACTCACCCCGTCGAGGACCAAGAGCTGGGTCGCCGGTCCCTTGGGATAGGCTTGACGCACATTCTCAACGTCGAGGATCACCTCCCCAACGGTCTGGGAAGACGTTTTGGGGAGCGCGGCGAGGTCGGACATGAAGCGGACTATCCCCTAGTTGAGCGCGAGCCGACGGGAGGCGAAATCGAACAGGCGCCGCCATAAAAGGCGGTTCAAGAGCACAACGAACATGGACATGACCGCCACGCCGAGGACCACGCGCTGCATGTCCCCCTTGGCCGTCGCGTCGGCGATGTAGGCGCCCAGACCGTGCGCCTCGAGGCGAGTTTGGCCCCAGCTCGCCACCTCGGCGACGATGGACGCGTTCCAGGAGCCCCCGGACGCCGTAATCGCGCCCGTGACGTAGTAGGGGAATATCCCCGGCAGCGCGACCTTGCGCCACCAGCTCCAGCCCCGAACCTTGAAGCTGGCCGCCGCTTCACGCAGGTCGTTGGGAAATGCTGTCGCCCCGGCGATGACGTTGAATAGAATGTACCACTGCGTGCCGAGTATCATGAGCGGCGAAAGCCAGATGTCGGGCAGGCCGTGAAAATAGACGATTCCCACCACCACCACGGGGAAGAACAGGTTGTTGGGGAAGGCCGCCAAAAACTGGGCCACCGGCTGCACCGCCTCCGCCCATCGGGGTCGCAGCCCCACCATGACCCCGATGGGGACCCAGATGGCGGAGGCGAGGATGATGAGGACCAGGACCCGGGCGAGGGTGATGGCGCCATAGCCCAAGCACAGGGCCACATCCGCCCACCCCAGCTCCGAGCGCATGAAATTTACGGCGAACCATGCTGACGCAAGGCAAAGGGCGGCGATGGCGGTCCCCCATCCATAGTCCATCCAGCGGCTGGACCACGCCCGGGCGACGGCGGCGGTGACGCCCCGGGGCTCGGCGGTGGCGGGGGAAAAGCGTAGACGCACAATTCTGCGGCACAGAACCAGGAGGGGGTTGAACAGGAGCTGGGCCAAACGCGCCCTCTGGGCGAACTCAAGAAGCCAGGATCGCGGCGGCCGTCCGGACGCCACGGTGAGCTCCACGCGGAACTTTTCCGACCACGCCACAAGGGGCCGAAACAGCAGCTGATCGTAGATCAGGATCACGATGAGCATCATGGCGATGGCCCAGCCGATGGCCGGCAGGTTTTGCTTTTCGATGGCGAGGGAGACGTAGGAGCCGATGCCCGGAAGGGTGATGGAGGTCTTCCCCACTGAAATGGCCTCAGACGCCACCACAAAGAACCAGGCGCCGGACATGGACATCATGGCGTTCCAGACGAGGCCGGGGGCGGCGAAGGGCACTTCGAGGGTCCAGAACCGGCGCCAGCTTCCCAGTCGCAGGCTGTCGGACACGTCGGAGAGGTCCCGTGGAACCGTCTTCAGGGACTGATAGAAGCTGAACGTCATGTTCCAGGCCTGGGCGGTGAACACTTCGAAGACGCTGGCGAGCTCAGCCCCAAGGACGTTGCCGGGGAAGAGGTTCAGGAAAAAGGCCAGGGTGAACGTCGCGAAGGCGAGCACTGGAACGGACTGCAAGATGTCGAGAACGGGGATCAGCACCATCTCCGCGCGGCGGCTCTTTTGGGCGACGGCGCCATAGACGAAGGTGAAGACGAACGAAAGCACAAGGCCGAGGAGCATGCGCAGGGTCGTGCGCAGGGCGTAGTAGGGCAGGTTGAGGGGATCCAGGGACACCGGACGGCGATTGGCGACGGCGAGCGGCTGAGAGGTTTCGTGTCCGCCGAAGGCCACCAAGGCGAGCGCCCCGATGACGAGGGCGAAGATCAGGACGTCCCAGAAGGTCGGGAGCAGGCGCTTGGGTCGCAATGTGGCGAGGGAGGGGTGAAAGGCTGGCACGGCTCCCCTCCTGGCGGCGGTATGCGGGCGGAAAATGGTTTCGTGAGAGCCCCTTAGCCTCATGCTTAGCTATCGGCAACCCATGGCTTCGTGACGGTTTTACAAAGGCTGAAGGCGGCGGTCCCCCTGGGCGCGGCGGCTGTTTTCAGCCGTGACGCCGCTTGAGGGCGATATAGAGGGCGCCGGCTCCGCCATGGCGCCGATCGGCCTGGGAGACGCCAGCGATGAGGGGCCGCACCTCGGGCTCGGACAACCACTCCGGCGCCCGCCGCCGGAGAATGCCGTCGCCCAACGCGCCCTTTCCCGTAATGACGAGTACGGCTCTGTGACCCTGGGCGCAGGCTCTGTGGAGAAAGGCGTGGAGCGCTGCGCGCGCGCGGTCCTGATCAAGACCATGCAGGTCGAGGCGGGCGCCGATGACGTCCCGCTCCCGCGCCAATCTCCGGCGGCGCAGGGGCTCGATGGGATGGGGTTCGAGGGGTCGATAATCATGGCGGTGGGGCTCTGAGCCGCGCCGGCCGTTGGTTGGCGCCTCGACCGGCGACCTGGCGAGAGACTTGGCCGGAGACTTGGCCAGAGACTTGGCCGGAGACTTGGCCGGAGACTTGGCCGCAAACGGTTGGGCGGGGTGGTCGAGGCCCCCTTGGCGACCCTCGGCGGCCGAAGCCAGCCGCGCCTTACCCTTAGATTCGCCCCTAGGCGTCAGAGGCGCGTCCCCCTCCAGGAGGAGGCGTAGATCGCGGGGATCAGGTTCAGGGGGCGCCGGCCCTTTTAAGGGTGCGCGACCGTGCGCAGGCCGCACCGTGGACGCCACAAGCGCCCAAAGCCTCGCCTCGTCAGCCTTTAGGGTTCGCTTCACGTCCACCCACCGCTTCGCGCCTGTCGGGAACAGGCACGAGACGGACAAGGAGGAGGGTATGGCGCACACGCCCCGCCTCCGCGCCAGCCCCGCCGCCGCGTCCAAGATAGAGATCCGCCCTTATGTCGCCGTGAATAGCTGAGCCTTTGTCCAGGGCTATTGCAAGGCGGCGATAGGTTTTGGCCGCGCCGGCGATGGTGGGCGCGGCGGCGTCGATCCAGTAAAGCTCGCCGTAGGCATGGTAGGCCGGATCCACCGCGAGCGCCCGGCCGGCCGGCAGGGCGACCCCGGCTGCGCCTTGGGGATCCTTGTCGTCGTCGGGCGCCAGGGTGAAAAAGACATACCGGGGATCCTTGTCCATCATGGCCTGCGCTTCGGCGCCGCGGTGATCGGCCAGCCAGGCGCGGATCGCATCTCCAGAAGCGTGGTTCTGCGTGAGGAGGCCGGCTTCCATCATGGGCCGGGCGATGCCGACGAAGGGCTTGCCGTTGTCGCCCGCGTAAACCGCCTTCAGCCGCCGGCCGTCTGGGAAAACCAGCACGCCGGACCCTTGGATTTGCAAGAAGAACAGATCCTCCGGACGCATGTAGGCGAGTGCGTCTTGCGCCGTTTCAGCTTCAATTCCCGCGCGGTCGAGGCTGGTGACGGCGTCGCCCCCGCCATGGGCGTCCTGACGGGCTGCAGGGTCGGCCGTATCGGGGTCGGGCGCGGCCCCATCCTCAGGTTTTGGGCGCACCGGTGCTGAGAAAACCTCGTCCGCCGCCTCGCGCGCCGGGTATTCGGGGGCGAAATAGGCGGTGAGCAACCCGGTGGTCGGGGTGAAGTCGGCGCGGAAATTATCCTCAAAGAAGGCCCGCGCGGCGTCTTCGTCGAGATCAACTTGCCGGCGCGCGCGGGCGCATACCTCTCGCCAGAGGACGGCTCTGGCGACGCCGCACCCGTGCTGAAACGCCTCAAGGGCGGCCACGTGATCTTCATCCGCCCACCCGGCGAGACTTTTGAGGGGGATGAGATGCTGAGCGCTCTGGGGAGGCGCACTCGGCGGAGGCGTAGCCGGCTGCGCTACGACGGGCGGCGGCTCGGCCGTGGTGGGAAATTGCGGCGACGGCGCGTTGGCGCAGCCCGTCAAGACAAGACCTCCGGCCGCGAGGCTGAAAAAAGCCCCGTAGGCCGAGCGCATTACGCCTCCGCGGCGTCGACCCGGGCCAGCATCCAATTTGGATCACGACTCGAGAGCAGCCGCGAGAAGGTCCAGACCTCCGCGGTGCGCCGATCATCCACCGCTTCGCCTGCGGCGTCCTTGGTCCGCGAGCGGAACTCGGCGAGGAAGCGCACCTTGAGACGCGCCATATCATCGGCGACCTCGGCGGCTTCCAGATCGGCCCGAACCGGCTGAAGGAAATCAATGGTCTCCGTCCGCGCCGCCGCTTCCCGCGCGGTGATGGCGCGATCGAAGGCTTCGAACACCTTGGGCTCCGTCAGACCCTTCAGCATGTCGCGGTCGCCCGCGACGAAGGCTTTGACGATCATCTCGTAGGCCGAGCGGGCGCCCTGGAGGAATTTTCCCGGATCAAAGCTCGAGTCGCGCGCCTTGAGGGCGGGCAGGCCCGCCAGGGCGGGACCGACGACCTTATCCTGAGCAGGGGCGCTCTCCCGCGGTTTCAGAAAGCGTGGCACGGCTATACGTCCTCCTTCTCCGGGCTGGCGCCCGACACGGCGGCCGAGAACGGCGTAGAGCTGGAACAGCACCAAACCTGCCACTGCTGCGAATATGACGAGTTCTAAGATCTGCAAGGGATTACCCGCCGTTAACCGCTGTTGCCGGCGCGCGCCGCGCCTGCAAGACAGAAGCATATATAGTTGCGTACATAGCCTACGTCAGGGGCGTACGGGAAGCGTAGATGCGTGGCGGCGTTGCACGGGGGTCGCCCTCATGCTAGCGACCCGCCTCCTGGACGCCCGCGCCCCCGCGCCGAAGGCGTTTATGGGTTCAGCCGCTCCAATTCGCGAGATTTTCAATTCATGACGGACGCCTCAACCGGGACGGCGATGCCTGGGGATCAGACAGCGCCTCAGGTCCGCATTCTGGCTCAGTTCACCCGGGACCTGTCCTTTGAAAATCCCCGCGGCCCTGACGCCCTGCGCAGCCAGGCCCAGCCGGAAATCGAAGTGGGCGTCGAACTCAGCGGCCGCGGACGCACCGACGGTCTTTTCGAAGTGGATCTCAAGCTCACGGTGAGTTCGCGCCAGGACGGCGATCCGGTGTTTCAGATCGAACTCGTCTATGGCGGCCTTTTCCAGATCACTGGGGTCCCCGAGCAACATATGGAGGCGGTGCTCCTCATCGAGTGTCCGCGGTTCCTATTCCCCTACGCCCGGCGCATTATCAGCGACCTCACGGCGGACGGCGGCTTTCCGCCCTTCAACCTTGAGCCCCTCGACTTCGCGGCGGTCTATCAGGCGCGGCTTCAGGCCCAACCCGGAACGGTGAGCGTCCAGTAGCCGCGAGGGCCCTCTCGCGAGATCGGCTTCCAACGGCCCGAGGGCGGATGCTAGCCTGGTCGTAATGCCTGGGGAGAGTTTTATGGCGGCCATGGAGGGGATCGGGGGAACGGTTGACGGCGCGCGCCATCCAGCGCGACCGGCGAATATGGGTCTCATCGTCGCCGCTTCGGCTACAGGCACCACCTTTGAGTGGTATGACTTCTTTCTCTTCGTTCCCCTGGCCTCGATCATCTCAAAGGTCTTCTTCGCCGGCCTGAACGACACCGCCGCCTACATCTTCGCCCTCCTCTCCTTCGCGGCGGGCTTCGCCACGCGGCCCCTCGGGGCCCTCATCTTCGGCCGGATCGGCGACCGGGTCGGTCGAAAGGGAACCTTCCTCGTCACGATCAGCCTCATGGGCGCGGCTACCTTCGCCGTCGGTCTCTTGCCCACCTACGCCCAGGCCGGCGTCGCCTCCCCTATCCTGTTCATCGCCCTGCGCATGCTGCAGGGGATCGCCCTCGGGGGCGAATGGGGCGGAGCGGCGATCTACATAGCCGAACATTCGAGCCCCGCTCGCCGCGGCTACATGACGAGTTGGATCGGGACGTCGGCGGCGTTCGGTCTGGGCGCCGCATTGATCGTGGTCCTGCTGATCAGGACCGCCCTCGGCGAGGCCCGATTTGGGCTCTGGGGGTGGCGCCTGCCGTTCATCCTGTCGGCAGCGCTCCTAGGCATTTCCCTGTGGATCCGGATGACGCTCCATGAGAGCCCGGTGTTCGAAAAGATCAGGGACGAGGGCGGGCGCTCCAAGGCGCCCTACAAGGAAGCCTTCGGACAATGGGCGAACTTGAAGATGGTCCTCATCGCCCTCTTCAGCATGATGGTCGCCCAAGGCGCCCTTTGGTACGCAGCCTTCTTCTATGCGCAGACGTTCATCGAGAAGACGGTCAAAACCGCGCCGGCCACCGTCAACGCCATCATGATCGCCGTGGTGCTCTGCTCAGCGCCCCTCTACGTGTTCTTCGGCTGGCTGTCTGATCGGGTGGGTCGCAAAATCGTCATGCTGTTGGGGATGATCCTGACGACGGCGACCCTCTACCCGGGCTTCCACCTCATTGTGGACGCCGCCAATCCCGCCCTGGCCCAAGCCTCAACGCGGGCTCCGGTGACGGTGACCGCGGACCCGCACGCGTGCGCCGTGCAGTTCGACCCCGTCGGCAAGGCGCAATTCAAGACCTCTTGCGACATCGCAAAATCCGTCCTGACCAATGCGGGCGTTTCCTACCGATCCGTCCGGGGCCCGGCAGGCGCCCCAGCGCAGGTTGAAATCGGGTCCGTCGTGGTGACCTCGGTGGAGGGAACTGGCCTTGACGCTAAGGCGCTCAAGGCGGCCAAGGCCGGGGTCGAGGGACGGATTACGGGGGCCTTAAGAGCCGCCGGCTATCCGGCCAAGGCCGATCCGGCGCGCACCAACGCCCTTGGGGTTTTCGCCGTCCTCATGGTGTTCACCCTCGGCGCCACCGCCCTTTACGGGCCTCAGGCGGCTTGCATGTGCGAGCTCTTCCCGGCCCGCGTGCGCTACACCGCCCTCTCCCTTCCCTACCATATCGGTACGGGATGGGTCGGCGGCTTCCTGCCCGCCACGGCCTTCGCCATGGTCGCCGCCAGCGGGGACATTTACTTTGGCCTTTGGTATCCCATCTGCGCCGCCTCCCTGGCCATTCTGGTGACCATCCTGTTCCTGCCGGAGACCCGCGGGGCCGACCTCACACGCTAGGTGCGGCGTCCGCACCGCCCATCGGCTCAGCGGTTTGAGCGCCATGAGCGAGGAGGGCCGCCAGAGCAAGCGCGATGGCCCCTGGACGGTCTCCCCTCAAAGCGGCCTCACCCGAAGGGCCGTCAAGCACAGTGGTCAAAAACGCCCGCCGATCCGCAAAATCGGGCAATCGGGCGCGCACGTCCTGCTGAATGGCCCTCAAAACGGCGGCCAGATCCCCAAGCGTCGCCGGGAGCACGTTCTCGATCTCGCCTTTGAGCCGTTGCGCCAGGAGCGGCCCAGCCCCGGTGGTTCCAACCGCCGCCACCACCGAACCGCGGTCCACAAGGGCGGGCGTGTAGAAATCGCAAAGGGCGGGCTTGTCGACCACATTCACCAGGAGCGCCCCGCCGGCGCGCGCGGCTTGAGCCGCCGCGCGGGCGTAGTCTTCGCGTTCGGCGGCGATGAACACCAGGGTCGCACCGGCGTAGAGGCTGGGCTCAAGGGCGTGCGCGTCGGCGGCACGTCGCTCCACCTGGGCCGGCGAGCCCTCAAACAGCACCGCCTTGCCGTCGGCCATCTCGCCCTCGCCGACAATCACAACCCGGCGGCCGGCGAGGGGAACGAAGGCGGGGAAAGCGTCCATGGGTGTCTTCTTACCTGCGTCAGAGCGACAGACTAACGGTGTTCTTCACCTCTTCGAGCACGGCGTAGGTCCGGGTCTCCCGCACGCCGGGCATTTTCACGAGGATGTCGCCTAAAAAGATCCGGTAGGCCTCCATATCGCGCACCCTCGCCTTGATAAGGTAGTCGAATCCCCCAGCCACCATGTGACACTCCAGAATTTCCGGCGCCCGGGCGATGGCGCGCGCGAAGGCTTCAAACGATTCTCCCGTGGTTCGGTCGAGCACCACCTCAACAAAGATCAAGAGGGCCCGATCCACGAGGGACGGGTCCAGCAGGGCGGCGAACCCGGTGATGACCCCCCGCTCCCTGAGCCGCCGCACCCGCTCATGGCAGGCGGCGGGGGACAGATTGCAACGCTTGGCGAGGTCGGCGTTGGTGATGCGGCCGTCTTCCTGCAGGGCGCGCAGAAGGCGCCGGTCCACATCGTCGAGAAGAAGAGCCGTCAATTGGGCGTTCTCCAACATTATATTCGGCGAAATGCGCGTTTAAACGAAGCACATTCTTATATTATAGGAATATACCAAAGCTATAATAGATATTGAAGTTCGAGCGCGCCCATGACCTTTGACGATTTGGACGTCCGCAAGCACCAGGATGAGAAAGAGGCGGTCCGCTCTCTTCTCGCCGCGTCCCCGCTCAATCCGGAAGAGCGGTCCGCGGTGCGGGCCGAAGCCGAAGCGCTTGTGCGCACCGCCCGCCGTTCCGCGCGCCGGCAAGGCGTGGTGGAGGGCTTTCTGCAGGAGTTTAGCCTCGGCACCCGGGAGGGACTGGCCCTCATGTGCCTCGCCGAGGCGCTCCTGCGCACGCCAGACGAGGCGACGCGCGACGCCCTCATCGCCGAGAAAATCGGCCCTGCGGACTGGGCGGCGCACCTTGGCCGATCGGACAATCTGTTCGTCAACGCCTCCACCTGGGGCCTGATGCTCACCGGCAAGATCATCGAGGTGGATGAGGAGGCCCGCCGCGACGCGGCGGGGTTCGTCAAGCGCCTGGCCAACCGCGTGGGCGAACCGGTGATCCGTGCGGCCGTGGCGCAGGCCATTCGCATCATGGGCGAGCAATTCGTGCTTGGCCGCACCATCGAGGCGGCGCTGAAACGGTCCCGCACCGAAGGCTATCTCTGCTCGTTCGACATGTTGGGCGAGGGCGCACGCACGGCGGCTGACGCGGAACGGTATGAAGCCTCCTACGCCGCGGCCATCGAGGCCGTCGGACAAGCCTCCGCCGGCCTTGGTCCGGAGGCGGGGCACGGCGTTTCCGTGAAACTGTCGGCGCTCTCGCCCCGCTACGAGGCGGTGCAGGAGGCTAGGGTGTGGAGCGAGCTCTACCCTCGCCTTGTCCGCCTCGCCGCCATCGCTGCCCGGCGCAACATCAATTTCACCCTCGACGCGGAGGAGGCCGACCGCCTCACCCTGTCCCTCAAGATCCTCGAGCGCCTGGCCAGCGAAGACGTCCTGGCGAACTGGACCGGGTTGGGCCTCGCCGTCCAGGCGTATCAGAAACGGGCGCCGGAGGTCATCCATCGCCTGGCGGCGTTAGCCGAGACCTCGGGCCGGAGGCTCATGGTGCGCCTCGTGAAGGGCGCCTATTGGGATACGGAGATTAAGAAGGCCCAGATGGCCGGGCGGGATGACTATCCGGTCTACACCACAAAAGCTGCGACGGATCTTTCTTATCTCACGGCCGCAAAAGCCCTGATTGAAGCCTCGCCCCGGCTCTACGGACAGTTCGCCACGCATAACGCCCACACCCTCGCCGCGGTGCACCGCATGGCCAAGAGCCGTGGGGTGAAAATCGAGCACCAGCGCCTGCATGGAATGGGCGAAGCCCTTTATGCGGCGGCCGACGACCTCTATGACGGCATAACCCTGCGCGCCTACGCGCCCGTGGGCGGCCATGAGGATCTCCTGCCCTACCTCGTGCGGCGCTTGCTTGAAAATGGCGCCAATACGTCTTTCGTGCATGCGCTCCTCGACGAGCGGATCGCGTGCGAGGACGTGGTGGTGGACCCCATGTCCGCCGTCGAGGCGGCGCCGGACCGCCACCCGCGCATTCCGCCGCCGCGACACCTCTACGCCGACCGTCTCAACTCCAGGGGGGTGGACCTCTCCGTGGCCCCAGAACGCGATCGCCTCGTCAAGGCGGCCCGCGCCGTACGCCCTGTGCCAGGCGGTCCCGACGCCGTGCGCTCTCCTGTGGACCGCATCGCCATCGGCCGCGCGCCGGAAGCCACGGAAGGGGAGATAACCGCCGCCTTCGCCGCGGCCCGCCGGGCGCAAAAGGCCTGGGATGGCCTTCGTGGTCCTGGCCGCGCGCCCATCCTCAACGCCATGGGCGACACCCTGGAAGCCCATCGCGACGCCCTGGTGGGCCTTTTGGTGCGCGAAGCGGGCAAGACCCTGCAAGACGCCGTCGCTGAAGTCCGCGAGGCCGCCGACTTCTGCCGCTACTACGCCGCCTTAGCCGTCAGGCAGTTTGGGCCGCCATTGGAGCTCGAGGGACCGGCTGGAGAAACCAACACCTTAGAACTGCGTGGACGGGGCGTTTTCGTCTGCATCTCACCGTGGAACTTCCCCCTGGCCATCTTCACCGGCCAGATCGCCGCCGCCCTAGCGGCGGGCAACGCGGTCCTCGCAAAACCAGCTGAACAGACGCCCCTCATCGCCCGCGAAGCCGCGCGCCTGTTTTACGCCGCAGGCCTGGATGAGCCCCTTTTGCACGTCCTTTTCGGCCGGGGCGAGACCGTGGGCTCGGCGCTGGTCAAGAACCCCCACACGGACGGCGTCGCCTTTACTGGGGGAACCGACACTGCCTTCGCCATCAACCAGGCGCTGGCGGCGCGAAGAGGCCCCATCGTCCCCTTGATCGCCGAGACTGGCGGCCTCAACGGCCTGTTCGTGGACACGACGGCCCTGCGCGAGCAGGTCATAGACGATGTGATGGTATCCGCCTTCGGGTCTGCCGGGCAAAGGTGCTCCTCCCTGCGCGTGCTGTTCCTGCCCCATGATACGGCCGACCTGATCATCGAGGGGCTCTGCGGCGCCATGGACGCCCTTGTCGTCGGCGATCCCGCCGACCCGCGGACGGACATCGGCCCTGTCATAGACGAAGCGGCGCGCGCAGCCCTGGAGGTCCACCTCGCCCGTCTCCACAAGGAGGCGAAGGTCGTGAAAGTTCTTCCCGCCCCCGGCGGAGAGGGGCTCTTTTTCGGCCCGGTTCTGGCCGAGATCTCGGGACCGGACTTTCTTGACCGGGAGGTCTTTGGGCCGATCCTGCACGTGGTCCGGTACGACCCGGCGGATCTGGACCGGGTCGCCGGCGCCCTGAGCGCGCGAGGGTACGGCCTGAGCCTTGGGATCCACAGCCGCATCGAGGGATTCGCCGAACGCGTCCGCGACCTCGCGCCCGCAGGAAACGTCTATATCAACCGGTCCATCATCGGGGCGGTGGTGGGCGTCCAGCCCTTCGGCGGCGAGGGCCTTTCGGGGACGGGTCCCAAGGCCGGAGGTCCCAACGCCCTCCTGCGCTACGCCGTGGAGCGGGCCCTGAGCGTAAATGTGGCGGCCCAGGGCGGGGATCCGAAACTCCTCAGCCTGTGACGACGGCGCGGCGCGTCAGAAGGGCGGCGCGGCCGTTCGGCAGCCTCTTCGGGCGGGTCTCCCACGCGGCTGGCGACGCTCATCGCCGCCTTCCAGGTCGTATCAACTAACGCGCTGCGCCCAACTCGACGCTATTTTCGCGCGCCGCGAAGGCGCGTGCGGTCTGCAACGGACGCGCCCGCCCTGCGCCGTCCGCCGCCTCGGCGCCCGGGGGCGAAAACATCCGCAGCGCAAAAGCACCTTTGGTCGCGGGCTCCTAAGAACTAGGCCCGCGCCTTCACGCGGCGAGGGGCTTGAACGGACGCCGGCGGATGGGCCCAGTTGCGGCTCTCGGCCATGGGCGCAGGGGCGGCTACCTCAAAATTCGCCGCTAAGCCCGTGAGCACCTGCGCCTCATGCGCGAGGGATCGGCTGGCCGCAGTGGACTGTTCCACCATCGCCGCATTCTGCTGCGTCACCTGGTCTAGATCGCTGATGGCGACGCTCACCTGTTCGAGGGCGAGGGCCTGCTCCTTCGCGAAGTCGGCTATTTCGCTGATGATGCCATGGGCGTCGCCCACTTGGGCGGCGATGCGGCCCAGGGCTCGGCCGGTCTCGCCCACGAAACCCACCCCTTTGGACACGGTCTCGGTGGAGGCTGAGATGAGCGCTTTTATCTGGTGGGCGGCGCCCGCCGAGCGCTGGGCGAGCGCGCGGACCTCGGAGGCGACCACGGCGAAGCCTCGCCCTGCATCGCCGGCGCGCGCCGCCTCCACACCGGCGTTCAGCGCCAGGAGATTGGTCTGGAACGCGATCTCGTCTATCATGCCGATGATATGGGTGATCCGGCCGGCGCTCTCTTGGATGTCGTCCATGGCCGCCACCGCCTGACGGACCACCGCGCTGGACTGATCCGTTTCCGCCTTCATGGCGCCCACGCATTCCCGCGCCTCCTTAGCGCCTTCGGCGGTCTTCTCAACCCTCGCCGTGATCTCGCCCATGGCGGCGGCGGTCTGTTCAAGGGTCGCCGCCTGATGTTCCGTACGCCGGGAAAGGTCTTCGGTGGCGTTGGCGATTTCCACGGCATTGGTGTGGATGCTGGCCGCACTGTCGGCGATATGGGCGATGGCCGTAGAGAGGGAGACGATCGCCGTGTTGAAGTCGAGCTTGAGCTGTGTCGAGCCTTCGGGAAAAGCCTCTTGGATGAGCTGATTCAGCTTGCCGGCCGACAGGCGCTTTGAGGCTTCCGACAGAGCCTCAACGATAAGGCGCTGGTCCGCCGCCGAGGCCTGCTGCGCCGCCTCATGGGCTTTACGGGCGTCGTCGGCGTCCAGCCAGTGGGTCTGAGAGAAATGGTCGGTCTCGCGACGTTCCCGTATCGCTTCGGCAAGGAGGGCGAGGGCTTGGTCCATGCGCTCGAGGACGCCGGCCCGAGGGCCGGCGCGGGTCTCAACCTTGAGATCGAAATCCGACTTCTTAACGCCCACGTAGAGGGCGCCGATCACCGCGCCGTCGCTTAAGATAGGCTCATAGATGGCGAGGTAGGCTTCCCCAAGGATGGACGTCTCCCCGCGGAACGTCTTGCCTTCCAAGAACACGCGGTCGCGGACGGGCCCGGGCGACATCTGGGTGCCGGTGGCGCGCGAGCCGTCTGCGCTGGCCACATTGGTGGAGATCCGCTCCTCTCCGAGGAAAATGGTGGCTGTTCCGCCGAACTGCCGTTTGACGCGGTCGACGAACTCCACATCGCCGTTGATCAGTCGGTCGCCAAAATAGAGCTCCGACCCCGACCGGCGCGGGGCGCCCTCGCCGAAGAGGGCGGTGCGAAGGTGGTTGATGTTCGCGTCCAGGCTATTCTGCGCCTTCGCATAAGCCGCCAGGACGGCGGTTTCGTTGGCCGCCAGGGTCAGTTGGTCCGAGAGGCGAGACAAGGGGGCGAGAACGCGGCTGACGGCGAAGGCGGCGAGGGCGAAAATCCCTGCGCCGGCGCCGATGGCGGCAATCCATCCGACCATAGGAAGCCGCGCCATGGCGGAAAAAACCGCGACCTCGCAGACGATTGCGGCGCCCACAATGATGCTCAGACGCACTCTGGTGTCTGCGAACACGTTCACCCTCTCTTCCAGGACGCTTTCAGGACTTCAATCTCTGACGGCTGCTGCGGACAGCTGATAGGTACGGTTTAGATAACAAAACCTTGAAAACGGATTAAGATTGGAGCGGCGCCGAGCAAAATGGCGCTTCATTAAGTTAAATTCGATCTATCGGTCGATATACTCGAAATGACGACAATCGATATGCGCAAGATCTGAAAAAGAAGCACCTGTCGACGGCGCTTCAACGGGTGCGATGACTGTCGCCGCCTCAACGGAGCGGCGAAGGATATTCAAAGGAAAGGGCGCCTCGCCAGCGGCCCGTCGCCCAACCCGATCCGTGCGCCACACGGGCGGCTTGGGGCGTTTAGGGCGCTCTGGGCGCGGCGGCCTAGAACTCCTCCCAGCCGTTATCGTCCGCCGGCGGCACGGCCCGCGCTCCTGCAAAGGCGGCGACCTTTTGCTGCAGAGCCCGCGCAGGCGAGGGTCTGGGCGCTTCTCGCCGCTGAGGCGGCGCGGCCGATCGGACTTCGCCGACGCGGAAGCGTTGGATCAACTCTGATAGGGCGTCGGACTCTTCGCGCAGACTATGGCTCGCGGCCGTGGTCTCCTCAACCATGGCCGCGTTTTGCTGCGTGACCTGGTCCATCTGGTTCACCGCCGTGTTGACCTCATGAAGGCCTGTGGCCTGCTCCTGGGCCGAGATGGCGATGTCCTCCACGAGGCGGTTCATGGCGACCACCCGCTCGACGATGCGAGACAGGGCCTTGCCGGTTTCCCCGACCCGGTCGACGCCCCTGACCACGTGGTTTGTGGAGGCTGAAATGAGGGCCTTGATCTCCCGCGCCGCGTCCGCGGAGCGCTGGGCCAGAGCCCTTACCTCTGACGCCACCACGGCGAAACCGCGTCCCGCGTCTCCGGCCCGGGCCGCTTCAACCCCGGCGTTGAGGGCCAGAAGGTTGGTCTGGAAGGCGATCTCGTCGATCACCCCGATGATCTGGCTGATTTTTTGAGAGCTCTGCTCGATCTCGGTCATGGCGTCCACCGCCTCTTTGACGATGGCGCTGGATGTCTCCGCGTCGGCCCGCGCCCCGGCCACGACCGTGCGGGCCTCAAGAGCGCCTTCCGCCGATTTCTTCACGGTGGCGGTGATCTCGTCGAGGGCGGCGGCCGTCTCCTCGAGGCTCGCCGCCTGCTGCTCCGTCCGACGGGAAAGATCGTCGGAGGCCTGGGAGATCTCGCCGCTCCCCGCCCGAATGCCCTCAGCACGACTAATGAGGGTCTGCATCGTGCCTTGAAGCTCGGTCATGGCGCTGTTGAAGTCTTCGCGAAGCTTTTCGTACTCCGGCGCGAACGGTGTCGAGACGCGGTACGTCAAATCTCCCGATGAGAGCGTGGACAGGCCCTCCGCAAGACCCTGCACCACCTTGGCAAGCTCCTCAGCCGCCTTGGCGCGAACGGCCTCGTTGTCCCGCCGCTCAGCCTCCACCCGGTCTCTTTGCACCTCGGCCTCCTTGGCGAGACGCAATTTCTCCATACCCTCTTCCTTGAACACCTGGACCGCACGGGACATGCTCCCGATTTCGTCCTTGCGTTCCAGGCCAACGACCTCAGTGGCGAGATCGCCCCGGGCGAGGCGCTCCATAAGGGCGGCGAGGGCGATGACGGGGTTGGCCACCCAGGCCTGGATCGCGAAAAATCCGCCGACCGAAAGGGCGCACAAGCCCAGGGCGACGACCAGGTAGGTGATCGTCACCGTCGTCGTCATCGTCGTCTGCAGGTCTGCGCCGCCCTTGTCGGTTTTCGTGACCATGTCCTCCACCAAATCGTGGAGCTTGTCGGACAAGGCCGGGAACTGAGGCGCGCAGGCCTTAAGATAGAAGGTCTGCGAAGCCAGGACCGCCGCATCGCTGCGCACGGAGGAGGCTTGCTTGACCGCGTCCGCGCATGCGCCGTCGAAGACGGCAAGACCCTGACGGCGGGCGGCGTCAATATCGGCGCCGGCGGGGCCGGCGGCGTCGGCGGCTTTGCGCATGTAGGCGTCATAGGTCTTGCGCGTCTTGTCGATCTCAGCGGTGTAGCGCCGGATTTCCGCGTCAGACCGGGCGATCATGAGGTTTGCAATGGCGCCCCTGATCCCCTGCGCCATGCGGCTGCTGCGGGAGACATAGAGAGCGGCCGTGGTCTCGTGGGCGTTGAAGGCGCTGTAGCCTCGCCCCACCGATTGCATCTGCTGCGTCGCATAAATGGCGATGGAGATCGTAAAGACCCCAAAGACCGCCATCAGCATCAAGAATTTCGACTTTATAGAGACGTTCTTCATGGTCATAGCCCGCGACTAGTCTCGCCTAGCGCTGCGACGCCTACGGTTTAGCTTCTAAGATAGCCTTAACAGCCCATGGTTTGGCGCTCTGAGGCCAATATCCCCCTGGGGCGTATAGTTGGATTGACAGCTCATGGCTGCAATCTAACCGTACCGC